>Ga0302319_10020382_pt1 | contig 11999 bp, 10 predicted proteins | sample Bog_T0_2_FD_203319 | JGI IMG/M metagenome (GOLD analysis project Ga0302319, IMG submission 203319) | Peat permafrost microbial communities from Stordalen Mire near Abisko, Sweden - Bog_T0_2 | ecosystem: Environmental > Terrestrial > Soil > Wetlands > Peat | place: Sweden: Abisko, Stordalen Mire...
TACTTCTTCATCCCAAAAATGTGCAACCACTGCGCCGACTCGCCCTGCACCCAGGTCTGTCCTGTGGGGGCAACCTTTGTAGCCCCGGACGGCGTTGTACTGGTCGACCAGAAGTATTGCCTTGGATGCGCCTATTGCGTGCAAGCCTGCCCTTATGGCTGCCGCTACATCCATCCCGAAAAGCGTGTCGCCGACAAGTGCACCCTTTGCTATCACCGCATCACCAAGGGACTCACCACCGCCTGCTGCGAAGCCTGCCCCACCGGCGCGCGCCAGTTGGTGGACCTCAAAGATCCCAAGGATCCCATTCACGAATTCATGAAGACCCACAGCCTCCAGGTGCTCAAGCCACAGATGGCCACCGGAGCCAAGGCCTTCTACAACGGACTGGACGGCTCGGTGCGATAGAAACAGCTCTTAGCTGTTAGCTGTCAGCTGGTTTTTCGCGGGTTGAGAAATTCAATTTACTCCGCGAAGAGGCCTGGAACGGGAACGAAGAGTGACGAGCTGAAAGCTAAAAGCTAACGGCTAAAAGCTGGAAGCGAACGAAGTGAGGTTCTATGAACGGTGTTGAAGGTTTCATGTATCCCAACGAGATCGGCCTGCAATGGAGCGTGCTGATCGTCCTCTATCCCTACATCACGGGCCTGGTCGCAGGTGCATTCATCCTTGCCTCGCTGGTGCGCATCTTTCGTGTGGAAGCCATCGAGCCCACCTACCGCCTGGCGCTGCTGACCGCGTTGTCGTTTCTGCTGGTTGCGCCGCTGCCCCTGCAATTGCACCTCGGCCACCCGGAGCGCTCGCCCGAGATGTACTTCACCCCCCACAGCACTTCTGCCATGGCCATGTTCGGCTACATCTATCTCTGGTACCTCATGGCCGTCCTGGTGCTCGAAATCTGGCTCGACTACCGCCGCGAAATCGTGCTGCTGTCTCAATCGAGCAAGGGTCTGCTCCGCGTGATCTACAAGGTCATGACTCTCGGCTCAAGCAACATCAGCACCCGCGCCCTGGCCATCGATAACCGCGTCGGCTGGATCGTTACGCTGATCGGCATTCCGTCCGCCTTCATGCTCCACGGCTATGTCGGGTTCATCTTCGGTTCCATCAAGGCCAATCCCTGGTGGTCGTCGCCGCTGATGCCGGTGGTATTCATCTTCTCGGCCATGGTCTCCGGAATCTCTGGCGTGATGCTGCTCTACATGGCCACCACCAAGCTGCGCCACCAGAAGATCGATGTGCATTGCGTCGACTCCATTGCCATGTATCTCTTCTACATCTTCATCATCGACTTCAGCCTGGAAATGCTTGACCTTGTCCACCGCATCTACGAGGCCGATGAGTCCTTCCGCTCACTCAACTTCCTGGTCCACACCCAGCTCTACATCCCGCACATCGTCATTCAAATCATTCTCGGCACGCTTACGCCGCTGGTACTGCTGTTCATCACCCAGGTGGTCAAGCTGCCTGAAATCGTCCGCAAGCGGATGTACGTGGTATCCGGTTCGCTGGCCCTCATCGGTATCTTCGCCATGCGCTGGAACGTGGTCATCGGCGGTCAGCTGTTCTCCAAGAGCTTTCTCGGCTACACCACCTACAAAATGACGTTGGTCACCAAGGAAGGCCTGCTGGTAGCCGTCTTCCTCACGCTGCTGCCGCTGCTGTTCCTCTGGATTCTCGTCAAACTCCTGCCGCCCTGGCCCGCAAACACTGCCCACGCCCCCGCTGCCGGAGACTGATTCAAAAAGAGCTTTTCCACGGGTGGAATGTATGAACGATCTTCCCGGAACACTCGACGAACTCAAGACACGCCTCGAAACCCTGGAGCTCCGTGTCTATGCCCTGGAACACAAGACAGCCGAGTTTCCTGTCGCCGCACCGGCGCGACTCACCCTCGCGGCCACCACGCCTGCGGCCCCAGCACCGGCGCCTGACCTGACCCTGCCCCAGACCGGCAGCCTCTTCCCCGTATTTGGCCGAGCTATCCTCGGCATAGCCGGCGCTTATCTGCTTCGCGCCGTAGCGGAATCCACCTCGCTCCCAAAACTCGCCGTCGCCGCCATCGCCATCCTCTACGCAATCATGTGGCTCGTCTGGGCCGCCCGCACCAGGGCCGAGAGCTGTCTTCCCTCCGCAATCTATGCCGGAACGTCCTCGCTGATCCTGGCCCCCATGCTGTGGGAACTCACGCTCAGCTTCAAAGTCCTGGCCCCAAATGCCACCGCGGCCATCCTCGCCGTCTTCGTGCTCGCTGCGACGGCCCTGGCCTGGAAGCGCGATCTCGCCCCCGTCCTCTGGGTCGCCAATGCAACCGCTGCCGTGGCCGCATTTGTATTGGCAATCGCCACCCATCAGCTCATTCCATTTATTGCCGCGCTGCTGCTCATGGTTCTCGTTTGCGAGATTGCCTCCGAGTTCCATCACGAAGTGAGCCTTCGGCCATTCCTCGCCGCAGCTGCCGACCTGGCCATCTGGGCCGTGATCTTTATCTACGCCGGCCAAACCCAGACCGGGCAAACCGATTACCCCGCCCTCGCTGCCTCAACCCTGCTCATTCCCGGCTGCCTGCTTTTCTTCATCTACGCCGCCGGAGTCGCTTTCCGCGCTGTCCTGCTCGGCCGCGCCATCTCTTTCTTTGAAACCATTCAGGCCATCGCCGCCTTCCTGCTGGCCGCCAGCAGCCTGCTTTACTTCCAGAAGGTTAACGGCACCCTGATCCTCGGCTCCACCTGTCTGCTTCTCGCGGCAGCCTGCTATGTGCTGATCCTCTCCGCTTTTCGCTCACCGGGTTCGGGCCGAAACTACCAGGTCTTCGCTGCCTGGGGAACGGCTTTGCTTTTCACCGGAAGCCTGCTCTGCCTGCCTTCGCTCGCGATTGCGATCTGTCTCGGCCTCGCCGCTGTGGCCGCGACCATCCTCGGCGCCCGCCTGGCTCGACTTGCGCTGCAAATTCACGGCTTCCTGCTGTTGCTCGCCGCCGCCTTTGCCTCAGGCCTGCTCAACTACGCTTCTCAGGCCTTGGCAGGAAGCATGCCCAGCCATCCCGCCTCGAGCGTCTGCATGGTCGCAGCCTGTGCGCTCGTTTGTTTTGCCGCGGCAAAGCCCGCCACGCAGGACGATGGTCTGAGGCACCTACTGCTTCTGGTCCCCGCCGCATTGACCATTTGCTCCTTGGCCGCGTTTCTCGTTCAGGGGCTCATCGCGCTCGCTGCCCTGCGCTTCGCGCCCGAAATCTATCACATCGCTTTCGCACGCACCCTCATCGCCTGCGCCCTTGCGCTCGCGATAGCCTTTGCCGGCTCCCGCTGGCTTCGCACCGAACTCACCTGGATCGCCTATGCCACACTCGCCTGCGTCGCTGCCAAGTTGGTGTTGGAAGACCTGCGCCATGGCCATCTCGAGTTCATCGCCGCAGCGCTCTTCCTCTTCGCCATCACCCTCATCGCTGTGCCCCGCCTGGCGAGAAGAACGCAGAAACTCCAGAGCCCACATCCTCAGATTCCCATTTCTTAGCCAAACTTAAGTCACGAAAGTCTCGTGCCAGCCGACAAACTCCCTAGTGGCCCTCAAAGGCCGCTTGGGAGACCAGCATGCAGACATTGTCCCTCAAAGACCATTCGGGAAATCCGGTGCCGGTTCGCCCGCCCTGGGGATACCTGCGCCTGCCTCCGTTTCCACAGGTCGCAATCCGGGTTTTACAGCTCACCAACAACGAGAATGTCCAGCTTCACCAGCTCAGCGAGCTCATCTCCTCTGACGCCGCCTTCGCCACGGAGGTCCTCACCATCGCCAATTCGATTGTTTATGCCCCGCGCTATCCCGCTCAAACCATCCTCCACGCCATTGCGGTTCTCGGCGCAAATAACCTTCAGGGGATGTGCCTCACCGTTGGCGTCCGATCATTCCTCGGGCGGGCGCTCAAACACCCCGTCATTCGTGAATTGTGGCGTCACAATCTGGCCTGCGCCATCCTCTCGGAACAGATTGCCGCCGCGGGGTTCATGGACAAGGACACCGCATACACAGCGGGCATTTTGCACGATATTGGAAGACTGGCTCTGGCTGTGCTTCGCCCCTCCGACTACACGGCGCTTCTCAACAAACATAGTGGCACCGGGGCCGACATTCTGACGCTGGAGACCGCGCTCTTCGGGTGCAATCACTGTGAGGCCGGCAGTCACCTGGTGCGCGACTGGCGACTGCCCCGCGAATTCGATCCCATCGTCGCCGATCATCACTCCGCCCGTCGCCATGACGGCGCATGGAGCATGGCCGAACTCATCAAGGTCAGTTGCCGGTTAGCCGACGCCGTCGGATTCAAGGCGTTTGCAGGGTGCGATGTCACCCCGTTCGACGAGCTCATGCAGGAACTGCCGTCGCGCGAACGCAGCGGCTTTCAGTCCAGCCTCGACACTCTCGTGGCAGACGTGCGCGCAAGAATCGAGGCCGTCGAAGCCCTCTAAACCGCGGCAAGGCGAAGCCGCTAGAGGCTTCGCCCCACTGCTGTCGCAATCAGCTTTAACTCACCTACCAGCTTCGCAAACTGTTCCAGATACAGCGTCTGTGCCGCATCCGAAGCCGCCTTGTCCGCATTGGGGTGAATCTCCACCAGCAATGCATCTGCCCCGGCAGCCACTGCGGCTCTGGCCATCGCCGGAACCATGTCGCGCCGCCCCGTGCCATGCGACGGGTCACCCACAATCGGCAGATGCGAAAGCTTCTTCACCACCGGAATCGCCGCGATGTCCATGGTGTTGCGCGTGGCTGTTTCATAGGTGCGGATGCCGCGCTCGCACAGAATCACGTCGTAGTTCCCGCCCGACATGATGTACTCGCTGGAGAGGAGCAGCTCCTCGATGGTGGCGGCAATGCCGCGCTTCAGCAGCACCGGCTTGCGCACCTGGCCCAGTTCCCGCAGCAGGTTGAAGTTCTGCATGTTCCTGGCGCCCACCTGGAAGCAGTCCACATAAGGCAGCATCGACTCGATCTGCGCGATCTCCATGACTTCGCTCACGGTCATGAGCCCGTATTCCTGGGCGGCCTCGTGCATCATCTGCAGCCCCGGAATCCCAAGCCCCTGGAAGGCATACGGCGAGCTGCGAGGCTTGAACGCGCCACCTCGGAGGAATCCACCGCCGGCAGCCTTCACCGCCGCGGCAGTTTCAAAGATCTGCTCCCGGCTTTCGATCGCGCACGGGCCGGCGATGATCGCCACCTGTTCGCCGCCGATCTTCGCGCCACTGGGGAACTCAACCACCGTTCCTTCCGGCCGGAACGCGCGCCCGGCCAGCTTGTACGGAGACGTGATCCGGTGCACATACAGCACGCCCGAAAGCAGTTCGAACTTGCGCAAATCGACGCCGGCCGTGGGCCCTACTCCGGCTAATATTGTCTGCACCGCGCCTGTGGTTCGGTGAACGTTGACTCCCGCTTCCACCATCTGATCGATCACTGCATCAATCTGCTCTTCGGTGGCCTTTTCCTGCATCGCTACAATCATTGCTTGTTCCCTGTCTCAGCGTCTGATGCGCCGGTTTCGTGGCCCGGCGCATTTCTCGGGGGCCCCTGCGACAGGTCTTGGTCGCTGGGGTGATTATGCGCCAGGGCGTTCCTCTCCGATGCCAACTCGTCCCGCTGCAAGGCCCGCATCACGTCGATAATGCGCTCGTAGATATGCGTCAGCTCGATGTCCGGAAGCGGCCCTTTGTTGTACGCGCGCACGTTGGCGTAGATCACCTTCTCGCGCGACGGCTCGTACACCGGCAACTGCGTTGCAGCCTTGAGATGACCAATCATCTGCGCCGCACGCGCCCGCTCGCTCAGCAACTCCACCAGTTGCCGGTCGAGTACATCGATCTGTTTCCGCAATTCTTCCAGCGTCATTCCATCCTCGTGTTGAAAGGCCAGCTGTTAGCTTCCAGCTACTAGCTTCCAGCTTCGCTTCGACAAGCCGCGCCGGTTGAAACGGGCGCAAAACAAGCTGAAAGCTAGAAGCTGTAGGGTCTTTTACCGGGCCAGCGCCGCCTCAGGCAGCTGCAGGCCCTTAATAAATCGGGCCACAACCCCGGGAGCTGTCTCCGCAGTGGAATTTTCAATCAGCTCCACAATTTTGCTGCCGATTACCGCGACATCCGCGAATTCCGCCACCTGGGCGACGTGTTCCGCGTTGGAGATGCCGAACCCCACGGCTACCGGCAGCTTGGTCCATCGCCGGATGCGGGCGACCAAGGCACGCGCATCGCCCGTCATACTCTGCTGCGAGCCCGTAATCCCCACCCGCGAGATCGCGTAAATAAATCCTTTGGAGTGCTTTGCTATGGCCTCAAGCCGTGCGTCAGGGCTTGTGGGAGCTGCCAGGAAAACTGGCGCCAGGCTCACCCGCTCCATCTCAGCCAGGTATTCCCCAGCTTCTTCCACAATCAGGTCGAGCACCAGAACGCCGTCTGCCCCTGCCGCTGCGGCCGCATTGACAAACTGGCTCATTCCAAGCCGAAGAATCGGATTGAGATAGGTGAAGATCACCAGTCCCGCGGTTGGCCGGGCGGCGCGGATCTGTGTAGCCAGTTCCAGCACGTCCTTGAGGCGCGTTCCTCGCGCAACCGCCCGCTCGCTGGCTCGCTGAATCACCGGGCCATCGGCAAGCGGATCGCTGAACGGCACGCCCAGCTCAATCAAGTCCGCACCGGCATCGATGGCTGCCAGGGCAATTGCGCCGGTCGTCTCGATATCGGGGTCCCCCGCCGTCAGATAAACAACCAGTCCCGGTTTGTGATGGAAAGAGATGGCCATCAAACTAGATTTCGTATCCCCGAAGATTTTTCCCGAAAAATATTTCGAAAACCGAGCAACCTAAAAAGCGCAATTTGCATCAGCTCAGTTATCCGAAACAATTAAAGCTTCAACTCCCGAGCCAGAATCCCCATATCCTTGTCGCCGCGCCCGGAGAGATTCACCACCAGTATGTCATGGTCCGGCATCCCCGGAGCAATCTTCAGCGCCTCCGCTACCGCATGCGCACTCTCGAGAGCGGGCAAAATTCCCTCCGTCCGTGCAAGCCGCACCACCGCATCCAACGCCGCCGCATCGTCCTGCGACGTGTACTCCGCGCGGCCGGAATCGTGCAGCGCCGCGTGCTCAGGCCCAATCGACGCATAATCGAGGCCAGCACTCACGGAATGTGTCAGCGCAATCTGCCCGTCCTCGTCTTGCAGAACATACGAATACGTTCCCTGCAGCACCCCCGGCGATCCACCTGCAAACCGCACGGCGTGATCTCCCAGCGCGGTTCCGCGACCGCCGGCCTCGACACCAATCAGCCTCACTTCGCGATCAGGGAGAAATTCGTAGAAGGCCCCGATCGCGTTGGACCCGCCGCCGACGCAGGCGATTACAGCCGAAGGTAGCCGGCCTTCTTTTTCGAGGATTTGCTGCTTGATTTCCCTGCTGATGCAGCGATGAAAATCCCGCACCATCGTGGGATAAGGATGCGCACCGAGTGCCGAGCCTAGGAGATAGTAGGTTGTCCTCACATTCGTGACCCAGTCCCGCATCGCCTCGCTGATCGCGTCCTTCAGCGTCTTCGATCCCGAGCTGACCCCGCGGACTTCGGCGCCGAGCAGCCGCATGCGGAGCACGTTCAACTCCTGCCGCTCCATGTCCACATCGCCCATGTAAATCACGCACTCGAGGCCGAGCAAAGCGCAGACGGTTGCCGTGGCCACTCCGTGCTGCCCCGCGCCCGTCTCGGCGATAATCCGCTTCTTGCCCATCCGTCTGGCCAGCAACCCCTGGCCCAGCGCGTTGTTGATCTTGTGCGCGCCGGTGTGGAGCAGGTCTTCGCGCTTCAGGTAGATCTTGGCGCCGCCCAGTTGCTCGGTAAGCCGCTTGGCAAAATAGAGCGGCGTGGGCCTCCCGGCATAGTCCTTCAGCAACCCGGCAAGTTCGGCCTGAAACGCCTCGTCCCCTTTGGCCAGGTTGTACTCGTTCTCCAGTTCCACCAGAGCCGCCATCAGCGTCTCCGGCACATACCGCCCGCCATACACGCCAAAGCGGCCGGGCCGCGACTCTGACGCAACCGCTGGAATAATCACCGATGCCATAGAAAACGACCTCCCGCACAGCTGCCCAGGATTCAGGGAACTCTTCAGTCTACTAGGAATGTTTCGCCAAGGAATTCTCCGGCGCCGGCGCCCCGCGCAACCACCGATTCATCGGCTCGGAAAACCACTTTGCCACTGCCCATCCCAGCGGCGCGGCCAGCATCACCTCCGCCGGAATCCACACCAGGGGCGAACCCCAATTTCCACCGGCCTTGTGTACCCGCACATACAACATGGTCACCCACACCACCACAAACTCGTGCGTCAGGTAAACCTCGTAGCTGTGACGCCCAAACCACCGGATTGGAGCGGTCCATGCGCGCCCTGGCAGCCCGCGCAACACCGACCCCAGGATCACCATGCAAGTCGCCAGCGCGAGCGCCGTATCGTCCGTCCCACTCCGCCCCAGGAAGTTCATCCAGTGCCACGGCGGCCAAAACGCGATCAATACCATCATTGCTATGCCTGCAAGCTGAATCGCGAGCAGCACCCTCGCCCCCATCCAGGCCGGCTTCCTTCGCTGCACCCAATCCGCGAGCAGCGCTGTCAGGCATCCCAGCGCGATGTCGCTCATTCCAGCGATGTAATTCTTACCCTGCCAAATCTCGTTCCCTGACCAGACCGTCCGCGCAAACGGACCCATGGCCACAAAGGCCAGCAGCACAGCCGCGAAGGCGATCATTCCGCGCCGCATTTTGAACAGAAGCACACACGCCAGCGGAAAAAAGAGGTAAAACATCTCTTCAATCGAGAGAGACCACATCACATCCCAGTTGGCCGGCATGTACCCATGCGCGGCTTCAAACCAGTTCACGCGAAACGTAAGCGCAGCGAACAGGGCCTGCGGCAGCGTGCCGCAGGAAGGCTTGATGACAAAACCATCCGCACCAACCAGGTGGAGCACGCTGAGCGCCGCCAGCAGAGCGAGAAACAGCGGCGCAATCCGTGCGAAGCGAATCCGGTAGAACCTGGCCGGGCGCATCCCCTTGAGCGACCCAAACCGCCGCAGCGAAGTGAGCGCAATCAGGAACCCGGAGATCGCGAAAAAGACCGTAACCCCGTTCCCGCCATTCCAGAAAAAGAGCCGCATCCATCGCGGCGGCAGCAGGGAGTCTATGTCGATGTCGTAGCTGAACCGTAGACGGATCTGCCCATGCAGCAGAATTACCGCGATAATCGAGAGCCCGCGCAGCAGATCGACGCCATCAAAGCGCATGGTCGCAGCGGGTTCGGGCAGGCTCACAGCCTTCTGTTCGGAATCCATTCCACCAGCGTATAGGAAGGGTTTCGGTGCCCGGTTCGATCTTCAAAAAGGGGGAACAGCCCGCACCCGCGCTACAAACTCCCGCACCTTCCAGGCGTCCTTGCGTCCCGGAGCAGACTCCACGCCACTCACCACATCCACGCCCCATGGCTGCAGCGTCGAAATCGCTTCCGCTACATTGTTCGGATTCAGTCCGCCTGCGGCAATCAGCCTTAGCGTTCCCATATCGGAGAAAATCGTCCTCCGCGCTTCTCCCCAATCAAAGGCGACTCCCGTGCCGCCCACCGCGGTAGCAGTCCGCGAGTCGACCAGCACCCCATCCAGATGCAGATTCCACGCGTGCTCGGCAACTTGTTGGGACGCCCGTTCGGTCTGCTGGGTGTCGAAGTGCACAACCCGCAAGATCCGCACCCAGGTTCCCAGCCGTTCCCGCAGCCGCGCCGGAAAATCCGCGGCAGCGTCGAAGTGCAATTGCACCCCGGACAATCCACAAGCCCGAACCGCCGCGTAGATCTCTTCCAGCCCCGCATCCACAAAGACGCCGATCCTTTCGATTTTGTCCGGAAGGTGGGAACAAATCGAAGCCGTCTCCGCCACCGATACCTGCCGCGGGCTCGGCGCCAGTACAAACCCCACCGCGTCCGCGCCGGCCTCAACGGCGAGCCGAGCATCCGCCAGCGAAGTGTTCCCGCAAATCTTGATCCAGACACTCATCGCGCAACCTGACCTCCGGCCAGCAGCGCCGCCAGCGCCTCACCGGGGTCTGGCCGGCGCATCAGGCTCTCGCCAATCAAGAACGCGTCAAACCCAGCCGCCCGCAGCCGCGCCACATCCTCCGCAGTCGCAATGCCGCTCTCCGCCACTCGCACCACGCTTGCCGGAATCCGCCCTACCAACTCCAGCGAGTTTTCCAGCCGGACAGCGAAGGTCTTCAAATCGCGATTGTTCACGCCAATCGCATCCGCTCCAGTCTCGCTCAGCGCACCCAGAACCCGGTCGAGCTCTTCACAGGTGTGCACCTCAACGAGCGCGTCCAGTTCTAGGCTCCGCGCCATTGCCGCAAACCGTCTCATCTCCTTATTGCTCAAAGCCGCGGCAATAAGCAGAATCGCATCCGCCCGGTGCGCCCGCGCTTCAACAATCTGGTACTCGTCCACCATGAAGTCCTTGCGCAGGCAGGGCAGTTTCACTGCTTTCGACGCGAGATCCAGGTTGCGCAAGCTTCCCTGAAAAAACGGCTCGTCCGTCAGCACGGAAAGCACGGCCGCACCGCCGGCCTGGTACCGGCGCGCCAGCCACTCCACGTCAAAGTCCGGGCGAATCAGCCCCCTCGACGGAGATGCCTTCTTGATTTCGGCGATTACTGCGGGTCCCTTGGCCGCCTGCCGCCGCAGAGCTGCGGCCCATCCCCGCGGCCGGTGCGCAGCCGCGCGTCGCTCCAGTTCCGCTGTTGGCACACGCACCTTCGCCGCCCTCACCGTGGCGCGTGTTGCAGCAAGAATCGTGTCAAGATGAGTCGCCATACCTTGGCTTGAGTATACGGGGATTTTGGCCTATTCGCGCCATAAGGGACTGTGCCGAAGCGATCCAAAAGAGTCTTGGACGTGCGCAGACAGTTGCACCCTCAGCGCTCAACGACGTTGCTGCCGACTGAGTTCAATTGAGAAACGCGAAAAAGCGTATCCCTGTTCCATCTGTCAGGAATGCAACACGATACTCTTGATGGAACAGGCCAATGCTTTTCCACACGGAGGATCATGACTCCTATTCATTCCCTTTCCCGGCGCGGCTTCCTCTTCAGCTCGGCGGCTATTACGGCCGCTGCCGCCCTCACCGGCTCAAAGAGAGCATCCGCCGATGCGGCAACACCGCCGCCGGCGATTGCCGCTCTGCCGGTCCTATCCGGCATGGCGCGCCCCTTCACCAACGCCGAGCGCCTCGCTCGCGTTGATCGCGCTCAGCAGCTTATGGCTGCGACGAAGATCGATGCCATCGTGCTGGCCAACTCGACCACTTCGTCGGTCTACTTTGCGGATCTCCGGCTCAATGGCGGCGAACGCCTGTGGGCGTTGGTCATGCCCGCTAAAGCGAAACCATTCGTGGTCTGCCCCGCGTTTGAGGAGGGCCGCGCCCGAGAGCTGCTGGACGCTGGCCCGTTTGGGAAAGACGCGGAAATCCTTGTTTGGCAGGAGGATGAAAGCCCGTTCGCCGCATTGGGCAAAGGCCTGGCTGACCGCGGCCTCACTAGCGGAACCCTTGGCCTCGACGAGAACATGCGATTTGCCTTCAGCGAGGGCATTCGTGCAGCCAACCCGCACCTCACCATTGTCTCAGCTTCGCCAGTGACGGCTGGTTGCCGCATGATCAAGGATGCGCACGAGATCGAGTGCCTGCGCCTGGCTTGCCGCGCAACGCTGCTGGTCTACCGCGCCGTCGCCCAGTCGCTCAACCCTGGCATGACCACATCGGACGTTCACTCTCTCGTCGCCGCCGCATACAAGCGCGTTGGCTTCGAGGGGGAAGCGAGTCTCAACATTGATGAGTTCACCGCCGTGCCACATGGCTCACGGCAGCAGCAGACGTTGAAAGAAGGCTCCATTCTGATGCTTGATGACGGCTGCAGCGTTGAGGGCTAC
>Ga0302319_10020387_pt1 | contig 11996 bp, 10 predicted proteins | sample Bog_T0_2_FD_203319 | JGI IMG/M metagenome (GOLD analysis project Ga0302319, IMG submission 203319) | Peat permafrost microbial communities from Stordalen Mire near Abisko, Sweden - Bog_T0_2 | ecosystem: Environmental > Terrestrial > Soil > Wetlands > Peat | place: Sweden: Abisko, Stordalen Mire...
ACCCGTCAGGCTGCGTGTCGCTCGTAGCGATGGTGAAGACCGCCAAGTTGCGGTATGGTGATAATGCTTCCGAGTTCGATCGGCTGTACCCCTCGCGGAACCGGCGTGTCTTTGCCCAACGACAAGTGCGTTCTTGAATCGTGATAGTAGGCAATGAACAGCTTGATGTGTCGGTACAGCGAGGCTTCATTGAGCACGATCATATGATCGAGACACTCGCGCCGAAACGTGCCGATTAGTCGTTCAACATAGGCTCGTTGCCACGGCGATCGCGGAGCAGAAAGAACTTCCTTGATTCCCATCGCCTGCAATTGTGTAACGAAATCACGTCCGAAGATGCCGTCTCGATCCCGGAGCAGATAGCGCGGAGCCGTGTCCCAAGGAAATGCTTCTCGCAGTTGCTGCACGGTCCATTCTGCCGTCGGGTGGGCGGTTACACCGAAATGAACGATGCGCCGCCGGTCGTGCGCCAGGACCAGAAAGACGTATAGGATTTGAAAACGGAGTGTAGGCACGGTGAAAAAGTCGACTGACACCATGCTTTTTACGTGGTTCTCCAGGAAGGTCCGCCAGGTCTGTGATGGCGGCTTCCTCCGGCGTACGATGTACTTTCCGACGCTGGTTTCGCCGATATCCAAACCGAGCTTGAGAAGTTCGCCGTAGGGTAAGAGCGAGGGCCGGCCTCTGAGCGGAATGGTGTCCGCTGACCAGCTGGACAAGCTGGCGGCGGAGCTGGCGGCGGACAAGCAGGCGGTGAACAACTGGCGAAGGAGGTCGTTCCTACAAAGCAGGTAATGTACCTCACCCGGCCAATCCAGTCCGAAGACACATTTGCGGCCCTGGGTGTTAAGGTGGCACGCGATCCATCTTGGGCCGATCTGTGCAGGTTGCGCTAGGAATCGCGAGTTATTCGGAGCGCAAAGCGACTAGCGGGTCGATGGCGGTCGCGCGGCGGGCCGGTATCAGGATGGCGATTAAGGCGACGGCCGAAAGTATTAAGGCCGTGACTCCGAAGGTGCCGGGATCGGAGGCGCCTACACCATACAGCAACCGAGCAATGAAGCGGCTGAGGGCGAACGCCCCGGCCAATCCGAGGGCGAGACCGCCGGAGAGGAGAGCTACACCGTGGCGCAACACGAGTTGGAAAACGTCCGCCGGCCGAGCGCCCAAGGCCATGCGAATGCCTAGTTCGCTGGTGCGCTGCGCGACCGAATACGCCATCACGCCATAGACTCCGATCGACGACAGTACCAATGCCAGAAAGCCAAACACAGCCAGCAGTCCCGCTCCCATCCGCGAAGCCCAGAGAGAGCGATCGATCAATTCAGGCATGGCGTAGGCGTTGGTGATGATTAAGTCGGGATCGAGCGATTGCGCTTCGCGCCGGACCGTACCGAGAAGGCTCGCCGGATCGCCGTCGCCGCGGAAGGCGACGGTCATCCGCGAAACATACTTCTGGGAGACGGGGACGAACGCGCAGGCGCGCGGCGCTTCAGAAATGTTGAAGTATTTGTTGTCCTTGGCTACACCGACAATTTGGACGGGCGCCTGATCGCCAAAGAAGCGAAAGCGTTTTCCAAGGGCATCCCGATTCGGCCAGAACCGATTCGCCATAGTCTCGTTGACAATGGCGACGGGCGCGGATCCGGCGCGATCGGAGTCGTTAAAGGGGCGGCCCTGGAGGAGCGGGATCTGCATGGTCTGGAAATAACGCGGCTCGATATTGTTGGTCAGAACCAGGACACCGCGATTGCCCGGCGCGGGTTCTTGCCCTTCGATAAAAATGCTGCGCAGCAAGCCATCGAAGCCGAGCGGAATTGTGTTGGCCATGCTAACGGCAAGGACACCGGGAGTGGACCGCAAGCGATCCATCATCTGGCGGTAGAAGATCTGGGCGCGCTCGGGCGTATAGCCCTGGAGACCGGGATTGATCTCGAAGACGCCGATTTTCTGGGCGGCGAATCCGAGATCGGCCCGCTGCGCGTTTTGCATGCTGCGGAGGAACAGGCCGGCGCCGATGAGGGCGATCAGCGATAGCGCGACTTGCGCTACCACCAACAGATTGCGGGCGTTCAAAAATCCGCTGCCGTGCGCGGCCTGGGCGGTACGTTCCTTCAGTTCAGTGACAAGGTCGGGGGAGGCGGACTGCAGGGCGGGCGCCAAACCGAACAATAATCCGGTGACCAGCGAAATGCACAAAGTGAACATCAGCACACGGCCGTCGAGCGACAGATCGAGATCGCTGTGTTCGAGGAACGGCGGACGGAAAGACCATAGCAGGTTACGCCCCCAAGCCGCAAAAACGAAGCCAACCGCCCCGCCCAGAAGCGCGAGGGCGAGGCTTTCGGTGAGCAACTGACGGATCAGGCGGAACCGAGACGCACCCATCGACAGGCGAATGGCGATCTCCTTGCGGCGGCCGGCGGAGCGTACCAACTGCAGATTGGCCACATTCGCGCAAGCGATTAATAACACCAGCGCGACCACGGTGATCAACAACTGGCCCACGCTGACGATGTTGTTGCGGCCATTGGGATCGATCAGGCTGTTGGCGAGCGGCAGGATGACGACGGTGCGATCGCGGTTGTCGACCGGGTATTCCTTTTGGAGGTGGATGGCAATGGCTTGGAGTTGCGCCTGGGCCGCTGGGAGGCTGACTCCGGGCTTCAGCCGTCCGACCACGCCGAGCAGGCCGAAACGGCGCGAATTGAAATACTCAACGAGCGGCGACAACTGCGCGTACGTGGCGAGGGGGGCCCAGATCGCCGTTGTACCCAGCGCGTCGAGCCCGGCAAAATTCGGCGGTCCGACGCCGATGACGGTGAACTGGTGGCCGTTGAGCTTGACGCTCTCACCAAGAATGCCGGGATTGGCTCCATACTGGCGCGCCCAGAAGGCATGGCTCAAGACGATGACGGGATGAGCCCCAGGCGCGCCGTCCTCTTCTGGCGTGAAGGTCCGGCCGAGGACTGGCTTTACGCCGAGCAGGTCGAAATAGTTGCCGGAAACCAGTTCGCCGGGGATCTGTTCCGGCTGACGGTCGGTGGATAAACCCATGGCAACGGGAAACGATCCGGCGGCATCGGCGAGCACGGTGTTGTTCTGGCGGTAGTCGTGAAAGTTGGGATTCGAAATGCCGAGGTACCCGGGATTGTGCGAATCGAGCATGAAGATCCGCACCAGCGAAGGCATGGCGGCGACAGGCAGCGGGTGCAGAAACACGGCGTTGATGAGGGTGAAGATCGCGGCATTCGCACCGATGCCGAGTCCGAGGGACAGCGCGGCCACGGCGGTATAGCCGGGTTGTTGGAGCATGCCGCGCAGGGCGAATTGGATATCTTTGCCGAATGTCAAAGGGCGACTACCCGGCGCAGGTGAATATCGCCGTTGACCGTATGCACCTTTACCTCGGGACCGCCTTTGCCCAAGAGTCCGCTGGCGCTGCGGCCGGCGAGACGATGCTGGACCGGCACGTGAAAATCGGTACTGATGCCGCCGTGCAGGGTTTGGGCGCGAATAGTGGCGTTGACGTGCGACGGCATTTCGAGCGTGATGCCTCCATTCACGGTGGAGAAGCGCTGGGCGCGATTCGACCAGGTTCGTCCGAGGGATGCGCGGATGGAGCCGTTCACGGTTTCGGCGTGAGCCTCGCCGCCGCTGCAGAGCATAGAAACGTTGCCATTGACGGTGTACGCCGCGGCGTCGGAGTGCAATGCATGCGCCTCAACGCTGCCATTCACGGTGCGGCCGATGAAGCGCACGCCCTCGGGCACGCGGACCGTAAAATCGATACGTACGCCGGCGGACTGGAGTTCGGAAGTATGGGCGCGAAACATGAGGCCATCGGGACGTTGCAACATTTCCACCTGCACTTCGGAGGAATCCAACTGACGTCCGGAAGAGAATGCAGTTACTTCAGCGCGGTCGCCGCTGGCAGGTTCGGCGCGAATGGAACCATAGACGCCGTTGATTTCGAGCGATTGGCCGGCAGGAATGCGGCCTTGCCAGTGAAAGTGATCCGACGGGACGATCCCGGTAGCGGTGATGGCCGCGATAACGGCAAACGGTAGTAACATGCTAGTCCCTCCGGGGGCGCTGCGGTGCAAGCCATTGGCCAGTGTCAAATCAATCTGTTACGGGGGACTTGCAGGTGGTCAGGCGGCCTGGGAGTGTTCGCTTTTGGGATCACCCGAGGCGTGAGTGGGACGGGGATGGTTCAGGCAGCATTGCTTGAATTTGCGGCCGCTGTGGCAGGGGCAAGGCTCGTTACGGCCGGTTTTTGGGGAGTGCATTTGTGCATTTTTGTGCATGTTGGCGGGGTCTGGGATGGAGATTTGTGGGGGTTCGGGAAGCGGCATGGAGGCTTGGCGGAGGATGGCGAGCGCGGCTTTGAGGCGGACGGAGGCGGAGGCTTTAGGGTCGGTGAGGATCTCGCGGATGGTTTGGAGCGCGATATCGGCGAGGGATTCGGCTTGTTCGCGGATGAAGAGGGCGCGGTCGTACTGCGCTTCGGCGAGCGCGGCGCGGAAGGGGGCAGAGATGCGAAGCCAGTTGGAGATGGTGTTGCGGTGAATTCCGGCTGCGTCGGCGGCAGCGGTAAGGGAGACGCCAGAGGAGAGCGCGGCAATGATTTGGTCTTGGACGGGGCTGAGTGGTGACATAAGTCAAATTCCGGTTTGATTGTAGCGGAGGGGAGGGGGAGTGGGGATGGGGGAATTGTGTAAGTCGTTGAGGGGGTGGGGGAAGAAAGTTGAAAGTTTCGGTCATGCGGGAATTTGGGTCGGGTGTTGAGAGAAGAAAGAGCAGGCCGAAGGCCTACTCCCCAAGGTTTGCGCATAGCTCGGCTAAGAGGCGGAGGCTGGTTTCCTTGCCGCGTTCGCCCACCTCGCCAATGGGTCCGACGCAGGCTGGGCAGCCGGATTCGCAGGGGCAGGCTTGCAGGAGATCGGCCGCGCTCCGCAACAGCTTCGGGGTGAGTTTGAATAACGGCGCGCTGAGACCGATGCCGCCGGGATAAGCGTCGTACAGAAACAGGTCGGGTTCGAAGGCGCGGATGCCGTCGCCGATATCTTCCGTGATGGCGATGCCCAGGTCGCGCGGATCGCACATCAGCAACAGCGACCCGACGGTGCGCAGCACGTTGGCGAGCCCGACGACGCCGTTCTGCTTATCTGTCGGCGAGAGATCGGGAAAGCGGCGGAGGAACTCGCCGGGGAAGTGCAGCCAGAAAGAGGTGGTCTGCATCTCCTGCTCGGGGATCGAGAGGTGCCCCGCGCCGACGTTTTCGAGCGTGTAGAACTTGATCTTCTTGAATCCGACCACCTGGCGGTTCACGCGGACGTCGCCGTGGACGGCGGAAGCGCCGTTGATGTCTGCGGATTCGAACTGCTCCAGTTGCTTGACCTGCGTATAGTCGATGGCGTCGGTAAAGTAGTCGCAGTTGACGCTGCGCACGTAAGCCTTGCGGCCGTCGTAATCGAAGGTCTCGACCTGGAACTGGCGCGCTTCGTGGAGGTAGATGGCCTTCTCGTGCAAGGTGGTGAGCGCGGCGGGAAAGGCGACTTCGGCGATCACCTTATGCTCGCCGGTGATGTCGATGACGACGAAGTTGTCGCTGCTGATGGCGCGCAGGCTGACGGCGTCGGCCGGATAGGTATCGGAAGTCCAATGCCAGCACTCGCCGGAGTGGTGGAGCAGATGCAGATCTTCGTCGAGGAAGCGGCATAGCTCGGTGGTGTCGTGGGGGCCGAACTTTTCGCCGCCGCGAATGGGAAGTTCGAAGGCCGCGCACTTCAGATGATTGAGCAGGATTTCGAGATTATCGGGATTGATGTAGGCATGTTCGGGCGAGTGGTCGAAGAAGTATTCGGGATGCTCGACGATGTACTGATCGAGGGGCGCGCTGGAGGCGACGAGCACGGCGAGCGAACTGGTCTGGCGGCGTCCGGCGCGGCCCGCGCGCTGCCAGGTGGAGGCGATGGACCCGGGGTAGCCAGCCATGACGACGGCGTCGAGCGAGCCGATATCGATGCCGAGTTCGAGGGCGTTGGTGGCGACGACGGCGCGGATGTCGCCATTGCGGAGCTTGCGTTCAATGTCGCGCCGCTCGCGGGGCAGATAGCCGCCGCGATAGCCGCGAATCATCTCGCCGGGGATGGGTCCACGCTCGCAATCGTTGCGCAGATAGGTGAGCAGGACTTCCATGGCGAGCCGGTTGTTGGCGAAGACCAGGGTTTGCTGCTTACGCTGAATGAAGTCGGTGGCGATGCGGCGGCTCTCGTGCAGGTAGCTGCGGCGGATGCCTAGCTGGCGGTTGACGACGGGCGGGTTGTAGAAGACGACGTATTTGTCGCCGCTGGGGGCGCCGTTGCGGTCGACCAGTTGGAACGGCGATTTGGTGAGCGACTCGGCGAGTTCCCTAGGATTGGCGATAGTAGCGGAGCAGCAGATGAACTGGGGTTTGGAACCATAGAACTCGCAGATGCGGCGGACACGGCGGAGCAAGTTCGCGAGGTGGCTGCCGTAGACTCCGCGATAGTAGTGCAATTCGTCGATGACTATGTAGCGGAGGTTCTCGAAACATTTCGCCCACTTGGTGTGGTGAGGAAGAATGCCGGTGTGCAGCATGTCGGGATTGGTAAGGATGACGTTGGCGCGCTCGCGGATGGCGCGGCGGGCGTCCTGGGGAGTGTCGCCGTCGTAGGTGAAGGCGCGGATATCGGAGCCCATGGCGTCTACGGTGGCTTGGAACTCGTGGAGTTGGTCTTCCGCGAGGGCTTTGGTGGGGAACAGGTACATCGCGCGGGCGTTGGGATCGGTAAGGATGCAGTTCAGGACGGGCAAGTTGTAGCAGAGGGTTTTGCCGCTGGCGGTGGGAGTGACGATGACGACGTTCTGGCCGGCGGCGGTGGCTTCGAACGCATCGGCCTGATGCGCGTAGAGCCGTTCGATGCCGCGTTGGGCAAGCGTGGAGCGCAGGACCGGCTGCACGGAATCCGGCAGGTCGCGGTATTCGCCTTCGCGGGCGGGCAGGCAGCGGATGGCGCGAATAGGGGAATCGGGGGCGGCCATCCACTTTTCGAAGCGCGCGAGCGAAGCTTCGATGCCGGCGCGGGGAGCTAATTCGAGGCCAAGAGAAAGGTTCATGTTCGCCTTTTCTTTGCCAGCTTAGCATGTTATGAGCGCGCACGGTTTGGGGCGCGGGCGGGAATACGCCGTGACCGTCCGCCGTGGCGCGCTATTTCTTCGCGGAGACTGGGATGACTAGCACGGATTTGTCTTCGTGGATCAGATATTTGTTTCCAGCCTGGTCCTTGTAGAGGCTGCTACTGAGCTTGGTGACTTCCAGGCCAACGACTTTGCCATCGGCTCCCGGCAGCTCCAGAATGCCTGATTTTTCATCGATGGCGGTGTAGGGATCTTTCTTCGCGGGCGCGGGAGGAGGCGCTGGAGCGGGTCCGGTGGTATGGACGACTTCGCCGGGAGCAGGTATTTTGCCCGTGGTCCGGAAGTAGACATATTCGGGGCCTTTGATGCCATCGACACAATCGTCGTAGGCTTTATTTCCGGTGACCTGACTGGTAGCTGTGGTGCTGGCGACATTGTCGCTATTGCGTTGGGTCTTTTGAGTGTTGGCGGTGGCCCCTGCCGTGGCATCGCCACTATGGTTGCCGTTGCCCCACCATCCGCCGCCTTTGCGTCCGAGAGCCGTGGTGACTGCGCCTGCCGCCCCCGTGATACCGCCCTGCTTCATTTTGTTCGCGTCCTGTTTGCCTTCGCGGTTGCCGAGAGTTTCCTGCTCCTTGGCAAGCTGATCGGAAGCTTGGCCGCGACAGGCGGCGAGCTGGTCCTGGGTGATGGGCATCATCGCCATGGTGATCCCGTCCGAGGGCCCGGCGGCGGGGGGAGGATTGGGCGCGACGGCCTGTTGTTGCGGAGGTTGTGCCAGCATAGCGGAAGCTAGAGCGGCAGATAGTACAAGCAAGAGAGGTTTTCTGTCCATTTAAGTCTCCTGGTGCGGAGATCCGGAGCTGCTCCAGGGCTTACGAAGGTTCGCGCCGGTCTCTTATATTTCGATCTGCGCAAAGCGGCGGATTTCGTGCCGGGGAGATTTGGCGATTCGGATCAGAATTTTCGATGCGGCATTCTCGGCGATAATTGGACTGGGAACAGGCATGGCTGAATACGGGGACACGGTTATCTATGAAGAGCTTAACGAGGGCGGGTATCAGGTAATCGTACCGGCTTTGCCGGGCATCGTCACCTATGGGCGGACGGTTGCCGAAGCGAGGGAGATGGCACGGGATGCGATAGTCTGCCATATCCGCGGGTTGATTGGTGACGACTAGGAAGTAACTTGGGGATTCTTTCGAGTCCGCCTGCGAATTCTTAGCAGGCTGCTGAAAGGCAGCGAACGCTACTTGAACTGAAGGCGCGAAAATTGCCGGAACGGTAGCGGTGTTGCTTACCGCTTGTTGACACGCGCGGCTCAGAAGAGCGTTCTCCCGTTTGTGGCAGAGTTGCAGTGCGGGCACGAAGGGAGCGGACCAGGCGGGGAGATTCAGTTCGACCTCTAACGCTTCATAGCCGGCGGTTTTTCCTGCATAATGAACTCAGGGTGTGGGCAAATGGAAGCGATAAACCGCGACAACATCATGGAAGCGCTGAAGGCGCGGGAGCACGAACTGTGCGCCGCCGGTGTGGAGAGCGTTTCCAACAAGAGATCGACCGGGATCGCGCCCTTGCCTTCTGACAAAATCGCTCTGCGAGTTGAAGATATCATCGAGAACGCTCGCGCCGAAGTCAGGTAACCGGGCGGACGAACTGGTTCCGGGGCCGCCATGGCAGAAAATCAGGGCGTTGGGAAACCGCCTGCGCCACGAGTATGACACGATCCGGGAAGACCGGCTTTGGGACATCGTTCAAACCGACCTTCCCCCTTTGACTGCCCTTGCGAGGCAGCAGTGCGCAAGCTTGGTTTGGGCCGCGGCACTTAGGGTCCAAACACGTTGATTTTGTGACGCCATTCAGACTCGAAGAGAGTAAGGGCGGTCTTTATAGCACAAGCGCTCGACTCATCCTTACCCCGCTCTCCTTCTAATGTGAAATAGAAGTGCAGGGTTACTTATTAGGATTTTGGGCGCCGTGCAATTCATGGAGAATGTACGCATCACTTTCAATGGTGAAATAGAATCTCCAATCGTCGTTGATGCGGGCTTGCCAGAGGCCCCGTGATTCGTTGTATTTCTTGGCGTGGAGCGATCGAATGTCTGCTGGATTTCCTTCGGCGCTTCGTGGTACGACCGCGGAAAATGGGGCGTCCGGGCAAGCGCAATTTCGGAGTCCAATCGCTGGGCGGTGAGCGCTTTGCTTTTCACGCGCGATTGCCTCGACCTTAGCAAGGCGATGGTCGTGGGCCCGCGCGCGCTCCAGCCAGCGAAGGCGCCTGAACCACCCCTTCCACCTCTCGGTAGCCCCGACTCCTATGTACCTGCGAGGAACTTGCTGCAGCTGACGCGGAGGTGAATCGACGGCATCTCTGTAGGCGAGGAGAAGTAACTGCATCATGATCGCACCGCAAGTGTTCCGTTGTGGATCGATCCAATGCGTGCCGGCCCAATAAATGTACGGTGCTGCCAAACAGAGACAAACAGTAGCAAAGTTCTTGACGATAGTACTTAGAAGGTGTATGCTCCTTGCTGGAGACCAAACATGATCGGGAACAGCTGCCTTGCGTTCGCTCTTTTCGTGACTCTACCAGTTGCCGTTCGATCCGCTGAATTCGTCACTATCGATTGCCTCAACGGCACCCAGAACCAGGCGGTCGGTATTAACAACCACAACTGGGTCGTGGGTACCTGTTTACTCGACAACATCACCAGGTCGTTCTACCGTACGACAAATGGCGTCGTTCACGTCTTTACGGTAGACACTGCGCAAACTTACGCGACGGATATCAATGACAGCAATGTAATAGTTGGCTATTACGCCACGCAGAAGACTGCGTATCAGGGCTTCCTGTATGCTTCCGGAGTGACGGCCGACATCGATTACCCAGGAGCCACGTTTACCCAGCCGTTCGCTATCAATGCCGCAGGCGCGGTCACAGGACTATTTGGAGACAGCGCAGGCTTCCACGGCTTTGTGCGCGACGCAAACGGCAACTTCACCAGCTTCGACCCACCTGGTTCCGCCTATACCGTTGCAAGGTCCATTAACGCCAGCGGAGAAGTAGCTGGGTTCTTCTACAACGGCTCAGCGGCCACCCAAGGTTTCGTACGCGATTCCCTGGGTAACATCACCGTGTTCACCGTGCCCAACGCTTTAGCCACCACCGCGTTCCAGATTAACGATGCCGGCGCTATCGTGGGCTGGTGGGAGCCCGCTAACGGCTCCATTTACGCGCAAGGCTACACGCGTGACCCTTCCGGGAACTTCAGCACATTTGGCACCCACCCGCAAGGAAACACCTATTCGCTGTCGATGAACGGGTCCGGCGAAGTGACCGGTTACGGAACAGACGGCGCTTCGGCCAACACCTACTTTGGATTCATCCAGTCCGGAAGCACCACGCCACTCGATTTCAGCGATCCGAGCGCCGTGAATATCACGGAGGCGGCAAAGATCAATAATGGAGGCGTTGTGGTCGGCTGGTACAGCGACGGGACGATCAGCCACGGCTTCGCCCGCATACCGTAGTCAAACCCATTTGCTTTTTTCCACGCTCCGCGCCGGCAACGGCCAGACAACTGGTGGGCGGGTTTGTGGACGGTTCGGGCGTACACCAGAGGAGCCATACTGTGCTGGTACGGTACACTCGGACGCGACGTTTGGCACGGGTGGAATTGCGCAAGCGCGGGATCGCCTCAAATGGTCCTTTGCTTGAGGGACAACCCCGAGGAAGTTGCGGAGTATCTCTCCCGAGCGATTTGAACACCACATCGCCGAGCGCATCGGCCGCATGGGATACGATCTCCAGCTCACCGACGCGGCGAGACGGCGATGTAGAGCTGATTGCGGTGTCAAAAATCAGAACTGCCGGTTCATTTCTGATGGTGGTTCAGGTCAAAGCTCTCCGGTATGCTTACCTCATTTTCGGGGTGGGTTATGCGTCTTCGCCGTAAGCTTGGCCTTTTTCCGGTGCAGGTCCGCCACGAATTCTTCTGCGGTAGCAAATGGACCGGCGAGTGCGCGCCGCTCCGCCAACGTGTACTCCTCGTCCACATCCGGGAGTTTTGGAACGATCGTGATTATTCCACCGGAGGCCTTGATTGCGAGTTCCTGGCCGCTTTTAAACTCAGGGTACCGGCAAGGAGGCGAGAACTCCTTCAATTTCATAATAGCGGTTTAGCGGCTGCACTTCCCTGGACTTGGAATTAAGAATACTGCTCGGGCTGGCGGAGTGGAGGCGGGCGCAGGTCCAGTTCGGCCTCTAACGCGTCGTGGTCGCCGGACTCGTTGAACACGAACCCTTCCTTTTCAAAGATCTTCTGCATGGGGCGGTTCTCCTGCAGCACGGTAGCCGTGATACGGTCGAGCTTCTCTTCGCGTCCGAACTCGATCAAGAGGCGCACGAGCTCGCTTCCAATCCCGCGGCGCTGGAAAGTGTCGCTGACGATAACGGCGAGCTCCGATTCGTTGGCGGTGTGCGATTTCACGAGGCGGCCGATGCCCACGATGTCGCGAAGTCCTGTAGCGGGGTTGTGGCGCTCGGCGACGAAGGCCATCTGGCGGTCGTAATCGATGAAGCACATGCGGGTGAGACGCTCGTGATCGGTGCGCTGCTCGAGCTTCATCCAGTGGAAGTAGCGGAGGTAGACGCTGCGCTCGGAGAGCGTGTGATGGAACGCAGCGACCAGCGGTTCATCCTCCGGGCGGATGGCGCGGAAGTGCAGCTCGACGCCGTCGGGGAAGCTGTGGTGGGAGACGAAGCGCGAAGGATAGGGCCGGATCGCGGGTTTGGGCCACTGCGCGGGATCGGTGTCGAGGCCGTACAC
>Ga0302319_10020390_pt1 | contig 11994 bp, 7 predicted proteins | sample Bog_T0_2_FD_203319 | JGI IMG/M metagenome (GOLD analysis project Ga0302319, IMG submission 203319) | Peat permafrost microbial communities from Stordalen Mire near Abisko, Sweden - Bog_T0_2 | ecosystem: Environmental > Terrestrial > Soil > Wetlands > Peat | place: Sweden: Abisko, Stordalen Mire...
GAGGAGTTGCTCGCGCGCGGGCGAGAACTGCACTGGCACCCCGATTTCATGAAGCACCGCTACCAGTCCTGGGTCGAGGGCCTCAACGTCGACTGGAACATCTCGCGTCAGCGCTTCTTCGGGGTGCCGTTCCCCCTGTGGTACCCCACCGACGCCAGCAACAACGTCGACTTCGATTCGCCGATCCTCGCGGACCTCGCGGAACTGCCGGTCGACCCCTCGAGTGACGTGCCCGCGGGCTTCGTCGAAGCCCAGCGCAACCAGCCCAACGGCTTCGTGGGCGACCCCGACGTCATGGACACCTGGGCCACCAGCTCGCTGTCCCCGTGGATCGCCGGTCACTGGGGCACCGACCTGTTCGAGCGCGTCTTTCCCATGGACCTTCGCCCCCAGGCCCACGAGATCATCCGCACCTGGCTGTTCTCGACCGTGGTGCGCAGCCACTTCGAGTTCGACGAGCTGCCCTTTGCGAACACCCTTATATCTGGCTGGGTACTCGACCCTGATCGCAAGAAGATGAGCAAGTCTCTCGGCAACGTCACCACGCCGATGCCGCTCTTGGAGGCCCACGGGGCCGACGCACTGCGCTACTGGGCCGCCTCGGGCCGCCCCGGCGTGGACACCGCGCTCGACGAGGCGCAGATGAAGATCGGTCGACGCCTCTCGATCAAGTTGCTGAACGTCTCGAAGTTCGTGCTGGGTCGCCTCGAGGGTGGCGCGTCGCTCTCGGTCGCCGACGTCACCGAGCCCCTGGACCGCGACCTGGTGGCCCTGCTCGGCCAGTTGATCACCGAGTGCACGACGGCGTTCTCGAACTACGACTACGCGCGCGCCCTCGAGCGCACCGAGGCGTTCTTCTGGTCCTTTTGCGACGACTACGTCGAACTCGTCAAGATCCGCGCCTACGGCGGCACCGACGCCGCGACCACCACCTCGGCTCGCGCGACGCTCGCGATCACGCTCTCGGTCCTGCAGCGACTCTTCGCGCCGATCGTGCCCTTCGTCGCCGAAGAGGTCTGGAGTTGGTGGCACGAGGGCTCGATCCACCTCACTCACTGGCCGAACCTGGAAGAACTCGCCGGCCTCGAGGTGCCCGAGCGGGTGGGCTTTGTCTACCGGAGCGTCGGCGAGGTCCTCGAAGCGATCCGGCGCGAGAAGAGCGAGGCGAAACGCTCCCAGCGCGCGCCGGTCCAACTCGTGCACGCGAGCGGACCCGAGGAGTGGGTCGCGGCGATCCGCGTGGGCGAGAGCGACCTCCAAGACGCCGGCGCGGTCGAGGCCTTCGCCTACGGCGACGCGGCCGACGTCGCAGTGAACGTGGCGCTCGCCGCCAGCTAGCGACGCTGCTCGAACGACAGCACGACGCGCACCTCGACGTCGTCGACGAAGTAGAACGCGAACTGTTCGAACGACCGCGCCAGTGCGCGCACGGTCACCTCGGAGGTCCCAAAAACGGCGAAACCCCGCTCATCGGGCCAACGACCCGAAGGGTCGTGAGCGAGCGAGGAACGGTAGACCAGCTCGCGACTCGCGAGAACCTGCGCGAGTTCGCCACGACGCCGTTCGTTCTCTTCGTCGCTCAGGCGCGTCGAGAAGGGATTGTCCGCACTCAACACCCAGTAGGGACCGAGTTCACGCGCCACTTCGGTCGCCTCGACGTTGCGCGCCGAGGAAAGCTCGACGCGCAACTCGGTCGGTGGCACCTGGTAACTCGCGAGCAACGCGGGCGAGAGCGTCGGCCTTGGGCGCACGACCGACTCGGCGAAGACCACGGCCGCTCGCACCACCGCCGAGGTGCGCGGACTCGCCGTCACGTCAAAGGCGTGCTGGGTGAAGGGTAGTTCCACGTAGTAGACCGGCGAGAGCGCGACGGCGCGGAACTTCTCCACGAAGTCGCGCGCGACCTGCACGTCGACCAAGGTGTCGTTACGGCCCTGGACCACGAGGAACGGGGGGGCGTCCTCGTGCAGCCGGTGATAGGGCGACATCTGCTCGTAGAGCGCGGGATCCTCCGCGAAGGGTTTGAGCACCACGCGCTGTTCGAGCAGGATCCGCAGTCCCCTCCCGAGGCCTCGCCAGTGCGCCTCGTCGCCGGTCATCTCGAGCACGCCGTAGAGGGGTATCGCGCCGCGCACACTCCAGTCGCGCACGCCCTGAATGTCCGCGGGGCGCCACGTGGGGTCCTCAGTACTCAGCGCCAGCAGCGCCGCCAGGTGGCCACCGGCCGATCCTCCCGCCACGACGACGCGCGAGGGGTCCCCGCCGTAGGAGGCGATGGACTTCTTGATCCAGGCGAGCGTGCGCGTGACGTCCTCGATCTGCGCGGGCCAGGCGTTCTTGGGCGCCAGCCGGTAGTTGCAGGCAACCGCCACCCACCCGCGGCGCACGAACTCGTGCAGCATCGGACGGCCCTGCTCGCGCTTGTCCCCGAAGGTCCAGGCCCCGCCGTGCACGTAGAAGATCACCGGCGCGTCCTTGGGCGTTCTCGACATGCGCCAGACGTCGAGGCGATGGCGCGCGAGCGGCCCGTAGGGGACGTTGCGGATCAGCTGCATGTCACGAGGGTGCAGCGGCACCTGGAGGGCCGTGCGCCACCACGAGCCGAACCGGTCCTCGCGCGGTGCGGGAAGAACGAGTGGCTCGCGCGGGCTTTGGGCCAGTGCGCGACGCACTACCGATCGCGAGTGGAACTGGATGGCGACTAGCGCGAGATTCTCGAGTACGACGATCGACGCCGCGACCACGACGAGCACCCCGAGCCAACTCGTGCGAGGCCAGCCCCACCAGACGAGCAGCCCCACTAGCGCCGCTTCAGCGACGATGGCCTGGACCGGAAGTTCACCCGCGGCCCACCCCACCGGATAGGCCAGGGCGGCGAAAATACCGCGCCGTCCGGGACGTAGCGCCGTGAGCGCAGAAAGTACCAGCCAGGCGGAGAGGGCCGCCACCACGTAGGCCATGAACCATTGTGGTCGCCCCGACACGTCTCAAGCAAACTCCTTAAGATGCGCTCAGTGGCTGCACTTCCCTCCTCCCTCGAAAGTCTTCGCGGGACCGTCGGTATCTGGACGAGCACCCACGAATCACTGCCCGCGTCTCGAAGCGGCGAGGTGGCGAGCGAACTCGAGTCGCTCGGTTACCGCGCGATGTGGCTACCCGAGGCCTGGAGCCGCGAGTCGTTCACGAGCGCGGGACTCTTGCTCGCAGCGACCTCATCGATCACAATCGCCACGGGCATCACCAACATCTGGGGACGCGACGCCGTCACGGCCGCGAACGCGGCACGGACCCTCAACGCCGCCTACGACGACCGCTTCGTGCTCGGCCTGGGCGTGAGCCACCAACCACTGGTCCAGCGCCTGCGCGGTCACGACTACGCCTCACCACTCGATCAGATGCGCCAATACCTCAGCGCCATGGAGAAGGTACCGATGTTCGCACCCGAAGGCGACCACGAGTTCGCCACGGTCATCGCCGCCCTCGGACCCAAGATGCTCGAGCTGGGCGCCGCCCTCGCCCACGGCGTGCACCCCTATCTGGTGACCCCTGAGCACACGGCGATCGCGCGAGGAATCGTGGGCGACAAGTTCATCGGCGTCGAACAGGCAGTGGTGGTGGGCGAGAGTCGCGAGGTCTTCTTAGAGCGCGCGCACCAGCATCTCGAGGTCTACACCGGCCTCGACAATTACCGCAACAGCTGGCGCCGATTCGGCTTTGGTGACGAGGACTTCGTGCGCGGCGGATCCGAACGACTGTGTGACGCCATGGTCGTGCACGGCGACGAAGGGGCGATCCTCGCGAGAATCAACGAACACCGCGCGGCGGGCGCGGACCACGTATGTCTCCAGGTGCTTGGCGCCGACTTGGCGACGATCCCCGGGGAACAGTGGCGCCGGCTCGCGCCCGCCGTCACCACGTCGTGACCAGCATCACGGTCGAGCGCGAGCTCACCCAAAGTCCCAGCGTGGTGTGGGAGGAACTGCGCCACATCGAGCGTCACGTGAACTGGATGATGGATGCGACGACCATCGACTTTGACTCAGCACAGCGCGAAGGCGTCGGCACGTCGTTTCGCTGCACCACCAAGGTCGGCCCGATCACGTTGCTCGACGCGATGACGATCACGACGTGGGTCGAAAAGACCGTCATGGGCGTCGAACACCGCGGCGTGATTGGTGGTCGCGGAATCTTCACGCTCTCGCCGCGCGGTACCGGGACGCTGCTCGCCTGGCGCGAGAATTTACTTGTCCCGTGGTGGATGGGCGGGCCACTCGGCGCACTCGTCGCGTCACCGATTCTGCGTTCGATCTGGGAGAAGAACCTCGACGCCTTCGCGTCGACACTTCCCTGATCAGGTGACGTTCTTGGCGAGTTCAGTGGTCGTCGGGCCCGAAGATGACGACTTTGGCGTCACCGCGACCAGACGGTCCGCGTAGAGAGCGCACGAAGAACGCCACCGCGCCGAGCCACGCGAACTCCACGAAGCCAATCAGGATCCATCCCACGGTCACCAAGAAAAGGCCCCAGAACAGTCCGCGCAGGGCGCCGTCGTGGATCATCGCGGCGACCCACAAGGGAAACCAGGCGAACAGCCAACTGACGAAAGGCGCAACGAAGACCGCGGCCGCGCGACGACGCCAACCGAGGTAGACGCCAAAGAGGGCGGTGGCGCCGATGCCCGCCCATACCGTGTCGGCGCGATTCGCGAGTCGTGACTCCACGAGGAAGAGTACGGCCGCCATCGCGGTCGCCCAGAGCATCATCGAAAAAGTGACGTTGCCCCGGGAGCGTTCGCGGACTTGAAAAACGACACCCGTCACGTCTCTAAACTAGTCATCTCAACGGCCACCCTCGCGAGTCGACCGGTACGATGCATGAATGGCCAAGGGAACGCTCGCGATTCTGGGTTCGGGCGAAACCGCTCCGGGAATGACCAAGGTGCATCGCGAACTGCTGAAACGCCACGGCGCTGATGTTCGAGCGGTGACCATCGACACCGCCTACGGTTTTCAGGAAAACGTGCCCCAGATGACCGAGAAACTGGTCAACTACTTCGACACGTCGCTGCACGTGAACTTCAATCCCTTGCACTTCCCCTCCTACGCGGGCGCAAGCGAGGTCGACCGGGCGGTCTTCAAGCAGCAGGTACGCGAAGCGAATTACGTGTTCGCCGGTCCTGGCAGCCCCAGTTACGCGGTCGCCCAATGGCTACCGCTGCACTTGAGCGACGACTTCGACGCCATTCTGCACAGTGGCGGCACGCTCTGCTTCTCTTCGGCCGCCGCGGCGACGCTGGGCGAGTTCAGTCCACCCGTCTACGAGATCTACAAGGTTGGCGCAGCTCCCTACTGGAATGAGGGCCTTGACGTGCTCGCGCCCTTCGGCCTTCGTTGCGTGGTCATCCCCCATTTCGACAACAACGAGGGGTCCAACTACGACACGAGTTGCTGTTACCTGGGACTACGTCGTCTAGAACTCATGGAACACGAACTTCCCCAGAACGTCGCCACGTTGGGCGTCGACGAGCACACCGCGTTGGTGCTTGACCTCGAAGCAGACACGCTGCAGGTGCTTGGCCGCTCCCATGGCTACTGGCGAGTGAACGGTGCGGTTCGTGTGCTCGAGAACCGCTCGACGACGCCCCTCGCGGCGTTGCGATCCACAGACGTGGCACAGTCCCGTCGTTCCACCGTAGAAGTGTCAAGCTCTCGCTCGACGCCGAGCGACCTGGCCGAACGCGCCCGCGCTGGAGGACCTGACGCGCTCGAGGCGCTTGCCGAACTCGTGCGAATGAGTGCCACGGGAAGCGAGGGATTCATCGACCCAGGAACATTGGTTGAGGGAATACTCGTCGCGCGCGAGAGCGCTCGGTCCTCGGGTCAGTACGCACTCGCGGACCAGTTACGCGACGCCCTGGTGGGCGCGGGAATCGAGGTAAAGGACAGCCCTGAAGGGTCCACCTGGAACCTCAAAGCGACTCCGTAAGCAGTCCGCCGAAGGTCCAATTCGCTGGTCCAGACGTCCTTGGCCGTCGCGGCCCGGCGAAGCGCACCCTTTAATCAGAAGCCGACGAGGAGCTACTTGATGATGAAGTAGTTCACCCGCGCCACCTTGTTCTTGTCAAAGATGAAGGTGAGCGTTCGCCGGCCCGGCCGAGCTTTCTTGCCCACGCTCACGTGGACGATGAGTTGGTGCGCCGTGACTCGAACGACCAGCGCTGTCACCAAGGTGCCGGTGCTCGTCACCCTGGGCTTACCCGCAAAACCCGTGCCAGTAACCACAATCGCCACGGTACGTCCTACGATGGCATTGCCCTTCTCTCTCACGATGTGAAGCGAAGGTGGCGGTGGCGGACTCGTCGAAGCCAAGACCGTCGCCGAGGTCGCGCTGCCGCCGTTGGGATTGGTCACCAGGAGGGCCGCGGCCGCGACGGCCGGACCGAACGTGCAGGACACCGAGATTGACGCCGACGACGTCACCGACGCCAAACTGCAGGTACCGTCAGCCGTTGCCGTGACCGTGGCGCCGGCGACAAAGCCAGTACCGGCGAGGTTGAAGGACGTCGTCGCGTTTGCTTGGGCGGTCCCAGGAGCAACGGCCGTGACCGTCGGGGCGGACTGAATGATCACATACGTCGCGCTGGCCGTCGAATTCGCGGCCCCGCCATCGGGGTTGGTCACGGTGAACGAGTCGACTGTGTTCGTGTCACTTGCGCCAATCGAGATCGAAACCGTGATCGAGGTCCCACTCGGGTTGACACTTTGCACGCTCGCGCTCACGAGCGGATCGGCGACGCTGTTGGAATTCTTGAAGTTGCCAACGACGGCGCCCGACTGGAAGTTCGAACCATTGATGGTCAAGCTATGCCCCGTGGCACCCACCCCTACGCCCGTGGTACCCGCCGGAAGGTAACTAACCGACGAAATAGCGGGTGCCAATCCAACCTTGAAGAAGAACTTGGTCGAATACGCCGAGGAATTGCCTACGCCCTTGATGTCGTTCTCCACGACGACGACGTAATCGTTGCCGTTATCAGTGGGCACCGGCGGCGTCGTCACGACGAAGTCCAACGTCGTCGAACTCACGTAATGGATTGTGCCAGCGAGCGTCCCGCCGCCGAAGGACGATTCGGAAACAGTGGGCGAGAAACCCGAGCCCGTCAAGGTGACCGAGGTCCCGATGGGTGAACCGGCAGCGAGGACGGACGGAGACTGCGCCGTGATCACCGGACCGTCCACCACGATGCCCGCGGGAAAGGCATTGCCTCCGTCAATCGACACCGTCACTGGTCCCGCCGCGGCTACCGGTCCGGTTGCCACGTTCACGGTATAGGACTCGGACGTACCGTTGTTACCAGTGGGATTGGACAATATCACGCCAATCTCATTGGAACCACTGGGCAAGGTGAGCAGGTAACCGGTGTCGAACTGACTGAAACCGCTGCCGGTGAAGGTCACCGTCGAGGAGGGCGAACCAGGTGCGATGGGCGTCGTGTCGCTCGTCGCGGTGATCGTCGGGGCGATCAATGCGGCCGTGTTGAACCCAATACCCCCAACCAAAGTGGCGATCGCACCATTGCCCACGTTCGGAGCCGGATTCGTGACGGTCACGTTGCACGTTCCTGAACCCGCCACCTGGACGAAGGTCACCGTGAGTGACGTCGGGCTGTTCCAGATGGTGCTGTTCACCGACGAGACCTTCGAGCAACTAGGAAAGGTGACGAGGGCACCCTGTTCGAATCCCGAACCGTTGACCGTCACGACGTCCGTCTGGTTCGCCGAGGGGAAGGCCGAAGGATCAAGATTGATTATGGGAGCGGCCGAGACCGTCAACGCACCGTTGGAAGTCGTCGTGCCCCCGTCAGCGTTCGTCACCGTAAGGTTGTAGGTTCCCGCGGTCGCGGGTGCGCTGGTGGCGGCGTTCAGGGCCTCAAAGACGTAGGTGACCTGCGTGGAACTATTCCACGTGGTCGATACCGTCAACAACTTGGTCCCGTTGACCGTACTGGTGAAGACCGCCGAAGGCGTCGCCACGAAACCCGTGCCCGTGATCACTTCGGTGTAGTGCGTGGCGCCGTTCACGGACGCCGTCGAGATGCTCAAGTTGGTTATCGACGGTGCGGGATTCACGACGAACAGACCAGTCGCTACTATGCCGCTCGGGTTTGCGTCATCGGAAAACGTCAAGTTGTACGTGCCGGGCGTCGAAGTGGTCGACTGAAAGGAGACGGTCGCCTGGCTACTTGACGATTCGCTCGCGCTGCTGAAGGTGACGCCAGGAGCGGTGGTGGTGATGGTCACGGCGCCGCCGTCGTGGGCGAATCCTGATCCATTGATCGTTATCCGACCCGAACCACCCGAGCCAAATGAGGTACCGGCTCCCTGAGTTCCGTTTCCGCCGACCCCGGCCTGAGTGTCGAAGCTGAGTGACGTAATGGCACCCGTCGCACTCGCGTCAGACGCCATCGATAACGGCAGGGCGGCCGCGAGTAGCACCGCGCCTGCAGCGAGGATTTTCAAGCAGCAGTGCCGTGTCCCCAGCATGGACTTCGCACCAATTCTTGCGATTACGTTCTTCATTTCCGTCCGCTCCCACTTAGGGGGTCAAGTCACCTCGACCACGGTCAAAAATCATCCCGGCGCAGCGTACCGCGAACCAGTGCGCTTCGCTGGCCGATCACCATCGATAAAAACAGGTGGGCCCCCCTCTTTCGAGGGGGGCCCACCTACAACCTTTACAAGGCTGGGAACTACTTGATAATCAGGTAGTTCACCTTGAAGACCTTGCCGTTGGCGAGGGTGAAGGTCAGCGTGTGCTCACCTGGACCCGTCGTCTGGCCGACCGTCACTTGAACCGTCATCAGGGTACCGTTGTCCTTCGACACGACGGCCCTGACCGAGCTACCAGTGCTGGTCACCTTGGGCTGGCCATAGAAGCCAACGCCGGCGACTGCAATGGAAACCGTACGACCAACGATGCCGTTACCAGCTTCGCCCGTCGCGTGTGGCGCGGGAGGAGCAGGAGGCGTAGCAGCACCCAACACCGTTGCCGATGTCGCAGTTCCGCCATTGGGGTTGGTCACCACAAGTGCAGCGGCGGCAGTCGCCGTACCAAAGGTGCAGGACACCGTAACCGACGTGGCCGACACAACCGTGGCAGCACCACAGGTGCCATCAGCAGTCGCAGCAACCGAGGCGCCCGATACGAAGCCGGTACCCGTGATGGTGAACGCAACGGTGGTGTTAGCTGTCGCCGTGGCGGGCGAAACACTCGTCACGGTGGGCGGTGCCTGGATGACCAAGAACACACCAGGGCCTGACGCTGCGTAACCACCATCGGTGTTGGTCACCGTGAAGTAGTCAAGCGTGTTCGTGTCAGTGGCCGCGATCGCCAACGAGGCGGTGATCTGAGTGCCAGCGGTGTTGATGGCAAGTACCTTCGCCGTCACGCCTGCGTCCGCAACGCCGTTCACGTTCTTGAATCCACCTACGACAACGCCAGTCTTAAAGTTCGTGCCAACGATGGTTACGACCTGGCCGGTGGCGCCCAAGCCAACACCTGTTGCGGTGCTAGGCGAGTAAACGATCGCCGATATGCTCGGTGCCAAGCCTACAACCAGCGAATACGCCGGTGAGACGGCCGCTGAAGCACCAACGCCTGCGATGTCCGTCTCTGAGAACGTGACCGTGTCACCAGTCTCGTCCGGCGTAGTCGGAGCTTGGGTCACGATGAGGTCAACCGTCGTCGCGTTCACGTAACTCACTTGCGTGAGCAGACCGCCGTTACTGGAATGTCCAGACTCAGTAATCGTCGGGGTGAAGCCCGTACCGGTAAGAACAATCACCGAACCAATCGCGTCACCAACGGGAACGTCAGTGGGCGACTGTGAAGTGACCACTGGGCCGGCAACAAGAATGCCAGCTGGGAAAATGCTACTGCCCTCAATCGTCACGCCCGCAGGACCGCCAATGGCTGGACCTGAGGCGACGTTGACGGTGTAGGTCTCAGTCGTGCCGTTGTTACCAGATGGGTTGCTCAACGTGATAGCAGCTTCGGTGGTTGTCCCGGGATTCTTGGCAAGAGCGCTGGTGTCAAACTGGCTGAAGCCGGTTCCCGTGAAGGTCACCGTCGTCGACGGCGATCCAGGCACAATGGCCGTGGTGTCGCTCGTCGCAGTGATCGTCGGAGCAACAGTGCTCGCCTCGGCGAAACCGAGACCACCCGAAAGCGTGAACGTCGCGCCGTTACCCGCATTCGGTGCCGGGTTCGCCACTGTTACGCTGCACAAGATCGGGGTACCACTCGTTGCCACATTCGTCTGCGTGAAGGTCGTGGTCAAGGACGTTGAGCTGTTCCAGATCGTTGCAGGAGCAACCGCGTTCGAGATGGCATTCGTACCAGCGGCACCGTAGCAGTTCAGGCCCGAGAAGGATACCGTGGCACCCTGCTGGAAGCCGGTTCCGTTGATCGTGATGCTCTCAGCCTGCGAGGCGAGAATCGCCGGGAACGCTGAGGGGTCGACGTTGGTCACAGGCGCAGCGGTAACTGTCAGCGCATTGGCCTGAGTGAACGTACCACCGTCACCGTTGTTCACGGTCACCGAGTACGCACCAGGAGTTGCGGGGCCAGACGTGACGCTGTTAAGCGGCTGCACTTCGGCCTGAATGGTGGTACCGGTGTAGAGGGTGCCGCCACCAGCAGTGATCGAAGCGCTGACGACGCTAAGGGTCGTACCATTCACGGCACTCGTGTACACGACCGTGGGCGCAGAGTTACCACTCCCGTTGGTGCCCGCGTACTCAAAGCCGGAACCTGTAATGGTGTCGTTGGCTGCAACAACAGGAACGCCGTCAGCCAAGCCGGTGAGCGTGGACGCGGTGTAGCCCGGTGCAGCGTCAACTGTGAACGCAGCCGCGTCGGTCGATCCCGAAGGACCGGTGCCGTCGTCAACGAGCGTCAAGCTGTACGTGCCCGGAACTGTCGCCGAGGTTGACGAGAAGTCAACCGTAAAGCCGGTACCAGCGCCAGGCGCACCAGTCTCCGTCAGGTTGCTGAAGGTCACGCCAGGGGCGTTGGTCGTCAGCACGGGGTTGGTGGCGCCATCATTGGCGTCGGTAATTGTGGAGACGGTGATCCGACCCGAGGCCCCCGAACCGAAGTTCGCGGTGGCGTTCTGGGAACCGTTACCACCATCCAGCGCCGTGTTAACGACAACCGTGGCTGACGAGATGGATGTTGCGGCACCTGCGACGGACGCCACTGCCAACGGCAACGCCGCGGCAATCAACACGGCACCGGCTGCGAGAGCCTTTACCCCGTGACGTGGTAGCCGACGCAAAGTATTCACAAGGAATCCTTCGTTCGTGGTTTTCATAGTGTGTAACTCCATTTATAGGGGCTGACCTTCGTCAGCCTTTTGTTTAAAGACATTGCGGTACAGCGACATCCATCACAAGGAGGGCCTCGTGATAAGACACGGCCGTTTCCTCATTGCCAAGTATAGGTAGCCATCCATTCCAAAGCGAATATCGCTCGTCCTATGCCACACGGAAATCACATTCCAAGGTGCACTACAGCACACTTGGTATTCCCTGATGAAGGGTAAGTTTTTTTAAAAAGTAAGTGGATTCATATCGTCCGCGGCGCGGCTATCACAAATTGTTACGTAGTCGTAATCCCTTGTTTGAAAGGGTTTTCATCCTCAGCGAACTGACATCGCTCGCAGCGGCGGATCAATTCACTCTCCAAGCTCGCGAGACGCCCGCGGGTAGGTATCGCGAAACGCCTTACGGTACAGGGGCTTTGCTCTTTCTCCCCACAGGTGTACGACAAGACGAAATGATTCCTCGCCAATTGGGAAACGACACGCACCGAAGAGTATGTGCGACGCCCTCGACCGCGGCGTACCGCGGCTACGCGATAGCGCAGCGATTGGGCCCTAACTCCAACTCCGCGCTGTCGCCGACTGGCGCTCTGCCTGCGTTCACGAGAACG
>Ga0302319_10020391_pt1 | contig 11993 bp, 9 predicted proteins | sample Bog_T0_2_FD_203319 | JGI IMG/M metagenome (GOLD analysis project Ga0302319, IMG submission 203319) | Peat permafrost microbial communities from Stordalen Mire near Abisko, Sweden - Bog_T0_2 | ecosystem: Environmental > Terrestrial > Soil > Wetlands > Peat | place: Sweden: Abisko, Stordalen Mire...
CCTCGTCGCCGGAGGGCAAAAGGGGACATTCTCATTTTGCAGAAAGTGGGGACATTCTCACTTTGCGTTGACAGTGGTGAATTTCCGGCCGTTGGGCGAGCGGAATTTCACCGCCTGCTGCATCATCATCTTTGGCGCCTTCGCGGTGCTGTATGCTGCCAGCACCTCGTTGCCTGCCCTGCTGCAGTCGCTGTTCGGCTACGATGCCCTGAGCGCCGGGCTGGTGATGTCACCGGCCGGCTTCTTCGCCGTCGTCGCCATGCCGTTCGTGGGGCGCATGCTGGGTCGTGGCACCGATGCGCGGTGGCTGATCGCCGCGGGTCTCTTGACCATGGCCGCGGGGAATTACTGGATGTCGCAGATGAACCTGGACATCAGTCCGGGGCAGGCCGTTTGGCCGCGAGTGGTGCTGATCATCGGGCTTGCGATGTGCTTCGCTCCCGCGAATGTGGCGGCCTACCTCTATACGCCGGTCGCGCTGCGCGGGGCGGCGGTTGGCCTGCTGAGCCTGCTACGCAACGAGGGTGGCAGCGTAGGGACCTCGCTGGCGCAGACGATACAGGAACGCCGTGACCAGTTCCACAGCCTGCGTCTTGGCGAATGGCTCGATCCCTTCAACGCTGCTGCGGGCTCCTTCCTCGACCAGGCTTCCGGTCCGTTCCTGCAGCAGACTGGCGATCCGGTCGCCGCGCAGCAACTGGCCTTGCAGTCGCTCGCAAACCTGCGCGAGCAGCAGGCGTCGGCGCTCGCCTACTTCGATGTGTTCTGGGTCCTGGCCGCTGTCATGGTTGCGCTTGTGTTCGTTGTGCTGCTGATGAAGCGCTCTGTCGCAGAGAAAGGCGCTCGGATCGGCTCCGAGTAGACTGAGCAAAGCCCCGGCTCAACATCGATGGCGACCGCTCGAGGAGATTTGATATGGCAGATCAAGAGATTCGAGCGGCTCTGAATCGCCACTGGGCGGCCTCCGATGCGAACGACTTCGAGGCGGAGCACCAGATTTACCGAGAGGATGCAGTGCTCGACTATCCGCAATCAGGCGAGCGCATCCGTGGGCGGCAGAAGATTCAGTTGTCGCGAGCCGCGCAGCCGAACCAGAAACGCTTCACGGTGCGGCGGATCATCGGCGCGGGCGGCCTCTGGGTCACCGAATTTGTCCTGACCTATGATGGACGGCCGTCCTACACCGTGAGCATCATGGAGTTCCTTGATGGGAAGGTAGCGCGGGAAACGCAGTATTTCGCCGATCCGTTCGAGCCGGGGCCGTCGCGTGCACAATGGGTCGAGAGGATGCCCTGAAGCCTGGCCGCCGTATGGATGGCCATGAGCCGCTCGCTCGCTCGGAGCTGCCGATCGATACGGTCTCTCTTGCCCGCTATCTCATTGGCAAAGTGTTGGTGCGGGGGTTGCCTGAAGGCGTCGCCAGCGGTCGTATTGTTGAAACGGAGGCATATGTCGTCGGCGACGCCGCCGGGCACGCCTACCGGGGGATGAGACGGCGTAATCGTTCGCTGTTTCTCGATCGTGGGCACGCCTATGTTTATCTCGCCTACGGCATCTCATACATGCTGAATGTCTCGAGCGAGCTGCCCGGGATCGGCGCTGGCGTCCTGATCAGGGCGCTCGAGCCGCTCGAAGGGATCTCGATCATGCAGTTGAATCGCGGCATCGAGCGCTTGCGCGACCTGGCGCGAGGACCAGGACGGCTCACCGCGGCGTTGCGGGTTGATCGTTCGCTTGATGGGCTCGATCTTTGCCAAGAAGGCCCGCTGTGGCTCAGATGCGGCAACGACAAACCCAGCGAAATCGGGCAAAGTGTTAGGATCGGCATTTCGCGGGATGCCGACCGCCTCCTGCGATTTTATCTTCGCGGCAGTCCGTTCGTCAGCGGTTCGAGATCGCTCGCGGAATAAGCGACCGCCAGCCGCTCTGCGCACTCAAGCCGCGGCGCCGGCACGACCGATCTCGCCCGCGTCCCTCAGATCCCAAATTCTCCAGCACAGATCCATCAGCCGCCGTGTCTGCTCGGGTGACAAAATCCCCTCGGCCAAGCCGGTGAACTTGTCTTGCAGCTGGTCGTCGCTCATCGGGTGGTCCAGGCTGCCCACCGCATGCTCGATGAATCGGTGCAGCTTCCGCCCGTCAGTCAGCGTGACCGTCATGTCTACCTGATCGGGCTTGATCGCGGGATCGACGGTGACCGCCACCTTCTTGCGCGTGGCGACAACGGGCGGATCATTCACCGCACGGTCCGTGAATGCCTGCTCGCCGGCGCGGCCGGTGACCAACGCGACCGCCACGGCGTGGTAGATACTGAATTTTCCTTCCAGGCCGGTGCTAGGCTCTGTCTTGCCCATCAGGTTCGGCACCAGCGGATGCACCTTCAGGTCGATGGACTGAATCTGCTCCGGCTTCAGCCCGTTCGCGTCGCGGAGCTGGATGGCCGCGTCGATCGCCGGATGGGCCACGATACCGCAGGCGAACGGCTTGTAGGTATTCAGCGACAGCTCGAAATGCTGCCCCAACCCGTCCGTCACCTGTGACCAATCGTGCCGGGTACTCAGCGCCTGTCCCCAGCCGTCGAACCCCTCGATCGCGACCTCCGACGCCGTGTAACCCTGCTGGGCCAGCAGCGCCGACACCATGCCGTTCTGCGCCGCGCGGCCGGGATGGAAGCTTTTGGTGTCCGAGCCGAACTGCACCTTCAGTCCTACGGGCTGGGAGGCAGCGAGGCCAAGCGCCCAGGCCATGTGCTGCTCGTCCAGCTTCAGAAGCCGGCCAGTGGCCGCGGCAGCGCCGAACACGCCCGTCGATCCGGTGATGTGCCAGCCCATCGCGTAATGCTCCGGATACACCGCGTTGCCGATCCGGCACTCGACTTCGCATCCCAGCACAAGCGCATTCATGAACTCGGCGCCGGACACCGGGCGATATTCAGCGAATGCGGTCAGGGCCGATGCGACGGGGCCAGCGGGGTGAATGATCGTCTTCAGGTGGGTATCATCATAGTCGAGCACGTGGGAGCTGATGCCGTTGACCAGCGCCGCATGCAACGCATCCAGTCGCTCCTTCCGCCCGAGCAGGCTCGCCTGCCCGGGGCCGGAGAACGGCTTGAGTGCGGATACGGCTCGGCTCGGCGCGCCCTGCTGCGACCCGCCGACGGCACAACCCACCCAGTTGAAGAGCGTCCGGGTCGCTTCCTTTCGCACGGCGGCCGGGATCTGTTCGACCGGCGCTGTTGCCGCATAACGCGCCAGGATGTGGGTGACGGGCACGGCCGGCGGGCGCTGCGCTGCGGCATCTGGTGGCGGCGCGGTGAGCGGTTCTCCCTCGCCCGTGGCGTGCGCCAGTGGGGGCTCGGCGACCAGGCCGACGGCAATGGCGGTCGCGGATGTGCGAAGCAAGTCGCGACGTTCGATAGAGGCCACCGCGCTTTTCCCCTGTAGGCTTGGCGTCCAATAGGAAAGGGACACCCGAAACCCTGCAAACGCAACAGTCGGCGGTGCCGCGAGAATCATATGGCCTGACCAGCAACAAGGCGCCCCCAGCCGGCTGCCGGGCAGCCAGCGCGCAATGGTGTCCCGGCGCCCTGCTGACCGCATGAACGGAACCCGATAGCATCCGTTGCGTCATGGCACTCGACGGCGCTTCCACTGGCTCCTCCCCCGGCACGGTTTCGCTGGACGATCGACGCTTGCAGCGCGGCAGGCTGGCGCGAACGCTGTTGCCGATCGTGTGTCTCGGCCTGATCAGCGCGGCTGTGCTTGGTACCGTGCTTTACGCGGACTGGAGCAATCGTCGCGGTGTTGTTGGACTGTCCCAGGATTTGCTGGCCGCGATCCAACGCAATATCGCGGTTCAGGTCTCCGCATTCCTCGACGATCCGGCGCAGATCGCTGCGCTGGCCCAAGGCACCGTCGGGACCGGGGCTGCCACGGCGCGTGCCCCGCAGGCCCAGGCATTCGCGGCCAGCACGCTGCGATCGGTCCCGCAGCTGGCCAACGTCTTCTTCGCAGACGCCAGCGGCAATTTTCTCCTGGTCAGTCGCCGGGAAGGCGGCGGTATCGCAGTCAAGCGCATCCGCGCCACCCCGCCGCCGCGGGAGGTAACCTGGACCGAGTACGACGCCGACAATCGCGAAGTTGTGCGCCGAACCGATCCGGCCGACACCTTCGACCCGCTCACGCGTCCCTGGTACGTCGGCGCACGCGCCACGGCGGATGTGTTCTGGACCGGCGTCTACATTTTTTTCAGCGGCCGGGCGCCAGGGGTAACCGCTGCGCTGCGCGGCAGCGATCCTGGCGACGTCGCCGGCGTGGACGTGCAGCTCACGGCTTTGTCCAGTTTCCTGGCATCGCTGGAGATCGGTGACCACGGGCGCGCGATGATCATCGACAGCGCGGGTCGCCTCATTGCCTATCCCGACCCCCAACGGATGTTAAGCGAGGTCAACGGCGAGCTGACCCCGGTCCGCATCGACGAGCTGAACGACCCCGTTCTGTCGGGTGCCTGGGACCGCCTGCGGATCGACGGTCCGGGCCGGCGGATCATCACGATCGACGGCGAACGGCAGGTCGTGATCGAGGCGCCGCTCCGGCGCGCCGGGAACGACTGGTCGGTGGTGATCATCGCCCCCGAGGCCGACTTCACCGGGTTTGTCCAGATCAGCCGCCGGCGGGCGTTGCTGATGGCGCTGGGCGTCGTCGGCCTGACCGGCCTGCTGTCGGCGCTGCTCGTCCGGCAGGGACTTCGGCTCGACCGGACGGCGCGCGACCTCCGCGCTGAGAGCGCCGCGGTGCAGCGGCAGAGCACGGCCTTTGCCCGGCTGGCGACCGAAGCAGCGCTGTTCGACCCGTCCAACGCCAACCCGCCGGAAGCACTCACCGAAGCGCTGGCCGAGACGACGGGCGCGCGAAGGTCGAGCATCTGGCGGGTTGTTGCCGGCGGCAAGATCTTGCGCTGCGAGGATAGCTTTGAGCAGGCGATCGGTGGCCACATCGCCGGCCTTGAACTGACGCGCGATGAGGCGCCGCAATTCCTGGCTGCGTTGCTGAACGGTGAGGAGATCGCGGTGGCCGCCGCCGCGAACGACCCGCGCACCGCCATGCTGTACCAGGCACTTTTGGAAAAGCTGGGCAGCCGCTCGCTGCTCATGGTGCCGATCCGCTCCGGTGGGGCGGTCACTGGGGCGTTGTGGCTGGAGGATTCGGCCCTCGACGACGAAACCCGCGCCTTCGTGCGCGCACTCGCCAACATGCTCGCACCCCGCATGCCGGCGCCCGGCGTCGCCGAGGTCCTGGTCGTGGCGCCGGCAATGGCCGGCCCCACCCCGCCGGCGACGACCGAGCGGAGCCTGAACGCCGAATTGACGCTGCGCGGCATCGACCCGGCCGGACTGGCGGCGGAGATCTATCCCGCCGTCGCGGTCATGGCGCTCAGGCTGGGCGATCCCGCCGCGATGGCGTCTCGCGCAGGTCCCGAACTGCGGCCCCTTGCTGACCTTGTCGCGTGTTCCCTGCAGGAGATCGCCGCCGGGCACCACATCCCGTACCTGAAATTTCTGGGCGAGGAGATTGTCGCTGCAGCCGGCTTCGACGCCGGCGAGACGAATGTTGCTCTCCGCCTCGCGAACTTTGCCCTCGCCGTCCGCGATGCGTGCGCATCGCTGTTCGAGGCGGGAGAACATGGGGCGAAGTTCAGGATCGGCCTGGATTACGGGCTCGCGATCGGCGGCGGACTCGGCAGCGCGCCGAGGGTGTTCAATCTCTGGGGCGACGCCGTGCGATCCGCCGCCGAAATGGCGGCCTCTGCCCCGCCCGGCGGTATCCAGGCGACGGAGGCCGTCTATGCCGCCTTGCGGCAGATGTTTCTGTTCCGCCCCCGCGGCAGCTTCTACATCCCCCGCGTCGGCGAGGCGCGCACGTTCATCCTGGCAGGTTAGCGATGGCCGGCACCCTGCCGTTGGGTCGCGCGCTGGCCTACATCGGCGGCGGCCTGCGCCGGCGATCCGCGTTCATATTCGTCATGGCAGCACTCGCGGCCGGCGTGATCTCCGAGGGTGTGCGGCCGGCAACGTGGCGGCGCACCATCACCGCCGCGTTCCGGCGGGAATTGCGCAACGCGACCGCCGGAGCGCTCCCGACCGTGATCATCACGGCAGCCCTGGTGGGTCTGGCGCTCGGCGCGGAAGGTTTCTACTGGCTGCGAGCGGCCGGAGAGCCACAGCTTATCGGCACGGTCCTGGTGATCGTGCTGGTCCGCGAACTGGCCCCTCTGCTGATCGGCATTATCGTGCTCGGGCGGAGCGGCACCGTCGCGGTGGTCGAGCTGGCCGACATGCAGCGCGGCGGCCAGGTCCGAGCGCTCGCGGCGCAGGGCCTCGATCCGTTTCGGATCCTGGTCCTGCCGCGTGCCGTGGCGTTCGCGGTCGCCACGTTCACGCTGGGCGTGGTGTTCGTGGCGGTCGCGACCACCACGGGATATGCGCTGGCCTGGCTGTCGGGGACAGCCCAGGTCTCATTCCCGGCGTTTCTCGACCGGCTCCTTGCGGCAATGCAATGGCGGGATTTTGCCGTCTTCCCGGCCAAGCTACTGCTGATGGGACTTCTCGTAGCCTTGGTCGCCTGCGTCACGGGGATGGACGCTTCGCAGAGCGATGATGCCGCGAGCCTTCTGCCACGGGGCTTCCTGCGCGGGATCACGGCAGTGTTGCTGTGCAGCCTGCTGCTGAGCCTGCTGGTCTGACAGGCATGTCCGGAAGGGTCCTGGTCCTGAAGATCGAGCAGGCGCAGGTCGGTGGCGCGCTGTCTGCCATGAGGGCCTCCGGTGCTTCGCTCGATCTCGCCCAGGGGGACTTCGCCCTGATCGAGGCGCGCGAGTCCGCATGGGCGGCGGCCTTTACCGATCTCTGCTGCGGCATCTTGGCACCGCAGGCCGGCAGGGTGCGCTTTCTCGGCCACGATTGGGCGACATTGCCGCCTGACAAGGCCACCGCATTGCGGGGCCGGATCGGGCTTTTGCTCGAACGGGGCGCCTGGCTGGACATGCTGGATGTCGCCGGCAATATCCTGCTGCCGCATCTGCACCATACGCGCCTCGATGAGGCAGCGCTGCGCCAGCAAGCCGCCACCCTCGCGGTCACGTTCGGCTTGCCGGGATTGCCGACGGCCAAACCGCGCGATCTCACGCCCACCGACCTGATCCGGGCCGCCTGCGTGCGGGCGTTTCTTGGCCGCCCCGCATTGTTGATTCTGGAACGCCCGCTCCAGGGCCATCCCGAGCTTCTCTCCCCGCTGCTTGGCGCTCTGATGACCGCCCGGAACCGAGGGGCGGGGGTGATCTGGCTGACCGGCAGCGATCTGGTTTGGCGCGACCGGTCGCTGCCGGCAACGCAGCGGTTGCAGCTTGGCGAAGGCGGCCTGAAACCGGTTCAGCGCATGGTGCCGACGGCATGGTGACGATGCGGCACACCGACCAGTTGGTGGGACTGCTGGTGCTTCTCGGTGTTGTTGCCTTCATGGCAGCGGTGTTCGAGGCGGCGTTCGTGGGACGGTGGCTCCATCCGGTCGCGCATCTGCGAATCGTCTTGCCGGAGGCCGGCGTCGGCGGACTGGCCAGCGGGGCGGACGTCCAGGTCCTGGGAATCCATGCCGGGACGGTCCGTCGCATCGTGATCGACCCGCAGCAGCGCATGTACGCCGAGGCCGACATCGACGATCAGATGCAGGCCTTCATTCGCCGCGACAGCAAGGCGGTGCTGCGGCGGCAATTCGGCATCGCCGGCGCGGCCTTCGTGGACATCTCCCGCGGCCATGGGACTCCGCTCGACTGGACCTTCGCCGTGATCGACGCGACCGTCGAGCGAGGCCCGACCGAAGGCGTGGGGGCGCTGCTCGATCAGCTGCAGCAGAGGGTTTTCCCGATTCTCGACGATGCCGGCCGCGCCGCCCATGCGTTGGCGGATGTGGCCGAGCGCGTCGAACATGGCGAGGGCGATCTTGGCCGGCTGATGACCGACGACACACTGATGCACAATGCCGAAGCGATGCTCGGCGACATCAGGCAGGCGTCGGCCAGGTTGAAGCAAGTCGTCGATCAAGCCGACCTTGTCGCGCAGGACGCACGCGGCCTGGTCGCAAAGATCGCGGAGCCCGGCGGCGCTCCGGCGCTGCTTCGGCGACTCAGCGACGTTGTGGGCAACTTGCAGAACGCGTCGAAGGACTTGGCGCGCGCCGCGCCGCGCCTGCCACAGATTGCGCAAAACGTCGAAGGCGGCACCGCGAATCTTGGTCCGTTGCTGAGCCAGACACAGGTCAGCTTGCAGGAGCTGGAGAAGTTGCTGGTGCAGTTGCGTGGGCTTTGGCTTCTGGGCGGGAGTGGGCCGCCGCCGCCGGAACCAAGACGCCTTCCTTCCGCCGAGGTGAGGCCATGAAGCCGGGCTGGCTGTTGCTTGCGTTGGCTGCGTGCAGCACCGCGAAGCCGACGCCTCCGGTGGATGCCGTGCTACAGCGGGAGGACCATGCGGCGCGCGCTTCCTACAGCCTGGAGCGCCCCGCCGAGGCCGCCGCTAGCTTTCGGGCGGCGCTGGCCCGCGCCCGGATGCGCGACGACCTGCCGGCCATCGCCGACAGCGGCTACAACCTGACCGTTGCCGAGCTTCGTGCCGGCGACGCAGCGGCGGCGCTGCGCGATGCACGCGCGTTGCGTGCCGAGTTGGCGCGTGCCGGCTACGGCGATCTGCCCGCCCTCGATCTGGTAGAGGCAACCGCGGCGTATCGTCTCGGTGATTCGGATCAAGCGGACCAGGTTGCGGCGGCCGTGCAGGCTTGTTCGGACCGGGATGCCGCTGCCCAGGCCGTGTTTCTGCGAGGACTGATCGCGGATGAGCGCGGCGATCTTCAGGGTCTACAGCAGGAGTCCGCACGTTTGGCGCACTCAGGTCCGCCCGGTGACGCTACGGAGCTGGCGGCTCGCGTTCACCTGCGGGCTGGCGATGCGACCGGCGCCCGCGCCTTGGCGCTGCAAGCGGTCGATCAGAGGCGCATGGCACAGGACTATCGCGGCTTGGCGCGCGCCCTGGCGCTGGCCGCCGAAGCGGCTGGGCGAGAGGGAAACGACGGCATGGCTGCCGATCTGTTCCTGCGCGCAGGCCGCAGCGCAGGAGCTCAGGGTGATATGCGCCAGGCCCGGACGTGGCTCGCAGCGGCCCGTTCGCTGGGCCAGGACGCCATGCTCCGCGCGGCCATAGCGCAAGCGGAGGCCGATATCCAGGCGCCTAAGTGACGCGGCGCGCTTTGCGGTCGGAACCGCAACTATCAACGGAGCGGCTGAACAGCGATCGACCGGCACAGTCGGCGAGACCACCGTTATAGAAGTTTGTCCAGCGTCAGCGGCAGGGTGCGTATCCGCTTGTCGGTGGCATGAAAGATCGCGTTGGCGACCGCCGCAGCGGTGCCGGTGATGCCACTCTCGCCGATCCCGCGCGCTCCCATGGGCGCGTGCGGATCGGGGATGTCCGTCCAGATCACGTCGATCTCCGGCACATCCATGTGCACGGGCACATGATATCCGGCGAGGCTTGGGTTCATGATCCGTCCTGTGCGCTCGACGAATTGCGTCTCCTCCATCAGCGCAAGGCCGAGGCCCATGATGATGCCGCCGCGGAACTGGCTCGTGGCCGTCTTTGCGTTCAAGATGCGCCCGCAATCGAACGAGCCGAGAAAGCGGCTCACACGAACCTCGCCAGTCATCGCATTGACCCGCACCTCGCAGAACATCGCGTCCGTGCGAATGCATGGACCAGTGCTGTGTCTCCTCAGGCAGCGGTGCGCCCGCTTCCGCCACCACCTCGTCGCGACGCGCGCGGGCAAGAATGGACCCATAGCTCTCCCGACGCGCGGGATCGTCCACCGTCTCGATACCGGGACGGTCGCGAGGCAGCCGATGAAACTCCGTACGCGGTACGGCGCGCGGGTCCCCCGCACCCCGCAGGTGTATCGTTGCGTTGAGCGCGGCCAGCGCGACGCACATGTCCGACGGATGGGTGGCCACGCATGCAGACGATGCGCCCAGGATCGCGTGATTGCGGTTGAACCCATCGATCGCATCGCAGCCCTGACCGGGAGAGAGCTTGTTGCAGCGCGATCCGTCTCCGTCGTAGAAGTAGGTGCAGCGCGTGCGTTGGAGAATGTTGCCGCCCACCGTTGCCATATTACGGATTTGGGCCGATGCACCTGCCAGGATCGCGCGGGCGAGCATCGGATAGCGCAAGCGCACCGCGCGATGTTCGGCCACCGCTGTGTTTTTCGCCGCGGCTCCGATCAGTAGCCCGCCATCCTCGCTTTCCTCGATGACCGACGAAAGCCCCGTCACATCCACAAGCGCGGCCGGCCGCTCCGCTCCCCAATTCGAACCGCCACGCGACACGCCTGACCTTCTGCTTTATGTGGGGAAACGGACGAAGGCGGCCGTCAGCGGAGGCTGTTCTGCGCGTCCGCTGGCCACGACGCCGTCAGCAGTTCGACCGTCTGACAAGGTGGAAACCTGCAGCGTGAACCGACCGAATCGGGGTCGTATAATCTGGCGATGGTGTCGCTCGTCGCTCTTCTTCGCGCCGTGAACGTCGGCGGGACCGGCAAGCTCCCGATGTCGGAGCTGAGGGCGCTGTGCGAGGCAGCCGGCTTTCAGGCTGTTCAAACGTACATTGCCAGCGGAAACGCGGTTTTCCGGACCAGCTTGAGCGCAACGGAGGCGAAGGCCGCTCTTGAAACTCGGTTGCAAACCCATGTCGGGCAGCCTGTGGGGGTCGTCGTCCGCACCGCAGCAGAGATGAACGAAGTCCTGCAGAGGAACCCGTTCGCGGATGCACCTGGCAACCGCGTGACGGCGATATTCCTGGATCATCCTACGTCACCACGCACTCTCGACGGGGTGACCGGTCAAGCTGCCGACGAGGCACCTCGAACGCGGCCATCGGGAAATCTACGTCCGCTACGGCAACGCGGGCATGGCCAAGTCCAAACTGCGCATCCCGTCCGCCCAGGCTGCCACGGCGCGCAACATGAACACCATTGCAAAGCTTGCCATGATGGCCGCTGACCGACCCCGTCTCGCCTGACAACCGCCCAGGGCTGCTGCCGCCGTGTCGCCGCCCCGATCAGCGGAGCATCCGCCGCACATCGTCCCATCGCCGGTCGAGGAAATGGTGCTTTATGACCGCCGCCACATGGACCAGAATGAACCCTTGGAGCAGAATCGGCAGGATGCGGTCGTGCAGCGTCTTCCAGACCGTCGCTGACCCGGGTGCAACGCCGATGGGCATCGTAACGGGCCACCCGAACACATCCAGCGCGTCGCCGCGATACCCCGTCATGACCAGGCCGCTCACCGCGAACGCCACGACCAGCCCGTAAAGACCGGTGTGCACCGCCCGAGCCCCCCATCGCTGCCAAGGCGGCAGAGCTTGCGGCAAAGGCGGCGCCGGGCTCCAGACCAGCCATGCCAGCCGCAGCACGACCAAGCCCAGCACGGTCAATCCCATCGATTGGTGCGCGGCCACGAAGTCGCTGCGATCCGCCGAACCGGACGGCAGCATTGCGATGTACATACCCAACGGTATCTGGCAAAGCACCAACGTCGCCGCGCCCCAGTGCCCGAGTCGCGAGACCCAGCCGAATGACATGGCTGTATTCCCTGGGGCCAGTCGCCCGGACACCACCCGCCAGGCCTGCCGCCATGCCGCCCAAGCCAGGAATCCGATCAAAGCCGCGGCTACCGACGCCTGCACGTTCAGCACTGCCGGCGTCAGCCGCTCGACCGCCGACAACCCCGGCGGCAGCCGCACGAAGGTTCCGTCGAAATCCGCCACAACGGTGGACACCACCATGAGCGCCAATGTCAACGCAAAGTGAGAATGTCCCCACTTTCTGCAAAATGAGAATGTCCCCTTTTGCCCTCCGGCGACGAGGAGCCGGCCTCCATCCCGCTGCGGCGTGGGA
>Ga0302319_10020395_pt1 | contig 11993 bp, 8 predicted proteins | sample Bog_T0_2_FD_203319 | JGI IMG/M metagenome (GOLD analysis project Ga0302319, IMG submission 203319) | Peat permafrost microbial communities from Stordalen Mire near Abisko, Sweden - Bog_T0_2 | ecosystem: Environmental > Terrestrial > Soil > Wetlands > Peat | place: Sweden: Abisko, Stordalen Mire...
AGCCCGCCGTCACCGCTCACGTCGGAGAAATGATCGCCTTGGCCGCCGACGTCATCCAATCCGGCATCAAAGAAGGCTCTTTTCGTTCCGTCGACCCTGTCGCCGCAAGCCGGGCCCTCCTCCAGGCCACTTCCCGGTTCCACCACCCCGCCCATGCGGCGGAATGGTCCGATCCCGCGGGCGCCGCCGACTTCGACACCGTCTGGCGGCTTCTGATCGACGGGCTCAGCGCCCCGAAGCGTTCCCGTTAAGCGGCGGGGCTCGGCTGGACCCACCCTTCGGCGTTGCTCCCGGCTCGCTTCCTGCTAAGATAAGACTCCCTCCCGTCCCGGATCCCTTTCATGGCCATCCAGATCGCTCTCCACCACCGCACGACCTACCGCTACAGCCGGCCGGTCACGCTGGGGCCTCAAACCGTTCGCCTGCGTCCCGCGCCGAATTGCCGCACGTCCGTTCTCAGCTATTCGCTCAAGATCTCGCCCACCGATCACTTCATCAATTGGCAGCAGGATCCCCAGGGTAACTATCTCGCCCGGCTGGTTTTCCCCGCTCCGACGCGGGAGTTTTCAGTCGAGGTCGATCTGGTGGCCGAACTGGCCGTCTACAATCCTTTCGATTTCTTCCTCGAGCCCGGGGCCGACAAAATCCCCTTCCCCTACGATACGACCCTGGCCATCGAATTGGCGCCCTATCTGCGCAAAGATGCCCCCACGCCGGCCTTCGCCGCCTTCGTGGAGCCGATCGACCTGACTCCCCAGCCCACGATCGAATTTCTCGTCAACCTCAACTCGCGCGTCAATCAGGCGGTCAAGTACATCATCCGGCTGGAGCATGGCGTCCAGACCCCCGAGGAAACGCTGATCTCCGGCCAAGGCTCCTGCCGGGATTCGGCCTACCTGCTGCTCCAGACCTGCCGGCACATTGGCTTGGCCGCCCGCTTTGTGTCCGGCTATCTGATCCAATTGCGGGCCGACGTGAAGCCCCTGGAAGGGGCCGCGGGTGCCGCGCAGGATTTTGCCGATCTGCATGCCTGGTGCGAGGTCTACCTGCCCGGCGCCGGCTGGATCGGCCTCGACCCCACCTCCGGCCTCTTCGCCGGCGAAGGCCACCTGCCTCTCGCCTGCTCGCCCGAGCCCTCGAGTGCTGCCCCGATCAGCGGCGTGGTCGAGCGATGCGAGACCGCCTTCGACTTTGCCATGTCCGTCCGGCGCCTCTCCGAGACGCCCCGAGTCACCCTCCCTTACGCCGACGACACCTGGGCGACCATCGATGCCCTCGGCGCCGACATTGACCGGACCCTCCAAGAGGGCGACGTCCGGCTGACCATGGGCGGCGAGCCGACTTTCGTCGCCATGGACGACATGGATGGCCCGGAATGGAATACCCTGGCTCTAGGTCCTCGTAAACGGGAACTGGGCGGCAAGCTCTTCCACCGCCTGGTAGCTCAGTACGGCAAAGGGGGCTTCATCCACCATGGCCAAGGCAAATGGTATCCCGGTGAGCCCCTGCCGCGCTGGGTCCTGACCTGTGTCTGGCGCCGGGACGGGCTGCCGTTGTGGCGCGAACCCCGGCTCCTGGCCGATCCTCTCGTCCCCGCCGCCCGTACCGTCGCCGATGCCCACCGGCTGGCCGAAGCCCTCGCGAAACGGCTAGGGGTGGGGGCAGAACGCCTGGTCCCCGGTTTCGAAGATGCCTTCTACCATGCCTGGAAGGAACGCCGGGTTCCGGCCGGACTGGATCCCCAAGGGCTCCCGTTGCACGATCAAACCGAGCGCGCCCGGCTGGCCCGCGTCCTCGAAACCGGGCTGGACAAGCCCGCCGGCTACGCCCTGCCGCTCCTGTGCGATCCGGCCGGCCGGTGGCAGTCTGCCCCTTGGACGTTCGTCGCGGGTTTCATGTTCTTGATTCCGGGCGATTCGCCGATGGGTCTCCGGCTGCCGCTGTCTCTCCAGCCCTGGCTCGCACCCGGAGTTCCGCCGAAAAAAGATCCGGAAGGCGAAGTCCGCTATGCTCTCTGCGTCGAGGCTCGGGGCGGCCACATCTACGTGTTCCTGCCGCCGTGCGACCGGGTCGAAGACTATCTGGCCCTCTTGGTCGCCATTGAAGCCACCGCCTCCGCCCTCCACCTCCCCGTCGTGCTGGAAGGCTACCTCCCGCCCTTCGATCCGAAACTCGACCACCTCAAAGTCACGCCCGATCCCGGCGTGGTGGAGATTAACATCCATCCCTCCGGGAGCTGGAGAGTCCTTTCGCAGAAAACCGAATGGCTCTACGCCGCCGCCCGCGAATGCGGCCTGGGTGCTTCGAAGTTCATGACCGACGGCCGCCACGCCGGCACGGGCGGGGGCAACCACATCGTCGTGGGCGGGGCCCGTCCGGAGGACAGCCCGCTTCTGCGCCGGCCCCATTTGCTGCAAAGCCTGGTCGCCTATTGGCATCAGCATCCCTCCCTCAGCTATCTCTTCAGCGGGCTGTTCGTCGGCCCGACCAGCCAGGCCCCGCGCATCGATGAAGCGCGCAATGACAGCATCTACGAACTGGAAATCGCCTTTCGCGAACTGAACGGCAAGCTCGCCGCAGCCGGCCCCGACGGCTGCCCGCCCTGGCTGGTCGACCGCATTTTCCGCAATCTGCTGATCGACGTCACAGGCAACACCCACCGGGCGGAATTCTGCATCGACAAGCTCTATTCCCCCGACAGCGCCACCGGCCGGCTCGGACTCCTGGAATTGCGCGGCTTCGAAATGCCGCCGCATCCGAAGATGAGCCTGGTCCAGCAACTCCTCATCCGGGGCCTGATCGCCCGGTTCTGGGAGCACCCCTATCTGCCGCGCCGCCTCGAACGCTGGGGCACCGATCTCCACGACCGCTTCATGCTGCCGCATTACCTCCAGGTGGATTTCAGCGACGTGATCGGCGACCTGCAAACCTGGGGCATGCCCTTCGACGAAAGCTGGTTCGCGCCCCATTTCGAGTTCCGCTTCCCCTCCCTCGGCCGGGTGCGCGTCCGCGACCTCGAACTCGAGCTCCGCCAGGCCCTCGAGCCCTGGCACGTCATGGGCGAGGAATCCACGGACGGCGGCACCGTGCGCCTGGTCGATTCGTCGGTCGAGCGGCTCCAGATTAGAGTGACCGGCCTCACCTCCGACCGTTACGTCATCGCCTGCAATGGCATCGCCGTCCCGCTGCATCCGACCGGCTTCGCCGGCGACCACGTCGCGGGGGTGCGTTACCGCGCGTGGAAAGCCCCTTCCTCCCTCCATCCCACGATTGAGGTGGATAGCCCCTTGGTCTTCGACCTGATCGATTCCTGGAATCAAAAAGCCCTGGGCGGCTGCACCTATCACGTTACCCATCCCGGCGGCCGCAACTACACGACGCTTCCGATCAATTCCTCCGAAGCGGAAAGCCGTCGGCTCGCCCGGTTCTTCCCTCACGGCCATAACCACGGCCCCATTCCGGCACCCCGGCCCAGGGCCGGCTCCCCGGAATTCCGCTACACCCTCGACTTGCGCGACGCCGTCCCCGGCGAGACGCCCAAGCCGTAAGGCAGGTCTGCCGCCGCCCGCCATGTCCCCCTTAGCCCCGCCGTCCCCCGCCGTCGACCCGCTCGCGGGCTACGTCGGGCAGGCCGGGCGCTACGACGAATGCCGGGCCTCCGACGGTTCGATCCGCCCCCACTGGGCGGAATTCTTCCGCCTTCTCGGCCACGATCCCGCCCAGACGCTCCGCACCGCCAGCGAGGCCTGCGCCCGCGCCGTCCTGGAGCAGGACGTGAGCATGAACGTCTACGCCGGCGCCCGGTCCGAGTCCCGGCCGTGGCCCCTCGACGTGGTGCCGCACCTGGTGAGTGCCGAGGACTGGACAACCTTGAGCGACGGACTCAAGCAGCGGGCGCGACTCTACGATACGCTCCTGGCCGATCTCTACGGGCCGCAAAAATATCTGCGCAACGGAGCCATGCCGGCCGAACTCGCCATGGCCAACCCCCACTTTCTCCGCCCCTGCGCAGGCTTAGGGCAAACCCGCGGCGGAGCCTTCCACACCTATGCCGTGGATATCGCCCGCGCCCCCGACGGCCAATGGTGGGTGCTGCAGGACCGCCTCGATGCCCCCTCCGGCCTCGGCTATGCGCTGCAGAACCGGCTGATCGTCCGCACCGCCCTGCCCGGCCCGTTCCGCGGCGCTCCGGTGCGCCGCCTGGCGTCCTTTTTTCGCGAGTTTCGCGCCTCGCTGGCGGAAGTGGCAGCCCCGGGCGCCCGCGGCGACGAGCCCTTTGTCGTGTTTCTCACCCCCGGCCCAGCCAACGAGACCTACTTCGAGCAAACTCACTTGGCTCGGTATCTCGGCTATCCCTTGGTCGAGGGCGCCGATCTCACGACGCGGAGCCGCCAGGTTTTCCTTCGGACCGTCGGCGGCTTGAAGCGGGTCGACGCGATCGTGCGGCGGGTGGATTCGGGATTTTGCGATCCGCTGGAATTGAACCCCCACTCCGTCCTCGGCGTGCCGGGTTTGGTCGACGCAGTACAGAACGGCGGGGTGGCTCTCGCCAACCAACTAGGCGGAGCCGCCCTGGAAAGCCCAGGCCTTCTCGCCTTCCTGAGCCCGCTCTGCCGCAAGGTCCTCGGCGAGGACTTGCGCCTGCCCAGCGTCGCCACCTGGTGGTGCGGCGACCGGACGGCCCGGGCCTACGTCTTGGATAACCTGCGCCAGCTGGTGATCAAGCCCGCCTACCGGGAGCGGGGGGCGTTTGCGACCCGCTACGGGCCGCTCCTCCGCGAGGCGGACCTAGCCGCCCTCGCCGACGACATCGTCGCCCGACCCGGCGCCTATTGCGGGCAGGAACGGGTGCTGCTCGGCACCACTCCGGCTTGGTCCGAGGGCGCCCTCCGGCCCGTGCCGTTCGTCATGCGCCTCTTCGTCGCCTGGCACGACGGCGACTACCGGGTCATGACCGGGGGCCTCACCCGCTTCAATCCCGGCGGGGCCGACGCCATCGTCTCGATGCAACAAGGCAGTGCGACCAAGGACACGTGGGTCTTGGGCGCCCAGCCCGAGGATAATCCCCCACCCCTCTCGATCCGCACCGCCGACCTCGATCGCCGGCCCGTGACCACGCCGAGCCGGACAGCCGACAATCTCTTCTGGCTCGGGCGCTACCTGGAGCGGACCGCCCAGCTCGCCCGGCTCCTGGACCGGCTCGATCCGCTCCTCCGCGACGAGGTCGCCGCCCTCGACCCGTCCGTCGCCGACGACGCCCTCCAACTGCTCCTGATCGCCCAGCAAAGTGTCGCTCCCCTCCAGGCCGGCCCGGATGAGCGAGCGGCGCAAATCCGGGTCCAAGCCGACGATGCCCTCCATGCCGGCAGCCTGGCCGCCTGCCTGGGGCACTTGATCCGCATCCTCGACCAGGTGAAGGCGAACCTGCCGCCGGAATTCTGGCGCATCCTGCGCCGCCTGCGGGCCATCGCCACGGCGGGCCGGCCCCAGCTCGAAGCCGATTTGGGCGAACAGCTCTCCAGCCTCGAAGCCTTGAGCAGCGAGACCCTGGCCCGGGACACGGGCTGGCGGTTTCTCGATCTCGGGCGGAGAATCGAGCGAGCGCGCCAGATCGTCTTCGTCGCCCAAGCCCTCCTGCTGCCGGCGCGACTCGGGGGCGAAGCTGCCGCCCCGACCGAATTGCGGCTGCAGACTCTCCTGCATTTCACGGACAGCCTCTTTACCTACCGCAGCGCCTACTCCAGCCTGTTCGAGCCGGCGTCGATTCTCGCCTGGCTCCTGGGCGCCCCGGAAAATCCCCGGGGCCTGCGTTTTCAGTCCGAGCGCATCGTCGAGCACCTGGCGACGCTGCCCGAAGCACTCGCTCCCCGCGCCGCCTCCGCTTTGCGCGCCGGCGCCCACCGCCTGCTCAGCCTCACCAAGTCGCTCGATGCGGCCAGCCTTTCCGGCGACCCGGCTCAGGCCGGGGCGTTCTTCGCCGAGGTCGGGACCACCCTGACCGAACTCAACGAGCGGGTGACCCAAATCTATTTCAGCCACACCGAATTTCCGGCCGCAAGCGGCGCCGCCTGACCCCCCCACCCCCCTTTGCCTCTTTACCGCGTCAGCCACAGCACGCACTACCGGCACCAGGCGTCGGCCAGCGCCGCCTGGCAGGCGCTCCATCTGCAGCCGCGCAATGAAGCCACGCAGCACTGCCACGCCTTCGAACTGGAGATTGCGCCGCATCCGGCGGATTTGGCCTCCCGAATCGACTATTTCGGCAACAAACAGCACGTGTTCACCCTGCGCGAGCCGCATCGCGAATTGCAGATCACCAGCCGCAGCCTGGTCCGGCGGGGCGAACCGGCGCTGCCCCCGGCCGGCAGCACCCTGCGCCTGGCCGAGATCCCCGAACGGGTCGCCGCCGCGGTGCGGGAAAAAGATTTCAGCCTGGAGCAATATCGCCATCCAACGGCCCTCGTCCCGCTTCTGCCCGAAGCCCGGGCGCTGACCCGCGAGCTGACCGGCGATCTGGATGCCGCCCGCAACTCGGTCTTCGAATGGCTGGGCCTTTTCGGCAGCCGTTTCTGCGCCGCCTTCGTCTTCGACCGCCAGGCCACCCGCATTTCGACGCCGCTCGCCGAAGTTCTGACGACCCGGCGCGGGGTCTGCCAGGATTTCGCGCACCTGCTCATCAGCTGCCTGCGCCAGGAGGGGCTGCCGGCCGCTTATGTCAGCGGCTATCTGCTCACCCAGCCGCCGCCCGGACAACCGCGCCTGATTGGAGCCGACGCCTCCCACGCCTGGGTGTCCGTCTACCTGCCGGGGGCGGGTTGGATCGACTATGATCCCACCAACGCCTGCTTTGTCGCCGCCGGCCACATCGTGGTCGCGCGCGGACGCGACTTTTACGATGTCAGCCCCGTCAAAGGGCTCTTCGGCGGCGGCGGCGGCCAGACCTTGCAGACCGGTGTGACCGTAGAGCTGGCGGCAGAAGCCAACTGATGGTCACTCCCGAGTCAGCTTGACGGCCACCCTCATCGCCTTGAAGTGCGCGGCGCGGCCGAAGTACGAGCCGACGACCGGCATGACGCCGCGCGGATGGTTGCTCAGCCCCGTCGCGACATGGCCCCCGGACGTCGGTCCCCCCGTGGTCGGATCAAAGCCGCGCCAGCCGTGCCCGGGCAGGTAGATTTCCACCCAAGCGTGGGTGGAGGCGTGGCCCGCCTCGCCCGCCGCGCATTCCAAATAACCGCTGGCAAAGCGGGCGGCGATGCCGTGGCTGCGAACCGCATCCAGGAGCAGCGTGGCGGAGTCCCGGCAGGACCCCAGGCCCTTTTCGATGGTTTCGGCCGGGGTCTGGACGCCCCGCTCCTCGCGGCGGACGTAACGAATCTCTTGGTGGACGCTACGATTGAGGTGTTTTACTAAGCTTTCGACGTCTTTGGGCGGCTTCGGGCTTTGCGCACGAACCCAGCGGGCCAGCGCCGCCGAGTCGGCGGGATAGCTGAGTTGCTGATAGGCCGAGACCACGGCGATCTCCAAGGGATCGTAAACCGGCGGGAACGCGGTGGGCTCCGTGTCCTGCTTGCGATGCGCGTAGGGAGCCGTGCGGCTCACCGTGACGTCGCTGACGATCCGCAGCTCTTTGGCGCCCTTCTTGAACCTCAAGAGGGCGATGGAGTTGCCAAAGACATCCCGAATCCACGTGACCTGCGGGGTCGGGGAAGCTGTCAAAGCCATGGACTCCACCCGCAAGTCGTGGCCCTCCCGGGGCCGGATAACCAGGCGGTGAAGCCCAAATTTTACCGCCTTGGTGTAGGTATAGACGGTTTCGTGATGAATGCGCAATTGTGTCACTCTAAGCACTCGTTAGCAGCCTGGCGTCAGAGTCAAACAAATGCCTGGGGGGAACAAACCCTGGCTCTTCGGATCAATCCTATCCCTGCTCGCCTGCGCGCAGGATGCATGAGTACTCCTGCCGAATCCCAGCCAGCCGATCTTCTCACCGTCCGGATCGGCTGCGCTTTTACCTACCAAGCCTTCCAGCCGGTCCCCCTGCTGCTCAACTTCAAGCCTCGCCGGGGCAAAGGCCAGCTGCTGCAGGAAGAAAAGCTCCTGATCGGGCCGAATCTGCCGACCGAGGAATTCGAGGACCACCACGGCAACATCCTCTATCGTCTGACCCTCCAGCCGGGACTCAACGAGATCCGCCATGACGCCATCGTCGCGATCCAGCCCCATCCGGATAACCACGGCTTTGAAACCGGGCGGGCGATATCGCCGGCCGAGGTGCCGAGCGACGTCCTCCGCTACACCCTCCCCAGCCGCTACTGCGATTCGGACAAATTGCTCTTCTTTGCCCAGCAGCAATTCGGCGGGATCGAGCCCGGCCAAGCCCAAGTCCAGGCCGTTTGCGACTGGGTGCACAAGAATATCGAATATCGCTTCGCTTCGGGCAGCCCGGAACTTTCCGCCTGGGACGTCTTCCAACGCCGCCATGGGGTCTGCCGGGATTTCGCCCATTTGACGGTGACGCTCTGCCGCGCCCTCAATCTGCCGGCCCGCTACGTCACGTGCCACTTGCCCGATATCGGCTTCCTGGATCCGGACTCGCCCATGGACTTTCATGCCTACGCCGAGGTCTACCTCGGCGGCAAATGGTACAGCTACGATGCCCGCTTCAACCAGCCGCGCATCGGCCGGATCAAAGTCTCCTGCGGTTACGATGCGGTGGATTGCGCTTTCGCGACGGTGTTCGGGCCGGCGCAAATGACGGCATTCAATGTCTGGGCCTACCAGGTGGCGCCGGGCACCGTGCAGATCGGCGAAGATATCGATCTTTCGAAGCGGCTTGACGGCACGGTCGAAATCCGCGGCTTGCGGACCGGCTCCTAAGATAAGCAGCTGCCGTTGCGGCGCATCTCGAAAGGATAAGTGGGCCGGGCGGGAGCCCGGGGAAGGGGTGGCCGATCCCACGGCGCGGGACGGAAGATCTTGCCCTTGGAATCCAGGCGACCCGGCTCGCCCCCGAAATCTGACATTGAAGGTCTAGAGAACCCGCACCTTAGTCGGAGCCTAACCGATGAGATTTGTCCATTTCCTGGCCGCGATCGGAACCCTGCTTTCGCTCGGGGCGGTGTCCGCGCGGGCGGGGCAACCCCGCTTCGATAGCTCTGGCCCGGAGGCCGCCCTCTTCGGGGCAGCCCAACACTACCCGGTGGGCGATCGGGACAGTTGGGGAAATCCCGGCTACTCCGTCGGATCGTACACCCATTTCGAGCGGATCTTTCCCACCCATCGCGTCGAACGGGCAGCGGCGCCATCGCCGTGGCGGCGATCCGCCCATGAACCTCAGATCCACTATCTTTTCCGCGGACGGACGGGCACGGTCGACACCTACCTTGCGCATTTCCCTGCCACGGGACTTTTGCTCCTTCAGGACGACACGATCCTGATAGAGCGTTACCAATACGGCCGAAACGATTCCGACCGTTTCACCTCCAATTCCATGGCCAAGAGTATCATGGCCCTCTTGGTCGGCATCGCCGTCAAAGAGGGCCGGATTCGGTCGATCGACGACCACGCGGCCCGGTACATCCCGCGGATGCAGGGCAGCCTCTACGGGGAAACCTCCCTGCGGACGCTGCTGCAGATGTCCTCGGGCATCGATTTTGACTACCTGACGCCCGCCGGAGTGCCGTCCGGGGACAGCCGGGTCCTGCTCAAGGGATCGTTTGCGCCGCATTCCGACCTGGCTGCCCAGCTGGCTGCCGTCAATCGACGGGTCGCTCCGCCGAGGGCGAAATTCCACTACTCCGGGGGTGACAACCTGACCGTTGGCATCGCCCTGCGGCGGGCTCTCGGCGTTCCGTTGGCCGAGTATCTCTCCGCCAAGATCTGGAAGCCCATCGGGGCGGAGGCGGACGCCACCTGGGCCACCGACACTTCGGGCCAGGAATACACGTTTTACGGGTTCAATGCGACCCTGCGCGATTACGGGCGCCTCGGTCGGCTACTAGCCCATGACGGCGCTTGGAATGGCCGCCAGATTGTGCCCCGGCAGTGGATGATCGAAGCGACTACCGTCCGAAGCACCGACCACCAGGTCATGCCGGGAGTGGCCACTCCCTATTACGGATATGGGTACCAGATTTGGATCCTGCCCGGGGCGCGCCGGATGTTCGTCCTGCGCGGATCCGACAGCCAATACATCTTCGTCGATCCGCAGTCCAAATTGGTTCTGGTCCAGGCCGCCCTGCGAAGCGAGGCGCCAAATGCGGAGAACGGGCTCTCGGAAACCCTGGCGCTTTGGCTTGCTCTGGTGAAGCAGATGGGGGACTAGCCTAAAGCGCTGTTTTCTGGGCGACAGGCTTGCCGCGAGGCGGCCGTCAAGCTACTCCGAGGTGTCCGCTATCCGCATCAAGGTCTTACGCAATGACTGGTTTTGAACCAGATTGTGGACGGGAAATGTATTCTTGCTGTGCCATTCGCCATCCACCTTTTCGAATCGAATCACCCAATAGCCAACACCCGGTCCGATAAAGTTTAAGATCTGTGCTTTGCCAGCGGTGTCATCCTTCCAATAGGACCACACGCCATCCCACGATCTCGATTGATCGCATTCGACGACCAGGCGGCACCGTTCGGTAATCCCATTCATCTGGTCGGTTTCTGTAACGCCAAGAGTCGAAAACGAAATCTGTGGATTGTGGAGCTGTACCAGCCGGCACTTTTCGGAACCAAGCGGCTTTTCGACGGCGAACCAATACTCCTTAGAACCGGAAAACGTTTGGGCAAGGAGCGCCCGGGCCTGCTCTTCCCCTTCAGAAGGTGGGACGATTTGTCGTGAGCATGCGCTCAAGCCGATCGCCACAATTGCGTAGACGAACGCCCACCAAGCAATCTTCATGACCCAATTATAGCACGACAGCGGGTGCGATCGGGTGCATTCAAACCTGGCATATTACATCATTCCATCCGGCGCACCCGCGAGACGGGATCGCACCGGTCACCGGCGCGGCTGCCAGGGGCGAAGCAAAATCAACAAGCGGAAACAGGAGTCAGTCAGTTCGGGATCTCGGGCTCGACGAGTCTCGTGAGCTGGTCAAGCGATTCCTGCCAGCCCAGATAGCAGGCCTCGGCCGGAATGACGGCGGGAACCCCCGCTTGGACGATCTTCACCTCGGTGCCGCAGGACACTTCCTTCAGGGTCACCGTCACCTCAATTTCCCCCGGCAGGTTGGGATCGTCGAACTTGTCCGAGTAGCGGATCGTTTGGTGGGGCACCAATTCGTGATATTTTCCGCCGAAAGCATGAACTTTGCCGCTCGTGAAGTTCGTGAACGACACCTTGAAGGTGCCCCCGACTTTGGCATCCAGGTGATGGACCTTGCCGGTGAATCCGTTGGGCGGAATCCATTTGCATAAGGCGTCGGCGTCGAGGAACGCGCGGTAGACTTTCTCGGGCGTCGATCGGATGACGCGGTGGAGGCGGATGGTATGGGTGGAGGACATGGGATTGAGTGGGTTCAATGATTCAACGAACGAGCCCAAGCCCGACGGACAACCTCCGGGGCGGTTTGTTCAGGCGCAAGGCTCCCTCCCACGGGCAAGGGCGGCAAATTCCCCCGTAATACCGTGACGGGGAAGCGCGTCGACCCCTTTCTGGTTGCCGTAGGCCGTCTGGCCCGGCCACCTTTTGTTAGAGCGCGTCGCCCAATTCCGGGCGACGGCGCTCTACGCAATCCCAGCCGTGCTTACCAGCGACGCAACCTTCTATCTCACTTCGGTCATCGTTCTGCTCGTTTTATCGCTCCAGCTCACGCATTTTTGGTGGACGAGCGAAAAGGACGAGACGATCACCTGGTGGATGGCGGGCTCCTGGGTTTTTGTCGCCGCCGACACGCTTTTTGCCATCGGCCCGTGGATGTCGCAATTTTGGACGAGAGTCGTGCCGGCGACACTCATCACGGTGGCCCATGGACTGCTTCTTCTGGGCGCGCAACGGG
>Ga0302319_10020396_pt1 | contig 11993 bp, 7 predicted proteins | sample Bog_T0_2_FD_203319 | JGI IMG/M metagenome (GOLD analysis project Ga0302319, IMG submission 203319) | Peat permafrost microbial communities from Stordalen Mire near Abisko, Sweden - Bog_T0_2 | ecosystem: Environmental > Terrestrial > Soil > Wetlands > Peat | place: Sweden: Abisko, Stordalen Mire...
ACACAACGCCTATCACACGGGACAAATTCTATACGTACGCAAGCTGCAGGGCTCGTGGAACCCGGACAACGGCGTCAAGTAGATCCACGCATCTTTAATCAGCGCGTTCCAGCATTCCATTCCGCTCGCCGTGTCTGGGATAGCGAATCGTGCCCACCACCTCCGCGCACAGGGCCCGTTTGGGCGGCGGACCGGTTTGGTGTTATCGTCAGATTTATCCCGATTCACCGCTTGACGGGCCTTTGCCGGCAACCTGCAGCTTGCCGGCGGTCGTTTCATCATTCAGACATCTTGTTCGAGACGTCTTTGCAACCGCGTCAAAGCGCAGCGGAAGTGTCTATTCATTTCAAAAACCGAGACGAATGAAAGGCAGTGGCGGAGATGACCCAATCCCATGATGCAACTGATGCCAATTTCGTGTTGACCCTCGATGAAATCACGAATCTGACCGAGGCGGAGGGAACCCCTGCCGACACCCTCATGAACGTGGTCGCTCTCATCGCCTCCCGCTTTCGCACCGATGTCTGTTCGGCCTATCTGCTTGAGCCGGACCGGTCGCACCTTGTTCTGGCTGCTACGCTCGGCCTGCATCCGAAGTGCATTGGCACTCTGCGGATGCCCATTCATGAAGGGCTCTCTGGCCTCGTCGCAGAACAGGTCCTTCCGGTGGCTGTGCAGGACGTGAAGAAGCACTCCCGCTACAAATACTTCAAAGGCTCAGGCGAAGAAGAGTATCACTCGTTTCTGGGTGTTCCGTTGATCGACCGCGGAGTGTTACAGGGAGTGCTGGTGGTGCAGACCAAGGAGCCCAGACTCTTCACTGAGGCTGAGGTTTCGCTGCTGAGCGATGCGGCCGGCCAGGTGGCGCCGGTGGTCAGCGAGGCCCGCACCCTGGATCGATTTATTGCTCCGGCTCAGGAAAAACTCTGGGCTCTCGCGCGCAATGTCTGGTGGAGTTGGGACCAGGACTGCGTCAGCTTGTTCCGCGATTTGAATCCTGTACGCTGGCGTGAGCTCAACCAGAATCCGATCTCTCTACTAAGCGAAATTCCTCTCGCGGACCTTGAAAAGCGCGCCACGGAACTGGTTCTTCATAGCCGCATCAACTATTGCTATCGCCGTCAGCAGGAGTATCTGAACGCCGATCGCACCTGGGCCGCAAGCAATGCAGGCATTCTGAGAACACGGCCCGTCGGTTACTTCTCTGCAGAGTTTGGACTCCATGAGTCGTTGCCCATTTACTCCGGAGGTCTCGGCGTTCTCGCGGGAGACCACATCAAGAGCGCTTCCGATCTGGATGTCCCGCTTGTCGCAATCGGGCTCTTCTACGGGCAAGGGTATTTTCTTCAGCATCTTGACCAGAGCGGCTGGCAGCGCGAGGAATATGTCCAGACCGATGTAAGTTCTTTGCCAATGCAGCCGGCAATCGGCGCCAACGGCGAGCCCGTGGTGGTATCGATTGCCACGCGCGGCAGCACCATCCGAGCCAAGGTGTGGCGGGTCAAGGTAGGCAGGATCGATCTGTTGCTGCTCGACTCCAACGTTCCCGGCAACGCTCCCGAAGATCTCGACACCACTTCGCGCCTATACGGCGGCGACTCGCGCACCCGCATCCGGCAGGAGTTGCTGCTCGGTGTTGGTGGCTTCCGTGCTCTGAAAGCGATGGGCGTTTCGCCCGGGGTTCTCCACCTGAATGAAGGACACAGCGGCTTTGCAGTCTTCGAGGCCATCCGGAGCCGCATGGAAGAGGAAGGCATCGACTTCTACGCCGCTGCCAGCCTCGTTGCGCGCGAAGTGATCTTCACGACGCACACCCCTGTTCCCGCCGGCCACGATCGATTCCATCCCGATCTCATCGAAGAACACCTGGGCCCGCTGCGCGAACAGCTTGGCCTCTCTCACTACGACCTGATGAGCTATGGCCGCGAGAATCCCGGCGATAATGGCGAGCAGTTTTGCATGACGGTGCTTGGCCTCAAGCTGGCGCGCCGCGTCAATGCGGTCTCGTCGCTGCACGGAGAGGTTTCGCGTGCCATGTGGAAGCAGCTTTATCCCTATCGCTCGGAAGATGCGGTACCCATCGGCCACATCACCAACGGTGTGCACGTTCCCTCGTGGCTTGCGCCACAAATGGCTCGCCTCTACGACCGGCATCTCGGCGTGGGCTGGCAGCAGCGGAGCGGACGCGCCTCAACTTGGGAGGCAATCGAGACGGTAGACGATGGCGAGTTGTGGGAGACACATCTCAGCCTCAAGGCGCAGCTGCTCGATTTTGCCCGGCGCCGCGCACGTGAACAGGCAGAGCGGCGCTTTGAAGCGCCCGAGTACATTCAGTCGCTCAGCAAGGTGTTTTCGCCCGATGCGCTAACCATCGGGTTTGCTCGGCGCTTCGCCACCTACAAGCGCGCCAACCTGCTTATGGCGGATATCGAACGGCTTGGATCGATGGTCAACGACCCCAAGCGTCCCGTGCAGTTCCTATTTGCCGGCAAAGCTCATCCTCACGACGAACCCGGCAAGAGGGTCCTCCAACAGATTGCTCAAATGATGCGCCAGGCCGGCTTCTCCGACAAACTGATCTTCATCGAGAACTACGATATCAATGTGGGCCGCTATCTGGTGCAGGGCGTCGATGTCTGGCTCAACAATCCGCGGCGTCCGCTGGAAGCGTCAGGCACAAGTGGACAGAAGGTAGTGCTCAACGGAGGTCTCAACCTCTCCGTGCTCGATGGATGGTGGGCAGAAGCCTACGACGGGCTCAACGGCTTTGCAATCGGCGGTGGCCGTACCCACTCCAACATGGACGTTCACGACAAGCGCGACGGCGAAGACCTTTACCGAGTCCTTACCGAAGAGCTGATTCCGCTTTTTTATCTGCGTGATCAGGATGGCCTGCCGCGCGGTTGGATCAGGCGCATGAAGCGGACCATCCGCACGCTTGGATGGCGTTTCAACGCCGATCGCATGGTGATGGATTACGTGCAGAAGGGCTATATTCCGGCCGCTGGAGGCACCAGCAGCGAGATGCCGCCTGCATCTTAGACAAAATCAAGGACCCCCGCCCTGCGTGAGGTCCATTTCACCGCAAAATGGGGCTGAAACACACCGCACAGTCGTACATTGTGGCACCGGTGACTTTGTTGATCCCATGAACAGGTGGGAGCCGCTTGAAATTGCCAAAACCGCGCCTGCGGCCTACCCTCCTTCAAGGCAACTTTTCGGTTCTATCCTCAACAATCTTGACGATTAGCACTAATAAACCGCTTTACGTCTTGCTTGCTCACACCTCGTTCCCATTTTGGCGGATACAACGAAGGTCGTACCGGATTCAGGGGAAGTTGTAGTCCGGCAATCACTTTAGTGATGGACCTGAATTGCATACTGCCGAAAACTGATACAGCAAAGCCTCGGTTTGTTGAGGCCTAGGAAATATCGGGGCTATGAGAGTGAAGCGGGAAATCCCACGCATACCTTCCACCGCAATTGCGCTTCTTGCGTTGCTGCTCGGTGCCATGTTCGCATTCCGAACTATGCACACAAGCGCGCCCGGAAGCGTATGGGCGGAGCGCTTCGCCTCAATGCGCATCACGGGATTCGAAATCATTGTGCTCTGCATTCTGGTGGTCGGTTTGATTGTCATCAAGACGATAGCCGACTTTCGCCACCAGACGGAACAAAGCCTGTTGGAAGCGTTCCTCGAAAACCTTCCCCACAACGTGTTCTTCAAGGACCGCGAAAGCCGTTTCATTCGAATCAACAACGCGATGGCCACTTACTTTGGGCTGTCTGATCCCTCAGAAGCTGTGGGCAAGTCCGATGCCGATATGTTCAGCCCCGAGCATGCGCAGCAGGCCTATGCCGACGAGCAGGAGATCATGCGTTCCGGCCAGGCGACGGTTGGACGCGAAGAGAAGGAAACCTGGCCGGATGGCCGTGAAACCTGGGTGCACACGACCAAAGTCCCATTGCGCAACCGGCATGGCCAGATCATTGGGACCATGGGCATCGCACGCGACATTACTGAGCGAATTCAGGCCGAGGCGCGCATTCGCTACATGGCGCTCCACGATGCTCTCACTGGATTGCCCAACCGCATTTTGCTGCAGGACCGTCTAACGCAGGCCATCGCCCTGGCGGCGCGCAACCAGATGCGGGTTGCGGTGATGATGCTTGACCTCGATCGCTTCAAGTACGTGAACGATTCGCTTGGACACTACGTGGGCGATCGCCTGCTTGAGGCAGTATCGATCCGCCTGCAGGCCTGCCTGCGCGAGAGCGATATTGTGGCTCGCCTCGGGGGAGACGAGTTTGTGGTCGCCCTGCCCCTGGCGACGCTCGACCAGGACTCGGAGCAGGTTGCGCGCAAGATCCTCGCTGCCATCCTTGAGCCGTTTGAGATTGAAGGTCAGGAGTTGCATATCAACAGCAGCATCGGCATCTGTCACTATCCAAACGATGGTGAGAATGCCGGCGCCCTGCTGCAGGCGGCGGACTCGGCGATGTACGACGCAAAATCCAAAGGCCGCGGCACATTTTCGTTCTGCAATCCCGGTCTCAACGCTGAGGCGAAGCGCCGTCAGAAGCTGGAAGTGGAATTGCGCAAAGCCGTCGCCCGCGAAGAGTTTGTACTGCACTATCAGCCTCTTGTTTCTGCTGACACCGGGCAGATTACCGCGGTCGAGGCTCTCCTGCGGTGGAATCACCCTGAAGAAGGCATGATCTTCCCCAACCAATTCATTCCAATGCTTGAGGACCTCGGACTGATGACGGAGGTAGGTCAGTGGGTGCTGATGACCGCGTGCCGCCAAAATGTGGCCTGGCAACGGGAGGGTCTCAATCCTGTGCGCGTCGCTGTAAATGTTTCCGCGCAGCAGTTCCGTAGAGGTCGAATCACTACCACGGTCACCGAAGTCCTCGACACGACAGGGCTCGATCCATGTTGGCTTGAACTGGAAATTACCGAGAGCCTGACCCTCGACGATACAGAAAATACCATCCGGACCATGCACGACTTGAAGCGGCTCGGCGTCAGCCTTTCGCTCGACGACTTTGGCACCGGGTGGTCGTCACTGGCGTATCTGCGCCGGTTCCCGCTCGACCGTATCAAGATCGATCGTTCGTTCATGCGCGACGTCGTTTCGCAGCCCGCAGCAGAGGCGGTAGTGCGTGGCATCCTGAGCCTGGCTCGTAGTCTGGGCATCGCCTGTGTAGGTGAGGGCGTTGAAACGCACCAGCAACTCGAATACCTGCAAAGGCAAATGTGTTCTGAGATTCAGGGTTACCTGTTTAGTCCCGCATTGCCGGTTGAGGATTGCACCCAGCTCATGCGCGCCGGCAGGACGTCATTCCTGATCGCCCCGCCCGCAGGCTCAAAACGCATTCATGTGATTGAGCCTTCAACAATCGCCTCGTAAAACTCTCGGCTCGCAAGTTCCAGACGCTAGACCGCAAGCTCTGCTTCCTCGACCTTGACGCGCTGAAGGAGTTGCACGGGATAGTAAGCATTCCGTGTGTACTGCTTCACCATGCGATTGGTGTTGAAGAAGGAACCATTGAATGCGATGGTGTTGCGCATGAGTCGCGCCCAATGCGAACCGTCAGACAGATAAAGCGGAACGACCGACATTTCGAGCTTTCGATAAAGCGACCCAGCCTCTTCCGCATCGTTGGCTCCGTCTTCAATGGCCCAGCCCGTGAAGCCTTCGATGCAACCCTCAATCCACCACCCATCCAGAATCGAAAGGCTCGGCACCCCGTTCAATGCAGCTTTCATGCCGCTGGTTCCGCTCGCTTCGTAGGGCCGCTTGGGAGTGTTCAGCCAGACATCGACACCAGCCGTCATCATGGCGCCGAGAGCCCAGTCGTAATTCTCCAGATAGACAATCTGCAGCAAGTTTCCCGACAGCCGGGCTGCGCCCTCAACCACTTGGTGTATGAGCGCTTTCCCAGGCTCGTCCTGTGGATGTGCCTTGCCTGCGTAGATGATCTGCAGCCCTCCAGCCTTGGTGGCAATCTCCACCAGGCGCCCGGGATCGCTGAACAACAGTGTGGCCCGTTTGTAGGTGGCCACGCGCCGCGCAAAACCGATCGTGAGCACGTCCTCTTTGAGTGTGCGGCCGGTGCGCGTGGCTACTTCACTCAAAAGAGCCTTCTTGGCTTCTGCATGAGCGGCAAGCATCTCGCTGTCCGGCAGATCGATCGCGTTGCGCAGGTAGAGCATGTCTCGCCGCCATGCCGGAACGCGCGCGTCGAGCATCTTCTGCACCGATTCTGAAACCCAGGTGGGCGCATGAACACCGTTCGTAATCGAATCGATGGGGAACTCGGGGAACATTTCCCGCGAGACTTTGGCGTGCTGCATGGCAACGGCATTGGCGTAGCGCGAAAAGCGAAGCGCCAGCAGCGTCATATTCAGCAGGCCATCGCGAAAACAACCCAGCTTCTCAAGGCGTGCAGTGCGATCGCCGCCCAGAATTCGAATGGTCTGCTCGGTTGAGAAACGGTCGTGCCCGGCGGGAACCGGCGTGTGCGTGGTAAACACGCAGCGTTGCCGCACCAGCGACAGATCTGCTTCGGTGGGCGCGCCAATCGGTCCGCCGCCCATTTGGTGCTCGAGCAGTGCCAGGGTCAGCAGCGCGGCGTGCCCTTCATTCATGTGATAGACGTTGACGCGATGGCCGAGCGCGTTCACCATGCGCACACCACCCATGCCAAGCACGATCTCCTGCTGCAGGCGATAGTTGGTATCGCCGCCATACAAATGATCGGTGAGCCCCCGATCCCAGCCCGAGTTTCCGTCGACATCGGTGTCGAGCAGATAGATGGGAACAATGTGGCCGTAACGCCCAATCAGGTCATAGCGCCAGCATCGTACATGCACAACCCGGTCCTCGACACTCACCGTGATGCGGGCCGGTTCTTCTGTACAGAAGTCGGCTGGAATCCAAGGCTGCACTTCTTCGCTCTGCACGCCCTGGCTATCGAGATGTTGCTGGAAGTAGCCTTTGCGATGGACGAGTGTGAAGGCCACGAGGGGAACACCCTGATCGGCAGCAGAGCGTAGAGTATCCCCGGCCAGAACGCCCAGGCCGCCCGAATAGGTGGGCATGCCAGGGTTGATGGCTATTTCCATTGAGAAGTAAGCCACTACACCAGCAGTTGGAAATGGCTCGTAAGAAAAAGGGCGGGATGAATTCGACTGCATCACGGGGGTCTCCAGGCCGCATCGAAACACTGAGGCGACGGAATATTTTTGAGCTTCCTTTACACCGGGCGTTTTGTCGTCCCGGTGACTAATATTGGCATGAACATCTCCGATTCTACCAAGATGTGTCCGTACCATGAACTAAAGGAAAGCCCCGAACTTGGATGGGCAAGTACAGCTAAATGGGCATTGCGCCGCATTCTATTCAAAGTTTTTCTATTGCAAAACGAAGGGACGACGGCGGTTGGTGCAGGGGAGGCTTACCGGACTTGCCGTGCAATTGTTGTGATGCGGTGAATCCGATAGCGGTTGTGAATCTCTCCAAGGGCTCAGCGAGGCCCTAGCCCAGCGCCCGCGCTCCATCCGAAGCGTGGCAGATGTGAATCTGCGGAACGATGCCGAATTGCCCAGCATAGAGTGCGCCCAGTGCCTGAGAAAATGCGGGAGCCTGGGACTGCTCCACAAGATTGATGGTGCAGCCGCCAAAACCGCCGCCGGTGAGCCGCGCTCCGATCAGGCCGGGAAGGTCCTGCGCGAGTTCCACCATTGCATCAGCCTCTACACAGCTTCCTTCAAAGTCCTCGCTATAGCTCGTGTGCGCCTCGGCCATCAGCCGCCCCACCTCTTGCATGTCCCCTTTTTCGAGCGCCATGGCAAACGCGACTGTACGCAGGTTTTCGGTGATCACGTGGCGCGCGCGCTTGAGAGATTCCGGGCTCATCTCGTTGCCCCATTGCTCCAGGTCGTCGACCGTCGCGTCACGCAAAAATCTAACTCCGGGTCTGTGACTTGCGATGACCGCGCACGCCGCTTCTACCTCGGCGCGGCGTGTTGTATAGTCCCCACCGACCACCGAATGCTTGACCATGGTATTCGCAATCACGAGTGCCACGTCGGACGGGATCGGCGCCAGCTTGAAGTTCAGATCCCGGCAATCGAGCAGCATGGCGTGGTCTTTGCGGCCGTTGGCTGAGATGAATTGATCCATAATGCCGCAGCTCGATCCCACAAACTCATTCTCCGCACGCTGGCAGAGCCGCGCCAGTTGCGGACCGGGGTACGATGCCTTCACTACCGAAAGCACCGCGAGGGCGGTTGCAACTTCTAGCGCTGCGGAACTCGACAATCCTGAACCCAGAGGCACATCGCCCCAGAGACTCAAGCTGAATGCAGGAATCGTGAACCCTTCTCCTGCGAGAATTGAGACCACACCAAGCGGATAGTCCGTCCAGTGCTTGCTCGCTTTCATTGTCGTCACGGCGGAGACGTCAAAGTGGCGCTCTTCGCCGTAGTTCTCAGAATAGAGAGCGATCTTTCCATCGGTGCGCGGCGAGATGGCAGCCAGTGTTGCAAAGTCGATGGCCGCAGGCATGACAAAGCCCTCAGCATAGTCGGTGTGCTCGCCGATTAGGTTGACGCGACCCGGAGCCACAAACAAAGCGGGCTCCGCATGAAAGCGGGCCCGGTGCATCGATTGGAGGAGCTGGTGATTTTGCATGTGCCCTTTTGCCTTCAAACTTGCTTTGATTGAATCTCAACAGTCATTGGCCAGGAAAAGGACTCCCCGGCAGCTAAGGTCCGTGACCATGGCCCCGTCACCGCCAGCGAATCCACTGGCGCAGTGCTGGGCTCAAGCGCGACGCCCATTTGCTTGGCGCCTGGACGGTCCGGCCAGCCTCCATAACAGATCCATAATCCCAGGAAGGGCGTGGCAACTGGGTTGAAGCTCATGCGAATCGTAACCCCTGCACTGGGCCGTTCGAGCGCGCACCAGTTCTCTGTTGCGCTCAGCGGACCCGCAAACAACTTGTCGCCAATGCCGGATTCAATTGATTGTGCCAGACTGAGATCGGTTTCGCCCCCTTCGGCGAGTTTGGCAATCGGCCAGAGGACATGATCGCCACCCTTGCCAAGTCGATTGCCGCCCGACCCTTCCAGGCGAAGGGAGTCGATGGAATCCGGAAGGATGATACGATCGCCGGCTTCAACTGCGAAAAGGGGGTGGGCGGCCCAGGACCAAGGCAGAGGAATACTGCCCGTGTTGTTGAGACTGTAGAGGAGGTTGAGCCGCCAGCCATTTTCTGTTTGGATGAGCTTCATTGCTCGTTCAAGCTTCAACGGAAGCGAAAGACCGCAGCCAACGAGCACCGAGTCCCACTCGACCTGACCGCCGTTTGTGACGTCTTGCCACCGCACCCGCCACAAATCCCCATGGTCGGGGATTTCTTGGCTCGTGCTATCGGCGAGGTCGACCGAACAGGCTGCCACAGACGGCAAACACTCATCCCAACCGCTTGCATCTGATTCGTCAAAGGCCATAGTTCGGCTGCGTAGTGCATATGGAACAAGCGGCGCCTGAAGCAATTCCTTCTCGCCAATCCGGATTGATGCGATCTTGCCCCCGATAGCAGGAAGAACCGTGAGAGAAAGGCCGCTCACCTCTAAGACAACGTTTTCATCTCTTGGCCCGGCAATCTTCTCTTGCAGCATCACACTATGCCTCTGTTATTTCGCTGCTCGCGGCCAGCAGCCGCTCCCAGATCGCGTCCAGCCATTTCAGGTGTTCCGGCTTCATCAAAACGGAACGAAGACACCGAACCGTAGCGTCGTCCTTCATCTGTCTCGAGACATGAGGCGACTCCAGAATGGCCAGAGGACGAAACCATCTCAGCGGCAATTGTACAAGTGCAAGATGCAAATCTCTGGTGCTGCAAGCCAAAAAGGCCTTCTGGGCGAGTTCGGAAGCCAGGCCTGGATCATCTGAACTCATCTTCCAGACCACAATGTCCAATTCGGGACCCCCATCCACCATACCCACGAAGCGCGGGTCCCGGCGCAACCGCCTATCGAGTTCCAACGCCGCCCGCCGCCCCTTTGCGAGGCCCTCGGCAAACACTCCTCCTGGCACAAGCGGCATTAGCCGCTGCGTCGCCCAAAGAGCGACCGCGGCCGCGCCGGCCCGAGAACACTCCAGGCTGATCTCGCCAAGGTGTAGCTGGCTTGAAGTGAAATAGGTGTAAGGCGAATCATGCTTGTAGAACCGCCCCACCCCGGGGTCGCGAAACAGCACGCACCCGCAACCGTAAGGCTGGAGCCCATGTTTGTGGGGATCGATCACAATAGAGTCGGCATGCACGATGGCCTGATAAGCCCGTCTTGCTGGCTCGTCAAGGTCATCGGCAATTAGGCCAAAATACCCTCCATAGGCCGCGTCCACGTGGACTCGAAAGCCATAACGATCCCTGAGGGCAAGAATCTCCACAAGCGGGTCGACGGCTCCAATTGCCGTCGAGCCCAGAGTGACAACGACCGTCCCGACGTCCCCCAAACGGAGCTCCGTCTCAAGGGCCTCAAGGCTCATTCGTCCGCGATTGTCTGTGGCAACTTGTTTGAATTCAAGTTTCAGCACCCCCGAGATTCGGCTATGGGTGTAGTGCGCCTGCTCCGAGCCCAGAATCCTCTTTCCGGGAGACACCTGCCCGGAAACCCAGAGAGCCTCGAGATTGGCCATTGTCCCGCTCGACGTCAAATGGCCGAGAAACTCGCCGCTTTTCCAGCCGAACATGGTGGCGATGCCGGCCACCGACTCAATCTCCATCTCCGAGCTGGCCCGCCCACCATCGCGCGCATGGTTGTTTGGATTCAATTTCATGGCCAGGGCATAGGCCGCCCGAGCCATAGGATGGGGCGGCTTGAGCATCTGCCCGGCGTAGAGGGGATGGAAGTAGGGATAGTTGTCGCCCAGGCGGTGGGCTACCTCCTCCAGCACCCCGGCCAAGGCTCCTTCTGAGCATTCGGCGGCCTGGTCAAAGTCGGGCAGGTGAGAGAACTCTGCCTCAAGCGCCTCCATGGCGCGTCCGAGCAAGGCGGGAACGGGATCAGGTCTCATCGCGACCTATCACCGTATCATAGCGACGGGCGCAAAGCTCTCCTCAAATAAATGGATTCAAATCAAGGGCTTCTAGGTGCGTAGTTCTAGAATTCCAGAGACGGCATGCAATTTGTGCACCGATTTTCCAGAGACCGTGCTACACTCTCTTTAGCGTTAGAGCCGAACCGGGCGTGAGCAGCACTCGCCCAACCAAGCTAGATTCTGCCAGTGGTCGCTCCGATTCATCCAGCGCAATTCAAAGATCAGGAAATACAAGCAAAATGGAACAAGGTACTGTGAAGTGGTTTAATGACGCGAAGGGTTTTGGTTTTATTTCGCGTCAAAACGGCGAAGATGTCTTCGTGCACTACTCGGCGATCAACTCTAGCGGTTTCAAGAGTCTGCAAGAAGGTCAAGCCGTGCAGTTCAACGTGGTGAAGGGGCCCAAGGGCTGGCAAGCGGCTGACGTTCAGCCGCTCTAATCCTTGGCCGGATTCAGGCAGAATCCTACAAGCATCGAAGGGGATGGGAGAGATCCCATCCCTTTCCTGTCTCGTGGCTTGGCATCAGTTGGACAGGCTCTCCAGCAAAAAGTCTGCTCAGAGCATTTGACCTTCCGCCCCAGGATACTTGGCAGATAAGGGTTCTTGTGCCTTGACAAGCAGGTCCCGTTGGGATAATTCATTCAACTGGCACCTACTGTCCAGAGTCGCCCACTGTCTAGATTTAAGCTCGGTGGAAACTGCCCCTCCGAACACGGGTAAGGTCTGCGCCTCGAAGCGCAAGCTGACTGGTTTTTGTTCCTGGGCCCGAGAATAGGCTGTCAATCTGACCGGTACACCCCGGCAGCTGCGGATATGCGGGTTCCCTGGAGGTTGTTCTCTTGAAACGGAGTTCGGCTTCAAGTTACCTCGGGTG
>Ga0302319_10020398_pt1 | contig 11992 bp, 7 predicted proteins | sample Bog_T0_2_FD_203319 | JGI IMG/M metagenome (GOLD analysis project Ga0302319, IMG submission 203319) | Peat permafrost microbial communities from Stordalen Mire near Abisko, Sweden - Bog_T0_2 | ecosystem: Environmental > Terrestrial > Soil > Wetlands > Peat | place: Sweden: Abisko, Stordalen Mire...
ACGAAGGACTTCAAGACCTTCGAGCGCTTGGGCGTCATCATGACGCCGGAAGATAAGGACGCCGCCCTGCTGCCGCGCCGGATCGGAGGGCTCTGGGCTCTGGTGCATCGCCCAACGACATCGCTCGGCGCTCATATTTGGATCTCGTACTCGCCTGACCTCAGGCACTGGGGCGAACATCGGGTGATCCTCGAAGCTCGCCGTGGCGGATGGTGGGACGCCAACAAGATCGGGCTTTGCTCTCCCTTCATCGAGACCGAAAAAGGCTGGCTGGCAATTTATCACGGCGTGCGCCAGACCGCTGCCGGCAGCATCTACCGTCTCGGTCTGGCGCTGTTCGACCTCCAGAAGCCGGATGTGTGCCTGCAACGCGGAGTCTGCTGGATCTTCAGCCCAGAGGCCCCATACGAGCGGAGCGGAGATGTCCCCGAGGTGGTCTTTCCTTGCGGGCAGACCATCGGGGCCGACGGCGACACCATCAATCTATACTACGGGGCCAGCGACTCCTGCATGGCGTTGGCCACTGGCAGCATTCGCACTCTCTTTTCCTGGCTCGACAACAACGCAAGTTGGGGCGACGACCCACGTGTGCCATAGCTACCCAGATCGGCTCAAGTACGAATCAGTTCCCTGCGATCAGTTCTGCGCTCCTCATTTGTAGAAGGCCCGACACGGCCTCGTGATTATTCAGTTGCTTGATATCGATATGCCTGTGAACAACTGGGCGTCGACTTGCGCCCTTACGACGCTTCGCATTTACCGCGAAGATATCCTTCCGCTGCTCAGTGTGATCGTATCGCGGCGGTGTACCAATATGTGAGGCGCGAAACGTCAAGCCACCTCTTCGATCAATCCGGGCAAAAAACTTGCGGAAGAAGTTGCTGGGCGGTGATCTGTGGCGGCTTCTTTGAATCATCAACTGGACGCAAACCGCCCGTTTGATTCGCACAATTAGAGGATGGATATTCACACCCTGTTGTTATGATTCGGCAGTTACGAGTGCTATAACGTTTAATTGCGGTTCAGCCGCCTGGGTCTATGTAGCCAAAGTTGCCTGCGTCATTATTTCTAACAGCCCAGGAATCAATTCATTCCACTGCTCGGAGGCTTCAATGAGACGAATTTCACTCCGCTCGATTGTCCTCAACCTGCTGGGTCTTTTCTGCCTGGCATCGCTGTCTGCTTCAGCCCAAACTAGTCTTGCGATTTCCCAGATGTATGGAGGTGGAGGCAACTCCGGCGCGCCATACACGTATGACTACCTTGAACTCTACAATCCCACCGCTTCTCCCATCAGCCTGAACGGTGTCTCCTACCAATATGCGTCGAGTTCCGGAACGTCCTGGGCCACGGTTGCTCTGCCAAACGTTTCTGTCGCGCCAGGTCACTACTTCCTGATCCAGAACGCGGCTGGTTCCGCGCACCCCGCAAATCTTCCCGTTACGCCGGACTACGTACCCGCATCGCCTATCAACTTCTCCGCGACGACCGGAAAGATCGCGCTGGTCCAGGGAACCTCCTCCCTCACCGGCGCCTGCCCCACGGGCGCCAATATCATTGACTTTCTTGGCTTTGGCACAGCAAACTGCTACAAAGGCACGGGAGATGCCCCTGCCCCGAGCAATACTACCGCGGACATTCGCACGGGCTACACGGGCAATAACGCAGCGGATTTCGTCGTTGGCGCGCCCAATCCACACAACTCCGCCTATGGAAGCAGTACCACCAGCCTCAGCGCTACCGGCCTTGCAACGCCATCCACGGTGAACTCCGGCAACCCGGTTTTATTGACCGTTACGGTGACCCCCGCCAGCAGCCCGGCAAGTACCGGTATCGCTGTCACGGTCAATCTCTCCGCCATTGGCGGTTCGGCCACGCAGCACTTCTACGACGACGGCAGCAACGGCGATGCTACTGCTGGCGACAATATCTTCTCGTTTGCAGTAACGCCGACGGTCAGCGCATCCACCACGGTTTCGCTGCCCGTTACGGTGACGGATGCCCAATCTGACCATGCAACAGCAAACATCGGCCTCACGGTCAATGCGCCAGCAGTTAATCTGCCGATCCACACCATTCAGGGCAGCAGGTCGCTGACGACAACCTCCGTTTCTCCCTATGCGGGGCAGACGGTTACGACGCAGGGAATCGTAACCGGCATTGGCACAGCTGGCTATTTCATACAAGTTCCCGATGCCGATGCGGATTCCGATCCGTCCACGCCGGAAGGCATTTACGTGTATACCGGTTCTGGCAAGGTGCCTGCCGCGGCAGTGATCGGCAACTATGTACAGGTCACAGGCGTTATCAGCACCTATCCCGCAGTAGCTGCAAGCCACACGCCGGCGACGGAACTCAACACGACAGCTGCAACGATTCTGGCCACCGGCCAGCCGCTTCCAACTCCGGTTACGCTCAACAGTTCCATGCTGACTCCGAGCGGCGGTCTCTATCAGCTCACGCCCTATGAGGGTATGCGCGTCAGCGTTCCGTCGTTGACCGCCATTTCTGGAACCGACGGCTCTCTTTCCTCCGAGGTCACTGAAACACAAAAGTCCAACGGTCAGTTGTATGCCGTCATCACCGGCACGCCACGGCCCTTCCGCGAGCCTGGAATCGATATTCGCGACCCGCAGACAGGAGTTCCAGCAGGTGTTGCCAAATTCGATGACAACCCGGAACGCATTCTTGTCGATTCGGCTTTCCTGGGCGGCACTGCCATCAATCTGTCAACCGGAGCTGTTTTGCCCAATGTGACCGGCATTCTGGATTTCACTTATAGCTCCGACAGCTACTACGATCCAAGCAGACTTCTGCTGGATTCTTCGTATGACCGGTCAGCCGTAGTGGCCGGCATGACGGTGCAACCTGTTCCCGGCGCGGCAAGCAATGAGTTCAGGGTGGCGGCCTATAACATTGAACGGTTCTTCAACCCCAGCTCCGCCGATGACATTGACTACAACCCCGTCACCGGAAAAACAGAAAAATCCAGCGCGGTTGACGTGACTGAGACAGCTTATGCCAATCGTCTGGCCAAGCTCTCGCTGGCCATTCGTCACGTGCTTGGCGATCCCGACATCATTGCGCTCGAAGAGCCGGAAAACGAGTCGGTCGTCGCCGACATTGCGGCGCAAATCAGCGCCGACGCCCAGAACGCCGGTGAAGGTGATCCGCAGTATCTTGCTTATGGCACAGGCACCGGTTATGCGCCCTACACCAACGACATTGGCGGCATCTCTGTTGGTTTCCTGGTCAAGTCCACCGTGGATACGATCAGCATCCAGCAGTTTGGCGCGAACGATCTCTTTACCGATCCGCGCGACGGCACGACCCAGCAAACGCTCAACGACCGTCCACCGCTGGTTCTTCATGCCGGAGTCAAGAGAAGCGGCGCAGCGGATTATCCCGTCACCGTCATCGTCAATCATCTGCGCTCGCTTTCCAGCGAGAATGATCCATCGACAGGTATCTTTGTCCGCACCAAGAAGGAACTGCAGGCTGAGTACCTTGCCAGGCTCATTCAGGACTACCAGGCCGCTGGTGAACACGTTGTCTCCGCCGGCGACTACAACGCCTATGAATTCTCCGACGGTTACATCGATATCCTGGGCACCATCACCAATTGGAACGTGCTGCCCACAACCCAGGTGGTTGAGCCGGGCATGGCCGGTCTGGTAAACCCATCCGCAATGGATCTTGCCCTGCTTCTACCGGCAAGCCAGCGCTGGTCTTACCAGGAGTACGGCAATGCTCAGATCCTCGATCACATTGTGGCCACCGTCGATCTGGTCGCCGCGGGTGCGCATATAACGTATGCCCATCTCAACGCCGACCAGCCGGTGATCGACTACAACGATCCCACGACTCCAGCTCGAACATCGGACCATGACGCGGCAGTAGGATATTTCACTCTGCCGGCACCGGTGCTCTCTGCCACACTGAACGGCAGCGGCAGCTTCGGTTCGGTCACCCTCGGCAACTCGTCGTCCAGCATCGATTTCGTGCTTACCAATACGGGGGAAGGAGCAATCGGCATCTCGAACATCGCGGCATCGGGCGATTTCTCGCAGACCAACAACTGTGGCAGTTCTCTTGCATTGGGGGCCTCGTGCACTATCTCCGTGGTTTTCTCGCCCACCGCGACCGGTCCACGAACAGGCTTGCTTTCCGTAACAACCAACACGGGTGTGGGCGTCTATACTGCCAGTCTGAGTGGTACAGGCACTCCGCGCGACGTCACAAGTTCCGTCTCCATCACTTCCAGCGGCCTTGTCTATAACCGTACGGCCAAGACCGGCACGGAGATCATCAAGGTGACCAACACTTCCGGCGCACCACTCTCTGGCCCGCTTGAATTAGTGCTTGCCATAAGCAACCCCGCGGTTACTGCCAAGAATGCCAGCGGTGTCTCAGGGGGCAATCCCTACTGGACAACGGCTGGCTCACTTGCGCCCGGCGCGTCCGTAACCTTCACCGTCACCTTTAACTACGCGCTGGGAACCAGTTTTGCCACCACGCCCAGCTTCTATTCAGGAGGCTTCTAAGTATGAAAAAGATGGTTTTGCGCATTCTATTTCCTGCTCTCGTTCTTGGCTCGCTGGGCCTTTCCGCACAGGCTGACACAGTTAGGTATCAGGTGACAGTCAACACTTCCAGCCAGAGCGGAAACTACGGTTACATCGACCTGCAACTGAACCAGGGTACGCTCGCTGCGCTGCCTATTACTGCGAGTATCGCGGGATTCGCGGGCGGCATACTCAACCCGGCCGACAGCAACAACGACTCGGTTGGCGCCAGCGGAGATCTTGCCACCACGCTCACCATTCCGGCGGACATCTCGACGGACTATTTCGAGGGGCTGACCTATGGCAACACGATCAGCTTCGACATCACGCTTTCCGGCACAGGCGTGAATCTGGCCGGTCTGGCTGGGGGCTCATCTGGAACTACTTTTGTCCTCGGGTTTTACGATTCCGCCATCAGCCCGCTCTTTACGAACGATTCGAGCGGTGCAACAGGGCTGATCAACATTGCAAACGACGGCAGTGTAAGCGTTGATGCGTTCTCCGATCCATCGGGCGGCCAATCGCTTGCAGACTTTGTGCTCACGCCTGAGCCTGGCACGTTGTCGCTCTTTGCCTGTGCGGGCATGGCCTTCCTGCTGCTCCGCCGCCGTTTTGCCAGCTTGGTAATCCGTTGATTCTCTCCCGAGCATCACGGTCAAGCCTCAAGCCGCGAAATCACTTTGCGGCTTGAGGCATTTTGCATCCTGTTTGGTTTTCAGAACTTGCGCACCTTCACAGTAGAGGTCAGAGTCGCTCGTTCGGATCGGTAACGGTACGGTCAACCGGACTGGACCCACATATTCGGAATTCTCCGCCTGACGTAGCTGCGGCCAGCGGGTGGTATGGTGGAGACAACCACTCGTCGAAATTCACGAGCTAGATCGGCCAACTGTAAGCAAGTGCCGCAGATCTTCCGGCCCCTTGATCGATTTCACGCGTCAGATGAGCGGACTCTGATTTCGTGTACACCTGGAGGATTCGATTCATGTTAATAACATAAGGGTGAAGCCGTTTCGTTTTGAGCAATTTTGAACAGCAAGGCCTTCAGGGACCAATAGATACTGTTTTCATCTCCCTCCCCCGGGAGGCGGGTCAATCGAATGCTGGGGAAGCGTCTTGACTCGCATAGAACGGGCGTGGAGCAGTCGCAATTGGGACACTCTCAGAGCTGATTACATCGCGCCCGTTCTGCTTCGTTCAGCCTCTTGAGTGCTGCTACTTACCCCGAATACGAAGCGAAGCGAATCTTGCCTTGCTCGCAGGGAAAAAAACTGAGAAACATGTGCTCCAAGCACCAGGGCGGTTTGTACTCCAATTGCGACTTATCGTTGCTGCTCGGTCGTCAAATCTCATTGCGCAAAACTTACTCCTAAGAATTTAGGCTCGCATCAACGATATTCTGACCGGCCTGCTGAAGCAGAACGGTGGGCTGGATCGGGGAGATAACCCCATCCCGGGTCTTGGAAGCGAGCGCCAGCCTAGCAGCCTTTGCGACAGCGAGGAGGCATCCCGAGCGATGCATTTGAAGTTCGCTTCTGGCACGCTCCATCTCGACATTGTCATAGGCAGCAAACCTGCTGCTGACTTGGCAATACAAAGAAGAACGAGCTCTGAGGCACTCGGTGTTCCAACCTTCAAAAGTTCGTTCGAGACGCTTACAGACTGGGCAACCCATAACTTCCCCCTCCGGCCTTCGGCCAGACCTGTGATGGCTGAGATAGCGTCGCTTTAGCGCTCCAGTATATGATGCTCGGCGTGGAGCCAATCCTGTACATCGTGGCCGGGTTCGCCGCCGCGGCTTTCATAGATTTGAAATGCACGCTCCCTGATCCTGTCGTTTGTAGCGGAGAGTTCCGGCGCTGCTGACTTGCTGGCAGGCGAGGTTTTTATTCTTGGCTGTTTTTGAACTTTGGAAACTATCATTGGGACCCTCATGGATATCAAGGGCTAAGAGATAAAATACTTCAGAGTAACTGCCTTAGTTCAGAAACCTGAAAGGGGAGATATATAACTCAGCCCAATCTTCAACACTAGGCTAATTTGTCACGGAAGTCAACGCTGGCTGGACGATCCAGTTGCATTTCTTTGTAGGTTTGGAGGAAAGCCGGCAGAGGCCCGAGGCTGTTCACTTCGGGCTGAGCGTACATGAATCTCCCTATCTTGAGGTGTCCCCCATTGCCTATGCGAACCGGAAATACGTGTTCCTGCCGGATGGTCGCTGTGCGGACATTACTCCCTGCGCGGCGTCCGGGAGACCCGATTCAATGCCCCACAATCGCGCAGACAGTCCCGTGGAGCGCCCCGCACAAATCGGCGGTGGGGTTTGCGGCGGTATTCACCCGCCACCTTGACGCATATACGCCCGCAATCGCGCAGACAGCCCCGTGGACGAATCGGCGGAAAGCTCGGGTGAAGGTAGGTGCTCCATTTTCGGGGTTACGTCCGGGTTGCCGGTGACTCGCTCGGAACCCGGCGAATAGGGCGGGTTGGTCCTCAATGACGGTAATTCCGAGAGCCGCCACTCAGTGGGCTCCAACACTAAATCATAGACTTACCGGGTATATTCATCGGGCATTCCAAATAACTAACCATTCACCTGAACCAAATGGACTGTGAGTCGTGAAATCCGGGACCGTCGGTGTAACGTTCCTATCAATGCTTCGTGAAGCCTCTTGGAGCCAGGGTGGGTTGTACCGGATGCGTTCCCCCGTTTCAGACCATCGGCATAGGATCAGGTCTTCTTCCGTTTGCCCCGATGATTTCATTGGGTCTAACCCCGCTCCTCTTGGTGCTGCGCCCCATTGTGATTGGAGTTCAGTGAATCGAGTGGTCTATTGCCAAAGGGAGAACCCCCGGCTTTGCCGGAGGATATTTACTTCTCTCTTGCCGCGATCAGGCTGCGGCGAGGATGTGGCACCCGGCAAAAGGCTGCACGCAGGAGTGTGCGCAAAACAAGATCGCATCCGGTGGAGGGTACCGGATGCGATCTTGCCGATCCCTATCTTACTTGTCCGTGAGCGCCTCCACGCCGGGCAGTTTTTTGCCTTCTAAGAACTCAAGGCTGGCGCCGCCGCCGGTGCTGATGTGGGTGATCTGATCGGCTACGCCGGCCTGGTTGATGGCGCTTACCGAGTCGCCGCCGCCGATGATGGAGATGGCCGCTTTGTTGGCCGCTACTGCGTGGGCGATGGCGTTGGTGCCCACGGCGAAGCGGGGAAACTCGAAGACGCCGGCGGGGCCATTCCAGACGATGGTTCGCGCGGTGGAGACCACCGCTTCAATGGCCGCGATGGACTTGGGACCGATGTCGAGGCCCTGCCAGTCGGCGGGGAAGTTGACGGAGGTGTCCCACGGCTGGGTGGCGGCGTCGGGGGCGAACTTGTCGGCCAGGACGTTATCGACGGGCAGCAGCAGGTTGACGCCCTTGGCTTTGGCCTTGTCGAGAGCGGCCTTGGCCATGTCGATCTTGTCTTCTTCGACAAGGGACTTGCCGGTGGTGACGCCGAGGGCGCGCTGGAAGGTGTAAGCCATGCCGCCGACAATGACCAGCGTGTCCACTTTGTCGAGCAGGTTGTCGATGACGTCGATTTTGCCGGAGATTTTGGAGCCGCCGATGATGGCCACGAAGGGCTTTTCGGGCGATTCGAGGGCCTTGCCGAGATAAGTGATTTCCTTTTCCATCAGAAGGCCAGCGACGGCTGGCTTGAGGAAGTGGGTAATGCCCTCCGTTGAGGCGTGGGCGCGATGGGCCGAGCCGAACGCATCATTGACGTAGACCTCGGCCAGCGAGGCGAGCGCCTTGGAGAAGGCGGGGTCGTTAGCTTCCTCTTCGGGGTGGAAGCGGAGGTTCTCAAGCAGCAGCACTTGGCCGGATTCGAGCTGGCGCGCCAGTTCGCTGGCTACTTCGCCGATGCAGTCGGGCGCGAAGGCCACGTTGATGGAGTCGCCGAGTTCCTTGTCGAGGAGTTCGCGCAGGCGCAGGGCGACCGGGCGCAGCGAGTATTTTGGATTGGGCTTGCCCTTGGGACGGCCGAGGTGCGAAGCGAGGATCACCTTGGCCTTGTGCTTGAGGGCGTAGACGATGGTGGGCAGCGTGGCCACAATGCGGGTGTCGTCGGTGATGGTTGCGCCGTCTTCGGTGAGCGGCACGTTGAAGTCGACGCGGATGAAGACGCGCTTGTTGGCCAGTTCGATGTCGCGGATGGAGAGCTTGGGCATGGTATCGGCCTTCCTTGGGGTTGGTTCGTTGTGGTATTCGTCGAATGCCCGGATAGCCTCTTCAATCGTGTTGAATGCTCCACCACGATCTTCCGGGGACATCTCCACCAGCAATTCAACAAAGTATCTATCGAGACTAGGCAGCAAGTCCTTTGGAACGGATGGTGTTGTCCCAAAGAAGTCTCGCATCTGGGCGGTGAACTTTCCGGTCAGCAGGTTCTCCAACACACGGTAGCAATACAAACCTTCCTCCGCTCGCTTCCAGATGCAAAAGCTCTTATAAAAAGCCTTGCTTTCTGTAGCGGATTCGGGAATGACGGCTTCCATCTCCATCTCAATGCGCCATTTGGGATTGAGGAGCGCGGCGACGACCATGGTGCTGGCGGGGCGGATTGTGCCGAAGAACTCGCCGTGGACGCGGCCAATGGCCTCCCAGTCCTCGGCCTGGGCCAGAAACATTCGGGTGCGGACGACATCTTTGAACGAAACGCCGGCCTGGGCAAGGGCTTCAGCGGCGATCTCGAAGACGCGGCGGGTTTGGCCGGCGGGGTCAAGATCGTCTGCGCCGACTGGGCCGGTGCCGGAGAGATGTACGGTATTGCCGACGCGGACCGCACGGGAGAAGCCGATGATGGGCTCGTAGGGAGAGGTGCCGGGGATGTTTTTGCGGGTCATTTCGATTCTTTTACCTGTGCGTTGCAGCTGGGACACCGTAATTTGTCTTTACGAAACCGGCTGAGATAGGTGTCGCATACTGGACAACGATAGATTGCGAGTGTCAATGCAAATGCAGCCGTAAAGATTGCGGTGCCAATCATCATAATTACAAACGCGAATTCAAAATATGATCGATCATTGGAAATCGCAGAGAGCAAATTAAGAATCGCGCCCACACCCAACCAGATTGCGCCGGTATTAAACAAATAGTTACAAGCGCGAAAACGCGTCTTCACGGAACGGATGATTTCTTCCGGTTGAAGATCAATGCGCGTGATCTGCTTACTTTCATCCGGCATGAGGACATCCGACAAAGAATTCGTGGCCATCCAAGATGATCAATCAGGCTCCCACCCTAGCCGCAAAAACAAAGGCGCGGCGAGGGTGGGGCACCCAGATTCTCGAAGATTTACAAACCTTTTTCGACCAGGAAGTCGATCAGGTCGACGACGCGGTTGGAGTAGCCCCACTCGTTGTCGTACCAGCTCAGCACCTTGACGCTCTGGCCGACGATCTTGGTGAGGGGCAAGTCGACGATCGAGGAGAGCGGGTTGCCCTTGTAGTCGGAACTGACCAGCAGGTTGGAGTCGACGCCCAGGATGCCCTTGAGTTCGCCCGCGGCGGCGGCCGTGAAAGCGGCGTTGAGAGCTTCCACGGTGGTGGGTTTCTCGGCGATGTAGGTCAGATCGACGATGGAGACGTTGGGCGTGGGGACGCGAATGGCGAAGCCGTCCAGCTTACCGGCGGTCTCAGGGATGACCAGCTTGAGGGCCTTGGCTGCGCCGGTGGAGCTGGGGATCATGCTGAGGGCGGCGGCACGGGCGCGGCGCAGATCCTTGTGCGGGAAGTCGAGGATGACCTGGTCGTTGGTGTAGCTGTGGATGGTGGTCATGATGCCGCTGACCAGTCCGGTTGTCTCCAGAATGACCTTGACCACGGGCGCCAGGCAGTTGGTGGTGCAACTGGCGTTGGAGATGATGTTGTCCTTGGCGGGATCGTACTTGTTCTGGTTGACGCCCAGGACGAGGGTGATGTCTTCATTGGTGGCGGGGGCGGAGATGATGACCTTCTTGACGGTCGCGCCCAGGTGCGCCTTGGCCTTGGCGCCATCGGTAAAGTGGCCGGTGGATTCGACGACGATCTGCGCGCCCACATCTGCCCAAGGCAGCTTAGCGGGGTCGCGCTCGGCCCAGACCTTGATCTTCTTGCCATCGACCGAGATAAAGTCGTCGCCGTGTCCGATCTCGTTCTTCAGGTTGCCCAGAATCGAGTCGTACTTGAGCAGGTGGGCGAGGATCGCCGGGCTGGTCAAGTCGTTAACGGCAACGAAATCAATCTCTGGTTTGCCAAGTGCGGCGCGCAAAACATTGCGGCCAATGCGGCCGAAGCCGTTGATGCCAACCTTAACTGCCATGTGTGAATTCTCCTTTTCAAATAGGTGCGTCTGCGGTTTAGAGCTGGTACGAATTTGCTGCGTTCGGCGTCTGGAATGAACTCAGTACACAAATCCACCAAACCCATGATGGTAACACTCTCGTCAACGGAAATCTGATGAAAACTGTCCGATTCCCGTCTTCAGAGCAGAAACTCCCTCGACGTTAGTGTGCCTTTCCGGATGCTGGAACGTATGTGACGGCTTGCACAGCATTTGCAGCGCCCAAGGCAAGTATGGTATTCGGGTATTACGATGCAGTGTTTGAAGGCAGCATGAGAAGACGTTCGAGACATACACCCAATACCTCGGAATCCACAGGCAAGATAGGCCAGGAACTCCCGTCGAATCAACTAGCTCCGCTGGTTCCATTTTATCTGGACGATGTATCGGCGGCAGGCGCGCCGGCCCAGCCGCCCCGTGCGCAGCGGCCTCAGCAGGCTCCGCCCGCGGTGCCAACTCCGCCTCCAAGTCCGCCTGTGGCGCGGCCCGCCAGGCAGGAGCGGCCTGCCCGGCCAGAGTGGAGCGAGCCGGCGGATTCCGGCCGCTTTGAGCTGGAAACGCAGCCGGAGATACCGTCTTTGCCTGCGGCGCAGGCCGATGACGCGGAGCGCTCGCCGCAGACTCCCAAGGGATTTGTGGTGCTGGCGATCGGGCTGCCCGGCTCGGGCAAGACCACATGGTTCCGGCGTCGCGGGGTCACGCCGCTCTCGAGCGACCTGCTGCGCAATATTCTTTTTGACGATGTGGAGGAGCAGCGCTACCAGGGGCTGGTCTTCTCGACCTTGCGGTCGCTGTTGCGGGCCAGGCTGATTGCGCGCATGCCGCTGAACTATGTAGACGCGACCAACCTTTCCATTCACGAGCGCCGCCAATGGATCAAGATGGCCAAGAGCTTTGGGTACGAGGTGCAGGCGGTGTTCTTTGATGTGCCGCTTGAGGTTTGCCTGGAGCGCAACAGCAAGCGCGAGCGCAGCGTGAGCGAGGACGTGATGCGCAAGATGGCGGAGAAGCTGAAGCCGCCGGTGTTTGAAGAGGGGTTTGAGAAGATCACGGTGGT
>Ga0302319_10020399_pt1 | contig 11992 bp, 8 predicted proteins | sample Bog_T0_2_FD_203319 | JGI IMG/M metagenome (GOLD analysis project Ga0302319, IMG submission 203319) | Peat permafrost microbial communities from Stordalen Mire near Abisko, Sweden - Bog_T0_2 | ecosystem: Environmental > Terrestrial > Soil > Wetlands > Peat | place: Sweden: Abisko, Stordalen Mire...
GATCGAAAAGACCCAGCTTGAACCGCGCGGTGTACAGCCGCTCCGCCGCCTGTGTCACCAGCTCCTCGCTCACCAGCCCCTTGTGCACCGCATCGGCCAGCGTGTTGAACCCCGGCGTCCAGATGCTGCACGAAAGGTCGGTCCCGGCCTGAAGCGACAACGCCGCGGAATGGGTTACGTCTGCCGTCTTCTTGTGCCCCTGGTTCACATCCACAATCGCTCCGCAGTCCGAGACCACGAAGCCCTTGAAGCCCCACGCATCGCGCAGATGGTCTTTGAGCAGCATTTTGTTGGTGCAGGCCGGCCATTCGTCGATCGAGTTGTACGCGCACATCACCGATTGCACGTGCCCCTCGGTCACGGTGGCGCGAAAAGCCGGCAGGTAAGTCTCTTCCAGGTCGCGCGCCGACGGGTCCACATTGAATCCATGGCGCAGCGTCTCCGGTCCGCTATGGACGGCAAAGTGCTTGCTGGTGGCCACGGCGCGCAGATGGTCGAGATCTCCGCCCTGCACTCCGGTCACAAAGGCGACTCCGAGCTTCGAAGTCAGGAACGGGTCCTCGCCGTATGTCTCCTGGCCGCGGCCCCAGCGCGGATCGCGAAAGATGTTGATGTTCGGCGACCAGAAGGTCAGTCCGTAAAAGATGCGATGGTTTCCCTGCCGCTGCGCCTCGTTGTACTTGGCGCGCCCCTCGGCGGAAATCACGTTGCCCATGGCATGCACGATCGCCGGGTCCCATGTGGCGCCCATGCCGATCGCCTGCGGAAACACCGTCGCATAACCGGCGCGCGCCACCCCGTGCAGCGCCTCGTTCCAGGTCTGATAATCGGGGATGCCGAGGCGGGGAATGGCCGTGGCCCAATCTTCAAGCTGGGCCGCCTTTTCCTCCAGCGTCATGCGGCTCACCCGGTCATGCGCACGATCGGCGGCGGGGAGCTTTGTATCCAGGTAGGGTGCTTGTTGGGCAGCAGCCGTTCCTGCGACCCAGAGGCTCAGAAGGGCGAATCGATACCACGAGCGAGACAGCATGGAAGACTCCTATGCAAGGCAGCGCTGGAAAGGAGCACGCGCCCAGTTGGCTGCAGAAAGGCTCCCGCGCCCAGGGCACCCGGGCCGCGCGCGAAGCCTTGAAAACGCAGTCGCTAAAAACTCTACAAGGATGGGCCGATGTCTGGCTAGATTTATCGCTTTACTAGGCAGGGCAATCGCATTTGGAATTGTTGGAGCCGCTTCATCGTTATGTCTTCCTGAGGAACGCAGCGACGAAGGATCCGCAGCTGCCTTTTTTCATCCATCACCGTGCAACCGGGGGCAAAGCAGATCCTTCACTCACTGCGTTCAGGATGACAGACGTTCGACACGGAGAGATTTGAAATGCGATTGCCCTGCTTTACTAGGGCTGTATGTGAGGCATAACTGGCCAATCATGATGCCCTCGCTGTGCATAACTCAAACGAAATGAGCAAATTAAGCGCTCATGCACAGATTGGACCAGTTATGCCCGAAAAAACCGGCCAAACTGCTTGATTCAAAATGGCTTCGCCTAACATCAAGGAGCAAGCAGATTTGGGCCGGTTATTTTTACCATTCCGTACGGTTCCCCGACCGTTGAAACGAGGCGAATCTCGCCGTCGGCCGGGATCGCGGAAACCGCCTCGGGCAAATCCTCCGCTCCCACCGCTTCCCGGTTGCTGCCGCTCTCCCTCGCGCCTTGCCTAGGAGCATTCGTCGCGCGCATGGGTGTGGAATTCGCCGCCTGCAAACGGAATCGAAGCCGGCTCGCGAGAGCTGCGTCCAAATCGGCTTCACTGTCGTTCTTTACCAAAAGGTCTTCAACCCAAATCTGCACACCGTCGGCGATGCGAATCATCTCCACGCGCAGGCGAGTACAGCCATTCAGAAGGCGCAGCGTTCCCGCCATCACCAGGTCGGCCCGCAGTTTCTCCCCTAGCTGTTGAGCGGTCAGTCCACGTGCCGCCAGGGTGAACACCGAATCCCGGGCAAGAATGCAGGCAGCCGGAGGATTGGCGCTGCTCAACCGGAAGATCGTCTCCTCGGCGATGTGGGTTCCCAGTTGTTCCGGCACGCCGGCTGTGGCGAGGAACGGAGGAATGGCCAACCGGGGCAGAGCAGGCGTAAATCCCTGTTCACCGGTTTCCACGCGTGCCTGGAGACGATAGCCACGCTTATACACCGTCTGGATGCAATCATCGGGCTTGAGCCGGGCGCGCAGTGAGGACAGGCACTTGGGAACGCTGTCGGCGGTCACGTGCACCGGGCCCCATAAGGCCTCTTGGAGTTGCGACGGAGTCACGATCTGGCCGCAGTTTGCCAGCAGCAGCCGCAACGCAGCCAGCTCCTGGGGGGGCAGGTGAACCACTTTGCTGCCGCGAAACAGTGTGCCGTCCGGCTCCAGGCGGAAGTTGGCGAAGAAGAGGGCGGATCCCATGCCGGAGTGGGCCAGGTGGATTTTGCCGGCTTCAAAGAGAGGCCCGTCTGCCGGACCATACGACGGCTGATACGTCCGATTCAATGTATACCTCGGAGAACTTGCCAACCTGTCGAGAGCTTCCTGGATCGCTCGAGTAAGCGAGTGAACACTGCGACGGTGGAGAAATGAGATTCTGCTATCCAATCCTGGAAACGACCAAGGACGAAGCGGAGCACAGAAGCAGTGTGTTTCTATTTGCTCTTTTTCTCTGCAGCGATTATCTGCTGTTTGCTGTCCGGCAGGAAGAGGTTTTCCACAGAATCTTTCGGGTTTAAAGTAATCGCAAAACTGGTTACTTTGTTACTACTAAAACAATAACGCAGACATATCGGATGTAAGCTTATTATTCAAATAAGTGTTTATTTTTGTGCGAGATGGACGGTTTGGTGCGCGGTTGTTCCAGTTCAGACCGGCTCGCAGGCTATCCGAGTCCCGCAGCGCATTTTCATGAAAGCAAAAATGCTCCAAAAGCAGTGCATTTATTGAGGTTCTTGGGGTAATCTAAAAATTAGATTTTAGTAACTATTCGAATGGGGTACCCGCGAGAATTCCTGCCTCGATCGGCGCTCGAGCTGCACCCGCGGACCGGAGGTGCACCCTTCGGTCCGCGCATGGAGGCGCTAAGGCCGCGACAGCGTGACACCGAGTCCGGTGGTGAGAACCACGTCGTTGGCCTTGGTGCCCGTAGGCGGAAAGGATGTGTAGTTGTCGCTCAGGTTGGTCACCCAGCTGAACATCTTGCCGAGCTTGGTGCTGAAGCCAGTATTGACCGTGGACTGGTACTTGCTCAGCGAACTCAGATCGGGATAGATGTAGGCTTGCTCGGTGAACAGGCTGCCGGCCCCGATTTTGCGGCTATAGGTCTCGCCCAGGTCGAGGGCAGGGAAGCTGTTGGTGGTGCTCGTGGCCGCTACAGTTTGAGAGTAGCTTTCATGGGTCCACACGATGCCGCCGAGCACATCGAGGGTTTGCTTCGGGGTGGCGCTTGCGTGCCAGCCAAATCCGCCGCCGAGTTTGGCCCGCAGGTCCAGTTGCTGCAGCGCATCCGTATAGAAGTCTCCGGTGCCGAACAAAAAGACCTTGGGGTTCAGGTTATGGTCGTAGCGCAATCCGCCGCCAGTTGAGTTGGCGCTCGTCGTCGGTGTGGAGTTGGCATTGGTGCTGTAGAGCGTGTTCACGTAAAGTGAGGTCTTGTCGGTCCGCGTGGTTCGGGCCGCGGTCAAACCTGCGCCAAATGTCGTGGTGCTGGAATTGCCGCGGGCCAGAGCCAGGCTCACGTTCGCAGCTCCCGCCCAGGCATGTGCCCAATTGGGGTGCAGAGATGCTTCGTAGGCAGCCTGGTCGGCCGCGCTGCGCAAAACCGTCACGTCCGCAGGCGCCAGTGTCGAGGGACCCGAGGCCGTGGTGACGACGAGACCCGCATCGGTGCGCTCAATCGCTGTGACATTCAGATTGCCCTTGGGCGTCGGCAAAACCAGCGGTGCGCTGATCGTCAGGTTCGTCACGTCGCTCCATGCAATCACGATCGCATCGGCATAGGCGGTCTTGAAGGTCAGTTTGCCCCCATCAAGCTTCACTGCGGTTCCCGTGAGTTTGTCTCCATTTTTGAGGACGACCGTATCCGCGCGAAGGTAAGGTGATGCGGCCACGACGAGCAGGCAAATAGCAAGCATATTGCGCATGAAGCGCAGGGGGATTGGGGACTGCATGGTGTGGATAAGCTCCTTTGAGAAATGGTTGAATCTAGCCCGGGCCGACGATAAAGCCAGCCGCTTCTATGTGGTGTCTTTCCATGGTAACTCTAACCGCTGTTCGATGTTGCCGAGCGGCCGGAATAAAAACTTCAGGAATTGTTCATAGAAGGGATCGCGGAAAAGTGGCAGACTTGGCTTGCCTCCGGAGCCTGTACATTGGCGCGCGGCGAAGAGGCTCGACGTGCACGCCGGGTCGTGGACGGCTGCTGCCGAACAGCGCTCAGGGCACGAGGAAAGGAACGCACTCTTGGCAAAGACAGCGTCTCATGCACAATGGTCTCTCGAGCCGTACTCGATTGGCCTGAAATTGCGCGCCTTGCGCACCCAGAAGCGTCTTACGCTGGCGCGTCTGGCTGCGGAGACCGGACTTTCCACCGCCCTGCTTTCCAAGCTTGAAACCGACCGCATGATCCCGACGTTGCCTACCCTGGCGGCCATCAGCCGTGTGTACGGCGTGGGGATGGGCCACTTCTTCGCCGAGCCTTCCCGGCATACCTTGTCCATCACCCGCAAAGCGCATTTTGAAGCGATCGAGCGCGGGATGGAGCAACTTCGCATCACGCCCCTGAATCCCGTGAATGATGAGGGGCTGGTGGCAGGCCACACCAGTGCGGGTTTCACCGACGAAAATGGCATTGCGAGCGCAAATCTCGACGAAAAGGCCGGCAACGGTACGCGCCGAGGGCCGCGCCTGGTGGCGCAGATGATCGAATTCCCAGCCGCAGGGGCAGCCTCCGCTTCCGACAGCTTCCGCCTGCATGCCGGACTCATCTATGTGCTGGAGGGCGAACTGCGGCTGGATTCTGGTGGCCTGCACGAGCTGCTCGAAACTGGAGATTGCGCCTATCTGGAGACGGATATGGCCCTGATGTGGAGCGCCGTGGGAAAGCAGCGATGCCGCATCCTGGCCGTCTTTCCGGGTGAATCCGCCGGCCAAATGGTTTAGGGCCTGTCCACACCACCTGGGTAGTGTGAACAGGCCCTAACTCAGCGGACCGGCGGCCCCAGGATCGTAAACGAATCCAGGAAGCGGGCAGCCTCTGGCGTGGTGTCCCGGATGGGTGCGATCACAATCGTCTGGTAAAGAAGATTCCCGGCCATGTAGAACCGCGCGGACACGTGGTCCGCGTCGCTTTCGGCCTCGAAGGCAATGCCATGATGCGTATCCGCGGCCAGTTTGCTCTCGCTCACAAGATGCGCCTTGAGGTTGCGTAGGGCCGCCGATTTTGCGCTCTCGATCCAAGCGTCCGGATCCTTCCCCGCGGCCCCCGGGCCGTAATCGCACACGGCGGTGATCAGCACGGCAGACCCGTCTTCGGCAACATAGGTGCGCAGGTCGAACGGCCCTGCGTCGGAGGACACTGTTTGTTTCTCGATGCTGGGCTGGTGAGGAAGAGCCACGCTGAACCCGTCGCTGGGATACGGGTAGGGCTTCCAATCTGCCGCACTGAGCGGCGCCGCGCCGGCGGGGCGCGTGGGCGGAATCGACGCCAGCGAATCCAGAAAGCGCGTGCTCTCGGCGAAAGGTTCACTCAGCGGCGCGGAAACCATGATCTGGTAGAGCGCCCCGCCGGAAAGGACCATCCGCACGGAGAAATGCAGCCGGTCGCTCTCGGCCTCGAACGCCGTTCCCGTGCTCGCGTCCAGAGCGATGTGCTTTTCACTCACGAGGTGGGCGTGCATGTGCTCCACGGCCCCTTGCCTGGCGCTGGCTAACAGTTCCTCTGGATCGGCAGCCACACCTTTGGCTCCGTAGTCGCAGACGCCGATGTACAGTGCCGCCGTTCCCACCTGCGCGTCATAAGAATGCAGTTCGAAGATGTCGCCGGCGATGGGAACGCTGCTCCGGGTGAACTCGGGCGGCGAAGGAAACAGGGCACGAAAGCCGTCCGTCTCGTTGCTGAATTCTTTCCATTGCGGCGCCTGGGCCGCAAGGCCGCTGGCCAGGGATAACCATGCAATGGCGGAAATCAGTGGGAACAGGACGCGGCGCATTCCACCCTGCAAGCGTATTTTGGACATCATGAAAACCAATCGAACTCCTGTCGCTGAAGGCTAACCCGGGGGCCTCAGAGTCCGCCCTCCTCAGGTGCAATGGACCTTTAGATGTCGGCAAGCTGCTAAAGGAGAGCCGAATCCCCTCTTGGAGCAGCCGTCTCCGAAATGCCGGCAAGTGCTCCCAGCCTTGGAAGAGCTTACGCCTGTTGCCTGCCGCCGGTCGCGGAGTATTCTTGCCTCATGGTTCTTCCCCGGCCGGTCTTCCTGCAGACCCTGCTCGTCCTCATCGCTGCGGCAACCGGGCTAGCCGCCACGCCGGCAAGCGCGCCGCCGAACGGCGGCGTCCCCCTGCTTGTGGTCGAAGGGTTGGGCAAAGGCGCTGTTCCCCTCGACGGTCCTTGGCAGTTTCACCTGGGCGATCATCCTGCCTGGGCCGCGCCAGACATCGACGACTCGGCCGCGCAAGGCTGGGAGCAACTCACCACCGATCAGCCCTGGGGTCTGCAGGGCCATTACGACTATGTTGGATTTGCCTGGTACCGCCGCCATGTGACGCTGCGTCCCGGCCCAGGCGAATTGCCCGATCTGGCCCTGCTCATGCACGACGTCGACGACGTGTACGAGGTGTACTGGAACGGCGTGCGCGTGGGCAGTTCCGGCAAGCTCCCGCCCAACCCGGTGTTGTATTTCGAACAGCCCGACCAGACCTTTGGCCTCGGCCCAGCCCGTAGCGGCGTCCTTGCCGTTCGCGTCTGGATGCCTGCGCCCATGTCTTCCGACCCAGGCACCAGCGGCGGATTCGAATCCGTGCCGCTTCTCGGTACTTCGGAGGCCACTGCCGCCGCCAAAACGGCGAGCGATTATCGCTGGCTGCGCAGCCGCCAGTTTGCCTTCGGACTCGAGACGCTGTCCGTCCTGTTTGGACTCATCGCCCTCTTTTTATGGTTCCGCGATCGCGGCCAATGGACGCTCTTCTGGATGGCCGGCGTCTGCTTCTATACCCCGCTCAACCTCCTCATCCTGCAAATGCGTTTTCATTGGCCGGCGCAGATCGAATTTGCGCTCATGCAGCCGGTCTATGCATCCCTCGACATCTCCCTGTGGTTCCTCCTCCTGTGGCTTCTCGACCTGCGCGGCAATCCAGTCCTCGTACGCTGGGTCCGCCTTGCCGCCATCGCCCTGGCGGTCAACTCCCTGCTCGACGGCCTCGTGGCACTCATCGGCTGGACCTCGACACACACGCTGGCCATGCAGGTCGCCGATGCCCTCCTCTCGACCTTCAACCTCATCCTCACTCCCATATCGGTCTTCCTGGTGGGGTACGCCGTGTTGCGCCAGATGCGCAGCGGTGCTCGGCTCAACTCGGTTCGCTGGGCTCTCACCATCTTCGTCGCCTTCGATCAAATTCTCACCGAATCCGCCAATGCTGCTTCGCAAGGCCTGCGCTTTACCCGATGGACCTTCACCGACTTCTTTGAGTCTTCGCTCTTCTCCATCAACGGCAGTTCTTTCGGACTTCCAACCTTGGCCAATACCGCCATGCTTCTGACACTGGTCTATGCGGTCTATCGCGACCAGGTAGATCACCGCCGTCGCCAGCAACTCCTGGAGCAGGAGTTCCAGAGCGCCCGCGAGCTCCAGCAGGTTCTCATCCCCGAAGACCTGCCCTGCATTCCCGGCTATACGCTCACCAGTGCCTACAAGCCAGCCTCGGAAGTGGGCGGAGATTTCTTCCAGATTGTCGCCCTCAACGATCAATCCACCCTCATCGTGTTGGGCGACGTGAGCGGGAAGGGTCTGAAAGCGGCCATGGCCGTTTCCCTCATCGTGGGCGCCATCCGCACCTTGGCCGAAACCACCCACAGCCCCGCGGAAATCCTGGGCGCTCTCAATCGGCGTCTCTGCGGCAGGCTGCAGGGCGGCTTTGCCACCGCCATCGCCCTGCATGTCCCCAGCAACGGAACTCTCACCGTCGCCAGCGCCGGACATTTATCCCCATTTCTCGGCGGCCGAGAGCTCAATCTTCCTGCCGCTTTGCCGCTCGGCATCTTTCCCGGCGAATCGTATGAGGAAGCCGCCTTCGCCATGCAGGAGTCCGACCGGCTCGCCGTGTTTACCGATGGCCTGCTTGAAGCACGAAACCGCTCCGGCGAACTCTTCGGCTTCGATCGAGTTCAGACTTTATTCGCATCGCGCCCCACCGCAGAGCAAGCCACCGAGGCTGCGGTGAACTTCGGCCAGGACGACGACATCACGGTACTGACACTGACCCGCGCCGCGGATACTGAGGACTCCGTTACCACTGCGCCGGTTTCGTCAGCAGCAGCTCGATTCGCATGACGGTTGGAATAAACCCCTCCCTGAAAACCAGGGCAATTACATTCAAGCCTCCTTACACCGAACGCCTGTCATCCTTGAACGTGGTGAAGGATCTGCGGTTGTTTTTCCCGCTTTGGGGCAAACGCCGATCCTTCCAAATGCGATTCCGCTGCCTGCAAAACCCTGTCGGGTTTACCGTTTCCCCGCCGGGTGTGTAGGATGAGTTTTTGATTTCGAGGGAACGATACCATGCGACCCAACCTCAACTTGATGAAAGCCACGCTGACCGGAGCGCTCGGCGGACTGCTTTTCGGCTTTGACACCGTGGTCATCTCCGGCGCCATCGACGCGCTGGTCAAGCTCTACGGGCTCAGCGCGCAAAGCGAAGGCTTCACGGTCGCCATTGGCCTGGTCGGCACGGTGGTCGGGGCGCTGGGCGCGGGCGTGGCTGGGCAGCGGCTCGGTGGACGCGAGGCCCTTCGCCTCACCGCGGTGCTCTATATCGTCTCCGCCTTTGGCTGCGGCCTGGCCTGGAACTGGCCCGCCTTCCTCGTCTTCCGCTTCATCGGCGGCCTGGGCATTGGCGCTTCTTCCGTGCTGGGACCCGTCTACATTGCCGAACTGGCCCCGGCCAAATGGCGCGGACGCCTGGTCGGCGCGTTCCAGTTCAACGTCGTCTTCGGCATCCTGGTGGCCTACTCGTCCAACTACTTCATCCGCACACTGCATCTGGGCGCTGCGGAGTGGCGCTGGCAAGTGGGCGTGGCGGCCATTCCGGCCATCGGCTTCCTCGCTCTGCTCTTCTTCATTCCCCGCAGCCCGCGCTGGTCGGCGTCCCGCAACAGAATCGACGAAGCCCTGGAAGTGCTCAAGCTCATGGGCGATCCCGATCCCCAAGCCGAGTTGGCCGACATTCGCAGCGCCCTCGCCGAAGAGCACGCTTCCGCGCACGAGCCCGTCTTTCAGTGGAAGTATCGCTACCCGCTGTTCCTCGCCATCTCCATCGGCGCGTTTAACCAACTCGCCGGCATCAACGCCATCCTCTATTACCTGAACGACATCTTCATCGCCGCCGGCTTCAGCCAGATCTCCGGCGACCAGCAGGCCATCGCCATCGGCGCCACCAACCTGGTCTTCACCATCGTGGGCATGTCCCTCATCGACAAACTGGGCCGCAAGACGCTGCTTCTCATCGGCGCGGCAGGAACCGCGAGCTGCCTGGCCGGCGTGGCCTGGGTCTTTGCCACCCACTCCCATGCCAGCGCGCTCGTCTGGTTGCTGATCACCTACATTGGTTTCTTTGCTCTATCCCAAGGGGCGGTCATCTGGGTGTATATCGGCGAGGTCTTCCCCAACTCGGTTCGCTCCAAAGGCCAGGGCGCCGGCAACGCCAGCCATTGGATCATGAACACCATCATCGCCATGGAATTTCCCGTGCTCGCCACGCGCATGGGCCGAGGCGCACCGTTCGTCTTCTTCGCGGTCATGACCGCGGTCCAATTTATCGTCGTGCTGCTCACCTATCCCGAAACCAAGGGCCAAACCCTGGAGGCGCTGCAGCGCAAACTCGTTCGCTCCAACTGACGGGCCCGCGGTTCAACCCAGGGCAATCGCGTTTTGAGTTGTTGGAGGCACCCTCAGCGATTTGTCATCCTGAGGAGCGTGGCGACGAAGGATATGCGGTTGCCTTTCGGCCTGTTTCGGGCGCGATGGCGCAGGTTCGACGGAAATTGTATGAAATGCGATTGCCTCGCAGGTTGATAACGGCACCGCGCCATCGGCCCATTCCCCGCGTTCTATATAATTCGGCTCAAGGCCGATCTTCCGGCCCGAGAGGTCGTGCGATGGAGCAGACTGCCGATCCTGTGAAAGAGCAGGTCAGGGAAATTGTGGAAGCCGTCGTCGACGCGCTGCGTGTGTCCAAACCAGTCGAAGAGTCGCCCCTGGTCGCTGCCAATTCCTTCGAGGCCGAGAACCTGCGCGCCGAAATCATTCGCGTTGGACGCAAACTCTGGGAGCGGCACTACGTCGACGGCAACGGTGGCAATATCAGCGTCCGTCTGGGCAACGAGTACATCCTCTGCACACCCACTCTGCTCAGCAAAGGCGATCTGGCTCCGGCCGACATCTGCCTCTCCAACCTGGAAGGCAAAGTCCTTGCCGGGGACCGCGAACTCACCAGCGAACTCCTCCTCCACCTGGAAATCTACAAGGCCAATCCCAAGGCCCGCGCCGTCGTCCACTGCCATCCCCCGTATGCGACAGCGTTCGCGATCACCGGCACCATGCCCCCCAACGGCCTGATTCCCGAGTATGAAGTCTTCATCGGCCCGGCGGCCGTTGCCCCCTACGAGACTCCGGGCACGCAAAAGTTCGCCGAGACCATCCTGCCCTTTGTCCGCGATCACAACACTATCTTTTTGAAGAACCACGGAGTGGTCTGCTGGTCGGACACCGTGACCCACGCCGAATGGCTGTGCGAAATTGTCGATACCTACTGCAAGACCTATCTGATCGCCAAGCAGGTGGGCGAACCCATCGGGTTCATTCCCGAAGACAAGATCGACGACATCCTGCGTCGCAAGCGCGCCATGGGCCTTCCCGACGCCCGCATGCACCGCATCTCCAACGAGCCTCCTGAGGTGCAAGGCAAATACGCCGTCGAGATCGACGAATTGGTCCAGCGCGTCACCGCCCGCATGGAAGGCCGCGAATAAGGCGGTTCTCTCGTTCGCGACCACCGGATCGAAGCGAATCGAAGGCTCCACAGGACATCTCTGATCGTGCCATAGATTTCCGTGCCCCATCCTTCCGCGTTTTTTGCGGAAGGGTGGGAAACCACGAAGACGAAGGTCGTCCCAATCTCAAAAAACCTTTCGGCTTCATCTAAGACTTGACTGTCATCCTGAGCCGCAGCGAAGAATCTGCGTTGCTCTTCCCAGCACGGCGAATACAGCCTCGCGACGGTGCCATCCCCCAGGATCACCCACACCGAAGTTCACTCAAACCTAACTTCCGGCTTGGTAAAAATAACCGGCCCAAATCTGCTTGCTCCTTGATGTTAGGCGAAGCCATTTTGAATCAAGCAGTTTGGCCGGTTTTTTCGGGCATAACTGGTCCAATCTGTGCATGAGCGCTTAATTTGCTCATTTCGTTTGAGTTATGCACAGCGAGGGCATCATGATTGGCCAGTTATGCCGGTGATCCAACCGGAATCACCGTACCTCGAACAGCCACCGAAAGTGCGCCTCAAGGAGGGTAATTGGGGAGAGCTCCCTCAGCTTCAGAGTTTCTTTTCCATGAGCTGGGTATCCGCTTTACTGCGCAGCGAAGCTAGCTGCTATTCCAGCGAGTGAAAGACTCGCCGGTGGAACTTGCCCAGTTGCCACCGTAGTTATATCCGGCGGCGGATTCAGGTGACTGGCCCGC
>Ga0302319_10020400_pt1 | contig 11992 bp, 4 predicted proteins | sample Bog_T0_2_FD_203319 | JGI IMG/M metagenome (GOLD analysis project Ga0302319, IMG submission 203319) | Peat permafrost microbial communities from Stordalen Mire near Abisko, Sweden - Bog_T0_2 | ecosystem: Environmental > Terrestrial > Soil > Wetlands > Peat | place: Sweden: Abisko, Stordalen Mire...
ACTGGATATTTGGCTTTGGCTCGGGCGAGCCCTCTTCGTAAAGGCGCACATTGCGAAATATCCAGTCTCCCGGAGAGAACTCGTTTTTGCCCGTTTGCGACATCTCGAAGGTGAGAAAGTGCTGTTGCCCCGGCATGTAGGGCACCTGGCCGATCTTGATTTTGTAGGGCCACGACGCCGGCGGCGGACGGTTCCAATCCGGGCTGCTCAGTGTCTTGGAAAGGGTTTTCGCCGCTCGCGTTGGGAATGAAGTGGAAATCACGCTGTAGCCGCCGCCGATGGATTTCGAGGCAAAAAAGAATTGCTTTGCGGGGTCGGAGGCATCGCTCGGATCGGGCGGCGTTACGGCCAGTGAACGGCCATGTTGCATGTCCGAGGTGCCCATCTTGGTATGAATAACCGTGCCGTCCGTGCCCACCCATTGCCCCCACTTGGAATCATAACCCACGCACAAGAGTTGCATCGAGTCGGTCGTATCGAGTTTGCGCTTGTCCTCGCGGTTGACCATGTCGGTCCATTCCGAAATGGCCGGTGTTCCCGGCGGCGTCAACGCCACTGCCGTGCAGTCGACCATCGCGTATGACAAGGCATTGAACTTCGGCGTGCTGTTATTGATCTCGCCCGCGAAATGGACTTCCGTTTTGCTCGTCGTCAGGTGAAAAGTATAGGAGCCGGCCGCCGCCCACGTACTGTTCACCGGCCGGCTCTGCTTTTGCTCGATCCCGTCCCAGTAAAGGCGGTATTGACCGGGCGAAACCAGCGCGTCGCGCAGGACGTAACCGATGCCCTCGTTCTGATCGTTGACGACCTCGATGGTCGCGCGAATGGGAGCGGTGCCCGGAACGGTCAAATCAACCGTGGCGGCGGCGGACGAGTCGAGTGGAGGCCGCATCTGCTCGATCTTGAAGGAATTAATGGCGAACCAATCGCCCGTATTCTCGGGCAGTTGCTCCATTTTGTTGCGCATCGTCAATCCATTGAAAAGCAGTGCGCCCGGCTTGGCCGATTCAGTTCGGGTGCTAAAGAACGCCGTGGCCTCCTGGTCATTGCTCGTGACTGTCATCGCGCCCTGCGCGTCGAATGAGCAAACGAGCGTGTTTGCTCCCGTCGGATGAATCGGCAAGGCATCCGTAGCGGCAGGGTCGACGCCACGCAATTGGCCGATCAAGGTCCGGAAATTATAATCCGCAGTGGTAAGTTGGAACGCGCTCCACCACCCGGCCCGTTCGTGAAGAACCTGGTCGAGGCTGGAGGTGTACTGGATCGTCGCCCGTGTCGGATAATCCGCGATGGGACGCTCGACGGAAAAGCCAATCTCGAGAAATTGAGCCGCTTGCGGCAGGCTCGGCAGTTTTGGGAAACCGAACGTCACGCCGCCCGCGTCCTTGCGCACCTCGGGATCAATCGACTTTCCCGTCGCCATGATTCGTGTTCCCGGAGGCAGCACTTCGCCCCCGGCGTAATTATAGATCGTCTGCCAGGCCGCCGTATCCTTCGTTTGGCGCGGCAGTGGCGTGACGGTGATCGAGGCTAGGTCCGTTTGCGCTGTGGTGGCCGCCGGGGCGGCAAGGGGAGGGATCAGGACCAAAGATAGAACAACCAGGCAGTGGCAGACGAAGGTTTTCATAAGCTTGGGGATACAGGCTTTTCGAAAGGACTATTTCAGACAATCTGCCTGTCGACTAGCTTCTAAAAATGAATAGCCGGGTAACGTTATTGCGTCGATCAAGATGCGTGGGCTGCCCTTCCGATCCAATGACTCCGATTCGATAATTAGAGCGACATTTCGTTTCCCGCGGACAAACTGTCCCGAACCAGAATCTTATTTCAAGAAAATGAAAATAAATAAAAATCTCGTTTTATCTCTCATTTTTTCAATCTGCCTGATGGTCGGAACTGGATGCCCACTCCTGGCCGACGTTAAGCTCCCCGCCATTTTCGGTGATCACATGGTCCTGCAACAGGAAGCCAAAGTGCCGGTCTGGGGCAAGGCGGATGCGGGCGAGAAAGTTACCGTCACCGTGGCAGACCACACCGCCAGCACGGCGGCCTCGGCCGACGGCACATGGCGTGTCGATCTGGCGCCTTTCCCGAACGGAGCAGCCCCCATGACCATGACGGTACAGGGGAAAAATACGCTTACCTTTCAGGACGTTCTCATCGGCGAAGTCTGGCTCTGTTCCGGCCAGTCGAACATGTGGTTTCCGATGAAAGCCTCCATGTACGCCAAGACGGATGGGGCCAAGGCGGACGATCCGAGTCTCCGCCTCTACATCGTTCCGCTGAAGACTTCACTCGATCCCCAAACCGACCAGGCCGGGTCATGGCAACTGTGCACGCCAGAGAGCATTCAGGAATTTTCAACGGCCGGTTATTTCTTCGGTCGCGAAATGCGGTCGGTTTTAAAGCGTCCGATCGGTTTGATCGACAGTTCCATGGGGAACTCGGTGATTCAGGCCTGGATGAGCCTCTCCTCCCTGCAGCAGGATCCTCCCTTCACGAGTTACATCACCGAGTACCAAAAAAACGTCGCCAACTTCCCCACATTGAACGCGGACTACGCCCAACGCCAATCGGCTTACGAAACCAATCTTAAAAACTGGACCGATCAATGGTCCGCGAAGGTCAAGGCCTACAACGAAGCGGCGCAACAAGCGAAGGCTGCCGGACAACCGCCGCCACCCGCGCTTTCGCCTGCCGATCAGGGGCCGAGACCGCAGGCTCCCGCGGCACCCGACGAGAAGGAGAGGGGACCGACTAATTTGTTCAACGCCATGATCTCCCCGCTCATTCCTTATGCCATCAAGGGCGCACTTTGGTATCAGGGCGAATCAAACACCAACATGCCCATGGAATACCGGCAACTTCTCGTCCGGATGATCACCGACTGGAGGACTCGATGGGGAGAAGGCGATTTCCCCTTTGTGATCGTGCAACTGCCCACCACCGGCGAGAACGCCCAGTGGGATAACGGCGCTTTCATGGCGGAATCCCAGGCCAAGGCCCTGTCCTTGCCGAATACGGGGATGGTGGCCACCATCGATATCGGTCGCGACGACCTTCACCCCAAAGACAAACTCGACGCGGGACTACGCCTGGCCCTGGTTGCCCGGCACATCGCCTACGGGGAAAACCTCGTATATTCCGGTCCTACTTACCAATCGATGACTGTCGAGGGAAATGCCATTCGTTTAACTTTTGACAACGTAGGCTCGGGGTTGACCACGGGTGCTCCGCCCTGGCATCCCGACAATATGCATCCCGCGCCACCGGACAAATTGCTGGGATTCATCATCGCGGGAGAAGACAAGAAATTTGTCCCCGCGGACGCGAAAATCGACGGCAGCACCGTAATCGTCTCCAGTCCGCAGGTTCCCGCGCCGGTCGCGGTGCGTTACGCATGGACCACGCCCAGCGCATGGAAAAACGTGCCCTACACCTTCGATTTCAACCTCTACAACAAGGATGGTTTGCCCGCTCCCCTGTTCCGCACGGATGATTGGCCCACCCGTTTTCACTAACGGAAAATTATTTGGCTGGAACTTGGCACCATGGGATTCGGATTAATTCCAAATTTTGTTTTCTAAAAATGCATTAAGTGCATTCTCCATTAGATGGTCCCTTTTTCGAGTAAGAGCCAGCGTCTGAGCAATTGCATTTACGGAATGGTGTTGAGCTTCGGAGTTCTGCTGGCCGCAACTCCGATTTGGGCTGACTCTAAAACCGCCACCCTGATCAATTTGGCCCCGGAGAATGCAGGCGTTTTAACCACGGCTTTGCAGGAGCAGGGCTACACGATCACTTCTTCCGAGCCATCGGCGGATAGCTTCTCGGGTGACCTCGTAGTCTTGGAAGCCGAGGGCGGCCATCAGGATATTTCAGCCAAAACCGCCGAGGCGCTCGGCACCTACGTCCAAAATGGAGGGAACTTGCTCATGGGTTTCGCCCTTCCGGATGCGGGTCTGGGGCCGATGCGGCTCTCCTTTCTCTCGCCGACGATGGCTTGGGAAACCCGCCTGACTGCGGGCAGGCGGGGCGGCTCCTATGGCGAGATCAGTTCGGGATGGGAGGATCCCGATCTGTTCAAGACCGGGAGCGGATTCACCTTGCCCTACTACTACAGCATCCGGCCTTTTCACTCAGTGGAGCGCGGTATTGCCCGTTACGACCAATTGAACAAAAACAATGCGTACATCGAGACGCCGCATGTCGCAGGAGATTTCTTCTGGACGCGTCCTCTGCTCAATCGCGATTGGAAAGTACGGGTTCAAGGCAATGACCGGAATGCGGACCCCCTGCTTATCACCGGGCGTTATGGGGCGGGTCATGTGGCGGTCTTCGCCTCGAGCCTGACTTCCAGCGATGTGGGGCTTGGATCAATTTGGAAATCGCTTGAGCCTTGGTTGACGGAACCTCAGGCGAAGACCGATGCTGAACCCGGCCCTGGCGCAGTGGGAATCACCACAACCGTTGTACCCCGAGACGGAACGCCGACCGGTGGGGCGCTTCGGCTGACCCTAAAAAATATGGCCAACAGCGCGCTGTCGGTCCAAGTCATCGGCCGGATACTGACTTGGGAGCAAGCCATCGTGGGCGATGAGACCCGGGGTGTTCAAATTCCGGCCCTGCAGGAGACGACCGTCGACTTGCCGCTGCCCGCCCCGGGGCCGACCCAATATCAGGCTTTAAGCGCACGGGACGCTTTTGTCGTTCGCGTGGGCGTTCTTTCCTCAACCGGTATGACACTCCTCGGGGAAAAAGTGGTCCCGGTCGATTTGTCCCCCACCGCCGAGCTTTCGGTAGCGACCGACAATCTGTGTCAGGTTCCGTTTCCCTATCCGGGAGCACCCGATGCCAATACAGGTAGCCTGCCTTCCCGGATGGGAATGCCAGTCATGGCCTACGCTTATCTTCCAGGTGCGACCGTCAATGCCACTGTTGTCGTCACCAACGGACTTCGCAATCTCGCGCCTCTTGCCCAGGTGAAGGATGAAACGACCCCAGATAATCCGACCACCTATGCCTTGACCGACGGAGCGGCGAATTTTGGCGAAAAACCGCGAGACGCCAATCAGGCGTACGGAGCATGGTCAGGCGTCAAGGACGATGAAAATGTCCTGAGCTTCCATTTCCCTGCTCCGGTCAGCATCGCCGCGATCACCTTGATGGGGACGGCCATTGATAACCGGGATAATCTGCAACGCAATCCGGGCGCCGTGATGGTCGAGTGCGACGGCAACCAGGTCGCTTCTGATACAACGCTCGACGACAAATTTAAGGCGGAGAACGGTCTCGTTCGGATTTCCTTTCCTCCGGTGACGGCGAGCGACGTGCGGATTCACCTGCCATGGGTGGCAATGGTTGGGGACAAGCCGCGGCGGGAGCCGTCTCTCGGAGAAATAGGTATCGAAGCTGCCACGCTTCCCTTGCCGCCACCTCTCACTGGGCAAGTCTCCCTCGTTTTGCGCGATTCGCTCTCGGGAACGGAGAATGTGATTGCCCAAAAAACATTAGCGGTGGCTCCGGGCACTCGGGAAGAATGGGTGGTTCCGGTCCCGTTGCCCGCGGCCAACGCGCGCTATTATCAACTGGAGGCGAGGTACGGGACGGAGCGAAAGAATGTCCCCGTCCTGGCCATCGCGCCGAAGAAAACAGTAATTTCGTTCAATCAACTGGCGCCCCCAGGCGCTCCTGGCCTTGGTTTCATCGTGACTCGCGGATTTCGTAACGGGTTCGACACCGCGGTGGGAACACGGGAATCGAAAGGTGCCTGGGAGGAACCGGATGACCTGGTCTGGGCCTACAGCCGGCTGCTGAAGCAGACCACCGCCAACAACCCGACCAGGGCGGACTGGCTCTATCTCACGACGAGCAACCTTGCGCATTATTCGACTCCCTGGACATTTTTCCCCAACGGCGAGAATGTTTTCGATGTCATGACGCCCGTTTTCATCGAAAGGATGAAGAAGCAGCGCGGTTGGGACGACGCGAAAAAAGTGCAGATGTTTTTCTCGGACCGCTGGGATTCGGGGCCTTCCATGAGTAATATGTATACTTGGCAGGACTATGTCGCTTTTGACGACTACCTGCGGACCACCCCGGGAGGACACGGCCTGACTGGACGCACCCGTGCCGAGATCGCCGCAGAAATCCGAAAAGTTTTTTACTCGCAGTGGTGCCAGTGGCAGGAAGCGCGTTACGTTCAGACCGTTCAAAACATGTACAAGGCTTTCGCCGATGAGGGCAAGGAATTGCACCTGGGCGCACAAGGAATTCCCTTGCTGTCGAATGCAGACGTGAAGATCGCCTCTCTGGCCTATCAGGGAATGGGTTTGGACAATACCTGGGGCATGTCCCAGGAGAACATCCCCTTCACGACCGGACAACAGATGGCCATACTTGCCCTCAATCCCGACTGGAAACTCGGTCTCAATTACGTCTGGGGCTGGGATTCGAATGTCCTCGGAAATCTCGCTTTTTATGCCGTGGTGGGAACGACCGAGCCGGCCCGACGGCACTACAATGATGTGGCCTGGCGGGGCGTGGTGGATAGCGAAGGAAATTACCATCTTGAAGACACCTATGGCTTTGGCGCCAACGGCGGGGTCTCCTACGTCATGGCTCTCAACGACTGGCAGGAAGACTGGCGGGCTCAGGAACGCTACAGCTTGATCTATCCCGAGGCACCGCTGGGTGCGGGGTTGATCGTCAGTTCCAGCGTCGTCGATGCGCCGGATTCGGTTGCATTTAGCGGCGGTGGCATGGGAGGTAGCCCGTCCGAGGGCATGACCGATGTCATCGCGCAGCTCGCGGAGCGACTCCACAATGCGGGACTCAGCATTCCGTTCACCTCCAATATCGACGCCGTTTCGAAGTGGTCCGGAAGCGCGCCGCTCATTCTGCAGGACCTTTCGACCGTGACCCCTGCGGAAGCGCAGGAATTGTCCGCTTTGGCGAATCGCGGGATAAAGATCGCAGCCTTCGCCGGAGCGAAGCCCCCCGGGCCGGACGCCGCAGCCCTCTTTGGCCTCGACGCCAATGGAGCGGCGGGGACCGCGAAACCCGCCGGAACGGTCGCGGGCGTCACGCTTTTAACCCAGGGAAACTTCCTCTACATCCCTATGCCCTCGGCAAGGCTCTCGTCGCCGGCGGCACAGCAGTTGGCTCCGATCCTCCACCAGTGGCTGGATTTGCCCATCACCTATCCCGACGGAACGATGGGTTACGGATTTACCATTGGAAAACAAAAATTCATCGAGATCGAAGACTACCTCGAAAAGGGAAGGACCGTCACCGTGCGGGTGAAGGCGAGCGCCGATTCCGCCCACGCCATTGAATTAAACGATCACGAACCGCTTGCCGTCAGCCGCGACGGAACCGACTGGCTGATCCAGCTTCCAATCAGGCCCGGCGATGGTGACGTGGTCGTACTGGAGGAACCTTGATGAGAAATTTCATGATTCGAAGCGCGTGCCTGCTCGGTTTGTTCGCCGCGATCAGCATCTTTTCCGCGCGGGCTCAAGCGGAACCCCGGCCGCTGCTGATTTGCGTCGCCGCCGACGCGCCTCCCCTGGTTCGGCAGTGCGCGGACGACATCCAGAAGGCGGCAGGGACTTCGCCGCTCTTGACCACCCTTGCGGCACAAGGCGTCAGTGTTGTCGACAGCGCGGGGTTGGTGAATGATCCCAAAGCCAAGGCCTACGCCCATCTCATACTCGTCGGCTTGCCCACCGATCCGTTGATCAAGCTGGCCTGGCAACGGGAGGCCCTCATTGAAGATCAAGGCATCTATATCTTTGATTTTGGCCACTTCACCGGAAGCATCGGCTACATCGAAAGTGACCGTAATCCCTTCCTCCACAGCAACCAAGTCGATGTGAACCCATACGAAGCCGAGGCCATCACGATCACCGGCACGACTCCCGAGGGGGTTGCAGCGGCCACGCAGTCCTTTCTCGATAAGGGTTTGGTGAACGGTGTCGTGACTGGAGGCACCTGGCAAAGGTCCCGGACTGGCTTACTGGACCGGGACCCGCTCCCGCCCAATTTTACGCTTCCGGCCTTCATCCCGGCGTCTGCGGGAGATGCCACGCTGATCGCAGTCACGCAGGCGGGCGAGTCCGAATACCGGGGAGTGCTGCAGGACACCGGGGTGGAACCGCAGGAGATTTGGCGGTTCAAATATTTTTTGCCCGGGGCATGGGACGCCGCGGGCGGCATAAACGCATTGCAAAACTATCTGGTCGGACTGCATCGCCGCGCCTTTGGCAACACGCTCTGGGCGGCGCGGTTTGCCAGCCCGGCCGAGGCCGGGGACGCGATGCCGAAAATCGGGCAGGCGGCCCACCTTCAACTGCAAGGCGACAGGTGGGTGGGTAATTTGCCTCCGAGCATAGGCGGAATGCCTCCGACGACCCTCCAGCCCCGCATCCTCTGGCAACATCAGGAGTGGCTCCTCATGAGCACCCTCGACCCAATTAATCCTGATACGGTTAAGTAGGCATTAGGAAAAAGCCGGGACCTCGCAATTCAGGGCTAGAGCCTTTTAAAAATGATGTGGCCCTTTCCGTGGAACCCCACAGGAGACCTCTGCAAAAGTCTCCCGTTCCGGTCTTTAGCCTTCCGGAGGAAGGCTAAAATCGTAGCCGGTGGTTGAGCCAGCAGGCGATACCACCGGTATTGTAATCGTTTTGCATCCAACCCCGGCAGGGGTTGCACCGAGGTGGAATCTTTTCGGGATTCAAATCTCCCGAGATCGACTTTTGCAGAGGTCTCTCGAGGGGTTGAATCAGTGGCCACAGTATTATTGAAAACGCTATATCCGCCGGTAGGTGAACTCTCATGCGCTCTCGCGCGGGCCCACTACCGCTGCGCAATCTCGTAAAGCATTCGCGCCCCGTCCGGTCCGCGAACATTCGCGGTGAAAACGAGCTGCCCCGCATCGACCTTTGTCTCCACCATATCGAGCCGCTTCCCGCCCGTCGAAAGCGCCCAGACTGAATAGGAGGCAGGATCGGCCAGAGTCACGTGGACTGTCGCCGACCCGTTGCGAACGAGATGGGGCAAACCGCCCCAGGCCAGCAACGTCTGATGCGCCCCCTCGCCGAAGTGCGCGCCGGTGTTCTGCAGGTCGGTGAGATGCGTGACCAGAAGCCGCTTCGAATTCTTGATCGGCGCATCATCGAGGCTGTTAACGAAAACCGTAGCCCCCGTGGTTACGCCATCGACGCGCACCCCGGCCTTGGGCGACTCAATGGTCTTCCCGGCTTCGGCATAACCGCCTGCGCTTTTCGGCGTGTCGACGGTCAGCACGCTGTCGGCGGGATCGATCGTTATCTCCCCCGTCTCGCTCTGGAGCTGTCGGGAAATTGGGAGGGTATTTGATTTGTCCACGGACGCGGCATCGGCGACCGAATGGGTAGCGCCATCCGTCCCGGTCGGAGGCTGCGTGCCATGATCGGGTATCTCCGGAGATGCCGTTGGCGGCTCACTCCCCACACGACCACCAACACGCATGTTCCACACCGCATCCTGCAAGGACGACAAGCTTTGGCCCGGCTTGGGATCCTCCAACATTTTGTGCGTCACAATTAATTCCGCCCGATGCGGCGCCACGGCGACATCCCCGCGTAGGAAAAGAAGCACGGCCAGGCGATCAGCCGCCTGGTTCAGCGGATCGCCGACCAGATCGAAGTAGCCCAGCGGGCCGGCCGCAAAGAGGTGTTGTTCGTCGGCGCCGTAGTCGAACCGCCAAAGCGCATCCCAATCCTGCAACGCAGCCATTGTACCCGTAAGTATGCCACCCAGGCCGCGAAACCGGCTCGGCCCGGCGTAATTAAATTCGGTGACCGTGAACGGCTTGTTGTAGAGGCGAATCGTGGCGATGGCGGAACTCCCCGGAGCGCCTGCCGCGACCGGATCGGCGTTCGAACAAAAACTCGGCAGGTTCCACGGCTTTTGCAGGAACCTGGGATGATCGACGTAAAAATGCTCGTCCACGTAATCGTAGTCGAACCGCGTTCCCTCCAGTGGCACGACGTCGGGCCCTGAGTCGTTCATGTTGGTCAGGAGGGCCGGGCACTTGATTTCATTGCGCAGGAAGTCGCGCATCCGTTCATAGGTCGACTTCTCCGTGGCCGCGACGAACACCTCGCCCACGCTGCCACGGGGAGTTGTCGTGTTGAGATACTGCGGCAGCGCCACGGTGTTTTGCTTGGGGTCTTCATTTGCCCCGAGGCCGCCGATCGCCGCAGCCAAGTCGTCGCGGGTGGCGTAGCGAGCCGCGAGCCAGCGGTTCCACGCGATCGTCCATTCGGGCATCTTCCGCGCCGCGTTCCACTCGTTCGAAACAGGCCCTTCGTTGATCAGCGAAATCCACGCCAGCGCCGGATCGTCGGCAACCCGTTTGCCCGTGTAGGGATTGACCCGGTCGAGGAACTTCCGCGCGAACGTGGCCCAGTCCTGGTACGCGGGCTCGTGGACCGGAACAAGAATCTTGTAATCGTTCATCGGGACTTTGTCGTCGCCCGGCATCCCGATCTGCTGGAAAGAAACCGGACGTGAGACGAACAGGTCGGTCGTCATCCAGATGCCGCGCTTGGCGCAACCGGCCATCAGGTAATCGAGCTGGTCCACTTTCTCCTTGTCCCAGTCAAAGCCCGGCCTCCACCCGGTCAAAAGGGCCTCGTAGTGATGAATCCGCACGGCGTTGTAACCGAGGCGCACGAGCCGATCGAGCAGGCGGTCCACCTCATCCTTGGAAAGATAGCTTGCGCCAAAGCAGAGATTAACGCCGTAAAAGCGCTTGGGTTTGTCAGGCTGATCGGCGCAGGCGAAATGGCCGTCGGACGTCACGATGATTCGGCCCTTCCCGCCACATGGCCCGTCGGTGAATGCCATCGAACTCAGGTCCAGCGCTGAACCAGGAACGATGTCGAGGTCCGCCTTGAGCGGCACCCAATTATCGTCGGCCTCCAGTGTGACTGGCTTCATGAAATCCGGCAGCTCGCGGCTATAGGTCAATCCGCCCGAGGTGGTGATACCCATCTCCAGCGAATAGCTTTCACCCGCGACCATCTGGCCGTGACCCCGACCGATGCGCAGCGTGAAGCTGGCATCGCCCCATTGCCGGTTGTCCTGCAGCACCACAAACGTCGGCTGGGGAAAGGTGAACTTCAAGTTTCTCTTGTCTGGAAATGTAAGCTCCAGCGTCGATGCCACGCCGGTAAAAAGTTGGGCGCGGGTAAAATGGGCTGGAAAAATTCCCGTCGCATCGTCGGCCACCCATTGGCCTCCCACCAATTGAGGCATCGTGAAATTGCTCGCGACCACGAGCGCCTCAAATGCAATCTGCCCCGTCGTGACGTTGAAGTTCCACGCCGCATCGACCACGCCATTATTGCCCGTCACGCGAAGATCACCCGAGAGAAGTTTGTCGGCGCCAAACCGAAAGCCGAAGGGCGTGTCCGGGGTCAAAGCTCCAGCCGGCGGCGTAATCGCGTTTGCCGAGGTAAACGCCCAGCTCGGGTCCGCCATCGTGGGCTCCAGGGTGCAAATGACCTTCTCCCCGGCTGCGAAATGGAGGCTGCCGCCTTCGCCGCCGAAGATTTCCGGCGCGACGTCCGCCCGCCCCGGGCTAATCGCCCCCGCGAACCCGACGAAGAGAAAAAAGAAGAAGGCCCGGACGGCAGCTATCCTTGGCAGTTTTGGAACTTCTCCGAAGAGCAACGCCGGAGACCCGCTCCAAGGCGTTCCGGGCGACGTGTAGTCAATTTGCATCGCTTGAAAAGGTATCGTTTGGACCGCTCGGATTTTCTGACGGGACTGGCGTGAACCGGCAGGATCGAAAATGAATTAATCTCAATTTGTTGTGCAGAGTATTATGCCACCTGGGAGATGGAGGCTCTCTCAGAGGCGGGCTACCCGACATGGATTCGAACCATGAATAACGCCTCCAAAGGGCGCTGTGTTACCGTTACACCATCGGGTATCG
>Ga0302319_10020406_pt1 | contig 11991 bp, 13 predicted proteins | sample Bog_T0_2_FD_203319 | JGI IMG/M metagenome (GOLD analysis project Ga0302319, IMG submission 203319) | Peat permafrost microbial communities from Stordalen Mire near Abisko, Sweden - Bog_T0_2 | ecosystem: Environmental > Terrestrial > Soil > Wetlands > Peat | place: Sweden: Abisko, Stordalen Mire...
TGAGCAAGGTTTCCGCCTGGTCCAGAAGGCCCTTTTTGATCGCCTCATCTGCCGCAGCCAGGCATTCGGGCGTGGTGGCCGGCAACGATGGCTCGGCCTCGTTCTCCAACTCGGACGCCGGAATGGCGGGCTTGCTCGCAGTCGTCATCGTGATCCGGGTGGGCATGAGCAACTTGCCCGTCTTGCGGATGATGTTTGGCGCTACGGGCCGGGCGTGTTGGGCCGTGGTAATGCCGGAATGGCCCGCGCCCTGTCCGCTGAGCAGAGCGAGTTGCTTTTGCACCGCCACCGCCGCAGCCTCACTCAGCGGGCGCAATTCCTTTTCGGGGCCACCCAGGCGCATCGAACGCTCAAAATGCTGGAGCGCGACATTGGGTAACCCGAGGTCCCGCAGGTAAATCAGCCCGACTTCCTTGAGCAAGGTCGGACTGTTGTACGCCTTGCCCAGGCGAACAAACATCGACTGCGCCAGCGACGACATTCGTGGCGCAGTCTGGCCCTTTTCAGCAGCCAGCAAATTCAGTTCTTCAATCCTTTTAAGCCCCTCAATGATAATTTCGAGGCTCTTGATACTCAGCGGATCGTTCTGCCCCCGCACTTTTTTGACGAGTTCCTCCCACGAGGCAGGATTCAAAGGGTTTTCTTCAATCAGTTTTAAGCTTTGCGTCGAACGCGCTGAGGATGAAACGGGATCGGCCATGGAACAGCCAATATGATGAGCGCATTCTCAGGTTTTTTGCGAAGCATAAATAAAATAAATGGTTCAAGGCAAAACCTGCCTATAAGCAGAAGTTGTGCCGACAGAATCTTTTGACTTCGTCGTGACATGTGCAGCTTCCAGAATGCCGATACCGTGAATTGCAGCAGCATGATGGACGACCCCGAAATCGGAGGCCGTGCGCGGTACAGGGTTCGAACCTGTGACCTTCCGCGTGTGAAGCGGACGCTCTACCGCTAAGCTAACCGCGCTATATTCTTATCTACAACGGCTTACAACTGACTTTTCAATCAAAAGAAACGACTTGTAACCCGTTTTGGTAACCCGTATAGTTAGAACACGTGGGAAAACGTGAGCAACAGAAAGGTTATATGAGCAACAGCACTTCATTTGAAAAAAAAGCAGAATGTCTTTATCTCTACCGCAATCCAGCACTCAAGACTAAAACATATTATGCGTTGGTCAAGGTCAAGGGCAAGCAGCATAAACGCAGTCTTAAAACCACCGATCTTGCCGAGGCCAAGCGCAAGTTGCGCGACTACCGGACAGAGGTCGAGGCCGCGACACCCGGAGCCGGAAAAGTCACCGTCCGGGACCTTTGCCAAAAGTATCTCCTCACCATCAAGGATCAGTCCGACTCAACCCGCTTGAACAAGGAGATCATGCTGGCCAAGGTGGAAAAACGTTGGGGAGACACCCTGGTCCGCAACCTGAAAAAGTCAGACATCCAAGCATGGTTAGCCGGGCTCAAGTTGGGCACAAGCTGGCGGAATCAGCATCTCCGGTCTTTGAGAGCCGCCTTGCGCCTTGCAGTTGACGATGGCGTCATCTACCGCTCGCCCCTCGACGGAGTGAAGGGCAAAAAAGTATCGCGCCCGATTCGCCGCACTCCGAGCTTTGAAGAGTTTCAGGCCATCGTGGATAGCATCCGGTCCCAGCGTCTATCCGACACCGCGCATGAGTCCGCTGATTATGTCGAGTTCATGGGCTTGGCTGGCCTTGGCCAAGCGGAAGCATCTTCCCTTGCTTGGGGTGACGTTAATTTTGATCGAGGCCAGATGATCACCTACCGCCATAAGACCAAACAAGGGTTTGCCGTGCCGATCTACCCGCAAGTTCTCGCCCTGCTGGAAAAACGCTGGAAGCTGGCAACTGACTTAAATGCAGGAAAGCCCCCGGCCTCGAATACAAAAGTCTTCACCGTGCGGGACGCAAAAAAGGCGATTGAATCGGCGTGTACCCGCCTCAAACTCCCGCGCTATTCGAGCCGGTCCTTTCGCCGGTTGTTCATCACGACCGCCATCGAGCGCGGCGTGGACGTAAAGGTCATTGCGGAATGGCAGGGACACCGGGACGGGGGAAAGCTCATCCTCGACACGTACAGCCATGTACGGCCCGCCCATAGTGCAGAGATGGCCAAGTTGATGACGATGGAGAAGCCGTCCAACGTGATCCCGATGAAGGGAGCGGCGTGAAAAAGGGACAAGGAGCATCAAAGCGCAAGACGTTTTACGAAACAATCTATGGCATCGCCGCAGCGGGAGAAGCCGGAAAACACCTTGCCCTTTTGGACTTGTATGACGATGCAGTCCACGAACTCAGATGTTTCCTGTCTGCCCCACCTCTTGAAACGCCTGATCGTAATAAGAAGCTTGAGCAAGACATCATGCGGGAAATTGCCAAATTGCACCTCTCCCTATTCTCGTCATGGGAGAAGGTCAGAAGACAGCCGGAAGCGCTTCGCAAGCTGGCTGTTATTGCGGAGCGAGATCGGGACCGAAAAGGCCCGGCTTACCCTGTGGAAAATGCCGTCATTATCGCCTACGGATACGGGGAGAAAGACCATCAAAAGCTTTTCCAAATTGCTTGCGAACAAAATCCAGATACCACCGAATCGACGTTTTCAAAAGTCGTGAAACGCTATAAATTGGCTCTCATAAAACGGAAGCCTGGCCCCAAACCGGAGCGCAAGAGTAGATCCGGTAATGGGTGACAATTCCTTGTCCGACTTTCTTTCAAGTCGGGTTACCATTTTAATTCAAAATAGGGCTATGTCAGTTAGCCAATGAAAACATTGGCATCAGTCGGTGACGGGCACGGAGCGGAAAAAACGCTGCCGCGCATCGGATACAAAATAAAAGAGGCCGCGCAAATCTGCGGCGTGTCTCCGATCACGATCCGCCGGGCTATTGATCGTGGCTTGCTCAAACCCTGCCGCGCCTTCCGCCATCCGCTCATCCCGCGCGATCAACTGGAAAAAATGATTGGCGGTGCCCCTTGAATGCGCGAAACCCCGCCCCGGTTGCTAAGGCCGGGACGGGGAGTTTGAAAAACCAATTCGCTACGGGAAGAATACAGCGCCCCGCGCCGAAAAGCAAGACGGCACCGGCCGCAACGGGAGCCCGGCCATGAGTCTCGACCGCCGAAAGCTCGGAAATCTTAAGGCTCGTGCCGAAGGGGGATATGATGCCCAATGCCCAAGTTGCGCATTGGCCGGGAAAGACACCGCCGCCGACAATCTCCGCGTGTGGCCGGACGGCTCCTACAAGTGCATTGTCGGTTGCGACACGAAAACAATCTTCGCCTTAGCTGGCCATCGGGACAGTCTGCCAACATCCGGCCCGGCCCTTGCCATCCAGCCCAGGACCGCGCCGAAAACTCCGTTCGCATGGCCGGAATTGCAACGCGGCACGGCTTCAGACTTCCGCCAGCTCACACAGTTGCGAGACGTGAATGCGGACAGTCTGAAAATGATGTCCTCCCGTGGATTACTTCGCTTTGCCACTTTTGATGGCGAGCGGGCATGGGTTGTCCTCGACCCTAGCCTTAGAAACGCACAGGCACGGCTTTTAAGCGGCGATAGGTGGCACGGGCTAGATTGCGCGTCCCGCAGTCCTCGAAGCGATTCGGGAGCCGTTCACGGCTGGCCTATCGGCATTACCGCCGCCGCGTCATTCGGTGCGATTGCCCTAGTCGAAGGCGTGCCGGATTTTGTCAGCGTCTTGCACCATGCCGGATGCACGGGACAGGAAAGCCGAATTGCTCCCGTGATGATGCCGGGCGCGAGTGTCCGCATTGTCGATGATGCGTTGCCGTTGTTCACGGGAAAGCGGGTGCGGGTGTTCGTCCATGACGACGGCGGAAAGGGTGCGGGTGCGTTCGCATTATGGTGCGGGCAGCTTCTTTCCGCTGCCGCGGTTGTCGATGGCTTTTCATTCGATGGCCTCTTGCAGTCAAGCGGCGAACCGGTCAAAGACCTAAACGACCTTTGCCGAGTCGGTGCGAACTCATGGGAAACGCACCATGACGCAATCGAATCGTGCCTGGACTTCGCACGGGAGACCGTATGCCCGGAGTAATTCCAGCGCCGGTAGAGGCCGCGCCAAAGCCGGAGCAAACTGATTTTGCGCGCCTCGACAAAGGCCGATTCGACGTTAATCACCCGCCAGAAAAACCCGTGCCGGTCATTTCCCTTTGTGGACAGGGACTAAGCACGGCGGGAAATTTAACCGTCATTTCCGCGCAAGTGAAGGCCGCCAAGACTAGCGTTAAGATGGCCGCGCTTGCTTCCATGATGAAGCCGAATGGCGATTGCCTTGGCTTTAGTGGCACTTGGACGGGTGGCGCGTGGATACACCTCGACGGCGAACAAAGCCCATTCGATTTTGATAAGGCTATCAGAGTAGCACTACGCCGCGCAGGATTAGATGCACCGCCGGAATGGTTGCGCTCTTATTCCACCGTTCACCTCGACATAGACGAACGCCGGGAGTTGTTCTTTGCCGAGCTTGAACGCGCCAGCAAAAAGCATGGCAGGATTTCGGGTGCAAGCGTGGACGGCGTTGCGGATTTGTGCCATGACCCAAACGACAGCGCGGAAGCCTTCGCCCTTGTCTCACGGTTGAATCGTGCCGCTGCGCACTACGGTTGCCCGATAATCGTTTCCTTGCATGAGAATCCTGGCAGCGACAAAGGCAAGACACGCGGCCACCTTGGAAGCGAGCTGGCGAGGAAAGCGGAGACTAATCTTTCCTTGGAGAAAGACGCGGACGGCATCGTAACCATGTTTACGGAACGCTCCCGCTCCGTTCACATTCCGAAGGTCAACGGCCCGCGCTTCGCATGGGATAACGTTGCCGGGATGCACCTGTCGTGCGGCACGCGACTGGAACAGAAAGCCAGCGCCACCGTTCAAAGGTATCAGGAAATGGCCGTTGGCATCTTTGATAACGACCGGATGAAAAGCATGTCATGGGGCGAACTGATAGCCGTGCTTGAACCCATCGCAGGCAACAAAAAGAATGCGGAGCATCGAATCAAGGCCATGAAGAAATACAAGGTCATCACTTGGGCCTTTGGGAAATACAGCCTTTGTAACCCCTAACCCCAATGAACCCCAAAGTAACCCCAAAATGGGGCAACCCCATTACCCCAAAGCCCGTATAGAGATACGGGCGGGTGGGGTGGGGTCAAAGTGGGGCAGTTACCCCAGCCCATGGCCGGAGATCAAACACCCTTCGCTTCCACTTCTACCGGCTTTTCGCCCAGCTTCATTGACCCAAGGTTAAAATTGAACGTTGCGCGGGGACCGATTGAGCCGCTCTCTGTGCTCAGCCCAAGGTTGCGACGGCCTCGGGTGGAATGAGGAAAAGCAATCATGGGCGTTCACCCGAATCGGGTGCTGAAAAATACCCCGCAATCCGGGGTTGCGCAAAACAAACCAGAAAGCCTTACTCTTTCAAAGCTGGACGCCAAAGACGAGAGCGGTGATTTACTTCCAGCGTAGGCCAAAACGTGCTAACCGTAAAACCGATGAATACCGTATATATTGCCTATCACGATGGAATTTTTGATACCAAAGTGCGGCCATTCATGGCCGGATGCGTTCAAGTTCTCGATCAACTAAAACCCGATAGGCTTTACTTTCTTTTCTCCTCATCCGGCGGAAATGTCGAGTCCGGCGTTACGCTCTACAACTTCTTGAGAGCGCTTCCCGTAAAGATAGCATTTCATAATATTGGCTCCGTTGATTCCATTGCCAATGTGGTTTTCGTTGCTGGCGAGGAACGATTCGCCACATCTCATGCCACCTTTTTGCTGCATGGCTCAACTTGGCAATTGAATGCTACTTTCGACAGAGAGGCGTTGAATCAACTGACGAGTATGGCCAATCAGACAGAAAACAAAATTGCAGCTATATTGGCCGAACGAACCAAATTAACGGAATCCGATGTGCGCTCACACTTCACTCAGGGAGAGGCCAAAGATAGTCGCTTTGCCCTTGATAAAGGCATCATTCATCAAATCGTTGATCCGGTCATCCCCGCTCACGAGAAGCTGCTTACCTTCAATTTTGCTTAGGGGCTGGGGAACGGCGATACCTCTCGCTGGAGCAATTACGCCCTTCAATCGCCCGTGGAAGTTTGTAGGCGTGAATGTGTTCACAAAGAAAGCATAACACGGTTTGCCCTTAAATCCTCACCTTAATTTGGAAAAATATTCGTCTGATTCCGAACTACTTACGCCAAGTGGGATGGAATCAAAATCATTCGATCCCGCCCTTTCCAGCGGTTCGACGCACTAGCCAGCATGGTGAAGAACATGTCGAAAGAGGCAAATTTTAAGGTTTGCCCAAGATGTCATCCCAAGAACATTTACACGCCTTCTTGATGCGATCTATCACCTGGATTGTTGGATTACCCCTCCCAGCTTCGATTGTCTGGAGGTAGGTACGGCTGACATTGATTGCCTCGGCAAATTGCTCTTGAGACATTTTCAGGGCCATGCGGGAGCGATAAACATTCTGGCCGAATGCTTTTAGATTCACGGTCAAAAAGCATGTCGAGATGATTCCCGCCCGTGAGCACAGTATAGTGGGCTTTTTTCATTGCTGTTGGATCGTGATCGTGATGTCGTTTGGAAAGAACTGATCTCTTATGGATGCTGCCTTCTCCTTTTTTCTTTGTTTTTTGCTGAGTGTTTGGCCTGCGGTAATTGCTTTCTGGATCAAGGCGAGGCGGCCTGACTTAGCGGTGGGATGGTGCATTGTCCGTGGGGTGGTAGCGACGTGGCTGGGCGTGACGGCCTTAGTGGCGGCGTTGACATTCCTAGCCATGGGGCATCGCTGAGAGGGACGGAGGACATCAACAGAGTAACCAGCCATGAATATCAGCATAAGCCGGGATGGCGTTGAAATCGGAGAATGGACGGAAAATGAAGTGCGGACACTTTACCGGGAAGGAAATCTCATGGGGACGGATTATTACTGGCGAGAGGGGATGGAGGAGTGGAAGCCTCTTTTAGATTTAGTAAAACCGCCACCGCCAGACTCCAGACGCGGGTATATCAATACGGGGTTAGCGTCGCCCACTAGGGTGCCTCTCGACATGCCCCCTGACGGAATCAAAACTTTTCCATTTCATTTAGGAGGGTTTCTCTTGCCAGTATTCTTCCTCTTTTATTTTGGAAAAAACACCCTGGCGATGATCTATTTTGCGGCGTCCTATACCCTTTTCCACATCAATTCGGGATACTTAGAATTACTGGTGGCATTACCCATGATGGCTTATATTGGAATTAAAGGGAATGAAATCGTCAAGCAATCCGGAAAAGTGACGACGCAAAAGGCCTATAATTGGCACTACGGAAAATGGCTGGTAGCAGGTATTTTGATAAATTTGGCGTTAGTGATACTGCAAATCGCTCAATATTACGAAGAACAGTCTTGGGGTACTTTGACTGGTAAAGGTGAACCCGCCGGTTTTGATCGACAATTTGTGGAGGAAAGTAACGCCGCGAATAGAACTCTGCCAAAGATGATCAATGATTTTATTCGCCTAGATTCAACATCGACTGGTTCTAATAGAACTCTGCACTACCACTACACCCTGCTCAGATCAAAGGTGGGTTTAGATTCCACCCAACTCAACGCCATCCTCAGGGATGGAATTTTGAATGAATATCGAACAAACCCTGATTTAAAATTCTTCCGTGATAACCGGGTCACTCTTGACCATGATTACTACGATGCAGATGGAAATATGGTTGGGACCGTTGAAGTTGGTCCGAACGATTTGCAATAGGCCACTGGAGATCGTCACTAAAATTTTCAAGCAGCTCTAGCGCATGGCGACGCTTCTATCGCTGGCATGGGGGGTATCCGCCTTACCGGTAACCGGCTACCGGAAAAGAATGCTTCTCGCATACCTTGGCGCTGTGGCACGATTTTTTCATAGAGGGGATAAGCGAGAGGCCACCCCGTCAAACCGCGAGTGCCTTGGGGAGGGTAGGGACGGGTGACACTACTGGACATCCCTGCTCACTACTCACTGCCCGTCATGCACGGTATCTTGCCCGCCAGATCGGACAAGAAATTGATCTGTAGATTGTGGCTTCCCTCTTTGGCATTAAGACCATGTATATCTCTGGCGATCTCATGCACAGGCTGGAATAACTTCCCGGCCAGCGCCGCGTCTTCCAGCGAATCGATAGGTCGTCGGTCGAGTTGCACACTGGCGCGGTCAATAAATCGAGTGGTACGCTCACGGTAAGCGTCTTTCCGCAAGGCAAAGAGGTTGCCCGCCGCCTTAGTGACATCGGGTGACAGGATACTGTCACTCACAGAATCATTTCCCTTTGAGCCGGGAGGCCGGTCTTGGGCGAGTTGCAGGCCAGCCTTGCGGAGGGCTGGCCAGTCCTCCCGTTTACAGCGCTGGGCGATGGTAGCGCGAATGCGGGAACATTCGGCGGGACTATCCTTGGTCAATGACCTTGCGATGTCTGTCACCCCGTTCCCGGCGACGTAAAGCAGTTTGATAGCTGGCCAGTCGCAGCGGATGGCAGTCGGTGGCATGACAAGAAAGACTACCGCGCGCGGGAATAGATGCAAGCCACTTGCAGATGCATTCTGGTCAAGAATGCTGGGTCACAGCAAAATACCCAGTAGCCCCCTAGCCGAAGCGAACCCTGCTCGAACGCCCGCGCCGTGTGGTCACCTGCGGTAAAGGATCAGCCAGAACGTTCGCCTTTGAGACGGGCGTTCTATCGTTAATAGGCGAAATGGTGCTGGGAGCCGCCCCTGCCTTTAGTAACCCGTTTTGTAACCCGATGGCAAAAAGGTGAGAGTCGGTCAGATAACGTTGGAAAGTCGGCTAAAGCAGCGTTCTCCTCTGAAAATGAGACTTTGAGAACGTGAGCGAACGTGAGAGAAAATGGGCTCTAAATGCCTTGCTTCGCGTGTGAAGCGGACGCTCTACCGCTAAGCTAACCGCGCGTGATCATCCCGGTTAGGAATTGAACAACCCATCATGCGCAGCACAATCCAAGGAGCAAGATTTTTTGGTAGGAGCCAATCGCAGTGCGGGATCATCACTGGCGCAAACGAAAATCTTGCCTAAAGTGGGCTCACTATGGAATACGTCAATCTTGGTTCGACCGGCCTCAAAGTTTCGCGTGTTTGCCTGGGCACGATGACCTATGGCTCGAAAAAATGGCGGGAGTGGGTGCTGGATGAAGAAGAGAGCAAGCCCTTCATTCGCCGGGCCCTCGAGGCGGGCATCAATTTTTTCGACACCGCGGACATGTATTCCGACGGTGCGAGCGAGGTGGTCCTGGGCCGCGCCCTGAAGGAATTTGGGCCAGCGCGCGAGCGGATCGTCATTGCCACAAAAGTCTACAACCCGACGGGCGATGATCCAAACCAGCGGGGCCTTTCCCGCAAGCATATCCGCCACGCCATCGACGAGAGCCTGCGCCGTCTCGGCACCGATTACATCGATCTGTACCAGATTCATCGTTTTGATTATCAGACGCCGATGGAGGAAACGCTCGCTGCGCTCAATGAACTCGTCAGCGACGGCAAGGTGCTTTATCTCGGGGCGTCCTCCATGTTTGCGTGGCAGTTTGCGCAAATGCTGGCGATCTCCGATGCGAATGGCTGGGCGCGATTTGCCACCATGCAAAATCACTATAACCTGCTCTACCGCGAAGAGGAGCGGGAAATGAATCCGCTCTGCAAAGCCGAAGGCGTCGGGCTGATCCCGTGGAGTCCACTTGCCCGCGGCGTCCTCGCGGGAAACCGCAAGGCGGGCACGACCCGAGCAAGGACTGACGGCTTCGGGACAAGCCTCTACGGAGCGGAAATCGCGGAGGCCGACCAGCGGGTGTTGGACCGACTGGAAGAGTTAAGCCACGGGCGCGGCGTACCCACGGCGCAGATTGCCCTGGCGTGGCTGTTGCACAAACCCGCCATGATCGCACCGATTGTCGGCGCCTCAAAGGCCCATCACCTCGACGATGCGGTGGCTGCAACGGCCCTCAAGCTCAGCCCGGCGGAAATGGCCCGGATCGAGGAACCTTATGTTCCGCATAAAATCGCGGGACATGGCTAAGACAGGATCAAACCAGCCAAGACCCGACCGATTTGCACTCGGCAAAGAACCAAACGACGGCATGATGATCCGATGCTGCGCAATCTCACTTTAATTGTTCCCCAACGAGTCCTCATAACAAAGGAAATCGATGCGGCGGCTAAGGAGTTGCTGGACACATCCGTAACCGACGCGGTCAAAGCAGACTTCCTCCGGGCGTGGGCGCAGCGCGGTGAAACAGCCGCGGAACTTGCGGCATGCGCGGAGGCCTTTCTGCCCCAGGCGCGCGATCCCGGCTTGCGCGGAAACTGGCAGGGTAAGCCCCTGCTTGATTGCTGCGGCACCGGCGGTGGCGGATTGAATCTCCTCAACATCTCGACCGGACTGATGTTCATTCTCAGCGCCATGGGCATACCGGTGATGAAACACGGCAATCGCGGAATCACCAAGCGTTCCGGCAGCGCCGATGTCCTCGAGGCAATGGGCATCAAGATCGACCTCGCGCCGGATCTGGTCCCGCGCTGCCTGGAAGAAGTCGGCTGCGCGTTTCTTTTTGCCCCGTTCTATCATACAAGCTTTGCGGTCATCGCTCCCGTGCGGCGCGCGCTCGGAGCGGAAGGCCAGCGCACAATCTTCAACCTGATCGCCCCGTTGCTCAATCCCGCACGGCCCGACTCACGGCTCGTCGGCGTTTTCAAGACCGAACATATCGCTCTCTACCAGAGTGCCCTCGAACAAATGTGTTGTCCCCGCTTCACGGTCGCGTGCGGGCAGGAAGCCGACAGCCACCAGATGATCGGCGAAGTAAGCGCGCAGGGGCCCACCCTTTTCGGCAGCACCGTGCGCCTGCCCGACGGCTCGCTGTTGACGAGCCTGACGCGGACACCCGAACCGCCGATCCACGAAAAACTCGACTCGCTCCTCGTCCGAACCCCCGGTGAAAGCGCCTCGCGCCTCGAGACCATATTGTCCGGGGAGGAACAGGAACTGGAGCGTGAAACCCTGCTTATCAACGCGGCCGTCGCAAGCTGGACTCACGGCACGGCGGCCTCGCTCGAAGAGGGACTCGCGCAGGGCGCGGAGGCGCTCGATTCGGGCAAGGCGCTGGATGTGCTCAAACGCTGGCAGAAATTTTCCGAGCAAAACTAGCCCATGTCCACCTATTCCGAGATGGGCCGGTTTTACCGCGTTGCCTATAATGTGGTCGGCCTCGAATTAGCCATTCACGGTATCCGCATCGAGGGACGTGAGAATGTTCCAACCGGCGGCTGTCTGATCGTCTCCAATCATGTCAGCTTCATGGATCCGACCACGGTCGGCTGGGCCGTCGCCCGCGAAATTTATTACCTCGGCCGCAAGACGCTATTCAAACCGCCCTTCTGGAACTGGTTCCTTCCGCTCTGCAACGTCCTCCCCATTGACCGCGACGGCCGCGATGTTTCGGGCCTGCGGCGCATCATCAAGATGCTCAAGGAGGGCCACGCGGTCCTGCTTTTCCCGGAGGGCACACGCTCCGCAGACGGTACACTTCAGGCCGCGGAGCCGGGCGCAGGCCTCGTCGCGGTTAAGGCCGGAGTGCCGATCCTGCCCGTGCGCGTCTTCGGCACCTTCGAGTCGCTCTCGCGTCATAACAAGCGGTTCCGTTTTCATCCCATTCGTGTCGTGATCGGCCAGCCTTATCTGCCTACACAGACCGCTGACAGAACGGAGAAGACTTCATATACCCAAGTGGCGCAGGAGATGTTGGACCGGATAGCCCTGCTCCATTAATGGAGCACACCGAATTGCGTGCCCGGCAGCCGGCGCGGATCGCTCCGGAGAATTTTCCGGCGTTCGGGCGTGAGCCGCGCGAGCAGTTCCTCGGAATACTCGAACCCGTGGCGCGTCTTGCCCCAGATCGGGCCG
>Ga0302319_10020410_pt1 | contig 11989 bp, 11 predicted proteins | sample Bog_T0_2_FD_203319 | JGI IMG/M metagenome (GOLD analysis project Ga0302319, IMG submission 203319) | Peat permafrost microbial communities from Stordalen Mire near Abisko, Sweden - Bog_T0_2 | ecosystem: Environmental > Terrestrial > Soil > Wetlands > Peat | place: Sweden: Abisko, Stordalen Mire...
GTGCTCAGCCTCAACCTGTTCGAGAAAGTGCCCGTTTTACAGGCTCTCGGCCGTGTCGGCTCCCAAGAACAATCAGAAGCAATTTCTAACCAGCTGAATCTGCTCGACTTATAGCCGGACGCTAGTGTCCGAAGCGATACCCGCCAGATTGGGTCCCTTGTAGCGGTTAGTGGATGCATTGCGAACGCGAGGTTGTCGAGGCTGTCCCCTCCTCCATGCTGCCTCGCTATGATGTGGCTGGAAAGGCGCGGGATGGAGCGATGATGGCAGATGGCAGTATTCACAGCGTTCGGCGGCCCGCTCGCGCACGTGGCGGATTGTGCCGGCGTCCACGTGTTACCGTTCTTTCGGGGTTTGAAGGGACTGCCTGGCCTTCGCCTGCATCACTGCCAGCAGATTGCTTACGTGGATATAGCTGTCAAGCTCGGCGGCATCCGCGCCGGCAAGTGTGCCCAGCCGTGCGGACTCGCTCAACTCGCTCATCCGCGAGATATCGCGACCTTCAAATTGCAGGGACCGGGTGTAGTTGGCGGCATCGCGAGAAAGTTCATCCTGCCGGGTCTGGATCAGGCGCGCGAGTATTCCGGCTTCCGTGTTTTGGCGCAAGTGCTGCGAGTTCGTAGCCACCAGCCTTATTCTACCTTCTCGGGGAACTGTCGAGACTCGCCGACCGATCGCGATCCTGTTCGATGATCTTTGCACTGTCGCCAACTTCCGGCATCCGTGCCCAGCGTTCCTCCATCGAGGCGAAGATCAGGGCTTTCCTGCCGGCAGGCATGCACGCTGGCCCGCGGCGCTCAATCGCGAACGCATCGCCTTCCGCGGCGTTGCGCACCGACTTTGAGGTGTGGAATGGAGATCGCGAGTCGAGATCACCCTCATGCGTTCTATTGTCGCATCGGCGGGGGACTACCATTCGGAAGGTAAGCGGCAATGAGCAAAACGCCTTCCCCCATTCGCTCCGGCCACCATCAGAAGGCCCAGCGCCAGAGGCTCGCGCCCGCCGTGTAACCGGCTCCCACGGCGGCGAACATCACGAGTCCGCCCTTGTGGAGGCGGCCTTCGTCGAATGCGTCGCAGGTCGCGAGCGGAATCGTCCCCGCCGTCGTGTTGCCGTAGCGGCCGATGTTCACCATCACCTTTTCGGGCGGCAGCGCGAGCCTTTCCATGGTGGCGTCGATGATGCGGCGATTGGCCTGGTGTGGAATCAGAATGTCGATATCGGCCGTCGTGAGATTGTTTCGTTCGAGCAGCGTGGTCGTCATTTCGTACATCTTGCGTACGGCGTATTTGAAAACCTGCTGGCCTTCCTGATGCACGTAATGCATTCGGCCTGCGATCGTCTCCTCGCTGGCCGGCGCGCGGCTACCCCCGGCCGGCATGTACAGGTAGCGGCCGCCCGAGCCGTCGATTTCGCCGAAAAAATCGATAAAACCGGCATCCTCCCCGTCGGCCGCGGGCTCGAGCAGCATGGCGCCCGCGCCGTCGCCGAACAGGACGCAGGTCGCGCGGTCCTTATAGTCGATGATGCGGCTCATGGTGTCGGCGCCGATGACGAGCACCTTCCTGTGGGTTCCGGCGGCGATCAGGCTGGCGGCGGTGGTGAGGCCGTAGACAAAACCGCTGCAGGCCGCGACAAGATCGAAGCCCCAGGCATGGTGCGCGCCCAACTGGTCCTGCACGATGCACGCGGTGGAGGGGAACATCATGTCCGGCGTGACGGTGCAGACGAGGATGGCGTCCAGTTCGGCGGCGGCGATGCCGCGGCGATCCAGGGCGTCTTTCGCGGCCAGAGTGGCAAGGTCGGAAGTCGCCACGTCGGGCGCGGCGATGCGCCGTTCGGAGATCCCGACGCGGGTCTGTATCCATTCGTCGTTGGTGTCGACCAGTTTTTCGAGATCGGCGTTGGTGAGAACGCGGGGCGGAATGTGGCGTCCGATCGAAGTGATTTTCGCTCTTATAGCAGGCATCGGGTGTTTGCGCGTAATCTTTTATTATGGTCGATGAGGTCAATCCGCCCGGAGGCGGTTTATTCGGCGGCGATTCGCGCGACGGCAATCCGGCGAACGGATTCCTCCAGCCGGTGGGCCTGGCGAGTGCGTTGTTTTTCGAATCGCCGGTGGAGATTTTCGCGCGGGTGCATCGGGAGGTCCGTCCGCGAACCGAAATTCCACCGATCGGGGTGACGTACAAGCCGTTTGTGGACCCCAACAGCCGGGTTCGCCTGGAAGGCGGCAGCATCTCGGTCACCATTACGGACCTGCTCGAGGGAGCGCCGGCGCCGGTGACCGAGGCGCTGGCGCACATCCTGCTGAGCAAGCTTTACCGCAAGCCGGTTGCGCGGCACCACCAGCACCGCTACCGGCTGTACCTGAATCGGCGCGATATGCGGCGCAGGATCGAGTTCACGAGACAGACCCGGGGGCGCAAGGCCCATAAGGGCCCGGCCGGTGTCACGCACGATCTGGTCGCTATTTTCGAAGACCTGAACGCGCGGCATTTTGGCGGCATGATGGCGCGGCCGGACCTGGGCTGGAGCCATATCCGGTCGCGGACGCGTCTGGGACACTTCGATCCGTCCCACAACATGATTATGATCAGCCGGATTTTCGACGATCCGCGCGCACCCCGGCTGGCGCTCGAGTATGTGATGTTCCACGAGATGCTGCACCTGCGGTATCCGGTGGACCATTCGGGAGCCCGGCGCTGCGTGCATACGCCGGAGTTCAAGGCGCACGAGAAGCAGTTTCCGGAGTTCAAAGAAGCGAAAGCTCTGCTGCGGAAGCTGTGGTAGTTGGGTGAGGGTGCGGGCACCCGACGGAAACCCGGAATGGCAGGCGACGAGATCGCCTGCACTACTACCACTAAGCTGGCTGAGGTTCAAAGAAGGAGAAGATCGGGCTTCCGCGCGACGGGCCGGTGGCGGGATCGATTTCAATGTTCTTCAGGACGAAAACGGCCAGTTCGAAACGATCGGAGGCGCCGGTTTTCTGGAAAAGGCGGGATAAATAGACCTTCGTCGTGCCTTCGGTGATATTCATCCGCCACGCGATCTCCTTATTCCGCAGTCCCTGCGTCAGCAGAGAGACGAGCTGGCGCTCGCGCGGCGATAGTTTGACCGTCTTCGAAGCGAGCAGTCTTTGGCTCATCTCGCTTTCCAGCCATAACTGACCGGATGCCACGCAGCTCAGGCACTGGATGCCGAGGTCGGTCGAAGCATCCTTGCGCAGGACACCGAGGACACCCGAACCGATCGCCTGGCGAACGAACTCCGGCGATATCGCGTCGACCCACAGGATAAAACCGGCATCGGGAGCCAGCGCCCTGAGTCCCCGCAGAAAGTCCAGCGTGATTCCGGAACCGACGTCGATCAGGACCAGGGCCGGCGGGCTTGCGCCTTGAGGCGGGCGATCCAGAAAAGGGGGCAGTTCTTCGGGCTCGGAACATGCGGAAACATGGAAGCCAGCCGGTTCGGCGACGACGGCCCGAAACCCCGCGACCAATACCGAGTGACGGGAGTAAACGACCATTGTGCTCAATGACCGCCTCCCTGATCTCCGTTTGCCATGTGTTCTTGCCGACACTGACCCGTACCTTAGGGTTATCGGCAGGGACCGGGTGGAACTTGAGGGCGCGTGAGGTTGCCAGGAAGGATCGATGACGTGGTTCGCCCCGCCGCGCGTCTCGGCCGTCCGAGCGCGGCGCGAGTGGGACATTGAACTTCGCGTCAACCTCCCTTACAATTTCCGGCCCAGGAAATCCGCCGTCGCCTTATAAGTCTTCAGCCAGGAGGCATGCCGCAGGAACGCGTGAATCTCGTCGGGAATAATCAACTGTTCGAAATACACGCCCTGGGCGCGTAACGCGCCCACGAGGTTCACGGTTTCCGAGAACGCTACATTCCGGTCGTCGTCGCCGTGAATCAGCAGCACCGGCGACCGCCAAGTCCTGATCGACGCCATCGGCGACGACTCGAAGGCCAAATGCGCAGCCTCCTCGCGCGCGGCTGCAGCCTCAACGGTGCCGGCCAACGGGCCGCTCACGGGGCGCTCCGTATTCCAATCGTGTACCCCGTGGAAATCCACGCCGGCCCTGAACAAATCCGACGCCCGGGCCAGCCCCATCGCCGTCAGGTATCCTCCGTAGCTACCACCCCACAGGCCGATCCTCGCACCATCCACATCCGGACGTCCGCGCAGATAAAGTCCGGCGCCCTCCACATCGTTGAATTCGCTCGCGCCCGATGGGCCAAAATTCAGCGCTTCCCGAAAATTCAGCCCGTACCCGATGCCGCTTCTGTAGTTGATCGCCAGAACGATATAGCCCTGGTTCGCCAGATACTGGTTCATCGCGTAGGCGTTATTGTAGTAATCCATGTAGTGCCAGCCCAACAGCATCTGACGCCGCGATCCGCCGTGCAGGAAAACCAGCGCCGGCCGTTTCTCGCCCGGCTTCATATCCGCAGGCAGGAACAACTGGCCATGAATTGCCATACCATCGGGCGAGGAATAAATCACCTGTTGCGGCGCGACCAGCGAATTTGCCGGAAACTCGGCCGGTATCGTTTGCGGCGCAAGATCGCGTTCCGCCGCGCCGATTCTCACGGCCGCACGCGCCGGATACTTTGCATCGGAATGGAGGTACGCGATACCCCCGGCGATCGCGGCGGGACTCCACTCCACGCCTTCGCCGCTTGTGACTTGCCGCGCCGGCCCGCCAGCCACACTCACGCGCCAGACATGACGACGGTCGATGTCATTCCGATTCGAAGAGAAAACCGCCTCGTTGCCGTCTTCGGTGAACGATACGTGTTCCACCTCGAAATCGCCCGGCGTGAGAGGCACGGCTGCGCTGCCATTCGCGGCAACGGAGTAAAGGTGCAGCCAGCCGTCCTTCTCCCATGGGAAAACGATGCGTCCGCCGGCGCTCCAGAACAACTGGCTCTCCGCGACCATCTGACGAAAGACGCTTCCAGGACCCGCGTCCGCGCGCCAGACCTGCCGCCCCGTTCCATCCTCCACGCCGACGACCCGAATGGACCACGGCTCGCTCGAACTGCGCTGCGGACCGCGCCCGCTGCCAGTGGTCTGAAACACGCGGATAAAGGCGATCTGCTTTCCGTCTGGCGACCAGACCGGACTGCTGTCATGGTCCACGCTGGGGTCCAGGTAAGTCACGGACTTCGCGCCGAAGTCGTAAACCGTAATGAAGCTGTGATTCCCGCGATCGCCGACAAACGCCAGTTTCGTACCGTCGGGCGACCAGCGCAGTTCATCCGCGCCCGTGTCGGCGCGTCCCTGAATCAACGGAGCCTGCGCAGTGCCGTCGAGCGACGCCGTCCAGATCTGGCCGCCGCGCAGAAACGCGATGCGCCCGGCCGATATGGCCGGCGAATGTCCGGGAGCGATCTTCCGCGGCTGCCCGCCGGGTTCATCTCCCAGCGCGACGATCCAGATATCCTGCTCGACTCCGGCCGGGTCGGACGCGGGGTTGGGCGCGGACTGGTTGGGATACTCCAGGTCGCCGCCGCGCACAAACAAAAGCGACTTGCCATCGGGGGTGAAACGGAGTTCCCCGATATCCTGGCCATCGTCGGCTGTCCACGAGGTGAGCCGAATGCCTTTGAAATCCGGCCCCGCCGCGTACCAGACGTTTCGCGCACCGCGCTCGTTGAGTACCCATGCAACCGCACCACCGCCGGGCGCCGCCGTCATTTCCGACGGAAACGGCGCCGACAGTACCTGTTCCAGCGTGAATGTTTTGGCCGATAGTGCACATGCGAGGGTGGAGGCGACAACAAGCGCACAGACCGTTCGTGTCCGTTGTGCGCGGATTCTCGTTATCAGCGCACAGGCCGCTCGTGTCCGTTGTGCGCGAGACAACAAAGCGAGGCGTCGCATGGATTCAGTCTAATCGACGCCAAAACGTCAGCCGCCGGCCCCATGAGAAGGCTTTTGCTAAGCTCGAATTTCATCCCATGGCCAAACTTTCCATCAAAGACTTAGACCTGAGTGGCAAGCGTGTCTTCATCCGGGTGGACTTCAACGTCCCTCTGGCAAACGCGGGGCAGGAAATCACCAGCGATAAACGAATCCGCGCTTCGCTGCCCACGATCAAGTACGCTCTCGAACACGGCGCGGGCGTGATTCTGGCGTCGCACCTGGGACGTCCCAAAGGCAAGCCGAATGCCGAGATGAGCATGAAGCCCGTCGCGAAGAAACTGGAAGAGCTTCTGGGCAGGCCTGTGACGCTGGCGCCGGACTGCGTGGGGCCGGAAGTCGAGGCTTTGCTGCCCTCGCCGGGCGGCGTGCTGCTGCTGGAGAATCTGCGTTTCCACGCCGAAGAAGAGGCCAACGACGCGGCATTTTCGGAAAAGCTGGCCAAGCTTTGCGACGTCTATGTCAACGATGCGTTTGGGTCGGCGCACCGCGCGCACGCGTCGACGGTCGGCATGATCGCTTACGTCAAACAAGCGGCTGCGGGCCTGTTGATGGACAAGGAACTCCAGTACCTGACGCTGGTCACGCAGAATCCGGAGCGGCCGTGCGTCGCGATTCTGGGCGGCGCGAAGGTTTCCGACAAGATCGAAGTGATCGAGAATCTGGCGAAGGTGGTGGACAAGGTTCTGATCGGCGGCGCGATGGCCTACACGTTCCTGAAGTCGCAGGGACATGCGATCGGCAAGTCGATGGTGGAGGACGACAAGCTGGATCTGGCGCAGAGTCTGCTCGCGCAGTTTGGCGACAAGCTGGTGCTGCCGGTGGATCACGTCGTGGCGTCCGAGTTCAGAGAAGGCGCGGAAAACGAGACGGTGGTGGAGATTCCGGCGGACAAGATGGCGCTGGACATCGGCGCGAAGACCGTGGAGTTGTACGAGGGGATCATCAAAGGCGCGAAGACGATTATCTGGAACGGACCGATGGGCGTATTCGAAAAGCCGCCGTTCGACCGGGGAACGATGGCGCTGGCCAGAGCAGTGGCGACATCCGGCGCGGTTTCGGTCGTGGGCGGCGGCGATTCCGAAAAGGCGATCAAGACGGCAGGTCTGACGGATAAGATCTCGCACGTTTCGACGGGCGGCGGGGCGTCGCTCGAATTTCTGTCGGGGCAGGTATTGCCGGGCGTGGCGGCGTTGACTGAAAAGTAAGCCGGCGTAGTCCGCGCGTTGCGGTCAGTGCGATTCGAGTTCCGTAATCCGTTGCTCGTGCGCATACGCGATTCGGGCGAGGCTCGAGACGCTTTCCATAACCTGAGCCATCAACGTCTGGTTCTTCGCTTGCGCTTCATCGTTGCGCCTTTGCGCTTCGACGTTACGCATCTGCGCTTCGACGTTACGCATCTGCGCCTCTTCGTTGCGTCTGTGCGCCTCTTCGTTGCGGTCGTAATCCGACTTGTGCATATGGGCCATCAGTTCTACCGTCTGGGTCAGAGCTTCGAGCCGCTCGTCAATTGACATATAACTTCAGCATACAACGGCTTCGCGCGGTGCGCTTCGGCCTATTTCTTTAGAAACTCCACGCGCCGATTCCCCGCTCTGCCGTCCGGTGTATCGTTCGATCCGATGGGATTATCCGCTCCAAAACCGTTGGAGGTGAGCCGATCGGCGTCGACTCCGAACTGCGCGACCAGCACGGTCTTCACCGCCTGCGCGCGCCGCTTCGAAAGATCCAGGTTGTGATCGGCCTTGCCTACGGAATCGGTGTAGCCGTCGATCTCCAGCTTCAGATTCGGGTTCTTCGTCAGCGCTGCAGCCACCTGTTTCAACATGGCCGCGGATTCCGGCTTCAGCCGGTCGCTGTCGGTATCGAAATTGATGCCGTGGCTGATGTACTTGCCGCTCGCGTTGATGACGGTGGAAAAGTCGGGGGCCGATTCGGCGATACGGATCTGACGCAGACCATTCGGCCGGTATCCCCCGATAGACGCGATGATGTGATCCATGGGTCCAAACTTCACCTGATTCGCATCGACCAGCCGCTCTCCATTCAGATAGGCCCGCACGCGTCCCTGTTGCGCCCACAGGGCGAAATGCACGGGTTTCGACGTGTCGACCTTGATTCCGCCGCTGCCGAGGCCGCCTTCCGGCCCGTCAACCTGAATGTTCGCGTCCTGTCCGCTCGGTTCACCGCGGACGACGAAAGTGATGGGACTGGCGCCGCTCTTGTCCACGAGTTTCCAACTCGTCTGGCCTTCGCCGGTCCAGTCCAGTTCGAAGGTAAAATTGACCGGAATTTCGAAGGAGCCGGATGTCAGGTCGACGCCCTTCTCCGAATACAGCTCCCGGATGTTTCCACCCGTGCGCAGTTCCACCGTGCCGTTGCGCACCTTCCAGTGCGGCGGAGGCTCGTCCTCCGCCATATCGCTGAAATCCTCGAAAAACACGGTTCTTTCGCCGGGGACAAATTCGATCTTCGTGGCTTTCAACTCGGGTTGCGCGCTGCCGCTTCCTCCGGCCGCCGGTTGCATGCCGGCAGTCTGTTGCGGAGTCGCCGTCGCCGGCCCGGCCGCAGGAGCGCTGGCAACCGTGGAAGCGGGAGCAACCGGAGTGATGCCGGCAAGATCCGGGCCGCTGGTGGACTTCGCCGAAATCGTCAGCACCGATCCGGAACCCAGTTCCAGGCCCGATCCCTGGGCGGAAATCTGCATAGCGGATGCCGATGGGGAGGAGTTGCCCGAATCGCCGCCGCTGGGGACAGGCACGCCGATGCGCGCGCCGATGAGTCCCCCGATTCTGGATCCGCCTTTCGACCCGCCCGCCGCCTGGGCGCCGCCGTTGCTGGTCTTGAGGGCGTGAGCCTGATCGTCCATATCGGGCTGGCCTTTGGAATTCGTGACGCCCTGGATCGTAGCCGAGATCGCAACGCTCGTTCCGCCATGCCGGATCGTGGTGAATGTGAATTCCAGGCCCGACTTGTTCACGTTGGTCACCGATCCCTGTATGGCGTCGCCTTTCAGGGCATCCGGACTCTGGATCTCCGCGTTGATCAGATCGCCTTTGTGACTGGACGCCGCGCTGAGCGGAAAGTTCAGCCGCACGGTGACCGGGATTTCCTGCGCCACCGCCGCGGTCGCGACACCTGCCAACAAAGCAACCGCGACAACTCGTCCTGTTCCGCGTGCAAAAGCACTGCCATCCATAACCGACCTCCTCGTAATGTGCCCGGGCCGATCCCGGCGTCTCGCCACAGCTTTCCAAATTTTACATTTCACGTGTGGAAGAAGCAACCCGGATCTGCCTGTTTCACTGGCCAGGGTTGGTTCGTCCCGGACCTGCCGTCGTTTTCCCATCGACGCGCACAATGATGCGCAGAGCATGCACCGCGCCATCCGCATCCGTTCGAAACCGCACAGTGACACGCGCATTCGTCTTCAGCTTACCTTCGATCTTCGTGTCTTTATCGACGACAAAAACCCGGGCTTCGTCGGCGCGTGCCGGAACTTTGCGCACCACCGTGACGGAATCGGGAAGGCTGGCGGTCACGGTGCCGGAAAAGATGTCGTTTGCCGGAGCCGTCGTTTTCGCCGGTTTCGCGTTGGTAGTCTTCGCGGGCTGCTGGGCCACCATCGTGAGCGTCGCCTGAAGCACGAGAAGCGGAACGAGAAGAACGCGGGTCACATCACCAGAATAAACGGTATCTCCGGGCAGAAGGACGATCTCGCGATTAAACCGGCTTCATGACCATTTCGCGGGTATTGTCGGTCACAGTTGTGTCGGGCGGATGGGGATGGAACGGCAATCGAACGGTAAACGTCGTGCCCTTCCCCGGCTCGCTTTTTACGTCGATCGTGCCTGCGTGAGCCCGCACGATCCAGTTCACGAAGCTGAGACCGAGGCCGAGTCCCTTCTCGGGCGAGGCCTGCTCTTCCATGCCGCGCACCCGGTAAAAACGGTCGAAGATGTGGGGGAGATGTTCGGGCGCAATGCCCCGGCCAGTATCCTCGACCACGATCTCGGCGCAGTCGCCGGCGCGATCCGCACTCACGCGAACGTTGCCGCCGGGAGGAGTGAATTTTACCGCGTTCGAGATCAGGTTGGAAAGCATGCGTTCGATCTGCACGCGGTCGAATTCGCCGGTGCATTTCATCGATCCCGCCCGGAACGAGATATCGACGCCGGCCCCCTCCGCCGGGATCTCGAACTGTTCCGTGATCCCGCGAGCCGTTTCGACCAGGTCGAGCGGCTGCAATTGCAGAACGACCTGGCCTGTCTCGGCCTGGGAAAGCAACAAGAGAGCGCGCACGATCTGGGAGAGGCGTTCGACGTCGCCCAGAGCGGTCACAATGGCGTCGCGATACTGTTCGGTGGTGTGCGCGGTAAACAGCGCGACTTCCAGCTGTCCGCGGATCACCGTGATCGGCGTGCGAAGTTCGTGCGAAACGTCGGTGGAGAACTGGCGCATCTGAATGAAACTCTGCTCCAGACGCGAAATCATATCGTTGAAAGTCTCGACCAGATACTCGAGCTCATCCTTGGCCTGCCGTTCCGGGATACGAAGGCTGAGATTGGAACCGCTGATCCGCTGGGCGGCGCGCGCAATCGCCATGACGGGCTGCAGCGCGCGCCCCGCAACCACCCAGCCCGTCCCGATGCCGATCACAACAACCAGGGGCATCAGCGCGAGACAGAGCCAGGTAAACTGGGTCAGCAACTTATCGTTGGCCGCCAGCGATTTTCCGATCGCGACGTAGAACTTGCCGGTGCGCGTTTCGTTGAGGACATAACTGGCGCGGATCAGATACCGAACCCCCGACGCGTCGCGCTTCTCCTGCCAGACAGGCTGAACGCGGGTCGACAGCACCTGCTTCACGTACGCCGGCTGGTCAAAACCCAGGTCCTTGTAGGAGCCGGACCACACCAGCGGCGCACCAGCGGCATCGGTGATCAGATAAACGCTTTCGACCCGCGCCAGAATCTGTTTGTCTTCGGGATCGTCTCTGTCCAGATGCCAGATGAGGTGGTTGTCGTCGCCTTCGATCCGCAGGAAGCCTTTCACCGCCACCCAGGTCTGGTCCAGGTCGTCGGTGATCTGGTCGTGCAGTCTCGATACCAGCGTCTGCCGGAAGATAATCGTGACACCCAGAAGCAGCAGCGTGAAAATCGCGGTATAGACCGCGGTCAGCGTAAACCGAAGACCGCGCGAGATGTGCTTGCGTTCCGCCAGAAAGCCCTCTCGCGAACTACTTTACCTTAAATCGCCGCTTGCAGCGGGCTGCCCGGTTCCGACCTCGCCGCCATCGACTTTTCCGGCGCCTCGATCATGTAGCCGATCCCGCGAATCGTGTGAATCAGCTTTTCCGGATACCGGTCGTCGATCTTGCTGCGCAGATGCCGGATGTAGACGTCGACGATATTCGTAAGCCCGTCGTAATCCATATCCCAGACGTGCTCCACGATCATCGTCCGGCTGAGCGGACGGCCCTTATTCCGCATCATGTATTCCAGAATGCCGAACTCCTTCGGCGCCAGATCGATCGTTTCCGCCCCGCGCACCACTTTGCGGCGGAGGCTGTCTACCACCAGGTCGCCCACCTGCAACCGCTCGGGCGTCGGCTGACCGCGCCGAAGAAGAGCGCGCACGCGGGCCAGAAGTTCGACGAAAGCGAACGGCTTGGTCAGATAGTCGTCGGCACCGTGTTCGAGACCCTTCACGCGGTCGTCGAGTTGCCCCCGCGCGCTCAGGATCAGCACGGGCGGACCGCTTTGCCGGCCCCGAATCCTCTCCAGAACCTTGAGGCCGTCCATGTCGGGCAGCATCAGGTCCAGAATGACCAGATCGTAGTCGGTATCGTGCGTGAACTGGATGGCTGTGGCGCCATCCGGTGCGACGTCAATCGCGTAGCCCGCTCCCTGCAGTCCCCGACTGAGGAAGTCCGCGATGCGTCTTTCGTCTTCAACGACAAGAATGCGCATTTGCTATCCCAAGGTTACATCAGAACGACTGTTTGTTACAGTCAATCGCAGAGATGTTGCAATACTACAAACGCGCAA
>Ga0302319_10020411_pt1 | contig 11988 bp, 14 predicted proteins | sample Bog_T0_2_FD_203319 | JGI IMG/M metagenome (GOLD analysis project Ga0302319, IMG submission 203319) | Peat permafrost microbial communities from Stordalen Mire near Abisko, Sweden - Bog_T0_2 | ecosystem: Environmental > Terrestrial > Soil > Wetlands > Peat | place: Sweden: Abisko, Stordalen Mire...
CATCAGTAGTTGTCCTTCTTGCACCTCCCCAGCCTGAAGGTCGTCAATAGGACATTTCTACTTTGCCCAAATAGGACATTATCATTTTGCGCCGACAAATAAACCGCACCCCCCTTGACACCTGCCGCCAACGGGTTAAAATAATTCGTATCTCAGGCAGCACCTGTACTCAACCAGTATGCAGACACCCTGCGAGCACAAGAAAACGGTAGTCATCGCCCGCCGCGACGGTGTGGACTATATGGAATGCCTCGACTGCAAGCAGATCTTCGAAGCCGAAGACCTCGAGCCGGTCGCCGTTGAGGCAGACGAAGAATAGTCCGCCGTTACCCCCCATCGCACATTTCGGCGCAGCACCCGCGGCCTTGTATCCGTTCGATGCAGCGTGTGTCCGGTCGCCTGTTAGCATACCTCTATATGCACGATCCGGGCGTGTTTCGCGCCAATCTGGACGCCATCGCCGCACGCCTCGCGACGCGTGGGCTGACGCTTCCCCTCGATGAATTTCACACCCTGGACCAGCGCCGCCGCGCCGCTATTACCGAGTCCGAGCAACTGCGGGCGGAACAGAACGCCATGTCGCGCGAGATCGCCCGGCTGCGCAAAGAAGGCGTCGATACCGCGGCAGCGCAGCAGCGTTCGCGCGAGATGAGCGACCGGATCGCCGAACTCGCGAAAGACGTGGAAGCCGCCGATTCCAGCTTCAGAGAAATGCTGGCGGGCATCCCGAACGTGCCGCACGAGTCCGTGCCGGTGGGTAAATCTGCCGAGGATAATGTGGAAGTCCGCCGCGTGGGCCAGCCCGCCGCCATGGATTTCGAGCCCAAAGCCCACTGGGACCTCGGACCGCAGCTGGGCATTCTCGATTTCGAACGAGCGGGCAAGATCACGGGCGCCCGTTTTGCCGTCTATTACGGGCTCGGCGCCAGGCTGGAGCGCGCGCTCGCCAACTTCATGCTCGACGTCCATACGGAGCAGCACGGCTACACCGAAGTGTTGCCGCCGTTCATCGTGAATTCGGCCAGCCTATACGGAACGGGGAACCTGCCCAAGTTCGGCGCCGACCTGTTCAAGCTGGAGAACTCGGACTACTGGCTCATCCCGACGGCCGAAGTGCCGGTCACCAATCTCTATCGCGACGAAGTGCTGACCGGCGAGAAGCTGCCGATCTGTCTGTGCTCGTACACATCCTGCTTTCGCAGCGAGGCCGGCTCGTATGGACGCGACGTGCGCGGCATTATCCGCCAGCACCAGTTCCAGAAGGTGGAACTGGTGAAGTTCACGCGGCCCGAGCAGAGTTATGAGGAGCACGAGAAGCTGACGGCCGACGCCGAGGACATTCTGCGCCGGCTCGGACTGCCATTCCGCACGGTGGTGCTCTGTACGGGCGACATGGGGTTCAGTTCCGCGAAGACTTTCGACATTGAAGTGTGGCTGCCGGGGCAGAACGACTTCAAGGAAATTTCGTCGTGCTCGAACTTCGAGGCTTTCCAGGCGCGCCGCGCGAGTATTCGGTACAAAGGCGCGAAGAAGGCGGAACTGGTGCACACGATCAACGGAAGCGGTCTGGCGGTGGGGCGGACGTGGGTCGCGATTGTGGAGAATTACCAGCAGAGCGATGGCAGCGTTGTGATTCCGGAGGCACTTCGGCCGTACCTGAATGCGGAGAGGATTACGCCGCAGGCGCAGCTGACGTAAGGCACTTTCCATCGAGCTTGCTTTTCCTTTAGATGGCTATCCGCTTGACTCAGGTAACCCCTACAGGTTGTGGCCTGACCTGCGCAGCCTTGTCCGTTGTCGGGTGAACGATCAGGTCGTAGGTAGTGGGGCTGACGGCGACCGCCTGCTGCGCGAGGCGAAAGAAGAGCTTACCCCGGCTTTTTGATTTTCGTCGGTTAAAGCGGAAGGTGAACTCATCCAGGTAGTAGGCAAGGTGTTTGTGACTGACCGCACCCTGGTGAGTCCCCATGAGCCAGCGTTTGAGGAGCGAGAAGACGCGGTGGACGTTGGGCAGCAGTTCCGAAGCCGTCTGCCCGCTCCTTCTTATAACGGTTGCCTCATGGACGTATCCCTTGGCCCTCGTTCCGTTGTAGCCGCGCCAGCCATCGGTATGCACCACACTTCCCGGAACGACCGATTCCACCAGAAACGATTCCAGGCTGGCTGCCGAGGCACCCGGGATTTGACGCATTCGTATCCGTCCGATTCCCTTCCCGTCCTCCTCAACCGCAAGGATAATCAGAGTCTTGGTCTCGGCCCCGCGCACCCTCCTTCAGACCGCCGAGGTACGTCTCGTCGACCTCGACCCGGCCCATGAGCAAATCGCGCCCCGGTCTCACCATGGCGCGGCGCAACTTATGAAGCCACGTCCACGCCGTCTGGTAGCTCTTCAGGCCCAGCACCCGCTGCAGTCCCAGCGCACTGGCACCGTTCTTCTGAGTCGTCACCCACCACATCGCCCGGAACCAGAGCGCCAAAGGCGTCCGAGTGTCCTGAAAAATTGTCCCCGCCGTCACCGATGTCTGGCATCCGCAACCCGCACACTCCAATAACGTCCCTCGTATCGGCCATGACTTGCACCCGCCGCAGCGCGGGCACCGGAACCCTTCTGGCCAACGAAGCCGGACCAGCCAAGCCCGGCAGCCCTCTTCCTTAGAGAATCCAGCCTCCAGTTCCGTCAAGTTCCGCGGGTACTCTTCCACCACCCGGCATTCTACATATTGGGGTCACCTGAGTCAAGCGGATACCCATCTTCATCTTCATCTTCCGTTATTCTTGACTTGGAGTCGTTATGAGTATCCGAATGACACCCGATATCGAAGCTGGACTCCGCGCCGCCGCCGCCGCGCGTGGTATGGACGTCGATGTTCTGATCGCCACGGCGGTCGAAGCGTATCTCCGCGGGACGCCGGCCACGACGCGCCAAGTGACTTTTCGGACTCGTTCGGCCGAGATGGAGTGGGCGTCCAGCCCCGATGCGCGGTTCCTCGGCAAGTGGGTCGTGCTGGAGGGTGGTCAGGTTGTGGCGAGCGGCTCGAATCCAAAACAGCTCTATTAGGACGTGCGGGCGAATGATATTTCCTCGCCCTTTCTGATCTTTGTTTCCCCCGACGAACAAGAGGCGTTTGCCAGCGGGTGGATCGATTGAGGTTGCTTCACGTCGACACGGACTTTGCTCATACCGCCCGTTGGCTAACGAATTCCACTATACGTCCCTGTCCGTTTCGGTGTAACATTGCCGAATAGGGAAGAGCATTGGAAAGCAAGAAGACCCGATAAACTCGATCCCCCGATCGGCGGATTGATATTGCCCCGCTCGTGCTGGATCTCGTGCGCAAAGAGAATCGGACGCTGCTCGCGCGCTTCGCCTACGCCGACTGGCGCAGCAAGCGGCGCCCGCTGCAACAGCCGGACAGCGAGGTGATGGAAGCCCGCCGTCGGGCCGCTCTCGCCAGCGCTTCCGAGATCTATCTCAGCGTACTCAACCGCGGTGCTGTGTCGGCGCTACCGTCCGAACAAACTCAAATCGATAACCTCGGCCATCTTCCTGTACCCCGCCGGATTCAGATGCAGATGATCGCCGCTATCGTACGCCGCCGCCAGATTCGCGGTCTCCGCGGCATCCCGCACAGCCGCATCCATATCGATCACCGCATCGAATCGCCTGCTTGTTCGAATCCAGTCATTCACTGCCTGGCGCGCCGCTTCGTGCGCCAGCGTGGAGTACATCGACCTTCCGAACGGCAAAACCGGCACGCCATAAACGCGGAGGTGCTGAGCATGCGCCTTGTCTATCAGTTGCCCGAACGCCGCGATCAGATCGGCAGCCACAGTCGGCGATTTGCCGACACCAATATCGTTGACGCCCTCCAGCACGATCAGCCATCGCGCCCCGCTTTGCCCGAACAGGTCGCGATCGAATCGCGTCACCGCCGGCGGTCCCAGTCCTCCCGCCAGAACCGCATTGCCGCCCAGCCCCTCGTTCAGCACCGAAATGGCCGCCGTGCTGGCATTGGACTGAAGGCGGCGCGCCAGGTCGTCCGTCCAGCGGTCGTTGCCATCGGTCGTCGACCCGCGCCCGTCCGTGATGGAATCTCCCAGCACAGCCACAACTCCGGCGTTATCGGTCCGCAACACGTCGATTCCCGTGATCACGTACCAATGCACGGCCTTCGCCGCTTGCCCCATATCCGTGGCGTCAATCGCGTTACCAGCCTGAAGATACGACGTGCTTCTGGAACCGGGATGGCCCGTGATGGCGGCCGGCGTCTCGCCAAAGTAAATGGTGATGGCCACGTTCGCCATCGGAGCCAGATCGTAGTCCAGAACATCCGACACGACCGTTTCTCCCTGAGGAATAGCAACCGTGGCCCCTCCCCGAAACAGCAGCTCTCCGCCGGTCCCGGGCTGAATCGCTCCCCCACCCGCCGATGCGGCCAGACGGACGGCGTTCATCGTCAGCGGACCGTCGCCGAAGAGGTTGGCGAATCGCACGCGCAACCGCTTTCCGCCGATCGTCGTCCGCACAGTCTGACGAAGCGTGTTGCCGGAAAGCCCGGGCGCGGGAGGCATGTTGGCGGGCTCGGTCAGTTGCGGCGCGCAGCCCCACGTGCCCACCCAGTGGCCTTCTGCCGCCGGGTTCTGTTGCGCGCAAAGGCCGGCAGCCGTTAAACAGGCCGCCAGCGTCAATCCCCGAATCACTTCGCGCTGGCCATGGCGGGCGCGGGCGCGTGCTGAATCATCCGGTCGGCCCACGCAAGGAAGTACTTCATGTTGGACTGATCTTCGTGCCCGCCGTCATGTTGACGCCACGCCAGTTCACCGTCCAGCATGCCGACATTCACGCCCGGCATCTTCGCCACATGATAATCCGCCTTGTCGCCGATATCCCGCACCCCCAGCAGCCTGAACACCTGACCCGCCGCGACAGTCGCCATGTAGCTGCCCTGGTGATCCAGCCAGTTCGCGTCGCCGCGCTCCGGCAGGCCGTAACTGATAAAGGTCGGCCGCGGCGCGCACAGCGCGATCAGTTCGTGAGAATCCACCGGAATGTCGTTTGCCGTTTTCGCGCCGAATTTGGCCTCCGACGCCCCGTACTTCAGAAAGTTCCCCGCCATCCAGTGGTACTCGCCCGTGCCCGTGAGATTCTCCACCGCCTCGCCAAAATTGCGGCGATGCAGCTTCGCGCCACCTTCGCCCGATGAGCCAACCAGCACGACGGCGAACCGCGGCTCAAACGCCATCGTCACCAGAGCCGCCTTGCCATAACGCGAAACGCCTTCGATGCCGACGTGTTTGGCGTCCACTGAGGGGTCGGTCTCAAGATAGTCGAGACCACGCGCGGCGCCCCACGCCCACGCCCGCAGCGAGCCCCAGTCGTCCGGCTTGCGGGCCTGGCCTTTGTTGACCAGACCGATGATGCCCTTCGTCAGTCCAGCGCCGTTATCCGCCTGAATACTGGCCGGATTGATCGACGCATAGCCCCAGCCGTCTGCCACAAGCTGCTGCGTTGAAGGGGGTCCCGATGGTCCTGGCCCTCGACCCGCGAGCGCACCGGATCCTCCCGCCGGACCCCTGCCCGCCAATCCACGTCCCGCGCCGGAGAATCCGCGGCCAGCGCCCGAGAATCCAAAGCCTCCAAAAGCGGGAGCCGCGCCCGGCAGCGTTCCGCCGCTGAACATCATCAGCACCGGCACCGGACCCTTCGCATTCGCGGGCACGACCACCGCCATGCGAATGTCCACGTTGATCGCCGGATAAGACGAATTCTCCACGTGACCGTTCAACTGCTTCCCGATCACGGGTATGCCGCCGATATCGGTGTTCACCGTCTGCGTCACTGTCCAGGTGACTTTCGGAGCGTTTTTCGGTACACGGCCAAAGACTTCGCGTTCGAAGTCTTCCACGATTTCCGGCCGCCGCTGTTTCCACCACATATCGGCGGTCGTCACCTTCTGTCCGTTCTTCAGGCGGAGAATCTCCGGCAAATCGGGATAAGGATTCGCCTTGTCGGGATCGTAGTTGGCCATGTTCGGCGTTCCGGGCGCGGTCTGGCCGCTGGGACCGGGACGCAGAGCCTGAATACCCAGCTGGTCCATCATGTTCTGGTGGTCCTGCGCGGCGGTCCAGTTCAGTGGCTCCGGCGCGGACTGCCCGAACAGGGCGCAGGCGAAAAACGTGGCCGCAATCGCAGCCGAAAAGCATTTGTTCATGGAGCGAATTTTATCACCGCCGGGGTGGCGGGTTGCAATGCCGGAATCCTCCGACGTATAATCGATCATCGATATACCGATCATCGACTGACATGCCGAAACGAAAACTCGACCCGCTGCCCTGGGCTGCCTTCCAGATCCTGCTCTCTCTGGCCGACGAAGATCTCCACGGATACGCCATCATGCGGCAGGTCGCCGATCAGACCGATGGCCGCCTGCGCCTCGGCCCGGGGACGCTCTACAGCTCCGTCCGGACGCTGCTCGAAGAGAAACTGATCGAAGAAGTGGACCGGAGCGCCGACGCGAAACCAGGCGACGAACGCCGCCGCTACTACCGCCTCACCTCTGCGGGGCGCAAACTGGCCCGTTCCGAAGCCGAAAAGCTGGCCGATCTGCTCCGCGTCGCCCGCTCAAAGAAGATTTTCCGGGGGGACTATGTCTGAAAGAACTTATGCCCTGTTGTTGCGCCTCTACCCTTCTCACTTTCGCGACGCATTCGGCGATGCCGCCCTGCAGTTGTTCCGCGACCGCGCCCGTAACGAACGCGGATTCGTCGCACGCATCCGTCTCTGGCGGGATCTTCTCGCCGACCTGGCGGTCTCCGTTCCGCTTGAATACCGCCGTGCCCGGCCTGTTGCGCTCGTCGCGGCCAGTCGGACCGCCGACACCGGACCCGCGTTCCGTTTTCTGGAAGGCGAATCGCCCCGGCCCTTCGCGCTGGTTCTCGGAGGCATATTGTCGTTGGGCGTTGTCTTCGCATTTTCGATTCCGGGCCGCGCCGGCAGCGCTGTCCCATCGCCCGCCTGGCCGGCATCGGGAAGCCCGGCGATGGTGCAACTGGCGCCGCCGGATCATCCGCTGCCGGTATCCGCCGGCGCGACAGGACACACTGCGCTCGACGCCTCTGAGCGGCAACGCTTGGATGACAGTGACCGGCAACGCGTGCTGGAAGCGGCGATGGCAGACCTCCGGCAATACTACATCGACCCGGACGTCGCGAAGAAAACGGCGGACGCGCTGCTCGCCCACGAGAAGAACGGCGACTACAACTCCGTAACCGACGCCGCGGCCTTCGCCGATCTCTTAACAACCCAGATCAGAGCCGTCAGCGAGGACAATCACCTCGGGGTTATTTACAGCAAGACCCCTCTGGCCGACCGACCACCAGGGCCGCAGCCCGGCGCTCAGGAGCAATATCGCAAAATCATGGAGCGGGAAAACTGCACTTTCGAAAAGGTCGCGATCCTCGCGCAGAATATCGGCTATCTGAAGCTCAACTCGTTTCCCGATCCCGCCGTCTGCCAGTCCACTGCATCGGCCGCCATGGCGGAGCTGAACCGCGCAGACGCCGTGATCTTCGATCTGCGGGACAACCGCGGTGGCCAGCCCGCGATGGTCGCCCTGATCGCCGCTTACCTCTTTGACCATCCCGAGTATTGGTACAATCCCAGGGAAAATACCACCGAGCGCTCCTGGACGCGTTCGCCGGTTCCGGGAAGCCTGCTTGCCGACAAGCCCGTGTACGTCTTGACCTCATCCCGCACTTTCTCCGGCGCGGAGCACTTCAGTTACGACCTGAAAATGCTGAAGCGCGCCATGATCGTGGGCGAGACCACCGGCGGCGCCGCGCATGCCGGGGAGTTTCACCGCATCGACGATCACTTCGCAATGGGCATCACCGAAGTGAGGGCGATCAATCCGTATTCAAAGCACGACTGGGAAGGAACCGGCGTGGAGCCGGACGTGAAGGTAAAGGAAACGGATGCGCTGGCGACTGCGGAGAGGCTCGCGGAGAGCAGGTTGCGGAAGAAGTGACCGTCGTCAGTCCACCTTCTCAGGCTTCAGCTCTTGCCCGCCGTGGCATCGCGACCGGTAAACGCCAGGCCTGCCTCGCGAGCGGCATTTCACGCGCCCTGGCCTTGCGAGTCGACTCCCGCCCCCAAATGTTAACCTGCTGAAATGATCGAACCTTTTGTGGAAGAATGCCTCTCCGTGTTGAGCCGCACCCCTGCAACGCTCGACGTGCTGTTACGCGATCTGCCCGATGTATTGACCACTGCTACCGAAGGTCCCGGAAGCTGGAGTCCGTCGGTCGTCCTGCGCCATCTGATCTACGCGGAGAAGACCGATTGGATGCCGCGCATGACAATCATTTTTGAGCATGGCACGAGCCGGCCTTTCGATCCTTTCGATCACGAGGCGCAGTTCCGCGAGCCGAACGTGAAATCGCTCCCCGCGCTTCTGGACGGATTCAGAGATCTGCGCCATGACTGTGTCACGCGGCTGCGGGCGATGAACCTGACCTCCGAACAACTGGAAACGAAGGGAATGCATCCCTCGTTGGGTTTGGTGACCGCCCGGCAACTCCTGGCGACGTGGACCGCGCACGATTTAGGTCACATTATGCAAATCAGTCGCGTCATGGCCAGGCGGTATAAGCCGGAGGTTGGCCCATGGCTGGAGTATCAGACGGTGATGAAATAGTTCTTCCGGAGCGCCCGGTTCTGGTTCAGATATTCGGGTTTGGGTTCGGTGTATTGCGGAAGGCTGTCTTGTGACCGGTGATCCCGGAGGGTGCGCGGCCCGCTTCCGTAGCCCTTTTCCAAACTAACTTAACTACCGCGTTGGCAGTGTGTCTGGAAAGGATTTTACTATCCACGGGGAAGCGCCCCTGTGTGAGCGGGCTGAACCAGATTTCATGGTCACCCTTGCCTGGCCGCTCGAAGCGGCAGCCGTGCGCCAGAAGAATCTCCTTGACGCCCGGTGTCCAGGTGGCCATCAGAAGGTCAGGACGCCGGTGTCTTCGTGCTGGTACAGCACGTGCAAACTCGCGGTCGGGCTGGAGACGATACCGTTCAGCTCCAGTAACTCGGGGATCAGGGTGTGCAGTTTCTGGGCGAGCATCTTAGGCGAATCGGCCTCGGCGACAAGGCCTGGTACGTCTTCGCTTTCGGCTACCCAGACCCCGGCCTCGCCGTCCCACTGCGCCCTGACCTCATAAACGCCGGAGTGGTTCAACTTTTCCTCCGACCGATTTTATCACGTACGGCGCTTGCGGGAATCAATCCAGGTTTTCGGGTTTGAGCTCGATATTCTTCTCGCCCGCCTGCTTCTTTTCCCAGTACTTCCGGACCCACGCTTCCCACGTCTTCCCCGCCGCGGTGTCGCGACCGGTGAACGCCAGGCCTGCGATATCCGAATAGGCGATGCTGACCTTCTTCGGCTCGTTCTTCGGAAACAGCCGAACAGTCGATTCAGCCAGCGTCGCGCCGTTGCGCCGATCGAAGATATAACCCTCGACCGCGCTGCCGTCCTTCAGCGTGATCGTCACGTCGCCGCGGTAATCGAACGCCTTCTCGAGCGCATCGCGCAGCTCACCTTCGCTGGCGGCCTGAAACGCCTGGCCCTGCAGATGCTGGTGCTCGAATCCGGGAACGACTTCGAGATCTTCAACGTTAACGGTGCTCATAGGTTGAGGAATGGATACTCTGCAACCGCTCCCTCACGGTCGCGGCTCGGCAGACTCACGGTGCTCAGACTTCCACCTCTTCGCCCGATTCCTGCTTGACAGTTAACTGCACCAGCCCCGCCTTGGCATGAACGGACTTCACCGGCTCATCCAGCATCTTCAGCGCCTCGGCATCGGGATACCGGTGGAACAACGTCGCCTTCGCCGTATCGATGAAACCGCGCAGCGTCGTGAAATTGTCATGCACCGCGGACGCTTCATAACCGCTGTGCACCATGCAGTTGGCGCACTTCGGATTGCCCGATTCCGTGCCGTAGCGCTCCCAGTTAGTCGATTCCATCAGCTCCGCGAACGTATCCGCGTAACCGTCCTGCAGCAGATAGCAGGGCTTCTGCCAGCCGAACAGATTGAACGTCGGCATGCCCCACGGCGTGCACTTGTAGTGCCGCTTGCCCATCAGGAATTCCAGAAACAGCGGCGACATGTTGAATTTCCACTCCGGTTCGCGGTTGGAAAGCAGCGCGCGGAACAGGCGGCGGGTGCGCCCGCGGCCGAGGAAATGCTGCTGGTCCGGAGCTTTGTCGTAAGAGTAGCCGGGCGAAATCATCATGCCTTCCACGCCCAGTTCCATCATCTCGGAGAAGAACCTGCGGACGTGCTTCGGATCGAAACCGTCGAACAGCGTGGTGTTGGTGGTGACACGGAACCCGCGCTTCACCGCCTCGCGCACGCCTTCCACCGCCAGATCGTAGCCGCCCTCTTTGCAGACGGAAAAATCGTGCTCGTCCTTCTGGCCGTCCAGATGAACGGAAAAACTCAGGTACTTGCTGGGCTTGAAAAGATCGATCTTCTCGGGCAGCAGCAGCGCGTTCGTACAGAGATAAATGTACTTCTTACGGGCGATCAGCCCCGCGACGATCTTGTCGATTTCGGGATGCATCAGCGGCTCGCCACCGGGGATGGAAACCATGGGCGCGCCGCACTCGTCGACCGCGCGGAAGCACTCTTCCGGCGAGAGGTTCATTTTGAGAACGTGTGCCGGATACTGAATCTTGCCGCAGCCGGCGCAGGCCAGGTTGCAGCGAAACAGGGGCTCCAGCATCAGGACGAGCGGATAGCGTTCGCGCCCGGCCAATTTCTGCCGCAGTACGTAAGTCGCAACCGTCCACATCTGCGAGACGGGAATACCCATCCGTTTATACCTCCCCTATTCAAAAGCCCCCGCCCGATTGCCGGCCGAAGCCGACGCGGAGAACTGTTCTATTGTCTCATTCTAATAAACGGCAAGGCGTCCGCCCCCGGCCAACTTTGCCTCTTTGTGCCCTTTGAGCCGAATCCCGATCCTGTGACTGGCTGGCGGCGACCCCGGTTCGGGTGCGAAACCAGCCACATACTCCGCCCGAACCTCATCGGCCAGAGACCGGATAACATCCCGTGCCGCAGCCGCGTTGAGTTCGGGCGGATCGAACGACCTGCCCCCGGTCGCGTCGCCAAGGCTCGCAAAGGCCGCCGCCTGGCTCTCCGTCTCGTCGAACTGCTTCTTCCGGTAGTCCCGGCGAACGCTGAATGCGTGCTCGTCCTCACCGGATCGCGGTGGTGCCGAGCTCTCCATTCCAAATTCGGAGATTCGCGCCTGATGCCCCACAAGCAATGGATAAACCGGAACACCGGCCTCCTGCGCGGCCGTCACCGCCGCCGCCGGATCCTGATCGCCGCCTGGTATTCCATCGGAAACCACCAGCAGCATGCGCACGCCAGGCGTGATCGAATGCGAGCTCTCCTCCAGCGTCCTGACGATGGATTCATAGATCAGCGAATCCTTGCCCGGCTTCCCCAGTACGAACCCAGCCTCACCCGGCCCCTTTTTGACCACACCCCGAAAGGCCTGCTGGAGCGTCGCGGCATCCCGCGTCGCGCCGCAAAAGCGCGTGAGCCTGTCGCCATGTCCTCCAAACGAGTAAACGGACAGCGTGACTCCGGGAAGTGCAGCCAGCAGATCGTCCCGGAACAGCTTGTCGTCCAGCAGTCCTCTGCCGGTGACGCTGCCGCTCGTATCGAACAACAACACGATTTCCACGGGAATGCCGCGTTGGTTGCCTTCGAAAGTCGTGATCGGGCGCGGGCGTCCATCCACCAGCAACTCGAAGTCGGCGACCGTGAGCCCGCTGACGTATTGCTTCTTCGCCGTGACGTGAAACCCGGTGAGGACAAGCTGCGCATCGGACCGGAATGTGGGGACGTCTTCCTGCCCGAACGAAAACAGAGCAGTGGCAATCACGGCAGACAGCGCCAACGCAAGACTACGCG
>Ga0302319_10020416_pt1 | contig 11986 bp, 12 predicted proteins | sample Bog_T0_2_FD_203319 | JGI IMG/M metagenome (GOLD analysis project Ga0302319, IMG submission 203319) | Peat permafrost microbial communities from Stordalen Mire near Abisko, Sweden - Bog_T0_2 | ecosystem: Environmental > Terrestrial > Soil > Wetlands > Peat | place: Sweden: Abisko, Stordalen Mire...
GACTGCGGTGGCCCTCCACCGCTTTTCCCACGTTCGTCCATTCCAAAATGAAAACCGGAAAAGAGCCGTTCAAGTGCGGAATGGGGAGTGCGGAGTGCGCCCCAATTTGATTTCCGTCATCGCCCAGCCTCGTGCGCCTCGCCCTGTGAAATAATGCCTGCGCCAAGGCTTCCCATTGTCTCCGCCGTATTTCACAGGGCGAGCCACGCGCCCCGTTGCCCCTGCGGCATTCGGATTTTCTTTTGCTTTTGGGTCATTTGTGTTAGCGTAAAACCATGTCGGAACGCATTTCCATCAAAGCGGATGTTTGCAACGGGCGACCCGTGGTTCGCGGCACGCGCATCACGGTGCAGACGGTTTTGGAGTTTCTCGCCGCCGGCGATTCCATTGAGGACGTGCTGGAGGAATATCCCAAACTCACGCGCGCCGACGTGCAGGCGTGCCTCAATTACGCTTCGCGCGTGATGGGCAATCATTTCTCCGTGGTGCAGGCGGCATGAAGGGTTTTCTCTTTGATGAAAACCTGCCCGCGCGGTTGCGGTTTTCGCCGAGGCTGCCGGTGGTTCCCGCTTCCAAAGCCGGCAGAAATCCGAGCGATTCGCAGATTTGGGAATTTGCCCGGAAGCATGATTTGGTGATCGTGAGCAAGGACGCGGATTTTTCAGATCGTATTATCACGGATTCGCCGCCGCCGAAAGTGGTGCATCTGCGATTCGGCAATCTTCGCAAAGATGATTTTCACGCGTTGCTCGCCCGCATCTGGCCGCAGATCGAAACGCTTTTGAAATTTCACAAGCTGGTGAACGTTTATTTGGATCGGCTCGAAGGCATTGGTTAAGTTTCCGGCAAATTTCAAAGCCGCAAAAGCCCCAATCGTCCATCCCAAACTGAATACCGGAAAAGAGCCGCTCAAGTGCGGGACGGCTGAACGGATAACACATGAATTCCGCCGTTACCCGTCATTTTAGCGTGTTTTTAAGGGTTTTTGACATAAGACCTGTCATTTTGCAAATTTGCCAGGTGACTTTTCCGCCGGAAAAATGACTGCTCCCATTTGCAAAGTGACTTTTCCGCCGGAAAAACGACTGCTCCCATTTGCAAAACGATTTCTCCGCCGGGAAAACGACTGCTCCCATTTGCCAAATGACTTTTCCAACGGCGCGGTTGCTGGTCGCACGGGGTGGCTGGCCCGGCTGACGTCAGAATGGCCTGGCTCACCGGCTTGGGCATTGGTCGCGCCGGAAAATAAACCCGGCTTATGGCTTAAATGAAACAGCCTGAATAGTAGCCGGCCTCCTGCATTTTTCTTAAGCGGCGGCAAAACCATCCGATTCATCATTCATCCACCGCTACCGTCGGTATGGTTCCGCCGGAGTGTCAAGTGGAAAACAACTAAATGGAGAAAATAAATTATGCCAAAAAATCGCATACTTCGGAAATATCGGAGACTGGGCGCAGCGCCACTCGCTGACAAATCCCTGCTGGTGGTCGAGAAAATGACGGGCAACCCAGCCTTCGTCAAGCCAGACGTGGATCTGACCCTGATGACGACCACGGCCAATCAGTTGATCGCCGCCACAGTGACGTCTGACGGCGGCACCCCGGTGGACACGGTGCACCGGAACAGCCTGATGGCGACCGTAAATGGCCAGCTTGATACCCAGGCCAACTATGTCGAAAACATCGCGCAGAACAGTGCCGAGATCATCCTCTCGTCCGGCTATGACCTGGCCAGCACGTCGCACAGCCAGGCGCTGGTCACCGGCACCTCCATTACGGCGGTGACGAATGTGGCCTCCACCAAGCTGGGAATCACGGTCGTGGTGGACCCGAACGCGTGGTCTTATGAAATTCAATTGAGCACGACACCGGGCACGTGGGTGCATGGCGGCACTTTCACCGACCCGCACGACATCACGCTGCTCAACCTGATTCCGGGCACGAACTACGGCATCCGCGCCCGCGTGCATGGCTCCGTCAACCAGGTGAGCGAATGGAGCGCGCCGGTCGCCCAGATGGCGACGTAATCCTTGCGGACGGCCAGCCGATTCATAAAAAATTCAAGCCGGACTTTGGTCCGGCTTTTTTATTTGTCCGCAGGTGTGGTGTCAGGCATCCCTGCCTGACACCGTTTGAAAATCCGCCTCAACCCTTGTCTGCGACGAGCGGTTGGAATTGCAGCGAGTCCGGGTCGAAGATCGTGAACCGTTGCATCGGTTGTGTGTGAGCGTCGTTGTAACGATCTAACGATTCACAATGCAACGCCATTCCAATTCACGCCAAATTCTTATTCTTCGCGCGCGATTCGGCGGTGAGTTTCTTTTTGAAGTCAACCAATGCCGTCTGAAGTTTTGAATCGGAGGCCGCGAGAATTTGCACCGCGAGCAAGCCGGCATTGCGCGCCGCGCCGATGCCAACCGTCGCCACCGGCACGCCCGGCGGCATCTGCACAATCGAAAGCAGCGAGTCCAGGCCCTTGAGCGATTTGCTTTCGATCGGCACGCCGATGACGGGCAGGGTGGTGAACGCCGCCGTCACGCCCGGCAGATGCGCCGCGCCGCCCGCGCCGGCGATGATGACTTTCAGTCCGCGCTCGATTGCGGTGGAAACATATTCCTCCAGCCCGTGCGGGTCGCGATGGGCGGAAATGACTTTGGCTTCGCTGGCGATGCCGAATTCCGCCAGCGCATCGGCGGCGGCCTTCATCGTCGGCCAGTCCGAATCGCTGCCCATCAAGATGCCGACAAGCGGTTTGTCAGATGAATTTTTCATTGGCGGGGAAAATTGAGCGAAGAAATCGTGCGTTTGGCAAGAAGCAAAATGATTAGAAATGGCTGTTCTTTGCGTCTTGGCGGCCCTGCAATTTTGCGTTATTAATTCCCGTCAGTGACGACCGCCAACAAAATCACGATTCTGCGAATCCTTCTGGTTCCGTTTTTCGTCGTCGAACTGATTTACTATATCGAGACCGGCAATGAAATTCACCGGCTGTTTGCCATTCTGTCGTTTGCCATCGCGGCGATTCTGGATGGCGTTGACGGCTTCATCGCCCGGCATTACAACCAGATCAGCGAGCTGGGAAAGATCCTCGATCCGCTTGCGGACAAGTTGCTTTTGGTTTCCGGCATCGTCGCATTGAGTTTCAACCACGGAACTTTTCTCGGCCAGATGCCGCTCTGGCTCACCGGCACGATCATCGGGCGCGATTTTCTGATTTTGATCGGCATGGTGGTCATCCAGCTCACCGTCGGAAAGGTGGTTGTGCGCCCGCGTTTCATTGGCAAGTGCGCGACCGTGCTGCAAATGACCGTCGTCATCTGGATTTTGCTGAAGTGGGACGCCGGACGCGGCGCGCATTGGCTCAATATCTGGACGGTGGGCGCGGCGGTCTGCACGGGCGTTTCGGGATTGCTTTACATTTGGGACGGCGTGAAGCAGCTTGGCTCGCATCCGGCGAGTTCGCCGACGAAGACCTGATTTATGGCAAAGGAAATTCAACTCAAATTGAAAGAAGGCGATGCCGCGCCGGAATTTTCGGCGGCAACCAGCGGCGGCGGGAAAATTTCGCTCGCCGATTTCAAGGGAAAAAATGTCATCCTCTATTTTTATCCGAAGGACGACACGCCGGGCTGCACGAAGGAAGCCTGCGCGTTCCGCGACCATTTTGCGGACTTCAAGAAAAAGGGCGCGGTCGTGCTGGGCATCAGCACCGATCCGGTGAAGTCGCACGACAAATTCGTGGAAAAATTCAAGCTGCCGTTCACGCTGCTGGCCGACGAGGACAAAAAGATTGTGGAAGCCTACGGCGTTTGGGGTGAGAAAAGTTTCATGGGCCGCAAATACCTGGGCACGCACCGCGTGACTTTTCTCATCGGGCCGGACGGGCGCATCAAAAAAATCTGGCCGCAGGTAAAGCCGGAGGAGCACGCGGCGGAAGTTCTGGCGGCGCTGTAGCTGGAGTCCGGCCTTCAGACTTTATTCAGGCCGGGCAAAGCTTGAACTCCAACTCCGTGTTTGACACACGCGCCCAAATAAAGAAAATGTGTCGCGGCAAAACAAGTTTAACCAAAACAAAGGAAACAATTATGGCAATACCCGTTGGCTCCAAAGCTCCTGATTTCACCCTGAAATCCAAACAGGCGTCCGGTCTGGTGGACGTGAAATTAAGCAACAACTTCGGCAAAAAGAACACCGTGCTGCTCTTTTTCCCGCTCGCCTTTACGAGCGTCTGCACCAAGGAAATGTGCGACATCACCTCCGGCTTTGGCGCCTACTCCGGTTTGAATGCCGACGTCATCGCCGTCAGCGTGGACAGCCCGTTTGCGCAGGAGGCGTGGGCGCAGAAGGAAAAAATCGGCATCACACTCGCCAGCGATTTGAACAAGACCACCATCAAGTCTTACAACGTGGTGTTCCCGATGCTGGCTGGCGTGGGCGACACGGCGGCGCGCGCGGCGTTCGTGATTGATAAGAACGGCGTGGTGCAATACAGCGAGCAGACGCCGACGCCGAAGGATTTGCCGAACTTCGAGGCGATCAAGGCGGTGCTGGCGAAGTTGTAGCTGGTTTTACGGACAACGTTTGGATCCAGGCTGCTCGATTGGGCGGCCTGATTTTTACAGCGGCGGCGGGACATTCGCGGAAGTCATCCACTCGCTGATGGGCCGCAGGTTGCCACATTCCAGGCAGGAGGTCGCGGCATATTGGGTTCCGCAGTGCGGACAGACTCCTTGCGTTTCAAAAGTATCGAAGGGTTGGCGGCATTTGCCGCAGCGCCAGATGGCGCCCATCGGCGGCGCGGTTTTGCAAACCGGACAGGCAAATCCTTCGCGGCGCGGTGCATTCTCCATTTTAGTCATCGCCCGTGCCTGTTGAAAACCGCCCCAAAGGTTGAACAGGACAAAAGCAGCCAAAACATAATACCAAACAGAATTCTGAATAATCACATAGGGAATCAATGCGGCGACACCTATGAAACCTATGATGATGGCGATCATCATGCTGCGCGCCCGGCCAAACGGAAACCACAGGAGCGACCGCAAGATTTGTCCACCATCAAGCGGGAAAATTGGAAGCAGGTTGAATTTTAGCAGGATTACATTGATATAAGCGAATACGCCGAGATATCCAAAAAAACCCGGCATACTATCGGCCCATTGCATTGAGGCACCCAAGATCAGGAGCATGGTGGAGATGAAAAGTAGAATTACGTTGACAAGCGGTCCGGCGGCGATGCTCCATAATGTCGCTCCCGGACGTTGTGGTGGTGACACATAAGCCACACCGCCGAGCGGCCAGAGCACGATGTCGTGAGTTTTCCCGCCCACAGACCGGCAGGCCAGTTGATGGCCGAACTCATGCATCAGCACGATTAAAAACAAGGTCAGATATTCCAACACGTTCCAGATGAGCGAGGAGCCAGCGTCACCACGGGTTTGAACAGCCCAAACCGCAACGAGAAACCAGGCCCAGTGCAAATACACATCAATTCCGAATAACCGGAACAGATGAATGGAGCCTTGTCGCGTTGGCATTTCGGGAAAGTGCCAGAGTCGCGGCGGCGCAACAAGTTTTTTGGCCGGATTTCCGTTTCCGATTCGTCACCGGGCTTTAACCGGCCTGCCATTTGGTTTGGCGCGGATGTCGCTTAAGCTGTCAGCATGGTGCCTCGAATTTTGATTGTGGACGACGAGCGCGATTTCATCGAACTGGTGCAATACCGCCTTGCCGGGCTGGGCTGCGAATTCATCGTGGCCGGCGACGGCGTGCAGGCGTTGAGCCAGGCGCGGCAGTTCAAGCCGGATTTGATTTTGCTCGATATTTTGCTGCCCGACCTCGACGGTCTGTCCGTCTGCGAAATCCTGCGCCGCCAGCCGTCCACCAAAAAAATCCCGATCATTTTCATGAGCGCGCTGACGAGCGAGGTGACCAAGCGCACCGTCGCGATGCAGGCCGACGATTTCTTCACCAAGCCGCTCAATTTGGAACTGCTACAGCGCCGCATCGCGGATTTGCTGCATCGCGAACCGCTCGCGGTGAAATAATCGCCGAATTCCCGCTTCAGCATGTGTTGGCAGCGCGGGTAAAAGTTGGATCTCCAACTTGCTTCGCTTGACAGCGAAGCGCGCAAACTTCATTTTCTTGCGGTTATTTTGAACATTACATGAACGTATCGCATAATTTATTTGGAACCTTGCAGGAATTCGACCTCGGCAACGGCAAACGGGGGAAATTCTATTCGCTGCCCGCGCTGGAAAAAGTCGGCGTCGGCCCGATCTCCAAACTGCCGGTCTCCATCCGCCTGGTGCTGGAATCCGTCCTGCGCAATTGCGACGGCAAAAAAGTCCACGAGCCGAACATCAAGGAACTCGCGAACTGGAAGGCGACCGAAACACGCACGGCGGAAATCCCGTTTGTTGTCGCGCGCATCGTCTTGCAGGATTTCACCGGCGTGCCGCTGCTGGTGGATTTGGCCGCCATGCGCAGCGCCGTCGCCAGGCTCGGCAAAAATCCCAAAATCATCGAGCCGCTGGTGCCGGTGGATTTGGTGGTGGACCATTCCGTGCAGGTGGATTTCGCCGGTGCGGCGGATTCGATGGCGAAGAACTTGGATCTGGAATTCACGCGCAATCGCGAGCGCTATCAATTTCTGAAATGGGGCATGCAGGCGTTCGACACGTTCAAAGTCGTGCCGCCGGGCATCGGCATCGTGCATCAGGTGAATTTGGAATTTCTCGCCAAGGGCGTGCTGTCTTCCCAAGACCACAAATCCAAGACGCCAGACCCCATCTATTATCCCGACACGCTCGTCGGCACCGACTCGCACACTACCATGATCAACGGCCTCGGCATCGTCGGCTGGGGCGTCGGCGGCATTGAAGCGGAAGCGGGCATGTTGGGCCAGCCGGTTTATTTTCTCACGCCGGATGTCGTGGGCGTTCACATGACGGGCGCGATCCGCGAAGGCGTCACCGCCACGGATGTCGCGCTGACCGTCACGCAGATGTTGCGCAAGGCGAAAGTCGTCGGCAAGTTTGTGGAATTTTTCGGCTCCGGCGCGGCGGCGTTGCCGCTGGTGGATCGCGCGACCATCGCCAACATGGCGCCCGAATACGGCGCGACGATGGGCTTCTTCCCGATTGACGCCGAATGCGTGAATTATCTCCGCGCCACCGGTCGCACAGACGAAGCCGTCAAAACCTACGAAAATTATTACAAGGCGCAAGGCCTGTGGGGCATTCCGAAAAAAGGCGAGATTCAATATTCGCAGGAATTGGAACTTGATCTCGGCACCGTGCTGCCGAGTGTCGCCGGACCGAAACGTCCGCAAGACCGAATTGAATTGCCGAAATTAAAACATGAATTTACGACGGCGTTTTCAAAGCCCGTCACCGAAAATGGATTTGGCATGAAGGCCGAAGAATTGTCGCGGACGGTGCATGTTTCCGCCGGCGGAGAAATTCATCCCGGCGGCGGCAGCCAGAAAGAGGGAATTGCCCGGCAAAGCGAACGGGAAATGGTCACCGAACACCCGACGCCTGACCCGGTTCACGCCCGCGCCCGGCGTCTGGAGGGCGACGTTCGCAATGGCTCCGTGCTCATCGCGGCCATCACGAGTTGCACCAACACCAGCAATCCCTCGGTGATGCTCGCCGCCGGTCTGCTCGCGAAAAAAGCCGTGGAAAAAGGTCTCACCGTCAATTCCACCGTCAAGGCGTCACTCGCGCCTGGCTCGCGCGTCGTCAGCGATTATTTGAACAAGACCGGTTTGCAGCCGTTCCTCGACAAGCTCGGTTTCAACCTCGTCGGCTATGGCTGCACGACCTGCATCGGCAATTCCGGTCCGCTGCATCCGGCCATTGAAGACGCGGTGGTGAAAAATAATTTGGTTGCCGCGTCGGTGCTTTCCGGCAACCGCAATTTCGAGGCGCGTGTTCACCAGAACATCAAGGCGAACTTTCTCATGTCGCCGCCGCTCGTCGTCGCCTTCGCGCTCGCGGGCCGCGTGGATATTGATTTGGCGAATGACGCACTTGGCACCGGCAAGGACGGCAAGCCCGTTCACCTGCGCGACATCTGGCCGAGCCTGAAAGAAGTTCGTGACCTCATGCAGACCGCGTTGCAGCCGGACGTGTTTCGCCGGTTGTATAAAGATTTCGCCGCGCAAAATCCCAAGTGGAACGAAATTCCTTCCAGCACCGGCAACGTGTATGAATGGGATCGCAAATCCACCTACATCCAGGAACCGCCGTTCTTCACGAGGTTCGCATTGCAGTCCGGCAGCATCGCGCCGATCACCGGTGCCCGCGCACTCGCCATCTTCGGCGACAGCGTGACGACCGACCACATTTCGCCCGCCGGCTCCATCAAGAAGACGTCGCCCGCTGGAAAATATCTCATCGAGAACGGCGTGACGGCGGAGGATTTCAACAGCTACGGCTCGCGTCGCGGCAACGACCGCGTGATGACGCGCGGAACGTTTGCAAATGTCCGGATTAAAAATCTCATGGTGCCCGGAGTCGAAGGCGGGGTGACAATGTATCATGGGCCACTAAAAGGCTTTTCGATGTATTCCAAAGAAGGCGGAAATGTTTCAAATTCGCCCAGTCAACATTTTGTTCCAGCTAAAAATTACCAAGAACCAATGAGCATTTACGACGCTGCAATCGAATACCGCGAAAACGGAATCCCGCTCGTTGTTCTGGCCGGCCAGGAATATGGCACCGGCAGCTCGCGCGATTGGGCAGCCAAGGGAACGAATCTGCTCGGCGTGAAAGCCGTCGTCGCGCAGAGTTTCGAGCGTATCCACCGCAGCAATCTCGTCGGCATGGGTGTCCTGCCGCTGCAATTCAAGGACGGCACCACCGCGCAAAGCCTCAAGCTCGACGGCTCGGAGACTTACGACATCGTCGGCCTCGATGCGAACATCAAGCCGCAACAGGACTTGACGCTGAAGATCACGCGCAAGGGCGGGAAGATTGAAAATGTTTCCGTCCGCTGCCGCATTGATACGCCCATCGAGATTGACTACTACCAGCACGGCGGCATTTTGCCTTTTGTGTTGCGGCAGTTGGTGGCGAAGGCATAATTTCAAGCATGAATTGTCCACGCTGCGGTTCGGCGCTTCGTTCCGTTGAATATGACGGACAGGCGGTTTGCGTCTGTCCCGATTGCAAAGGTGAGTGGCTTCAAGCTGGCGAACTCCAAAAAATCGTCGAGCATCACGACGAGGTTTTTACGGCCCAGCAAATCGCGTCGCTGGACGCCGTGAACAAGGAGATTTTCACCGCTGAAAAGAACGACCATGATGAATTGAACTGTCCCGTCTGCCCAAATGTCCAGATGGAGCATTTCAATTACGGCGATACGAGTGGGATTGTTTTGCACAAATGCACCGGGTGCGGTGGCATCTGGATGGACAAGGAACAATTGGCGAAAATTGAGGAGTTGGTTGACGGCTGGAAGGCAGACCTCGGCAAAGACGAGGAGCAATACGGTTCAGTCCTTCAGAAAATTGAAGTGGAGGAACAAAGGGAACTCGACCGCGACGTTTCCATTTCCGGCTTCGGTTTTATAAATGCCGTCTTGCGGCGGTTTTGCGAGTAGCCGATTGCGCTACCGGCTCGCGGCTGTTTCCAGAATCTTGCCGATAATCTGGCGGATGTCTTCGTTGTGTTGTTGCGACGCGATGCCGAAGGCGTTGATGATGTCGAGGATGAACGGGGCGTTCTCGCGGTTGAAGTCGTAATAAACTGTTTCCTTGGATTTGGCAGGGCCGGGCTTCCGCAAATTACCGGTCATGTCCGAAACCTGATTCATCGGCAGGCAGACATACACCATCGCCTGATAACCGACGGCGCGCTGCTTCTGCTTGAGCTGTATTTGCACCGAACCGTGCGGCGTGGTCTTGGTGAATTGCGGCAGACGCTCGACTGCGCTTTGAAAGCCATTCGCCGCCGCGTTGGTTGATACTTCGACTTGCACCGGCTGACTTTCCTCGAACTCGGACGGCTGGATTTTCTTCAAGGCTTCGACTTCCCGAATCAGATCGTTTGTCGAAAGAACGCCGAGCCTCACCGCTTCAAGAATGATTTTGGAAAGCTCGTGGCCGTATTTTGTCTCGCCGGCACGGATAAATCTGATTTCAGGAACGAGGCTCGGGCTGTTCGTGTTTGGGATGTCGTAACCGATTTGCCATTCGATATAATGCTTTTCGCCGAGTGAAACCTTGGATGGCGCGACAGGCAGGCCGAAACCGTCCGTCGTTTGCTCCTTCGCGCGCACCTTGCCGGTCACATCGGTCAACGGCAGGCGGACGCGGATGGAATCGCCGTTTGTGAAAACAAGCACCTCCTTGTAATCCGCATCGGCGCAAATGGCGCGCAACGCGAACACGCAAAAGACAAGCGCGATAACGATGGCTTTCCGCATAAAACTCTTTAGACAGGATTAACAGGATTTGCAGAATTAGTTCAGGGCCAATTTTGTTAATCCTGTAAATTCTGTCTCAAACTTTCTCCGGCTTCACGATGGAAACCACAAACCTGTCCGGCTTGAGATATTTTTGCGCGGCAACTTTGACCTGTTCCAGCGTGACGGCCTCGTATTTCGCGTCATCCAATTCCGCGTGCTGCCAGCCGAGGCCGTAAAGCTCGTCCAGCGCGGTCAGCGACGCGAGGCTGCCGAGGTCCTGCCGCGCGATTTTTTTCTGGCCGATGATTTTGGCCTTGGCGCGCTTGAGTTCCTCGGCGGTCAAACCTTCCGTGCGCAGTAATTCCGCTTCCTTGAACAACTCCGTTTCCACCTGTGCTGCCTTGGCCGGCTCGGTGCCGGTGTAAAACGCGAAGTAGCCGGGCGCGAGTCCGGCCAGATTCTGCGCGCCGACGTAATACGCCAGTCCGAGCTGTTCGCGGATGCGCAGGAACAACCGCGAGCCGAGGTCGCTGCAACATTCCTGCAAAACATCCAACGCGTAACGATCCTCGCTGTCCATCGTCGTGCCGACAAAGCCGATGACCAGCACGGCCTGCTTTTTGTCGCGGAATTCTTCTACTCTTTTGGGAAATGTTCCCCTCACCCCGTCCCTCTCCCCATCGGATGGGGAGAGGGTGGCCGAAGGCCGGGTGAGGGGTTTCCAATTGGCAAATGCTTTCTCGACAGCGGCCCGGACATCGCCGGACTTCACGTCGCCGTAAATCGCCAGCACGCAATTGTTCGGCACCGCGAGCTTTTGGTGGAACGCTCTCAAATCGCCGGTGGAAATCTTCCCGACGGATTCCTCCGTGCCAAGCGTGTCCAGCCCGTAGCCGGTGTCGCCGAACAATCCGCGCCGCATCGCGACGCTCGCGCTCTTCAGCAGATCATCCTTCCGAGCGGATATGCTCGCAATCTGCACCTCGCGTTCGCGGTCCAGTTCGTTGACGGGAAACGTCGGGTTCAGCACAACATCGGCGAGCAAATCCAAGCCGGTCGCGAAATCGCTGCTCAACACCTCCGCGTTCACGCCAAAACTGTTGTTGCCGCCGTAGCTGTCAATGCTGCCGCCGACGGATTCAATCTCCGTGGCAATCTTCTCCGCGCTGCGCGTGGGCGTGCCCTTGAGCAGCGTCTTGGCGAGCAGTTGCGTGATGCCGTTGTTCGCGGTCGTTTCCGCCAGCACGCCGCCCTTGAACGCCGCGCGAAATTCCACGAACGGCAGCCTATGATTCTCCTTCACCAGCAGGCGCAGGCCGTTCGGCAATTCAAACTTCTTGACCGGCTGGTCGCTGTTCGTTTCAACCGCCGCCGAAATTTTCGGCGACGTGCCGTTCGGCAACAGCGCGTAAAGCGTGCGGTTTTCCGCCGTGACATATTGGCGGCCGACACGCTGGACATCGCCATGCGTCACGCGCTTGACGGCGGCGAGGTAGCGCTCCGAGAAGGTGAGATTGTTCGCCGCGAGCCAGCTTCCGCCGAGATCGTTCGCCTGACCTTCCATCGTCTTGCG
>Ga0302319_10020419_pt1 | contig 11985 bp, 12 predicted proteins | sample Bog_T0_2_FD_203319 | JGI IMG/M metagenome (GOLD analysis project Ga0302319, IMG submission 203319) | Peat permafrost microbial communities from Stordalen Mire near Abisko, Sweden - Bog_T0_2 | ecosystem: Environmental > Terrestrial > Soil > Wetlands > Peat | place: Sweden: Abisko, Stordalen Mire...
TACGCGTCTCTTCGCAGCACCAACAGCAAGCAGACCCCATTCTCGATATCGTCGGCGAATTCGCCAAGGGCTTAACGAGGGAATCAAGCCCAAAACATTGAATTCACATGTGAGTCTCATCCCAAGGATCGTTCTACCGCAGTGCGCGGACGCCCGAAATGCGCAAAGTGTAGCCGATCACCGCCGCCTGATTTGTGACGAGCGGCATCGAAGCGCTATTGCTTCCATCAGCGAATGACGCATTGAAGTCAATAGGGTGCCCTTTTGGGCGATCTTACTTCCCCTTCCCAGGAGCCTGGGCTGAGGGCAGCGCGGAGCTACTCCCTTCCACCAGAGATACAAATCGGTCCCCAGCACCACCGGGGAACTGATCCAGCAAGCCGCTGGGCCAAAGGACCTCGATTCGGTCGAAGGAAGCTGCCATGCCCAGTCCGAAGTGGAGGCGTGGGTCGCTCGTGGAGAGATAGCTTCCACCCGCACGCACTTCATCCCTTTGCTTGATGTTTCCAGTGGTCACCGTCACTCGGGCGCCAATCGCCATCCGGTTGCTCTTCGTGCCCACCAGTTTCAGCGTGATCCAATGGTTATCATTCCTGGTTTCGTTGAGAAAAAGTGAGGGTGGAGCACCGACGTTGAAAACCAGGATGTCGAGTCTTCCATCGTTGTTGACATCTCCAAGGGCTGTTCCCCTCCGCGATTTCAACGGGCCTGCATTTAAGCTGGCAGCGGAAGCTACCTCGCGGAATTTGCCGTTCGTCTCATTGAGGAAAAGCTCGTTGGGCTCCACAAAAGGCGGTTCACCGGGCGCCCCATCGAGCAGCGTTGAGAAGTTACCCGAAGCCATGAAAATATCTTGCCAGCCGCTATTGTCGAAGTCTGCGAAGTTTGCTCCCCACTTGACCAGCGGCGAGGTCGGAGCGGCTATTCCTGCAAGATCGGCAACATCGTGAAACTCGTTGTGCCCGTCGTTCATGTACAGGCTCGCCGGCTGGCTGGCAAAACGCGTCACGAACAGGTCGAACCTGCCATTGTGGAACAGGTCGGCGAAATCGCATGACATGTTGCCGAAGGTTTGCCCCATTTCCCCGTAGGCGGTCCCTGAATCAAGGCCGATCTCCTCAAACGTTCCGACCTTTTTGTTGTGAAACAGAAAATTGTTGGATCCATCGTTGGTGACATAGAGATCGGGCCATCCATCGCCGTCGAAATCTCCCCAACAAATTCCCATGCCGTGCGCCTTCTGTGTGTTTTGGACCCCGGCTTTGGCCGCGACCTCTTCGAAGGTTCCGTCGCCCCGATTGCGATAGAGGAGGTTGGTTTCGCCAGGCATGTCGCCAGGCAGTTCGGTGAGTGCGTTCTTGTATACCGTTTTTTGAGGGTCGGGAAGATGTCGGGGATCGGTGGAAACATAGCGGGCAACGTAGAGATCCACAAATCCGTCACGGTCGTAGTCAGCCCAGGCGGCTCCAGCGCTAAAGCCTCCGCCGCCAACGCCTGCCTTTGCCGTGACGTCGGCGAATTTGCAGCCGCCTAGATTGTGATAGAGCACATTGTGGCCGTAGCCGGTGACGTAAATATCAGCAAGCCCGTCGTTGTCGTAATCGGCGACGGCAATCCCGGTGGCCCAGCCCTTGGTTGCCAACCCCGCGGCTGCTGTGACGTCCGTGAAGTGCAATGTCTTCCCATTGCCGTCCTGCCGGTAGAGCGTAATCATGGGATCGCCGCCAGAAAGGTAGCGGTCGATTGAGGAATCGTTAACCACAGCAATGGCCAATTTGCCGCTATTATCGCAATCCAGAAAAGCGACTCCGCCGCCGCTCATCGTTTCGATGACGTAGCGTCTGTCGAGATTGGTGCGGGGAAGACCGCGAATTCCAACCCCTGCCGAAACGTCTCGAAAGTCCGGCACAGTGGGTTGCACCAGCGGCTTGGGCACTGCCGCCGAGGGAGTTTGAGCGGTGAGACCGAAGGCGGAGAAGAGCAATACGATGCACGCTGGCGTCCGAATCCTCATCTTCATCGGAATTCTAGCACTGCATAACGCCGGCCAATCGCAGCATGGCGTTCTACGAACAGGCACACTGAATCCGCCCAGGTCCGAAGACTCGCAGCCTCATCGGGTGCGTCGATCTCGCCGGCCTCGATTCCGCTCCGCATCACCCATGCATCAAGGGCCTCACGGGGTGTGGTCCCGACCGACTGGGTCCGGCGCTTGCCGTCCTCCCTCCAGTCCAGGTAAAAGGTGCCCCCCTTCGAGCTGACCGGTTCTCCGTTGATGACAACCAGTTTGGGGTTGGGCTTCCCGTTCTGTCTCACGACCGGGACGAATTGCCATTTTCCGCCAATCCGGCGATACTGTTTAAGGTTCACCTTATGTCCATGGCTGCTTTCCATTGCGCGTCAATTCCTTCCCGGCCGGTTCCGGGACGAGGGCTGCTCTTCCCAAGTGGGCCTTCGTCTTCGTTCCGCGATCTTGGACTCAATTCCACCGGATTGGATAGTAAGTTGGACAGCAAGAGGGCATGAAGACTGTAAGTTATTGACTATAAAGGCGCTATCGTCTAGGGGTTAGGACGTGAGATTCTCAATCTTAAAACACGGGTTCGATTCCCGTTAGCGCTACCAAAATACCTCCCGCCAGACACATTTAGCCAATCTCGATGGCCTTTCACAAATAAGCCGCGGAGATGAGCACTCCAGAAAGCCACTGTGTTCTTTCCGATGCTCTAGGGAACCTCTGATTAAGTCGAAGTTTTGAAAGGGCACGACTTCAGTCGTGCCGCAAGTGCCGCAAAATCAACTGGGCTTTAGCCCCTGAGGGATGCCTTCGTTGAGAAGTGACACTTGTGCAGAGGTTCCCTAGGCTAATAAGTGGGCGCCTCGCTCGGAATTCAACAGAAAGATCATGCCGCTTATCTATTTCCATTCCCATGGACTTGAATTGGAATCCAGCCATGCAAGGCAACTACGAACGCTTCCCGTTGCCAAAGCCATCGACGAGTCGGAAGCCCCGTAGTAGAGGTTGATGGTATCTCCGTCATCCCCAATCGTCTGTCCGCAAGGAAACACAACGTCCTTGACGTCTCCGGCACGCTCGTAAGGCGCCTCAGGACCGAACATCCACGAGTCGCCGCGCTGCAGGCAAATTTCCGGCCGATTCAAATCAAAGAGCGCGAGACCGAGTCGATAGATGCTTCCGGAGGCCGTTTGGCGGACTCCGTGATAGATGGTCAGCCAACCCTTCGCCGTCTCAATTGGCGGAGAGCAGAGGCCTATTTTGTTCGCATCCCACCAACCGCCGCGGCGCGCCTCGAGCATGATCTTGTGACCGCCCCAGTGGCGCAGATCCGGAGAATACGATATCCACATGTGCGCCCCCAGTGTGGTCACGGGCCGGTGAATCAGCGCCCACAGGCCGCCAATTCTATTGGGCAGCAGAGCCGCGTCTTTGTCCTCAGGTTGCGCGATGACGCCATATCGTTCGAAAGTCTTGAAGTCCTTGGTCAATGCCAGAGAGACGCCGGGGCCGCCGCGCGAGAAGGACGTGTAGACGATGGCATATTGCTCGAGTTCCGGCACATAAGTGATACGCGGATCTTCGATACCCCAAAGCTCCTCGGGATAATAGCGCGGATTGGCGGGCATGGTCGGCTGCGGATCGATTCGCCAGTCATCGATGCCATTTGCTGACCGCGCGGCGCACAAATGGGACAAGCCCCGTCGATCTTCAACCCTGCAAAGCAGCAGCGTTTCTCCGTCTGCCAGCTTCACGGCAGCGGCGTTGAAAACGCTGTTGATCGGATAGGGCCAGTGGTTCTGGGTCAGTATCGGATTGCCTTCATAGCGATTGAACAGGGGCAGCCCCGTGTGCGACTCCACGTGGATTTCTGGGGAGCCGGAGTCTGCGGATACAACTGGCGAGCCATTGGTGGTCACGAATTGGTACTCATTTCAAGGTGCCGTTCCTGTGCGTTTGTCACTTCGGCCTCATGCATTTCCAACAAGGCCATCAGGAATGAGAGCGTTGACTCCGCACCTTGGTTCTCATTGATGCGGTCGGGATGAAGGCCGTCTCTGCAGCCGCCCGTGGTTGAGTCGTAGAGCGGCAACTGCAAGTCGTTCTTTCCGAGAAACCAACGGAAGACCCGCTGAGCCTCGTCAAACCATAGTCCTTCTTCTGTAAGGCTGTATACCGCGAGGCATGCCGAGACGGTTGCGCAAGCTTCCACGGGCTGCTGATCGAATCGCGCCTTTTCATTTCCTTCGACGAAAAACCCATTAGATCCAATCGGAACAAAGATCTCCGCGTCGTCGCGATGTTGCTGTGCGACAAGCCACTTGAGGGAATCCATCCCCGCCTCAATCATTCTTTGGTTATTGCTTCGCCATCCCGCCAGAATGAGCGCTTGCGGCAATCTGGCATTCGAGTAGGAGAGACTTCTCTCGAACCAGCGCCAGGCCGAAGAGTGAGTCCGCTCGTAGATATCAAGCAGACGATTTGCCAGCGCATTGCGGGCGCCCTGGATGACGCGGTCACCTGGAATCCAATCCAAATAAGCCTGCATGCCCAGAATGCAAAAGGCCCATGCCCGCGGGCTGGTAAATGTGAGCGTCGCCGGAACTGCGGCTTCGAATAGCCGCCCCGCCGCTCCTCGCAAGCCAGCGTTGCGTGATCGACCCAACACGGTGCCCAATGCCCACAAGGCGCGGCCGTGACTATCGTCTGAACCAATGTCTTCCAGCCAACGGCGGTCGTAGCTGAGGAAATTCCTGAATCTCCCGTTCGATTGGTTGAAGGCGAGCCATAGAAACGCCAGGTACCGGTAAGAGAGATTTGCCAATCGCCCCCCGGGCCCGTTTGCCGGGGACTCATCCAGCAGGGTGGAAACGACAAGCGCGCGTGCATTGTCGTCTGTGGTGTAACCCTCGCTGGTATTTGGAACGCTGAAGATGGCATGCTGCAAGATTCCAGTATCGTCCGTCAAGCGCAACATGTGATCCGGATTCGCTGTCGGTAGATAATCGCTTGCGTCCATTGCAATATCGCCTTTATGCGCAGCCCTTGGATGCAGCGTGCGTTCAAACCGCGCCCGCTGAAAACTCTTCATGTACTTCTGCGCTGTCTTCTGCCAGATGGTCTCACGTGAGTGCAGATAAGCCCGCTTGCGCATCGCATGCCGTTCACCATCGTTGTCCAGCAGATGAAGAACTGCTCCAGCAATGGCATCGGGATTTTCGAAGGGCACAATCACACCACGGCCATCCGCCAGTAATTCATTTGCGTGCCAATACGGAGTAGAGATGACCGCCTTCCCTGCCCCCAATGCGATGGCGAGCGTGCCGGACACGATCTGCGCCTCCTGGCGATAGGGCGTAATGTAGATGTCGGCTGCACCCACATGCTCCACCAGTTCCTCCGCGCTCACAAACCGATTGACGAGAATGAGGCTCGGTCCAACTCCGAGTTCTTCGGCCAAAGCCAACAGCCCTTCACGGTATTTCTCGCCGTCTGTCCGGCGGATTTGCGGATGGGTCACCCCCGACACGACATAAACCACATCGGGGTGCGTTGCCAGAATCGCAGGCAGCGCTCGAATTACATTCTCAATTCCCTTGTTCGGCGACAGCAAGCCGAATGTGAGCAGCACGGATTTGCCCTCGGCGCCGAATCGGTCCTTGAAGAAATTGGGATCCATGAACTGGAAGTCTGGAACGCCGTGCGGAATGATGTCTATCTTGCCGTCTGCAATTGAATAGTTGTCGCGCAGAAACTGTGCCGCCTGTTCACTCATCACCACCAAACGATCGGAAAGTCGCGCGATCTCTTCCAGGACGATTCGCTGATCGGGACTTGGATCGCGCAGAACAGTATGGAGCGTTGTGACAACAGGCATCTTCAATTTGCTCAGCAGTGTAAGTATGTGCCGCCCCGCGACACCCCCATATATGCCGTATTCATGTTGAACGCAGACCAGGTCATTGCCGTTGAAATTGAGGAACTCGGCAGCTTGCTCATAGGAGGTTTGATCTTCTTGGTCAAGCTCAAGCCGGACCTGGCTCGGATAGTCGTATGCCGACTCAGGGTCATTCACCGGAATGGCAAAAAGTCGATCACCCCCAAACTCCGACGCCAGGGCGGTGCATAAATCCGTTGTGAAGGTGGCAATGCCGCACTGACGCGGCAGGTAGTTCCCCACGAAGGCGATGCGCGTTGGCAATGGGAGGCTGCAACTCGCCGATGCAAACGGGAAGGTGACAACTGGCTGATCACACCCTGGAAGGATTTCCTCAAGATCGGTGATATGGGAAGCCATTCTGCCTGCTTTCATTTTTGTTCTTAGCGTTCGAGTGACCTGCGGCGACACTTCACGGATAGGGCCGTCGAATGGATCCTTCGGGCGCCAACCTCGTGCAAAGCCAGAAATGCGGCCAATGACGCACGGCCATTGAATTGTCCCTCGCATACGGGAGACACCTTTCGGTCCAAGCCATGGAATGGTTAGACCGGCGTCTGTGCGGAGCGAATTGACTGCTCGACTGTGAAGACCGAGTCGCCTGAAAGTTCACAATACTGCCCAACAAAAGCCAGGTTCTTTGAACGCTCCGGTAAAACTTGATGGCGATCACCCTTGATTCAAGGAAGAAACTAGCTGGTGATGAGAAACATCAGGCACAGTGAGATCGTCGATCATCGCTGCGGAAAAAACTGAGCCTAATTGAACAGAATTCGTTGCATCCCAGATGGGAGGATCATGCCACATGTGCAGGAAGGTTTCCAATGTCTATTCGGAGATGCAGCGCTCGCCCATCGATTCAACGAGCGGCCTGGCCAAATCAATCTCATCCTGTTCGCCTTCTGCAGAGTCGGAACAGGACGGAAAAATGGCGGATCTAAGTTTCAACTTGCCCGTTGATCTACGCACGGCTGCGCGAAAAACGCAAGCTCGCAAACACTTTCGTCCGACCCAGAATCTCACTGCCGACGGCTTCGACAACTGGTTGCGGAAGACAGTTGCGCAGCACATAGCTATCACTGCGGAGGCATCCACCCATGCCGGTCCTTGCCCTATGTAATCAGAGGAGACAAAGAAAGTCCCCCCGTATGGATTGTGGCCGCGGTGCAGTGCCATTCCATTCAGGATGGTGCCCATCTCATTCTTGCGAATGCCGAAATGCATTTGGCGCCATGCCAAATCCAAGGGTTCGAGGCTGCCGTTACCTGCTGGCTATTGCACGAACATTTATTGTGTGTGCAATAAAGCACAACTTACATGCCGCCCACGGCGCGAACGATAACAACAGAACATTCGGCACGATGAGCTACCGACTCCGCAACGCTGCTCAGGAGGAAGTTGTGAATGTTCCGGTGCCCGTGCGAACCAACCACAATCAGATCGGCGCGCAATTCGCTTGCCTGATCGAGAATTGTGTTTGCCACATCTCCGATTCGCACACCGGTTTGAGCCGTGAACCCAGCGCTGCGCAGCCCTCCCGCGATCCGCTCAACCAGGACACGAGCAGGCTGCATAGCTTCTTCCAATTCGGGAGCATAACCCACGGCCATCTCTGGCGGAGGCACAGTGTCAACGGGTTGCAGCACATGTAACACGATGACATCGGTATGATCCCGACGAACGCCGGACACCACACCACGAAGCAGATTGTCCGCAAATCCCGAATCGTCAACTGCCAATAGGACTCTCATGACTCCTCTTTCTTCGCCCGCAATGGGCTGCACACCACGACGCCAGAGTGCGAAGTTTGCAAGTTGCTATTGCAGTCTCACCATCGCAATGACTCCGCATCGAGCCTCGACAAATGCGCTCGTGCGGTGTGGCCATTATCGGATAGGCCAACTTGGAAATACAGATCACGATTGCTCACGGGAAGGGGTCATTCCGATACAGCCAAAAGGGGTACCGTCCAAGTCACACACGATAAGTTTTTTCATCTATCACCAAATCTTGAATTCCGTTGCACCAATGATTTCTCCCCCCGTCAAGGGACCGCGATCTCCAGCACGGTCACCTCTCCCCTTGGTTGAAATGCGCACTCTCCAACCTCAGCGGGCAATAGCCACACTTCTCCCTTCTCGACCGCATAGGAAGTGCCGTTGTGCATGATCTGGCCCGATCCTTCAATGCCAACCAAAACCCGCGGCTCTGTCGCAGCTCCAACTGGGAACGGATCTCGCCCAAGAACCCGCCACAACAAAAAAGCGGGGCAATCGAAGAGTTTGTCGCGCTTGGCAGGGATCGTCGCCTCCACAATGGGTGTGACCAAGCCGCTATCGTTCGCTCCAAACCTGATGCAGGCGAATGCCTGTTCCACCTGGAGCGGGCGCAGTTCCTTGGTCTCCGAATCAATATGGCCCCAATCGTAAAGTCGGAAAGTCACATCGCTATTCTGCTGAACCTCGAAAACCACAACATCGTCGCCCAGGCTGTGAACGGTTCCCGCGGGGATGAAGACGGCATCGCCGGGCTTCGGAGAAATGCGCACAAGGTGTTCCGCAATCGTCCCATCGTGCAGCGACTCTCTCAGACAGCCGGCAGTTGTGCCCGATTTCAGGCCCGCATAGATTCGACTCCCCTCCTCAGCTTCAATCACAACCCACGCTTCGGTCTTTGCCGTGTCACCCGCGGGAATCAATTCAGATGAATCGTCACTGGGATGCACCTGCACTGAGAGCATCTCGTGCGCATCCAGAAACTTTAGAAGCAATGGGAAACGGCGGAAGCGCGAAGAAAGCTTGCCCATCAACGGCTCTCGGAACTGCTCCATCACCTGCCCAAGCGGCCGCCCCTTTAGCGCTCCATTCGCAACCAGGCTTTGGTGGTCGGTGCGGTCGCTTAACACCCACGCCTCGCCAATAGGTCCGTCGCCCGGAAGCGGCGTGGAGAGCAGGCTGGCTAATCGCCGGCCACCCCATATTCGATACTGATAAGTGAGATCGAAGCGGAGCGGATACAACTGCGCTTTGTTCATTGTCTGCTGTTCTCTTTCCTCAGCGAAAACTCAATTCGCCGCGCTGGCCGGCAGCGCAGGTTGTTGATGGCCATTGGGAACCCACGCCAGATCGCCACTCAAAACGTAGACAGCGAGCGCGGCAGCCATGAAGACGGCGCCTATCCAAAAGCGCCAGTCACGATGCATACGTCTCCAGTAAGGCCCGGGATCGGGTTCTCCACCGTCGCTGCTGTTTCCTTCGGGGTTGTGCTTGTTTCCTGTCATTCTTTCTCCAGCTCAGATGAGTATTTACCCCTGTGCGCCGTCGGATTGCAAAGCTCTCGATGATAGAAGGCTCACTGCGCCAACGCCGAAGACGTTCGCCTTAGTCTCCGGACCGTCTCTTCCGCCAGTGACCAGGCGGAAACAGCGGCCCAGGACAAAGCACCCTGCGGGCGAAAGAAACATGTCCCACATGATCTCACTGCATCTACAAATGCGGCAGCGAATCGCAGTCTTCATCGCCTGACCTTACTCCTGCCTCACTGGGAAAAGTGTGCAGTGTTGCTCGCAAAGTTGGCTTATGGACGCAGTCGATGAAGGCCGCATCGTGCTGGACCTGCAACGGAGACACCCGACCTGTTCTCTATTGAGCAGATTGAATTCCAAAGGCCGCGTTAACTGTATGTCAGCTCTTTTACCAAACAATGAGGCGCAAAAGCAGCGGAAAGGTAAGGACCAAAGGATGGAAGACCATAGATGCAGAGTTGCTGCAAAGGCGGTCGACGACCCTCGCTGCGAAGGTTATTTCGGTAGCACGCTCATTGTGGACGAGGACCCAAGGTATATGTGCGCGGATCGCCGAGTGGATCTCGACGTGGAAGATTGCCGGTGCGGCAGGGTTGCAATGAATATGGAAGACCCAAGGTGCCAAGGCCTTTTATTGAAATGGTGATTGTGGCTCCCGCCGAATGGCGTTCAATCCCATACCGCTCTTCGCGCGCAGGTCAAAGTAGACCAACGGATCGCGAGACCTCGATCCACAATAGGGTAGGAGGAAGTTTTTGCCCGGTCGCGCACTCCGTTCCTGCTTTGCATTTCCTTATGCGGTGCAGGCGCAGGTTGTGGTGGTCGTGCATCCCCGTCATCGTCATCCTCACTACCATCGCCACCATCGCTGGAACTACTAACAAATTCAACATCGAATCCAAGGAAGAGAGAGGTTTTACCCAATGAAACAATCGGTATTCGAACACGTGGGTCAAAAAATTGACGGTACGATTGACGACACGACGCACAAAGCTTCCCGTGCGGCATCCGCGGTTGTGGATGCAATGGGAGACAGTGTTTCAACTGCCAGGCGCGCGGTCAGAGATAGTGCCGACGCCGCAACGGAAATTCTTTACAACACAAAGAAGCGATTGCAACGAAACCCGCTTGAGGCCGTTGCAATAACATTCGCAGCCGGCATTGCGGCTGGGGCAGTGATCAGCTGGATCTTGAGGCGGAAATCGATCCAGCAATAAAGCAAAGCCTGGAAGATCAGGCGGCCCCGGTGGCTACAACCTCCACTGGGTCAAGACCTGACGCCAGGCCGCATGGGATCGAGTTGGTCACGCGACCACCAGTGCTCCAATCCGACCATTGCCTCAAAGGCCGGACTACAATGAGCTATGCGAAGAGCCCTCATTGCTGTGATTGCGATTGCCGTGGTCTTGCCGATTGCCATCTTGCTGGCGCGATCGGCAACCCCTGTATTGGATCTGCCCTCGCCGGTAACCTCCCTGGGGCAGGCAACTTCCATTACCGTTCACATCCGCGACCCCCGTGGCGTCCGCAAAGTGGAAGCATTTGTTGAGCAGAACGGCGCCAGGTTTCAGGTCTGGCAACTGCCCCAACCTTCCGCGGCCGCCGACAATACCTGGAGCTTTGTAGCTGGAACAAAGACGACGACGCAACTGCGAGACGGCCAGGCAATACTCACCATTGAAGCGACCTCGAACGACTTGCTTCGCAAGACTGCTACGCTTGAGCGCGGTGTTACGGTCGTCACCCAGCCTCCCACCTTGAGTGTCGATTCAGAACAGCACTACCTATACCTGGGCATGGCCGACCTTGCGACCTTCGACGTCTCCGGCAACTTTTCCGCGGCCGGTGTTCGTGTTGGCGATCAGACCTATCGGTCCTGGCCAATGCCGGGCGGCAAACCAGGCTTGTTTTCGCTCTTCGCTTTCGCATGGAACATGCCCCCAGGCACCATTCCTCAGGTATTCGCTTCCAACGCAGCAGGTAACGATGTAACCAGTCCGCTCACCGTGCAGTTCCCCGCAAAGGAGCAGCCAAAATACACCGTCCATGACCTCCAGGTGAGCGATGCCTTTCTGCAAAAGGTAATCAACGAGTTGGATCCAAATGGCACAGGCGACCCTGTCGCGCGTTTTGTCAAAATCAATAACGAGATGCGCAAGGCCAACAACAAAACTCTCTCCGACCTTCGCCTCAAAACCACTGACCACTTCCTGTTCTCGCAGCCGTTCACCCGGCAGTCCCATTCCCAGTCTGAAGCCACATTTGCCGATCTGCGCAACTATATCTACCAGGGCAAAAAAATCGATCAGCAGGTCCACCTTGGTTACGATCTCGCCGTTACGCAGCACGTTGGTGTCGAAGCATCCAATGACGGCCGCGTTGTCTACGCGGCGCCGCTCGGCATCTACGGCAACTGCATCGTTGTGGATCATGGCTATGGCCTGCAGACGATCTACGGCCACATGAGCCACATCGAAGTGCATGTGGGCGACCTGGTGAAGCGTGGTCAGATCATGGGCCAGAGCGGCATGACCGGCATGGCCGGAGGTGATCACATTCACTTCGCCATGCAGCTCGACGGTGTCCAGATTGACCCGAAGGAATGGTGGGACAGCCACTGGATTCAGGACCACATCGCGAAGCGCGTGGACCTCCCTGGATTCACAAAATGAGGTAAGGCAAGAAGCTCTGGATTCGATCCAGGAATCCCTGTTTCCGCGAGTATTC
>Ga0302319_10020420_pt1 | contig 11984 bp, 12 predicted proteins | sample Bog_T0_2_FD_203319 | JGI IMG/M metagenome (GOLD analysis project Ga0302319, IMG submission 203319) | Peat permafrost microbial communities from Stordalen Mire near Abisko, Sweden - Bog_T0_2 | ecosystem: Environmental > Terrestrial > Soil > Wetlands > Peat | place: Sweden: Abisko, Stordalen Mire...
CTTAACTCGGATGAGACCCAACCCCACTTTCAGACCTCCTGCTCTGCAGAATATACGCTAGCGCTGCTGCCTCCGGGGAATGCAGAGGCTCCCAAGCCAGGTCACCCTGTCTGATATAAGCGCCAGATGCAATGTAGACCAGTAAACGTTGCGTGAGCGGCGTTTCGGCGGGAAGAAAGCAGACCGCCTGGAAACTGGCCCCAGATCGCGCCGGCTTCCTTGCCGCCCATGGTCTGCCAGACGTTTTGGCCACGCCCGACCTCGCCGTCGGCGCAGACCACTCCACCGGCGGTCTTCACGAGCCGGCCGGGAATCGGCGGCATCTCCTGGTGAATCTGCGTGCCCATCCAGCCCAGGATCGAGAACGGGAATACTAAGATGGCCGCGAAGGCAAGCCACAGTTTCCTCATGAATTCAAAGCTCCTTGCACCCTGGCAGTGAGGCGCCAACGCGGCTCATGTCTGAGAGGCGATACGGTGTCAGCTTCTCATGCCCGGGCGGCGTGGCACAGTGACCGCGGTCACAACGCAGGTGGAATCGAAGACCTGGCGAAAAAGATGCAGCCCGGCGATGGATCGCGAATAGCCGATTCTGAGTTGGTTGGTTGGAAGGATCAAGCCCGATCCGGAGCCGCGCGCCCTCGAGCAAAGTTCGCAGCCTGTGCATTGGTCCGCCTCAACGATGGGCATCGAATCGTGAGCTAATGTCATGATCAGATGCCTGGGCGCATCGCGTCAGGCGCGTTGCTGTGACGTGGCCGGCCTTGGGGGTGGCAGCACCAGCGTGACGCCAAGATTCACCGCAAACAGCGTCACCGCCAGCAGTTCGGTCACGGCGGAGGCGGGCAGGATTCTCCACGCGGCCTGCAAATTGTCCTCGTAGGCCGGGATCTCCGAAGCGATCCGCAGCAGGCAGCCTGCGTTCAGCACAATCAGACTGGCCGCCATCAGAGTCTTGCTGAAGAGCAATCGCATTCCGCAGAACGCAGGCAGGACCCGCTGGCCGATGGCAAAGACCATCGTGGCCAGAAAACCGACGGTGAGCGCATGGCGGGACGCGCCCCAGATGCCTCCGTGCGCATCGGATCGCGCCGCGTACACGCCGAGAGCCGCAGCCACGAGAAGCCAGACGTAGGCGCCGCGCACGACATGCGGGAAGGCCGCGCTCACACCGGCGGTCTTCGCGGGCTTTCGCGAGCGCTCGAATACCCCAAGCGCGATGGTGGCGATGATGGAGGCTGCCAGCAACAAAACTGTTGCTAGCTCAAACTGCCCAAATAGCGCCGCGCCGATGCCGCAAACACAAACAGCCAGCGCCGCCAGCAGTCCGTTCTTCAGCGGCTCGCGAAGACCCAGGAAGACAGGCAGCCAGCGGGCGTTGAATCCCCAAACCGCCAGGACGGGGAATCCCCAGGCGGCGAGGAACAGGTAGCGCTGGTCGAGCCAGTGTGGGATCTCGGGATGCGCGCCATTGACGGCCAGCAGCATGGTCTCGCCCTGGTTCATCAAGAGCGCCAGCAGGAAGCAGATCGTGGACGCGATGACGAGCTTCATCCACGTGTCAACGCCGGAGCGCGGGGCGGAACCAGATCTGTCAGCGCCCGCCGCCGGCTTGGGCCTGTGGCCGCGCACCGTGACGAAGAAGAGGATGAAGCCCCCGAGTTCCAGCGCCGCCGAGAGTGGCAGCAGCACGCGCCAATTCCACTCTGTGACATTGGCCAGCCAACGCAAGGTAATACCGCACGTCCAAAGCGCCCAACTGGCCCAGCCACGGCTCACCGCGGCGGGCATGAGCCGAACCATTTTCGACAGGGAGTAATAACCGATGCCGATGATAAAGGTGCCGATCCAGCCGAAGATCTGAGCGTGCCCGTGGGCCTGAATCCATGCCTGAGAGAGGCTTCCGAGGGAGCGGCGGCCGCTGATCGAAACCAGATTCCACACTCCCAAGAAGGTCCCAGGCAACAACAGAAACAGCAGGCCAGTAACGACGTAGATCGTCACCAGACGCTGCAATGCGATCTCGGTTGCCACCGCGGTGCCACTGGTAACAAGCGGAGACTGCGGCGGGGCAGTGACACGGCTCATCAGATCGCCCTCCGATGCTAGCGTTTTTCCAGTGCGATGGCGCGCGGAAACAGGATGTTATTTTCGAGGTGGATGTGCGCGTGCAGATCGGCCTCGAGCGCCTGCAATCCCCCATAAAGAGCGCGAACCGTGCTGCACGCGTACGGCGGCAATCGATAGTCGTTAGTCAGTGCGCGGATTTCGGCCAGCGCGCCTCCGGCACTCTCGTGTTCCCGCTCCATCATCGCGATTGGCGCGCCGATGGTTCCGAAGGGAACGGGCGGCATGGGCCGGCCCTGGGCCTCGGCGGCGCCGTATTGCTCCAGGAAGGGGAACAGGATTGCCTCTTCCTTGTGCAGATGCAGTTCCAATTCCGCGCGCAACGCGCCAAACACTTGCGCCATGCGGTCGAGCGTCTTTGGATCGCGCTCGCCGTGCACGGCATGCACCTTATTCAGGCGGTCGCCCAGGGCCGGCAGTTCCAGTTTCAGATACTCGTGGTGCGTCGCAACAATGTGCTTCACCAGTTCGCCGAGCGGCGCGGTCTGCCAGTCTTTCCCGGACACGCCGGCCGCCTGGGTCTGTTCCACTTCCTGCATCACGACCTCGGGCTTGAGTCCCTTGGCGAGGCAGGCCTCGTCAAACGGCTGCTTCCCGCCGCAACAATAATCCAGGCCATGGCGTTCGAGCGTTCGAACGGCGTTGAGTGAGGTGGCCGCAACATCGGCCAGAGTCGTCGTTGTTTTTGTCATCGGCATTGTCATCCATCCTTTTGTAATTCAATGATGAGGCTACATCCGGCGCGAGTCGGTGACCGCAGTCACGCGCTGCCCGCATTTCGTCGTCAACGGAAGTGGGTTGGCGCCGTTTCGGGATTGGCTCACTGACCTTCATCACGACTCCTCGCAAACCACCGCCGTGGCCATTGAGACTCCGCGTGACGCGATGGTGGACAGCCTGATCGCACGCAGCTTCTTGGCGGCCGCGCTGAATGGCGCCGCAAATTCAATCTAGGTTTGTGAAGCGTGCGAATTCAAAACTCAGTGTCAGCTTCGGCTCGCAGCGCGTCGATGTCGGCGATTACGATTTGCCGCTTGACGACCTTCACCATTCCTTCAGCCTGAAAGCGCGCCAGGTTGCGGCTCACCACCTCGCGCACGGTGCCCAGCCGCGCGGCGAGTTCTTCGTGCGTGAGAGGAATCTCCTTCGGCGCTCCCGCCACGTCCGTCTTGGCCGCTTCGAGCAACACACGCGCCAGACGCTGCCGCACGCTGCCGAACGTGACCGTCTCGATCAGTTGCACCAGCGTCCGCAGTCGCTTGCCCACCACCGCCAGCACCTTCAACGGTACCCTCGGATGTTGCTCGCAGAAACGCCGGAAGTCGTCTTTGTGCAGAAGAAACGCAAGCGTCTCCTCGATCGCCGTGGCGTTCGCCGGATATCCGCCGTCATCGAACAGCGGCACCTCGGCGATGCTCGACGGTGCACTCTCGCGCGCCAGCATAATCTCGCGTCCCGATGGGCTCGTCTTGGTGATTTTCACTGCCCCCGACCCGAGCACCCACAGCCCCGCGCAGGGGTCGCCTTCATAGAACAAAGCGGCGCCGGGGCCAAATTGGTGCGGCGTCGCGAGCGCCGCCAGTTGGTCGCGATCGGCGGGATCAAGCGTCCAGAACAGCGGCGTCTTGGTGAATGTCTCGCGCCGGATCGCGAGGAGGGTCGCGGAGGATGGCAATGGCAATTGGCTCCCAATTTACCGCATGCGAACAGTGCGCCTCAATCTGCCCCAGTGGCGCAATTCGCCACGGCTTCCGCCGCCATTGGATCGATCCGCTGCTGTTTATCGAACGCTTGCTGCTCGCCAGCGAGCCGCATTGCGCGTTACGCTGCCCCATGGAAGCGATCGCGCCGGCGTCAGTAAGACCAAGATCGCCCGCGGTCTGCGGGTCCCCTTTCCCCTCGCTCCCACTTCGCCAGCGTGCTCGGGTCCACACCGAGATCTAGCGCCGCCTCTTTCTGCGAGAGGCCCATCGCTGTTCGATGCCGGACGAGCCGCTCGCCCCAGTCGCTTGCCGTCGGCAGAGGGTTGTAACCGAGGAACCGGATGATGGCGGGCATGTACCTAATCTCTGGCGCGGCCGCGTTGGCCTCCCAATTGAAGACGCTCGTCGTGTCCACTCCGATCCGTTCGGCGACATCCTTTTGGAGCATCTTCAATCCGAGGCGACTTCTCCGGATGACGGCCACGCGCGTTGCGACCGGTGAACCGCGCGGACCAAGTGCAGAGCGAACGCATGTCCGAAAAGGTCGTCTGGCAGCACCTGCAGCCATATGCGGCGGCGGCGGGCGTACCCGGAATCGCCCCACATGACTTGAGGCGCAGTTGCGCGAAGATGTGCCGTGGCGCAGGTGGCGAGCTTGAGCAGATCCAGTTGCTGCTCGGCCATTCGTCGGTTCAGACCACCGAGCGATACCTCGGCGCGAAGCAGGATCTCGTTCATGCGCAGAACGATGGCATTCGGCTGAGAGTGGCGCAATAAAGCAATCGCCACCGCCAGCGCCGTGCGGATTTCAGAGCGCGGGCAGAGAAAGCCGGGCGTGTACTGCCGGGAGTCCGAAGGCGCGGGCGGTGTCCGCCGCACACCCCGCGCAATTCCAGTGAATTACGGGCGATAATTGTGGATTGACTGAACACGAGCATATCGAGACGTTCTTTACGGATCTCCGGGACACGCATGTCAGCGGGGTAGGCGTAAAAGAGACCTCCTATTATCCGTACCTCTCGAATCTGCTGAACACGATCGGCAAGAAGCTTAAGCCGCGCGTTCGCTGCATTATCCATCCGCACAGCATCGGCGCGGGCCTGCCGGATGGAGCCCTGATAACGACCGATCAGAAATCCTCGGCAGACGATCCGCTGTCCGAGGGGCTTATCCCGTCGCGCGGCGTCATTGAAATCAAATCGCCCGATGAGGAAGCGCAGGAAACCGCCAGCAACGAGCAGGTGACGAAGTACCTCAGCAAATACGGCCTCGTGCTCGTGACCAATCTGCGGCAGTTCGTCATTATGGCGCGCGTCAACGGCCAACCGAGGCAACTGGAGGCGTTCACGCTTGCGCCCTCCGAGAAGGCTTTCTGGAAGGCCGTCGCCAATCCCAAGAAGCTGACGGAATCGCTGGGCGCGTCTTTTCATGAATATCTCGTGCGGGTTTTGCTTCAGGCCGCGCCGCTGACCAGCCCCAAGGAAGTGGCATGGTTTCTGGCATCCTACGCCCGTGACGCCAAGGCCCGCATGGAGGGGAAGGCTGACCTTCCTGGCCTTGCCAGCTTACGCTCGTCCCTGGAGGAAGCCCTTGGGCTCAAGTTTACCGGGAAGGAGGGCGAGCACTTCTTCCGCTCTTCGCTGGTGCAGACGCTCTTCTATGGGGTGTTTTCGGCGTGGGTGCTATGGTGCAAGCGTCCTGCGACCGGCACCAAGGACAAATTCAATTGGCACGAAGCGGCCTGGTCGCTGCACGTGCCGATGATTCGGACCCTTTTCGAGCAACTGGCAACGCCCTCGAAGCTTCAGGCACTAGGGCTGGAGGAAGTGCTGGACTGGACGCAAACGGCGCTCAACCGTGTGGACCGTGCGGCGTTTTTCTCCAATTTCGAGGAACATCATGCCGTGCAGTATTTCTATGAGCCCTTCCTGGCCGCTTACGACCCGGTGTTGCGCAAGAGGCTGGGCGTCTGGTTTACGCCGCCGGAGATTGTCCGGTACATGGTTGCTCGCATCGACCGCGTATTGCGGGACCAGTTGAACGTCCCGGACGGATTCGCCGACCCCAATGTGTTCGTGCTCGATCCGTGCTGCGGGACCGGCGCATTTCTCGTCGAAGTGCTGCGTCACATTGAGACAACGCTGAAGGCTGACGGCGGCGACGCTCTGACTGCGGAAGACGTGAAGACCGCCGCGATGGAGCGTGTTTTTGGATTCGAGCTTCTGCCCGCCCCTTTTGTCGTCTCTCACCTTCAGCTTGGCTTGCTTCTGCAAAACATGGGAGCGCCGCTGTCGGAGAAGCTCCACGAGCGCGTAGGAGTTTACCTCACCAACGCGCTGACCGGCTGGAATCCGCCCAAGGGACCGAAGCAGAAAATCATTCCCGAGCTGGAAGACGAGCGAAACGCGGCGGAACTGGTCAAACGCGACAAGACCATCCTGGTCGTGCTTGGAAATCCGCCCTATTATGCCTTTGCCGGTGTCAGTCCCGAAGAAGAGCAGGGCCTTGTCGAACCTTACAAGGAGGGTTTGTCATCGGAATGGAACATCCGTAAATACAATCTCGACGAGCTGTACGTGCGTTTTCTCCGCCTGGCCGAGCGGCGCATAGCGGAGATGACCGGACGCGGGATTGTCTGCTACATCTCCAGCTATTCCTACTTGAGCGATCCGTCCTTCGTGGTGGTTCGCAAGCGGTTTTGCGGAGAGTTTGACTATGCCTGGATAGACTGCCTCAACGGAGACAGCCGGGAAACGGGAAAGCTTACGCCGTCCGGCCAGCCGGACCCGAGCGTCTTTTCCACCGAGTACAACCGCGAGGGCATCCGGCTTGGCACGTCGATCGGCCTGTTTGCCAAGACCGGAGCGGCGAAGCCTCAGGCCCTCGTCAGATACCGTGAATTCTGGGGAGCTGATAAGCGCGCGCTTCTTCTGAAGACGCTCGATGAGGGAGCAGACTTTGACTCGCAGTACGAACAGGTCGAACCAGTAGCGGATAACCGATTCTCCTTCCGACCGTCAAAGACCGAAGTCAACTATGCTGACTGGCCATTTGTTGTCGAACTTGCGGAGGAGGAGCCGATCAGCGGCCTTCAGGAGATGCGCAGAGGTGCCCTCATGGCGCATGCGCGCGAACCGCTTGAAGAACTCATGACGCAATATTTTGACACGGGGGTAGACTGGGCCACTTTTGCGGTAGGCGGCACGAGCCTTGCGAAGAAGGCAGGGGGATTTGATCCCGTTTCGACGCGCGCTCGTCTTCAAAACTCTGAAGCCTACGACGAGACGCGGTTGAAGCGTTACGCGCTATACCCCTTCGATGATCGCTGGTGTTACTACAGCAGCGTTCCCTTGCTGTGGAACAGGCCAAGGCCCGAACTCGTTTCGCAACGCGCCGACGAGGAATCCTTTCTGATTGTGCGGCGCTTCGCGGAGCGTCCGAAAGAGGGCCGTCCTGCAGTCTTCACCTCCGCCTTGCCGGACTATCATCTGCTGCGACCGAATGCCGTTGCTATTCCGCTCCGGCTTGGCACGGCCCCTGCCGATGTATCCCCACAAACGACCGGGCAGGGGAGCATCTTTGAGCATCTGCACGATTCCAAGCACACCAGCGCCAATCTTTCTCAGGCAGCGAGGGCCTATCTTGCAGCGCTGACGAAGCTGAACCCCGATCTGAACGAAGAGCTGAGCCGCGCCATCTGGTTTCACGCTCTCGCCATCCTCTATGCGCCGCTGTATCTTTCCGAGCATGCCACCTCCGTTCGCGCGGACTGGCCGCGCATTCCGTTACCTGCGTCCTTGTCAGCTCTTCAGCATTCGGCACAACTGGGGGCCAACATCGCGCAATTGCTCGACGTGGAGAAGCCAGTGCTGGGCGTTACAACCGGCAAGCTCAGAAAAGAACTGAACCCGCTTGGCAGAATCACCGGCCCAAAGGGTTTGAGCCTTACGATCAGCGCGGGCTGGGGTCATGCCCACAAAGAGAAACAGATCGTGATGCCGGGCCGCGGCCTGGAAAAGAAGCGCGACGTTACGGACGAGGAGAAAATTGCAATACGGGAGGGTGCCGCAGAGCTGGGGACTTCCGCCGAGGATGTGCTGACGCTGTGGGGCGAGGGCGCTCTGGACATCTATCTGAACAACGAAACGTTCTGGGGCAACGTGCCGGAGTCCGTCTGGGAATACACTATCGGCGGCTACCAGGTGCTCAAGAAGTGGCTCAGCTATCGCGAGCGTGACGTGCTCGGCCGGGACATCACGAGAGAAGAGGCGCGAGAATTCACGCACATCGTGCGTCGCATCGCTGCCCTTATCCTGTTGGAGCCAGACCTTGACAAGAACTATGCCGCGGCCAAGGCTGATTTTCACGTGTGGCAACAACAGGCCGATACTTCCGTCTCTCTCGCGCCAGAATAGCGGACCAGGATTCGTTCGCGGCCACCGTGTTGCTGCTGGTGTTTAGAAGACATTTAGTTGGCACGCCGGCACGAGCCCGTTATTCCGCCATGTCGGAAATTAACGCAAGGCTTACGGGGGCCCAAGGAGGCGCCGCCATTCGCGCACGGTTGGCCACGTTCCGCTCGGACGCGGCGGGATGGCTCGTCCTGCCGGGCTGGGTCGCCGTCGCAACGTCTGGCGCTTGCTCACGCCCAAAACGCCGAGGCAGTAAAATGTTCTTAGCTGCCTAGCCCGGCCAGGCGACAAGCCGGATTCCCTGTCCGGTTGGCGGCATTTTCATATTCAGGGAATCGCCGACCGATGCCCGTGAACTCTGTCTAGCTTGGCCCAGAGGGAGGTAGGATGGCACACCAATACTGCCACTTCCCGATCGGCCAGACCGGGCGTCTCTAGTAAGGAGAATGCTGTCCTGCGTGCCTGTCAGGCCGGCATAAGCGGAAGGGAGAAGTGAATGAGTCCAGACAAGGCTGCCGTGCTGTTCGATCAACTCGCGAAGACTCCCCGCCAGGGGCATGATGCCGAATGGTTGCGCTTTGTTGGTGAAGTCCTGAATTTGCCGGCATGCTACGTGCCGGCAGCCCAGGAGATTCTTCGGCAGGGTGCGTGGCGACGACATACCGGCAGAGGGCAAAACCCCATCGGCTACGTCAAGACGGCGACAGAGCGTGAAGGGCTGAAGATGGGCCTCGCAACGCATCGTCACGACCGCACCGAGCCGCGGGTGCCTACCAAAGATCAGCCGCAGAAGAGAGTACTCGAGAGTCGGATGGAGGAGCTTCGTTTTGATCGTGTGGAGAAGCGGCAAGGCCGCGTACCCCTGGCTGTTCCGGATGGAGTGGAATACAGCGATCACATCGATCAGCTACAGGGTGCCGGTATAGGTGGGATGCGAATAAAGACCAGCCGCGGAACATGGCACCAGGGTAGCGGGGAACTGGCAGATGATTATTCTCATCGCGAGATTCCCGTTTGGTTGCAGCGCGACGATGAATACGATGCCGTCAATTGGGAAACGGTGGCGAAGTATGCGGCGCTAAAGCCGCGCCTAGTGCCTTCCCTCGCTAAGGCGCTGCGGCTACGGCTCGAAGAAAAAATAGGTCGTCCCGCGGCGATGAGGGCAGCATCAAGCCCAAAGGAAGCACGTGAGATTGGGGCGGCCTGGAAATGGATCGATCGATATACGGAAACAAGGATAGCGCCCCTTTTCCAGTTGTCGGCGCCTCCGCCTCCTCGCGGAAAGGCAGCGGTCAGGGGTGGGTTCATTCCACCAGCGCAGGCCCTGCGTTCAGTGCTGAATGCTCACCTGCCCCGGCCGGCCATATGAGGCGCTTCTTGTGGCCAGGAACTCCAAAAACCGTATACGCTGTCGATCAAAATGGATGAGATTTGCCTGCATTGGGGCCTGCGCCGCGATACTGTTCGACTCTCATGGAATCGGCGCCGACTTATGTTGTTTTGCGGCGTAGAGGGAATCGAGCAGGAAGGTCTCGAGATTGAAGCGGTTACGATAGGCGAGGCCATGAAGGTTTTGCGATCGCTGGTATTGCATCAATTACACCCAGAATGCGCCCAATAAATGTTTTTGTTTCAATGGGTTGAAACAAAATGTCCCAAAATCGACTAGCGGATCGTATAGGTGATGTAGAAGGCTGCACCGGGAGGCCCCGAAGCGAGGCCCTTCGCGTGATGCCGCTAAAGTAGCCGGACTGTCGAGGCTCTGGCGTGTTCCACGAGAACCACAATTTCCAACACAAAGAGTTTGTTCTATAGGCACTAGGTCGTTGACCGCTTAGAACAGTTCTTCTCGTAACCAAAGTTGCGACGAGCAGCCTTGCGGTCAAATTTCCAGTTGATCGTGGTGCGGGCGCGATTCATCCGGCGATTCCAGGCTCGGCTTTCCCGGCGCAGAGTCTTTAGGTCAGGGATTCTTCTGGTACCGAGGCATTGCCGCGAGAACATGCCGATTCCGATTTCGGCTTGATTGAGCCAACTTCCGTGAGTGGGGGTGTAGTGAATGGTGAATCGGTCCCAGATCTCACCGCCGATCTCCTTGCCATAGAGAACGGTCAGGGACTTGCGGCGGTGGGTATTTAGGTTGTCCAGCACCAGGTGGATGGTCTCAGCTTCCGGGTACTGCATGGCCAAGCGGAAGGTTACCTGCGCGAACTGAAACGCCGAACGGTCCGGCGTGGCGAATGTGAAATGCCGGCCCGCTTTGGGCTCTACGGCGCAGAAAACATTGGCCGTGCCACGGCGCTCGTATTCGCTATTGCGCCTCGCTTCACGCCCCGGCACGGCCCGAGAGGCCGGACGGACGTCGGCGTGCAACGTGACTGGCTTCTCAACGTTCCTCTCGGGGGGAAAACTCCCGGCGAAGAGATTCGCGAGTAGAACAACAATCGCATTCACCACCTCGTAAGCTTGCGGCCGCTTGCTTGGCACGCAAGACTTCTTCCCCGACCGCCATGAACACTGGCAATGATCAGAATGAGCTCGCTACGCGCGCGGCCATCGAACTGCGCGCCGGTCGCGCACTGATGGACGCGGAATGGGCGGCGATGCGCGCCAGGCTTCTGGAATTCGCGGGCATCCTGCGTGACTGGGACCGAAAGACGACCGCGTCTCAAAAAGGTAATGTTGAGGTGCTATGTCAGCGAGAACCTTAACTGTCGCGCCAGCCTTCAAAGACAGATCGCCTGCGCGCGCCATCCGAGTTGTGCTGTACGCGAGGGTGTCGAGCAAGGATCAGGAGAAGGAGGGCTATTCCATTCCTGCACAGCAACGCTTGCTGCGGGAGTACGCACTCCAACACGGCACAATCGTTGCTGAGGAATTCGTGGATGTGGAGACCGCGAAGCAGTCCGGCAGAACCGCATTCACGGCAATGCTGGAGTACCTAAAACGACACCATGCGACCTGCCGCACGATCCTGGTGGAGAAGACCGACCGGCTCTACCGGAACCTGAGGGACTGGGTGACGCTCGACGGTCTCGATCTTGAGATCCACTTCGTGAAGGAGAACTGGATAGTCTCGCCGAACTCCCGGTCATCGGAGAAGCTCATGCACGGCATGAAAGTTCTGATGGCCAAGAACTACATCGACAACCTCTCCGAGGAGACCGTCAAGGGAATGACCGAGAAGGCGCGCGGCGGCATGTACCCGAGCTACGCTCCGGTGGGGTACCGAAACGTTGACGGTGCCGATGGCAAGCGAATCATCGTGCCTGATCCAGACGCGGCTTCAGTGATAACGGAACTGTTTGGACGATTTACTGAAGGGCGCCATTCGCTGAAGGCTCTGGTGAAGGAAATCAACGCTGAGGGCCTCAAGCTGCGTGGCCGCAAGCTCTACAGCAGTGTTGTTCACCAAATTCTCAGAAAGCGCCTGTACACCGGCGATTTCGATTGGGGCGGCTCCACGTACACGGGCACTCACGAGCCGCTGGTGACCCGTGAATGTTGGCAGCGCGTCCAGGAGTTGCTGGATGCTCGCGCCGAGAACAAGATTCGCAAAGTGAAGCATGACTTCGCGTACACCGGGCTGGTCCGCTGCGGCCACTGCGGCTGCATGCTTGTTGGCGAGTTGAAAAAGGGAAAGTACGTGTACTACCACTGCACCGGCAACCGGGGCAAATGCACTGAGCCGTACACGCGCCAGGAAGTTCTCATTCGCGAGTTCGCCAACATCCTGCAGGAAC
>Ga0302319_10020423_pt1 | contig 11984 bp, 10 predicted proteins | sample Bog_T0_2_FD_203319 | JGI IMG/M metagenome (GOLD analysis project Ga0302319, IMG submission 203319) | Peat permafrost microbial communities from Stordalen Mire near Abisko, Sweden - Bog_T0_2 | ecosystem: Environmental > Terrestrial > Soil > Wetlands > Peat | place: Sweden: Abisko, Stordalen Mire...
GCCGCGATTGGCCGCGGCGGGCACGCCTCCTCGAACAGCGCGGCGCCGCCGTCGGCGGTCAGTGGCCGCAGCTCGACGGGCGCGGGATGGGGCGCGTCGGGCGCGGCGGCGTCGGCGACGAAACTGACCATGGCGCTGCCGCCGCCCCGCTTCAGCTTGCAGAAGCTGCGTAGCGACGCGGCGAGCCGCCCGGGCGCCTCGGCGGAAAGGCGGCCGGTGCGGAATTGGGCGCCTTGCGGATAGAGGATCAGATAGGCGCCGGCGCCAGGCAGGTCGAGAACCGCGCCGGTGTCGGCGTCGCGCACGGACAACGTCGTCGTCATCGTCGCGCCGCCACGGCGATAGGCGAACGTCGCTTCCAGCGTCGCGCGATGGCCGTTGACCGGTTCGGCGAGCGGCGCTGACGCCGTGGCGGCGAACTGCGAAGCCGAACGCGACCTGACGTCGATCGCGAGGCCGGCGAGCCCGTTCGGTTGCGCGTCGGCGAGGATCGGGTTCGGCCGGTCGACCCACGCTGTCGCCAAGTGCGACAGACGCAGTTCGTCGGCGCTCATCCAGTGGATCGACTTGGAGGGCGTCGTCATCGTCAGCTTCATCACTGGATCGGTGACGCCCATCTCGGCGAAATAGTCGGCCACATCGTAGTCGACCGAATCGTCGGCGGCGAGCTTGGCGGTGGTGGTCGATTTCTGCTCGCCGACGAAATGGCGCGACAGCTCGAGTTTGATGCCGGCGAACTTCAGATAGCGAACCTTGTAGAGCTTCTTGACCTGCGTTTCCTTGATGACTTCGGTCATCTGATGGACACCGATGTAGGATTGCAGGCTGACGTAGCGCTCGACGCCGCCGGCGAGCGCCAAGGTGCAGGCCGAGGCGCAATAGGCGCCGCGAGAGTCGACGGCGCCCTTCGCTTCACCGCAGGTGTTGGCGCCCTTCGCGCAGGGCGAGAGCGTGGTATGGGCGACGACCACCGCCAGACGCCTGGCGCGGATCAGGCGACCCATCGCCATCGCGTCCTCGACCGCGCCGCCAGCCGAGTTGATGACGATCGGCAGGCGGCGACCGCCGATCGTGTTGAGCGTGCGCTCGAGCGCTTCGGCGGAGCCGGTGACGATCTTGCCCTCGGCGGAAATCCATTCCGGACAATCGGGCCGACAGGCCGCGTTGTCGCTGCGCACCTTGACGAAGCGCATCGGCGCAGCGGCGTTCGGCGCTGCATGCGGGCCCGCCAGCGCGGCGCCAAACGGCGTCCTCCCGTCCGCCGCGACGCTGAGGACGAGGGAGGCGAGAAGCGATGTGGCGCAAAAGAGAAATCGGCGTGCGCTGATTGGGCGGAAGCGGACCGACGACATCACGCGCATTATCGCGTCGCCGACGCACGATGTCGAGGACTTTGGCAATTTCCCTCTCGGGCCCTGGTGTGGTAACGAGCCGCGCATGACGACCCGCATCGACCGACGTTTTGCCGCCTTGCGCGCCGAGGGGCGCGCCGCGCTGGTCACCTTCGTCATGGCCGGCGACCCCGACGTGGCGACTTCGCTGGCGATCGTCAAGGCCTTGCCCAAAGCCGGCGCCGACGTGATCGAAATCGGCATGCCGTTCAGCGATCCGATGGCGGACGGACCGGCGATCCAGGCTGCGGGGCTGCGCGCCCTGCGCGGCGGGCAGACCTTGCGCAAGACGCTGGCGCTGGCGCATGCGTTCCGCGAGACCGACGCCGACACGCCGATCGTGTTGATGGGATATTACAACCCGATCTATGTCTATGGCGTCGAAGCGTTCCTGCGCGACGCCAATGCCGCCGGCGTCGATGGTCTGATCGTCGTCGATCTGCCGCCGGAGGAGGACGAGGAATTGTGCCTGCCGGCGCTCAAGGCTGGGCTCAATTTCATCCGCCTGGCGACGCCGACCACCGACGACGATCGCTTGCCGGCGGTGCTCGCCAACACATCGGGTTTTGTCTATTACGTTTCGATCACCGGCGTGACCGGCGCAGCGGCGCCCGACCCCGGCAAGACCGGCGCCGCCGTTGCGCGGATCAAGCGTCATACCCATCTGCCGGTAGCGGTCGGATTCGGCGTCAGGGACGCGGCGAGCGCGGCCGCGATCGCCGGCGTCGCCGACGGCGTGGTGGTTGGGTCGGCGCTGGTCGAGGCGCTTCGTGCCTCGCTGGTCGATGGCAACGCGGGACCGAAGACGGTCGAGGCCGTGGCCAGCCTGGCGCGGACGATCGCCGCCGGCGTGCGCAGCGCCGCCAAGGCGGATCAGCAGACGGGGGCTAGCCGATGAACTGGATCTCGAACGTCGTCCCGCCGAAAATCCGCTCGCTGCTGCGCCGGGAAACGCCGGAGAATCTGTGGGTCAAATGCCCCGAAAGCGGCCAACTGGTGTTTCACAAGGATCTCGAAGCCAACCTGATGGTCGTGCCGGGTTCCGGCTACCACATGGCGATCGAGCCGAGAGTGCGGCTGGCGTCGCTGTTCGACGACGGCGCGTACGAAGAGCTGGCGGTTCCCGAGACGGTGTCGGATCCGCTGAAGTTCCGCGATGTGAAGCGCTACGCAGACCGGCTCAAGGAACATCGCGCCAAGACCGGATCTGACGACTCGGTCATCGTAGCGCGCGGCGCGATCGAGGGCATGGCGACGATGGTCGGCGTGCACGATTTCGCCTTCCAGGGCGGCACGCTCGGGGTCGCCGCCGGCGAAGCGATCGTCGACGGCATGAGCGAGGCGGTCGAGCGCCGCACGCCCTTCATCATCTTCACCGCCTCGGGCGGCGCGCGGATGCAGGAGGGCATGTTCGCGCTGATGCAGATGCCGCGCACCACGGTCGCCGTGCAGCGACTGCGCGCCGCCAAGGTGCCCTATATCGTCGTGCTGACCAATCCGACCACTGGTGGCGTCACTGCCTCCTACGCCATGCTCGGCGACGTGCATATCGCCGAGCCCGGCGCCGTGATCGGTTTCGCCGGCGCGCGCGTGATCGAACAGACGGTGCGCGAGCGCCTGCCGGAAGGGTTCCAACGCGCCGAATTCCTGCAGGCGCACGGCATGGTCGACATGGTGACGCCGCGGCCGCAGATGCGCGCGACGCTGGCGCGGCTGTGCCGGTTGCTGACCGCGTCGCAGAGCGCGCCGGCGGCGGCCTGACTGTCGGAACGCGGGCGGAAAGCGGCATGACTGCGATCGACGCCGTCCTCGAGCGATTCGGGCTTCTGCATCCGCGCAAGATCGACCTGTCGCTCGACCGCGTCCAAAGGCTGCTCGCCGATCTCGGTTCGCCGCATCTCCGCCTGCCGCCGGTCGTCCATGTCGCCGGGACCAACGGCAAGGGCTCGACCGTCGCCTTCATGCGCGCCGCGCTCGAGGCGGCGGACAAGCGGGTTCACGTCTACACGTCGCCCCATTTGGTGCGGTTCAACGAGCGCATCCGCCTCGCTGGCGAACTGGTCGACGACGAGCGGCTCGGCGATGCGCTGGCGCGCTGCGAGGCGGTCAACGCCGGTCGGTCGATCTCGGTGTTCGAGATCACCACCGCGGCCGCGTTTGTCCTGTTCAGCCAGACGCCTGCCGACTATCTGTTGCTCGAAGTCGGGCTCGGCGGCCGCTACGACGCCACCAACGTGATCGAGCGGCCGGCGGCGACGGTGATTACGCCGGTGTCGATCGATCACACCGAATTTCTCGGTCCGACAATCGAGAAGATCGCCTACGAGAAGGCGGGCGTTCTGCGTCGCGGAACGCCGGCGATCGTCGCCGAACAGGACGAGCGCGCGCTTCGCGTCATCGAGCGCGAGGCGCTGAAGCTCGGCGCCTTGCGGCGGTTCGCCGGACGCGATTTCTTCATCCGTTCCGAGCACGGCCGGCTCGCCTACGAGGACGCCGAGGGTCTCGTCGACCTGCCGACGCCGCGACTGGCCGGCCGCCATCAGTTCGGCAACGCCGCGACGGCGGTGGCGACGCTCCGGGCGATCGAGCCGGGGATTTCCAACCGCGCCCTCGAGCGCGGGCTCACCGAAGTCGAGTGGCCGGCGCGACTGCAGAGGCTGCGCGGCGGGCCGCTGGTCGCGCTCGCCCCGCCGCAGGCCGAGGTCTGGCTCGATGGCGCCCACAACGAAGCGGGAGGGCGCGCGCTCGCCGAGGCGATCGCCGATCTTGAAGACCACGCGCCGCGGCCGCTGGCGCTGATTTGCGGCACGCTGGCGAGCAAGGACACTGCGGGCTTCCTGCGCCACTTCAAGGGGCTGGCGCAGGAGGCGCTCGCGGTGCCGATCGTCGGCGAACACGCCGCGCGGCCGGCCGAGGAGGTCGCGGCGATCGCCCAGAGCGTCGGTCTTCAAGCCGCAGCTTGCGACAGCGTCGCTTCGGCGCTCAGATTCCTGGCGGCGCGCGACTGGCCGACGCCGCCACGCATCCTGATCGCCGGCTCTCTCTATCTCGCTGGGACCGTGCTCGAAGCGAACGACGACGCGCCGCGCTGACCGGCGCCCGGCCAAGCGTCAATTGTCGCCGCTGGCTGCGTCCTTCGCTTTGGCGGTCGTGCGGCCATGCAGAAGGTCGACGGCGGCGATGAGCTGCGCGTCCTTGGCCGGGTCGGGCGGCACATAGGCTTCGGAGCCGGTCTTCTCGTCGGCGCCGTTCTTCAGGTGGCCTGTGAGCGAAGCCTCGCCCTTGCTGTCGACCTTGCCCTTCAGGTCGTCGGGAATGGCCTCGCGCACCTTGATGTCCGGCTCGATGCCTTTGGCCTGGATCGAGCGGCCGGACGGCGTGTAGTAGCGCGCCGTCGTCAGCTTCAGCGCCCCGTCTTCGCCGAGCGGCAACACGGTCTGCACCGAACCCTTGCCGAACGAGCGCGTGCCGATCAGCGTCGCGCGCTTGAGGTCCTGCAGCGCGCCGGAGACGATTTCCGAGGCCGAAGCCGAGCCGCCGTTGATCAGCACGACCATCGGCTTGCGCTGCGAGAGGTCGCCGCCGGAGCGCGCGTAATATTCCTGCTGCTGGTCGAGCGCCCGGCCGCGGGTCGAGACGATCTCCCCGTGGTCGACGAAGGCGTTGACGACCTCGATCGATTGTGTGAGCAGGCCGCCGGGATTGTTGCGCAGATCGAGGATGTAGCCCTTGAGCTTGTCCGAGCCGGGATCGCCACGAAATCGCGCCATCGCCTTCTGCAAGCCGTCGTAGGTCTCCTGATTGAACTGGGTGATGCGGATATAGCCGATGTCGCCGCCGCCCTCGAGCCGCGCCCGCACCGGCAGCACCTTGATGATCTCGCGTACGATGGTGAACTCGCGCGGCGCCTTGTCGCCGTCGCGCTGCACCGTGAGCTTGACCGACGTCTTGGCCGCCCCGCGCATGCGGTCGACCGCCTCCTTGAGCGACAGTCCCTTGACCGGCGTGTCGTCGATCGCGGTGATGATGTCGCCGGACATCAGGCCGGCGCGCGCCGCCGGCGTGTCGTCGATCGGGCTGACGACGCGGACGACGTCGCCCTCCTGCATGACCTCGAGGCCGAGCCCGCCGAATTCCTCGCCCTTCATCGTGTTCTGGAATTCGCCGAGCGCCTTGGCGTCGAAGTAGGTCGAATGCGGATCGAGCGAGGCGAGCATGCCGTTGACCGCGCCGACGACCATCTTGTTCTCGTCGGGCTCGTCGACGTAGGCGTCGCGCACGGTCTCGAACACGCGCGCAAACAACGCCAGATTGTCGCTGGCGGGCGCGTCGGCGCTCGACGTCGCCTGCGAAGCGCCGCCGCCGACGAACGCGACCGCGAGGGCGCCGCAGGCGACGCCAACGGCCAGATAGGGCGCCGCGCGCGATATTCGGGTCATGATCCTCCGCGTCACTTCGGCGCGTCGGGGGCAGGGGAGGCGGCCGGCGTCGGCAGTGCGTCGCCGCCTGAAGCCGGCGCTGCGACAGCAGGCGCCGCTGGGCCCGAATCCGGCTTCGGCGGGGCCGCGTCGGCGCGCTTGACGCCGTGCAGCAGGTCGATTGCGGCGACGAGTTGCTTGTCATCCTTCTCGTCGGCCGGCACGTAGGCCTGCGAGCCGGTCTTCTCGTCGTCGCCGTTCTTCAGGTGGCCCTTGAGCGAGGCCTCGCCCTTGGTGTCGTCCTTGCCCTGCAAGTCGGCCGGAACGTCCTCGAGGATGACCATGTCGGGGTCGATGCCCTTGGCCTGAATCGAGCGGCCCGAGGGGGTGTAGTAGCGCGCGGTGGTCAGGCGCAACGCGCCGTCCTGGCCGAGCGGCATGATCGTCTGAACCGAACCCTTGCCGAACGAGCGCGTGCCGATCAGCGTTGCCCGCTTGTGGTCCTGCAGCGCGCCGGCGACGATCTCAGAGGCGGAAGCCGAGCCGCCGTTGATCAGCACCACCATCGGCTTGCCGCCGGAGAGGTCGCCGCCGGGCCGCGCGTTGAAGCGCTGCGCGTCGTCGGCATTGCGGCCGCGAGTCGAAACGATCTCGCCGCGGTCGACGAAGGCGTTGACGACGTCGATCGACTGGTCGAGCAGGCCGCCGGGGTTGTTGCGCAGATCGAGAATGTAGCCCTTGAGTTTGTCGCCGAGGTCGGTGTGCAGCTTGTCCATCGCGCTCTTCAACCCATCGCCGGTCTGGGCGGTGAATTGGGTGATGCGGATGTAACCGATGTCGTCGCCGTCGACCTTGGCGCGCACCGACTGGACCTTGATCACGTCGCGGACGATCTTGAATTCCTTCACCTCTTTCGAGGCGCCGCGTGTGATCTTGAGCTTCACCGCCGAGTTGATCGCGCCGCGCATCTTGTCGACCGCCTGGTCGAGCGTCATGCCCTGGGTCGAATCGTCGTCGATCGCCGTGATGATGTCGCCTGACATGACGCCTGCCTTGGAGGCCGGCGTGTCGTCGATCGGGCTGACGACCTTGATCAGGCCGTCCTCCTGGGTCACTTCGATGCCGAGACCGCCGAACTCGCCGTTGGTCTGCACCTGCATGTCGCGATAGGCCTTCGCGTCCATGTAGCTCGAGTGCGGGTCGAGCGAACTCAACATGCCGTTGATCGCCGCCTCGATCAGCTTCGACTCGTCGGGCTTCTCGACGTAGTCGTTGCGAATCTTCTCGAACACGTCGCCGAAGAGATTGAGCTGGCGATAGGTGTCGGTGGCGGCGGCGAACGCGCTCTGCGTCAATTGGGGCAGCGCGTGCGGAAGGATGCCCGCAGCCATGGCGCCGATCGCCACGCCCAACGCCAAATAGGAAACCTTGCGTCTCATCCGCGGGCCTTTTCGATGTCTGACTTGGTCCACCACGGTCCGGAATCGACCGCCGTCTCGTCTTTCCTCAGTTCGATATAGAGAACCGGCTGCGTTGCGCCAATGGCGGCGGCGGCGGCTGTCCTTGCCGCGCCGTCACCCATGGTCGCCACGGCCTCGCCCGCCAACACAAACTGGCCGACCGCCACGCTGATGCGATCCATACCGGCCAAGACAAAATAGTAGCCTTGTCCGGCATTGATGATCAAGAGTTGTCCATAAGACCGATAGGGACCGGCGAATACGATCGAACCGTCGACCGGGGAGGAGACGGTCGCGCCGGCCGGCGCGCCGACCGACATTCCCTTCTCGATCCCCCCGAATCCGTCGAGATCGCCGAAAGTCTTGAGGACCGAGCCGGCGACGGGGATGACCAGCGAGCCTCTGGCGTCGGCGAAGGCGATCGCCGGCTTCAGCCGCGCCGGGTCGGCGTTGCGCAGGGCCGCCGCCTTGGCGGCGATGTCGGCGGCGCTCGCCCGGTCGGCCGAGCCGGCCGATTCCATCTTAGCGATCAAATCTTTGAGATTTGTCGCCTGCTCGGCGAGCTGGGCGGCGCGGTCGCGCTGGGCGGCGAGCGCCTGCTCGGCCTCGGTCAGAGACTGCTGACGCGCGTCGATCAGAGCGGCGAGCCGCATTTTGTCGGCGGCCAGCGCCGTCGAGCGCTGCGCCAGGTCGTCGCGCTGTTTGGCGATCGAGGCGCGCAGATCGGCGAGCTGGGCGAGGTCGGCGCGCAACGCGTCGGTTTCGCTCTTCAGCGCTTCGACCATCGAGCCGAGCAGGGTGGCGGCGCGAATCGCCTCGGCCATGTCCTGCGGTCGGACCAGGATCGCCGGCGGCGGGTTGCGGCCCATGCGCTGCAGCACCGCCAGCACGTCGGCGACGACGGCGCGGCGGTTGTCGAGCGAACGCGTCAGCGCGTCGGCGTTGGCGTTGAGGCCGTCGAGGCGTTGATTGGCGGCGGCGATCTGCCGTTCGGAATCCTGCACCTTAGCGGTGGTGTCGATCAGCGCTGCGTTGAGCCGGGCCCGGTCGGCGCGCAGCGATTCGATGTCGGCCTCGATCTGGCGACGCTGCTCGTCGGAGGCGCGGATCGTATCTTCGACCCCGCGCAGGCGTTCCTGCGGTGCGGCCTTGTCGTCGGTCGGGGCGGCGGAAGACGGCGGCGCGGCGGCCGGGGTCGATGCGGCGGCGGGCGCCGATTGAGCGCGCGCCGGCGGTTCGGCCGCCGCCAGCGCGCAGAGCGCCGTCGTCGCCGCGATCATGACCGCTCGGGCCTTGTGGAGCATCGCCGCCTGTCTTGAATCAGTCGCGATGATAGGGATGGCCGCTCAGGATGGAAAGCGCGCGATAGAGCTGCTCGGCGGCCATCGCCCGGGCCAGCTGGTGCGGCCAGGTCATCGCGCCGAAGGCGACGAGGGCGCGCGCTTCCGTCTTGAGGGCCGGGTCGAGGCCGTCCGGTCCGCCGATCGCCAGCGCGTAAGCCGTGAGCCCGCCGTCGCGGGCGCGGCCGATCTCGTCGGCCCATTGCCGGCTGGTCAGCGCCGCGCCGCCCTCGTCGAGCAGCGTCAGCCAGGCGCCTTTGGGGACGACGGCGCGGATCGCGCGCGCCTCCTCGGCGCGGCGGTCTTCGGCCCGGCGGGCGCGGCTCTCGTCGATCTCGCGCAACTCGATCGCAACGATCCCCTGGGCGCGGCCGAGGTCGGCGGCTCGCTTGAGATAGCGCGCGAACAGCTCGCGCTCGGGACCGGCCTTGAGACGGCCGACGCCGATCAGCGTCACGCGCATCGAAGCCTCAGCCGGCTCGCGCCGTCTGGACTTCGTGCGGGCGGTCGGCGCTCCACAACTTCTCGAGGTTGTAGAACTGCCGCACCTCGGTGCGGAAGATGTGGACGATCGCGTCGCCGGCGTCGATCAGCACCCAATCGCAATTGGGCACACCCTCGAGGCGCGGCGTCGGATAGCCGGCGGCGCGCACCGCCTTGGCGAGATGATCGGCGATCGCGCCGACATGCACGTTCGACCGCCCGGTGGCGACGATCATCGTATCGGCAATGGTGGTCTTGCCGGCGACGTCGATCGCAATGATGTCCTCAGCCTTCGAGTTCTCGAGGCTGGCGAGGATCGTGCGGGGAAGGCGGTCATCCCGGGGGCGGTCCGGGGCGGGGGCGGGGGGAGCCTTGCGGCGGCGCGTCGGCGCCTTGGTCTCGCGCTTGGGGGTCAGCTTTGACGTCCTTTCGGCCCGGCCGCGTGATTCGCGTGCGGCCATAGGGGAAAGATGAGCCGTGACCATTGACTTTTCAAGACAAAGCGTCGGGGACGGCGCTCGCGCGGCGAAGCGCCGTCGACGACAGGCCGGAGCGCGGCCCGTGCAGAAACAGGAAGGCGGGCGGCGGCAGCCGGGCGAATCGCGCGGCCATCGCCTCCGGGCGGCGGTAGCGGCCGAGCGCCCCCCCGGCGGGGCCGGCGAGCGCCCTCAGCGTCGAGCCCGGCCGGTCGATGACCACGATCGGCGCCAGTTCGGCGATCTCCCGCCAGCGCCGCCAGAGGTGGAACTGGGTGAGATTGTCGGCCCCCATGATCCAGACGAAACGAGCGCCCGGGGCGTGGCGGCTGAGCCAGGCGATCGTCTGGTAGGTGTAACGGGAGCCGATCTCCGCTTCGAAGCCGGTGACCGCGATGCGCGGGTCGTGCGTCAGGCGCCGCGCCGCCGCGACCCGCGCCCGCGTCGCCGCGAGCCCGCCGGTCTCCTTCAACGGGTTGCCGGGGGTGACGAGCCACCACAGCCGGTCGAGCCGCAGGCGGCGCAAAGCGAGCTCGGAAATCAGCCGGTGGCCGGCGTGCGGCGGGTCGAAGGTGCCGCCGAGCAGGCCGATCGTCTGGCCCGGCGCGAAGGGCGGCAGGCGCACAATCATCGTTCCGCCTGCTCGGCGAGCAACTGTGCCTGGCGGTCGGCGGCGAGCGCGTCGATGACCGCGTCGAGGCCCTCGCCCTCGATCAGCCGGTCGAGGCTATAAAGCGTCAGGTTGATGCGATGGTCGGTGAGGCGCCCCTGCGGGAAATTGTAAGTGCGGATCCGTTGCGAGCGGTCGCCCGAGCCGACCTGGGCCCGCCGCTCCTGGGCGCGCTCTTCGCTGGCGCGCTGGTTCTCGCCGTCGAGAATGCGCGCCCGCAAAACTGCCATCGCTTTGGCGCGGTTGCGGTGCTGCGAGCGCTCCTCCTGCACAGCGACGACAATTCCGGTCGGCAGGTGGGTGATGCGGATCGCCGATTCGGTCTTGTTGACGTGCTGGCCGCCGGCGCCGCTCGAGCGCATGGTGTCGACCTTCAGATCGGCGTCATTGATGACGTAGTCGATCTCCTCAGCCACAGGCAACACCGCGACGGTCGCCGCCGAGGTGTGGATGCGGCCCTGCGCCTCGGTCGCCGGCACGCGCTGGACGCGGTGGACGCCGCTCTCGTATTTCAGCCGCGCATAGGCGCCGCGGCCAGCGATCTCGGCGACGATTTCCTTGTAGCCGCCGGCGGTTCCCTCGCTCGCCGACAGAACCTCGACCTTCCAGCCCTTCGACTCGGCGTATTTGACGTACATGCGGAACAGGTCGCCGGCGAATAGCGCCGCCTCGTCGCCGCCGGTTCCCGCCCGCACCTCTAGAATGACGTTGCGCTCGTCGGCGGCGTCCTTCGGCAGCAGCGCGAGTCGGATCGCGTGCGCCATCGGTTCGAGCTCGGCTTCGACCTGAGCGCGATCGACCTCGGCGAGGCCGCGCATTTCGGGATCGAGCCCTGGCTCGGCGAGCAGCGCGTCGAGGTCGAACCGCTCCCTCTCCTTGTCGCGCCATGCCCGGATCGCCCCGACCACCGGCTCGAGCTCGGCAAGTTCGCGCGATAGCGCCGCATAGGCGCCCCCGCCGGTCGCGCCGGCGCTGAGTTGGGCGCCGATCTCCTCGTAGCGGCGCAGGATGATGTCGAAATTCTCGGTGGCGGTCATGGCTCGTCGAACGAGGGCGGCGCGGAATGCAGCGGAAGCGCTAGAGGCGGACGGCGAGGCGCTCGGCGAGCGCCTGCAGCGGCGCGCGCAGCGAGTCGCGTCGATCCGGGTCGGTCAGCAACGTCTGGAGCTCGCGCGCGGCGGCGCCGGCGTCGAGCGAAACCACCATCGCCTTGATCGGGCCGATCGAGGTCGCCGCCATCGAGAAATTGCGGAAGCCGAGCGCGATCAGCGCCATCGCGCTGAGCGGGCGGCCGCCCATCTCGCCGCATAGCGTCACCGACGTGTTATGCAGCGCGCCGGCGTCGGCGATCGACTTCAGCGCCCTCAGGAAGCTCGGCGACAGCTCGTCGAAGCGCCCGGCGACGCGCTTATTCACTCGATCGGCGGCGAAAACGTACTGCATCAGGTCGTTGGAGCCGACCGAGAGGAAATCGGCGGCCACGGCGATCTCTTCGATCTCCCACAGCAGCGACGGCACCTCGACCATTGCGCCGAGCTTGATGTCGCGGGGCGGCTCGCGGCCGCAACGTTTGATGAAGGCGATCTCCCGGTCGAACAGCGCGCGCGCCGCGAGGAACTCGGCGACGGTCGACACCATCGGGATCATCACCTTGAGCTCGCGGCCGGCGGCGGCGCGCAGCATCGCCCGAAGCTGGGTGCGCAGCAGGCCCGGCCGGTCGAGGCCCATACGGATCGCCCGCCAGCC
>Ga0302319_10020424_pt1 | contig 11983 bp, 7 predicted proteins | sample Bog_T0_2_FD_203319 | JGI IMG/M metagenome (GOLD analysis project Ga0302319, IMG submission 203319) | Peat permafrost microbial communities from Stordalen Mire near Abisko, Sweden - Bog_T0_2 | ecosystem: Environmental > Terrestrial > Soil > Wetlands > Peat | place: Sweden: Abisko, Stordalen Mire...
GCACTCAATGCGGACATCGAATTTCGCGTATAGATTCTCATTGACGTCACTTCTCCTTAACGTATTGCAATCTTGCTCGTTACGGTTTCAATCGCTGGCCACACAAGATTTAGCTTGGATCGGCGCCAACGTATACACAATCCCGTTCACTCTTCATCTGCAACCGATCCGCGCTCAAGCCTTCCGAGGCAGCGTAACGAATCTGTCACATTTGCATTCTTCGCTGCCCTTTACTGCAGCAACAAAACAACGCTCTTGAACAGAATCGATAACGTGGCGAATCCTACGCGCAACGCACAAATAATGTCTATCCTTCAATTGTCCGGAATGTAGTGATCCTAATGGGCGGGCAGCGCATGAATATCTTGCTAGCCGCGGCATAGTACAAACGGGTAGGTGCTGCATAGCACAAACGTGCCCCCACATTCGCAGCCCATCGCGATCGCGCTTCCAGATCATCAACTCAATAGCCATACGTCACAAGACTTGTTTGCAGATTGGGAATAGAATTGAGCCGCACACAGGACTCTTGTTGGATCGTTGGCATCGAACAATGAATAAAATTCAACTCCAAAACTCGACGATCGATTCTGCCTCGCGCCTCTCCGAATGGATGCGAATGTGCTTCTGCTGCGGACAAAGCTTGTTCGCATGGTTCTTCGCTGCGATAGTTATGTATAGCATGCTGCAGTCTACCGAGGGACTCGCCGATACCGCGCGCCAACAATCGAAAACCTACCAGACGGCAGCTTCGCTTCTCGCTCTCACTCCGGAACAAGCCCAGCGTGCATTCCCAGTTCGAATACGTGGTGTCGTTACCTCGCAGGCGGCCGGGCTGATTGTTCAGGATTCCACTGCAGGTATCTGGGTCTACCTGGACCATCCAGAGAAACTGAGGCAAGGCGACGAAGTTGAGGTTGAGGGACATGTGAGCAAGGGATTATTCTCTCCGGTTGTAAATGGGCACACAGTCCGCATACTCGGGCGCGCTGCTCTGCCGAAACCAAAGAACGTTACTTTTAAACAGCTCAGTACGGGGCAGATGGATTCTCAATTTGTGTCGGTCACCGGATTGGTGCGCTCCGCCGGAGTTGGGTACGGGGAATCTCAGTCTCATCTTTTTTCGCTTCGCATTGCCATGCAAGACGGCGTTGTCAACGCCTTTTTCCCGGAAGAAGACGCGCCCTTCGGGGAGAAACTGATAGGCGCCCTCGTTCGCATCGACGCGGCAGCGGGATGCATAAAGAACCAGAACAGGCAAATCATAGCTCCTACTCTCTCTGCCGATAGCATGCGGAATGTAACTGTGCTGCGACCTCCTCCGCAAGATCTATTTGCACGGCCTCTCATGCAACTCGGCAATGTGATGCAATATAAGTCAGGCGCGGACTATTGGCACAATGTACGTGTTGCCGGGATAGTCACTTATTACAATCCCGGAGAGAGCCTCTATCTGGAAGAGGAGGGCCGGGCGCTCCTGGTGAGGACAACTCAAATTGATAAGATCATCCCTGGGGATCGGGTTGAAGTGGTTGGTTTTCCTGCTTCTCAAGACTCCGGCCCAATTTTGCGGGATGCGATTTTCCGTCGCATCGGACCAGGGCAACCTCCTCAACCACTCCAGGTTCCGGTAGCTGCCCTCTCTTCCGGGAGCTTAAATAACGTCTTAGTCACTGTTAAAGGGAATCTTCTTCGTCGAGTCCGTGAACCATCTGGTTACGTATTTTTACTGCAGGATAAGACCGACATCTTGCTTGCGGAGTTAAGCCATGAAGGCGCCTCAGATCCTCTTCCCGACCTTCGCGAGGGAAGCGGCGTTATGATTTCGGGAATCAGCACCCTGGAAGTAATGGGAACTTGGAATTATGGACTTGAGAGTGCGCATGCGGTCCGGTGCAAAATCCTGGTTCGTTCGCCATCCGATATCGCGACAATTGCTCCCCCGACATGGTGGACGATTCGGCATATGCTTTACATCTCAGCTGCTCTGGCAATTCTGGTTATTGCATTTTTCGCGCAGGTGATTCGCGGTCGCGTGGAGCAATGGCGGCTACAAGCAATTCACAAAGAACGAGAGCGGCTGGCAAACGAAATCCACGACACACTGGCCCAGAGCTTCGCGGGAATCGGCTTCCAGTTGCAGGCGATTCGCAAAGTAATTCCAAACGAATTGTCAAACTTGACGCAGCAAGTTGACTTGGCTAGAGACTTAGTACGCCACAGCCACAAAGAAGCGCGTCGCAGCATCGAACAACTCGACCCCGGCTTGGAAGAAAGGGTGGATGTTCTGCCGTCATTGGGTAATTTGGCGCGCGGCATGGTCGAAGGCGGATCGGTCAACGTCATCACGGCCAGCACCGGAAACCCGCGCCCTATGCCCCCTCGGGTAGCGGTCGGGCTGTTGCGGATCGGCCAGGAAGCCATCGCGAACGCAGTTCGCCACGCGGACCCGAACAATCTTTCAATATCGCTGCATTACGAAGACAAGATCGTCCGGCTTGTGATTCAAGACGATGGAGCCGGTTTTGTGAAGAGTGGCGATCTGCTGGGATTCGGCCTGCGCGGGATGCGCAATCGAGCGGCAGCTATTTCGGCCAAGCTTGAGATCGAGAGTCAACTAAAACTCGGAACGCGTGTTACCGTCATTGCATCGTTGCCTGCCGTGGCCACGTTGGCAGGTTCGCTAAAACGCATTTTGAAATATGTTGGGGAGCACACATTCCATGTTCAAGCAAAACCACAATCCAATCCGAATTCTGATTGTCGATGACCACCCGGTCGTCTGCTCCGGTCTGACCAGCATGCTTAGCACCCAAACAGGATTCGAGGTTGTCGGATCGGCCGCGAGCGGAGAGGAAGCGCTTGCAATTCTCCAGCGGAGCAAGGTGCACGTGCTTCTGCTCGATCTTCGAATGCCGGGCATGGATGGAATCGCCGTGCTGCATGCGCTGAAGGTCATGGAGTCGCCTCCACAGGCTATCGTCCTGACGAGCTTCGAGAAGGACGAAGATATTTACCGCTCCATTCGAGCCGGAGCTCAGGGATATCTGCTCAAGGATACATCCGAAGCGGAAATGGTTGCGGCCATCACAGCTGTCGATGTAGGGGAACGCTACATTCCCCGTCGTGTTGCCGCCCGGCTTGCGGACCGCATGTTGCGTGCGGATTTGACCGGACGTGAGTTGTCGATTCTTGAGCTCCTTGCCGAAGGTTCGACCAACAAGGAAATTGCAGGAATGTTGAACATCAGCGACAACACAGTTCGTCATCACGTCAACAATATTATGGAGAAGCTCCAGGTTTCCGATCGTACGGAGGCGGTGGCAACCGCGATCCGGAGCGGAGTACTCTCTGGAAGCGATTGAGGGGCTCGCTCTGGCTCTGAACAGAATGCTTTCCGCGTGGGCTGAAGGCGGCTCACGCGATCTGGTCATTCTTCTGGCCGCGGCTCTTGTGCTCATCCTGGTAGCAGGAGTTGCCTGCGCCCTTCCCGCGCGGCGCGCTTCGAGAGTCGAGCCAATGACTGCGCTGCGTTATGAGTAAGCGACTTGGGTTTGCATGCACAATCCCGCAGAGGGGGAGGCGTATACACTATCGTCGCTACCGCCTTTGAAGGAGATCGAGCCCGATGCAACCTTCCGGAATGCACTACTATCCCGTGGAGTGGCCTTTCCTGCTGGCCCTATTTCTTCTCTTCTCATTTCTGGTTTTGCTCCTTGAATTCAAGATTCTGCACTATGCGTACGAACGGATGGGAATTTCACCGCGGTATGCAATGTGGATTCTGTTGCTGACACTGTTGGGCAGCTCGATCAACATTCCGTTGGCCGAGTTTCCACCCGAGAAGGTGGTTTCGGGAACGGTGGTGCATCACGATGGGATGCGGTACGTGGTGCCCGTGGTGCATCACTGGCCAGCCACGGTGTTGGCGATCAACGTTGGCGGAGCGCTCATTCCAATCATGCTGTCGCTCTATCTGGCGCTCAAGAACCGGCTTGTGATGAAGTCTGCGCTTGCCGGGGCGGCAGTGGCGCTCGTCACGCACTATCTGGCACAGCCGGTGCACGGAGTCGGAATCACGGTCCCGATCTTCATCCCTCCGATTGTCGCCGTCGTCTGCGCGCTGATCTTGTCCTGGCGGCAAGCGGGACCGCTCGCCTACGTCGGCGGAAGCATGGGCACGCTCATCGGCGCAGACCTGATGAATTTAGGCAAGATTCGGGGGCTGGGCGCGCCGGTTGCATCGATTGGCGGAGCGGGAACGTTTGATGGGGTCTTTCTGGTTGGGATTGTAGCCGTGCTTCTAGCGTCATTGATACAGCCGGGCGCAAGACGGGCATGAGCGTGGGATCGCTCTGAATACCCATCGATGACGCGCACATAGCAAGTCTTGTCGTGTTCTCCGATCACTCGTTGCGCAGTGCCACCATCGGCTCAACTCCGGCGGCGCGGCGTGCAGGCACCACCGATGCCACCAGCGCCGCCAGCGCAAGCATTACCGTGGCGCCTGCCAGCATAGCCGGGTCCCATGGCCTCACGCCAAATAGCTGGTCCTTCATCAGCTTCCCGGCCAGTACCGCCAACGGAATCCCGATGCCGAGACCAATGCCGACCTGCCAGAATGCGCCACGAAGCACCATCCTGACCACATGTCCGCGGTCCGCGCCCAGAGCCATGCGCAAACCTATCTCGTTGGTACGCTGCTCGACTGAGTAAGACATAACTCCATAGAGCCCGACAGCTGCCAGCGTGAGGCCAAGCGCGCCAAAGAGAGTCGTCAAGGTTGCAATCATGTTTTGCTGTTGAAAATCGGAGCTGACGACTTTGCTGTAGGCGGTAACATCGTTCACCACGAGCGTTGGATCGACCCTGGCAATCGCTTTGCGCACCTGCTGTTCCATGGCGGGCGGATTGCCGGGGGCCCAGATCACGATGTTATAGAGAAAGTGAGAATCCTTCTCGCCGTTCAAAAAGAGAGGGTCGTCGTAGGAAGTTACGGTCTGGGTTTCCGAGGGCCACCACATGGGCCGGATGGGATCCTTGTAGTCGTAGGTCATATAACGTATGTCCTTGACGACACCCACAATTTCATAAGTCGAGGCATACTTGATCCGGTCGATCCCGAAGTGTTGCCCAATCGGGTTCTGGTCTTTGAAAAAGTGCCTGACGAATGCCTCGTTGACTACAGCGACGTTCAGCGTGTTTGCTGTGTCGTCCTCATTAAGAGGCCTGCCCAGCACAATCTTGGCGCCGATGGTCTCGAAGAATCCGGGCATCACGCGCGCCCAGCCTGCGCTCGTGTCTTCCTTGGGCGCGGGCTCGGGCCTGCCCTGGATGCGAATTCCCTCATTCCAGCTATCGCCGCTCATCGGCGCATACAGCACGGGGGACGCCGTCCGCACTCCGGGAATCTGTTTCAGGCTGTCGTCAATCCGGCGGAAGAGCTGCTCCATCTGTTCGGGCTTGAAAGCGCTTAGCGTTGGATTGATCGACACAAGGTAACGGCCCTGGGTCTCGAAGCCGAAGTCCTGGTGTTCCAGGTTGCGCAGGCTTTGCGCCAGCAACGCAGCGGCGGAGAGCAGCACCAGTGACATTGCGGCCTGCACGATGACGAGGGACTTCTGCGCCCACGAACGGTTGCCACCAACCGAACGGTTCGCTCCGCGCAAGGCTTCCACCGGATCGGCGTGGGACGTGATCCAGGCTGGGGCTGTTCCGAAAATGATTCCCGTGAGGATGGAAATACCGAGAGTGAACAACAGCACGGGCCATGAGGGCAGAGGGCTGACCGGAACATAATTGTGCGACCCCGAAATCTCGAAGGCCAGATACAGAATCAGCCGTGTTCCGGCATACGCCACTGCGATTCCTAAAGCGCCGCCGATGACTGCCAGCAGCACGCTTTCTACAAGCGCCTTGCGCACCAGGCGGAATCGCGAAGCTCCCAGCGCGACGCGGACCGAAATCTGCGCCCGGTCTTTCAATCCGCGCGCCAGCATCAGGTTTGCGAGATTCCCGCAGGCCACCAGCAGCACACATCCCGCGGCAATGAGCAGCAACTTGAGCCCGTCCTGGTATTCGTCCCGCATCTCCGCCACGCCCGCGCCGCCGGGGATGATGTGGACCGTCTGCTGCTGCCAAAGCTGCTTTTCGCCCGGCTCCATGTCCGATACATGGCTGGCCAGCCAGTTGTGAAACTCCACGCGCAGTTTTGCGTCGAGAGCTTGCGGGTTGGTTCCGGGACGGACTCTGCCGAGCAGGTCAAGATAGTTTCCATTCGCGCGTTTGGGCCGCGCTAGAACACCCTCCATAACATTTTCTGAGGTGAGCGAGATCCAGAAGTCCGGCATGCCCCAGCCGGACAGCTTGGCTCCATAAAACCCTGGTGGCGTGACGCCGATGACAGTAAAAGGGTGCCCGTTGATCGTGAAACTTCCGCCGACTACGGAAGGGTCCGAGCCATACTTCGTTTGCCAGGTTCGAAAGCTCATCACCGCAACCAGCGGTGCGTTTTCCTGGTCGTCGGCGTCGCTCGTCAGGCGGCCAATCCACGGCTGTATGCCCAGGGTGCGGAAGAAATTTCCGGATACGTGTTGCCCGTTGTACGTGTCCGTCTGTGCCTGCGACCCACGCCGAACGCCGAGCGGAGAATTGCCGGCCTGCAGTGCTGCAAGGTCGGTGAACTCCGGCGAATTCTCGCGGAAATGTTTGTAGGCTTCCCAGGAAAAGAGCGAAAAGTCGCCGTCTTCTCCCTGCGTGTATCCGCCCCAGTTGCAGCAGCGGATCTTGTCCCCGATACGCCATAGTTCATCCGGCTTCGTTACGGGCAGCGACTTGAGCATCACCTGGTGTACCAGGGTGAAGATAGCCGTCGTGGCGCCGATTCCTAGGGCTAAGGTGATGACTACCGTAGCCGCAAACCCAGGTGCTTTCCGCAGTTGCCGCATCGCGTCGCGCAAATCCGCCAGCATTCGCTCTCTCCTTTTGCAACTTTCAAATACGTGCTCTCGAAATCGACAGGCCCGGTTTTTCTACAAGCAATCTTCGGATTCGAATTCGCCCAAGGCAGGGCTTATCGCTCGTCGTTGAGGCAGTCCGCTAAGGACGGCAGGGCTAAGTGGAACTGGAAGCGCCCTCGCGATAAAGCCGCGGTGCACTTGAAATCAATGGATATGAATTTCGCCGGAGCCGGATTGCGCGCGAATCGTGAGGCGGGACAGTGTTACCCTTCATAATGTTACTCACTGTAACACATAAGATCGGCCGGCGCGCAAATAAATTTTTGTACAGCTTTTGTGAACAAATGCAAAAAAAGAATGATCCAGGAAGGGTCGGTTTGCTTTCAGATATGCGATACCGCTCTAGAACGCATACCGGATGCCCGCACTCGGGAACAACGGCATTTGAGTCACGGCTGTCTCAGGGATACCCAACTGCGCATTGGAATTCAAGCCGCAATATTGTGCGCCCGCGGCTGGATGGCAATTATCCATCCAGGCGTAACCCAAAAAGTTTTGGCGATTCAGAGCATTTTCAACTCCCGCATGGATATTCAGAATCCCTCTGCGAATACGGAAATTCCGGTTGAAATCCGCATCAACCCGGTTGTATGCGGGGCCGCGAACGGCGTTCACCCGGTTTAAGTCGTAAATGCCGCGGGACTGTGCTTCCGACAAGGGGATGTTGAAGGGCGTATAGGGTCTTCCGCTTGCGTAGGTGTCTCGCAACGAGATTTCAAACTTCCAGGGGATGCGAATCGTGGCCAGTCCGTTTGATACCAGCGGAAAGTCGAAGTTGCCTGGCCGCATGGTGCCGTCCCCAGCCGCGTAGCGGGTTCTCGAGTAGCTCGTAGATCCCAGAAAGAGGAGACGGCTGGACAAATGAGCGTGTATCAGCAATTCGACGCCCTGTGCAAGTCCCCGGCCGCCACTCTTGAGCGGTAGCCATACAAATTGCTGACCAAGCGTATCGACCATATTTGCCAGCATCAGGCTCGGATACTCGGTAGAGACAGGCTCGTTCCCGTAGCGCTTGCGATATGTTTCCAGACTAACCGTAGCCCAATCCGCGCGCCATATGTCGGCGCCTGCTGAGACCTGTTGCACCTCGATCGGACGCAGAGACCCGTTGCCGGCGTAGCTCAGAATGTCGATCGCCGGCGCGAGTTGCGATGACCATTGATAGGCCGCATTCACTGCCTGACGATCGTTGATGCGAAATGCAGTCGAGACGCGCGGCTCAAACATGTGCGCGGAGGTGAGTGCAAATGTCTCTTCTCTCGCTCCTCCAATTACCGACCAGCGGTTGCCTATGCGCCCGGCAACTTCCGCAAATGTCGCGGACTGGCCACTTGCGAATTTACGGGAAAAGTTATCGGCGTCTGTCCATGATGAGCTCGCGTTGAACGGCGACTGCTGCCCTAAAGGCTGGGCCACCGCATAGTTCATGGTTGTCAATCGCCCTGTTACACCCGTAGAAAACAGCCACCCATGCCTGTCCAACTGCAGGCCATAGCTGAGGGTCGAACTGCCGTCATGGCTCTGCTCCTGGTAAACCGGAGTCGCTTGAATCGGCATGCTGTAGCACTCTGCCTGGTTGTTATCGTAAACGGTGGACTGCAATTGCTGCCCGATGTTCTGGTTCTGGCCCGAGTAGCTTGCGGTAACGGTGGAAACAGTCTTCGGCCCGTGAACGTGCTGCCACACCAGGCCGTCGGTGGACCTGCTACCCCCGTACTGAGTCTGAACATCGAGGGTCACGCCATAATCGCAGGGCTGCGGAGTGATGGCGATGGAATCGCCTCCACTCAGGCTTAACACGCTCACACGATCGTTCGTGGTTGGCGCCCAATTCATGCGCCCCATCCCATCGGTATATATCGGTACTCCGTTGATCCCGATATCGTTTGTTACCAGGCTTAGCAAGCTTCGGTGAGCGGACAGGAGCAAGCTTCCATGTTTGCCTATGGGGAATTCAAAGAGGCCACCCGCGCCAGAGATCCCCAGGTCCAGTTCTCCGCTCCTCTCCTTTGCGTTGCCCTCGCTCGTGTGAATCTCTATGAGCGAAGAGAGCCTGCTCGAATAGCGCGCATCGTATCCCCCTGCTTTCACGTCTACGCTTTCGATAATTGAGGTGTCGATCATGGAGGTGAACCCGCCGGTTGTTCCCTCCACTGCAATATGGTTGATGTTTGGTACCTCGATCCCGTCCACGACAAAGAGATTCTCTGACGGACTTCCCCCGCGGACCATCACGTCATTGCTCATGTCCGAGTTCCAAACTGCTCCAGGAAGCAACTGGAGGAAGCGGGAAAAATCTCCCCACGTCCCTGCCGAGGAAAGAATTTCGCTTTGAGTTATGTGGTATGGGACGGCAAGCCCGTCTTCAAGGGTTTGGCGCGCGGCGTTCACTTCAACCGATGTTTTGAAAGGAGAGATCGGGCGAGTCCCGTTTTGATTCGCTGGATCGGACGAGATCGGCGGTGGGGCGGACGGCGGTGTCGCTTCGGAACGGGCAGGCATCTTGTCCGCACGGGCGATGGGGAACGGGAAGGTGCTGTCGAATGAGATGTCCCGTCCCGCCAGCAGACTTCCTGGCAGAGGCGGGGTCACTTGCTGTGCACCCGCGATGAAAGAACAACTCCGGCTGGCTGGGATCAAAGCCAGCAGAACGATTGCGAGCCGGCGATTGCGGAATATCAAAGACACGGGTACCTTCCCTTGAGCCCTGATTGAGTTTGAAAGACGGCGCGCTCTGCTGAAAATCGGAAACCGGGCATCTCTACAGCCTCTCTGTACGCAAATCATGTTCCATCGCGAGTGAACCGAATTAAGTGAATCCTCATTCCGCAGCTCTCCATGAAAAGAGCCGTGAGCACGACAGTGTTCGTCTGCACCGGAAAGACCGGCAGGTGAAACGCAGAGTAAATGTCGATGCGATGAAAGTGGCGAATCGAGATTCGGCACTGCATATCACGAATTCCATTCAGTTGCAGCTTCTGGACCTGTCCATCGTTTCTTAAAAAGCTCTATACATCGCAGAGTTGGTTTGGAGCGGGAGGTGCTTTTGTCGACTCCATAGCGCATTCCAGCGCATTACCGAGGAGCTATCACCCATGACCCAATTGTTAAAGAAGCGCCCGGAAATCGGGCTTGAATCCACTGCACTCGAGATGCTTGCCGCCCACACGGAATCGGAATCGCAATTCGACGAAAAACCGAAGCAGAGGCTCTGGAGCAATAGAACGAACGCGTCCAGGATCTTGCGCCGTCCCTCTCTTCTCTTGATTCTGCTTGCGATTCTGGTCGCGCCCAATGTCCGCTCCGAGTCGCTCATCGTGTCAAACCCAAAAACTGCACCAGGTTATTCCCCACAGCGAGAGCTTATTTACGAAGGAATGACTTCGTTTGGCAGCTACGAACCATTTGGCGTGGCGAGAAACGTAAAGCTGAATTCAGCGGGGGTTGAATACGATCGAGAACTCAGAGCGCGCCTCTTTCACGCTAGACTGGACTATGTGACAGAGGTGCTGCCCGTTTTGATACTTACTCAATCGGCACAAACTGACAGCTGGGGCAACAGCATTGGGACTGCCCAAAAGACCGTACCAGGGGTCGGGGTCACGCCGCTCGGCTTTCGGCTCCTGTGGAGAGACGGAAGCCGAATTATGCCCTATTTCGACACCAAGGCCAGCGTGTTGGCATTCACGCAAAAGGTCTTGTCAACGGAATCGACATACGAGAACTGGAGCTTTCACAGCACCGGTGGAGTGAAATTGAAGTTGGGCGGCCGCTATGACTTGCGTCTCGGCATGTTGAGCGAAATGCACTTCTCCAATGGAAACATCGCGCCATCCAATCCAGGCGCGGACTTCATGAATGTAAACGTCGGAATCGTGTACCATCTCGGCGAACGGCGTCAGGCACGCTAGCTTCAAACCATGCTCGAAAGCGCGCGAGACTATGAATAAGTGTGGGCTGGTCAAGCATTCATTGAATGCTCGACCAGCATTTGGTGCTTCGCCCTTCGGAGCCAGATCGAAGACCTTGCGATATTCGCGTCGGCTGTGTTTTGTGTGCTGGATCACACATTCCGGTCCGGTCCGCAGGTGTACACTGCCATTCGTTATTGCAACAAAGGCATACCGATGGCTGTGGAAGAAGAGCTTTGCATGCTGAGCTACGCGCGGGGGCCGGCGCGGCCTCTCCTTGAGTTGACGATTGGCGACCTGTTGCACCGGACTGCGGAGCGGTTTCCGGACCGGCTTGCGGTGGCTTCGCGGCACCAGTATGAGCGGCTGACCTGGGCGGAGTTGAGCGATGAGGCGGACTCGGTGGCGCGCGGGCTCTGGTCGCTGGGGATCCGGCGCGGCGACCGTGTGGGGCTGTGGTCCACTAACTGCATTGAGTGGATCGTAATGCACATGGCCTGTGCGCGGGCCGGAGCGGCGCTGGTGAATGTGAACCCGGCTTACCGTTCGCACGAGCTGCAGTTCACGCTGGTGCGGTCCCGGATGAAGGCGCTGTTCCTGTGGCACAGAGACAAGCGTGCGGACTACGAAGAGATTCTGGGGCGCGCGCGCCACGGGCTCAACCTGGAGCTGGAGCACACGATCTATTTTGACTCGCCGGAGTGGCAGGCGCTGAGGTACACACCCGGAGAGCTGCCTGCGCATGTGGCCGTGGACGACATCGCCAATATCCAGTACACCAGCGGGACTACCGGCCTGCCCAAGGGCGTAATGCTCACGCACCACAACATTGTGAACAACGGGCAATTTCTCGCGCATGGGTTTCACTACACAGAGGAAGACCGGATTGTTGTGCCGGTGCCGCTGTTCCACTGCTACGGGTGCGTAATCGGGACCATGAGCGCGTTGAATTCGGGCGCGGCGATCATTCTGCCCAACTGGACATTCGATGCGCGCGCAACGCTGAAAGCGGTGCATGACGAGCGCGCGACCAGCGTGTATGGTGTCCCGGCA
>Ga0302319_10020425_pt1 | contig 11983 bp, 10 predicted proteins | sample Bog_T0_2_FD_203319 | JGI IMG/M metagenome (GOLD analysis project Ga0302319, IMG submission 203319) | Peat permafrost microbial communities from Stordalen Mire near Abisko, Sweden - Bog_T0_2 | ecosystem: Environmental > Terrestrial > Soil > Wetlands > Peat | place: Sweden: Abisko, Stordalen Mire...
TAGATCGCGGTTTCCGCGCTTGAAGGCGATGGCGGAAAGCAGCGCGTGAAGATCGGGGTTGTTGGGCCGTGCCGCCAATACAACTTTGGCTTGTTCCTCGGCATCGTCAATCCTGCCGGCGCTGACGAGGAGATTCGCCATCGAGATGCGGGCGGGGAAGTTCGTCGGATCCAGGTCCACGGTTTTTTGAAATTCGCCAAAGGCTTGTCTCGCCTGGCCCATATGCAGATAAACCTGCGCCAGCTCGTAATGTGCCTCAGGAAAGTTCCTGTCGATTTTCAACGCGTTGGAGAACTGGATTGCGGCTTCGCGCCACTTTCCCTCGGCGCTATAGTGTTTGCCACTCTCCAGGTATTTCTGCTTCGCGACGTCGGGATCGGTGTGACATCCGGACAAGACAGCAAGAGCAACAAAGAGGGTAGTGAATGCAAGAAATCCGCGCCGCCGCGAATTTCTCAGCGACTGATTGTGGCTCCGATCAAGTGCCTCTGGCGTACTATTCATGAACTTCCATCCTTCTTGGCTGTCATAGGCGCGACGACAGCCCATTTCCCTTCATCAAACCAGGGCATTATCCCCTGTTCTTTCCACCGGCCTAGCCGGGAATAAAGCGCGTAAGCATGGGCGCGAGCTGGGCCGCGAAGCCTTCAGCCCGGGCTTTTGCCTGCGGTTCGCCTTCGCCTGACAAAATCGGCGTGATGATACGAACCAGCGCACCATCCGTGCGATTGGTGCGCATGGCGTCGGCGACCAGATAGATCTTGGCCCAATACTCGCTGGCTACGCTGCGACCATGGGCTTCGTACCAGTAGATGACGAATTCTTTCGCTTGTCCATCGCTGATGACGTACTCACCCACGCGATGCGCTTTGCCCTGGGCGTCATTCAGGTCAAGATAACGCGACGAATCAAACATCCACCCCGACCCAGGCAGACAGTTCTTGGGCGAATGGATCGAGCTGCCAGATCTCTGCGTGGGGAAATAACCGATGAACAAATCAATCGGGGCTGGTTGTCCCTTCTGGATGTAGTCGCGGGAGAGAAAATCTCCGTTGCCAAGCACATCCAGAGTCTCCTGGTCGATTGGCAAATCCCTGCTCGTCCAGCCTGTTATGGAATCCGGAAGCTGCGCCAAAGGCTCGCGCGCGGGAATTACATCGCTATTTGCTCGCGCGTACAAAATGACTACGGTGCCCGCCAGCAGTACTGCGACCGTCCAGAAACGGAGCCGGTTCATGCCTGCCCCCTCTTTTTGAGCGGAAACAAGCAGAAGACCCGATCGACGGCAACCAGGCATGCGAGCGCCACCAGAAACATGACCCAGCCCTGAAACTCGTGGAAAAATCCCTGTGCCTTATCTGGATCCCAGTACTGAACGCAAAGGCCTGTGCCCAGCAGGCGCAGCGCATTGGCGGCAATCGCAATGGGTACGCTGGCCAGCGCCAGCGCCACTCGCTGCCACGTACGCCGCTCCAGGAAATAGCCGTAGAAGACCGAAAGAGTGAGCAGGCTTATGAGCGAATGAATCCCGCTGCAGGCCTCCGCGACCTCCAGGCTCATCGCGGGCAGCTCAATGATGTTTCCTTCGCGTAATACCGGAACCCCGAACAGAGGCAGCAAACCGCTTGCCAGCTTCGAGGCCAGCATCTGCAGCGGCAGCGTGATGTGCGCGAAAACAATCGCGGGAATCGGAATGGCCAGAAGCAAAACAAGGAGGGCAAACCGCATTTCGGAAAGCAGCTTCCATCCGCCAAAGCCAAGCGCCAGTCCAGCCATTACGATGACGAGTGAGATGCGGGAAAGAAACAACTCCGACCCATAGACTCCCAGAAGAAGGATCAGCAGTCCGAAGAAAACAACCGCCACCCCGCTCCAGGTGGGCGCAATCTCGGTTTGAAGAAGTTGGGCCCTCTTCCTCCACAATACGTAGGCCGCAAAGGGAGGAACCAGGAAGCCGTGCGAGAAATCCTCTATCTGCCACCAGTCAATTACAAGCTTAATGAGGACCCGGAGATACGCTGCCGCCACGAGCGCAGCAATCAGCATTGCGCCCCATAGGAGATGCCGGTCTCGCGGGAGCCAGGATCTTCTGGCGTCCTCCTGCAACTTCGCTTCCTGAGTCATAGAAATCGTCATGGCACTTGAGACATACTCATCCAGTATCTTTCATTTAGCAATCCGAGTGCCGAAGAATATATCCCTCAATCCAGCGCAAATCGTCTGAACCCGCAAAGCGCGGAACAGATTCGGCCGGGATAGTGGAAAAGAGTTTCCACTTTTCTTCACCCGAAATGGGGAAATCCGATCACCTCGATGGGAAAAAGTTTTCCCACCATCGTGCACATTATCTTACACAAAGCACGGGTAACAAGAGCAATAACACGGCAAACCATCATCCCACACCACGGTCGCAGTTTGGAACCCACATTGCTATGCCATGGATGGAGCCCCAGGACTCTCAAATGGCAGATGGTGCGACGATTCCCGGCCTGAAACGACATATGAAGCCCTGTGCCCCGATACCGGGCCAGCTTCAGCTCGGGATCGCGCGCATTGCGGAAACCGACTGCCCCGTTCTTATCGCGGGGGAGCACGGCGTCGGCAAGCGGTCGATTGCCCGCCAGATCCACGCCATGTCGCGCCGGAGCCGCGGCACGTATACTGAAATGGAGAGTGCTGACGCGACCGAGCAGGCCCTTTCCGATCTGCTTTCCACCAAGGGAACGATGTATCTGGCAGAGATTGGAGATTTGAGCCCCGACCTGCAGAATTGGCTTGTCAATGCTTATCGCCACCTGGATTGGTCGCAGAGCTGCCGTATTGTTTGCGGCACAAGCCGAGAACTCCTGGATGACGTCAGGGATTGGCGTATGCGGGAGGATTTCTGTTACTTCATTTCCACCGTAACGCTTCGGATCTCTCCGTTGCGTTATCGCAAGAGCGAGATTATCTCGATCGCGGACGATCTTTTGACACACTACTCGAGGCAGTTTGACCGCCCCAAGCCGACTCTGCGAGAGGAAGTCATTGGTTTCCTGATGGAGCATACCTGGCCCGACAATCTGGCCGAATTTGAAACTGCCATGAAGACAGTCGCTGCAATTGACGATCAGTTTATCTCCCTCGCCGCACTCAAAGCCGCGGCCGCCGCGACGAAACTGAATGCCAATCGGCGAACCCCGCCATTGAAACAGGCAGCGCGGGTGGCATCCACGCAGATCGAGCGCCGGATGATCTCTGAAGTGATGGCCGCCACTGGCGGCAATCGCAAGCGCGCAGCTGATGAGCTTGGGATTAGTTACAAGGCGTTGCTTTACAAACTGAAACAGGCTGGAATCGATTCACAGTCTGCTTCGAGCCGTACGGGAGTAGCAAGATGAATTCGCGAAATCTTCTCATGATTGCAGCACTTGCATCGGGACTCATGTGCTCCGCACAGACCAAAGAGCCCGCGACAACGCCCTCTGAGGCTCCAGCCGCTGCTCAACCAGCCGCAACCCCGGATCAACCTGCCGCAGTGCCAATGCAGACGGCCGTAGCGCCGGGCCAATCCGCCACAACGCCAGTGCAGACGGCCGCAACGGTAGACAGTTCTTACGTGATTGGCGGCAACGACGTGCTTGCGATCACGGTGTGGAAAGAGCCAACCCTGTCCGGCAGCATCCTTGTCCGGCCTGACGGCATGATCTCCATGCCGCTCGTGGGTGATATTAAGGCCACTGGCCTGACGCCGCTGCAATTGGCGGATCAAATTGCGGCCAAACTGAAGAAGTTTATTCAGGACCCGAACGTTTCCGTTGTCGTGGCTTCAATCCACAGCAAGATGGTCTACCTGATGGGCGAAGTGGCAAAGACTGGCCCGGTAGAGATGACTCCGAATATGACTCTTCTGGAGGCCATCAGCAGTGCGGGTGGACTGACGGAATTCGCCAACAAAAAGAAGATCTACATCCTGCGCGACGAAGCCGGGAATCGACAGAAGATTCAGGTGCATTACAAGGAGGCATTAGAGGGAAACCGCTCTTTCGATCTAATGCTCAAGCCCGGCGACACCATCGTTGTTCCATAAGGTACGCAGATGAATCGAATGAACAAGGCTTTGATCGTTCTTTGTATTGGAGCGGCCCTCCCTCTGGCAGCACAGGTGGCTCCGGAAGCGACAGGTCCGCCCACGATCCCAATCACCGGGAACTTGTCCTATGCCGCCCGCTATTCTCAGACGGACCAATCCTATCCTGGCGGCATTGGCGGACAAGTGGCAATCCTCTCCGGAGATTTCAGCTACTCCACAAACAACGAACGGAAGCCCTTTTCGGTTACCTTCGGCGGCGGCGACAGTTGGGTTATCACCGGCGCGCCGTACAACTCCGGGCCATACGAAAACTTGACGCTTTCGCAAGGGCTGGCAGGACAACACTGGTCCATTCAGCTAAGTGACAACATAAGTTATCGCCAGGGAGCGCCCGAGGCAGGTACAGGCGATACGATCAGTGGGACAATCTCGACCACCCCGCCCGCGGAACAGACGATTCTGACTCTCAATGATAGCGTTGTAAATAACATGGTCAACGCCAGCTATAGTTACAAGCTCAGTGGGTTTTCGACCGTGAATGCCGGCGGCGGCTATAGCCTGATTCGTTATCCCAACGGCAATGGCATCGATATCGACAGCGTGATGGCCGATATGGGATGGACGCAGCGTCTCAATGCAAGGAACACGGTTGTTGGTCAATACGCATACAGTCACTACACCTACCCCGGCACCACAAGCAGTTTTGATTTGAATACGCCGACGATTCAATGGCAGCGCAAGTGGACCCGGACCATCAACTCGAATATTTCCGTCGGACCCCAATGGCTCACTTCTTCGGGGACCAGCCAGTCGGCGAGCGGCCAAGCGCAGTCCTCAACCGGGATTTCGATCGACTCCTCGATTGCTGACGACACCCGGTTCGGTGGGATGACACTCGTCTACTCGCACGGGGCCAACGGCGGCGGCGGCTACCTTTACGGCGGTAAAATGGATAGTGTCGTTGGGAGCTTCAATCACGAGTTCGGACGTCGGATCGGAAGCCAACTCACACTTGAATTTACCGGCGGATACCGCCGAACATCTTCCCTGATTTCACCAGCCTCAACGAGTGGGGGTACCGGCACAGGCATAGGCGCCTTCGCCGGCAATATCACTTCAGAGTACGGGGCCGTGCAGGCCACCAGGTCCTTGGGCCGCAATTTTTCGGTGAATGCCAGCTTTACCGCGACGGAGCAGTCATATCTGACGCAGAGTGCGCCGGCTACTGGAAATGCCCTCAACGGCTTGTGGCGGGTGATCGCTTTCGGCTTTGGGTATACCCCTCAGCCGATACACCTCAGACACTGAATTTCAAAGGAGATCTATGCTCGGGCATCGCGAATTAACTATGCAGGACTTCGCCGCAATCCTCAAGCGGCGGCTCTGGCTGGTCCTCCTCAGCACGGTTGCGCTCTTTGCCATTGCCATCGTGCTCTCGTACATCATTCCCCCACGCTTCCAATCGCAGACGCTGGTGATCATTGAGCAGCAGAAGGTGCCGACCGACTATGTGACCCCGGTCCTTACTGAAGACCTCAATGAACGCCTGGCCTCGCTGAAGGAGCAGATCCTGAGCCGCTCGCGCCTCGAGCCGATCATTCAGCGCTTCAACCTCTTCGCCGGGAACGGGGCCACCATGGACGACCGCGTATTGGCCACGCAAAAGGCAATTGACGTCAAGCCGATTAACGGCGGACCACGCGGCATGCCGGGCTTCTACATCATGTTCAAGGCTTCTGACGCGCGCACCGCACAAGGCGTGTGCAGCGAGATCCTTTCCCTTTTTGTCAGCGAGAATGCGAGTGCCCGCCAGGAGTCCGCGGAAGGCACCACGGAATTCCTCAAACAGCAACTGGCCGATGCAAAAAAGAGCCTGGACGATCAGGATGCCAAGCTCGCGGATTTCGAGAAGAAATACCTCGGTAGACTGCCGGACCAGGAAGCTTCAAACCAGGGCACGCTCCAGGCGCTTACCACGCAACTGAACGCGGCAACGCAGTCGCTGGACCGCTTGGAAGAAAATGAGACATTGATCGATGCCAACATCGCGGTAATGAAGCACGATCAGCGCGACTCCGGTTCGGGGACGATTTCAGTAGACGAGCGGAAGAGAGACCTCAAAGCCTTAGAGGATCAGAAGCAGGCTTTGGACGCTATCTACACGCCGGACCATCCGGATGTGGTGGAGATCAACCGCAAGATCGCCGATTTGAAGGCGCAGATCGCAAGTACTCCAGCCTCAACCGCGCCCGCGAACGGCCCTCTGTCTGTAAGTTCATCCGATTCGCCGCAAGTCCAGCAGGAGATGGCCCAACTCCGTGCGGTGCAAATGTCCATCTCCAACGCCAAAGAGGAGCAGGACAGGATTAAGAAGCAGATTCAGGTCTATGAGGGGCGCATTGATTCCAGTCCGGTGGTCGAACAGGAATATAAGCAAGTCACCCGCGATCACGACATTGCGTCGCAGTTCTATGACAGCTTGCTGAAGAAGATGGATGAATCGTCGATGGCTACGGCCCTCGAGCATCGCCAGGAAGGCGAGCAGTTCCGCGTGATGGATCCGCCGAATCTTCCCGATGCCCCCTCCTTTCCCAATCGGTTTGAATTTGCCGGCGGAGGATTAGCGGGCGGACTTCTCCTTGGCCTCATGCTTGCAGCATTGCTGGAGTACCGTGATGCAACACTGCGCACTGAGCTGGATGTTTGGGCATTCACCAAGCTGCCAACGCTTGCCGTCCTGTCGCATGTTGATGGACTTCCGAAACAAGCCAAGGATCAAGAGGGCGGCCGGGGCTTCTCTCGTACGGATCTTCCGGTGGAAAGTGTCGGTGGGTAGGTATGTACGAGAAGAACTTCGGCCTTCGTGCCTCGCCATTTGGAACCAGCCCCGATCCGCGCTTCTTGTGCATGCTCCCGCAGATTAGGGAAACGCTGGCATCGCTGCAATACGGCATCGCATCGCGCAGAGGATTTGTTGTGCTAACCGGCGAAGTGGGCACGGGCAAGACGACTCTCCTCAAAGCTGTTCTCGGTACCTTCATCAAGGTTCGCGTTTCCTCGGCTTTTGTCTTTAACCCACGTCTCGACGTGCACGATTTTCTCGACTTTGTGCTTTCGGAATTTGACATTCCCGTGAAGCGGCGGACCAAGGCCGGGATGCTGCTGCAGTTGAATAGCTGGATGATCGACCGTTATCGCGAGGGCGGCCTCTGTGTGATTGCCGTGGACGAGGCGCAAAACCTGTCCTGGGATCTCATGGAAGAAATCCGCTTGCTGACAAACCTTGAGACCTCCTCGGACAAGCTGATACAGATCGTGCTCTCCGGCCAGCCGGAATTGGAAAGAAAGCTGCGCGATCCGCGCGTCCGCCAGTTGCGGCAGCGCGTATCTGTCTGGTGCAAGACCCACCCGCTCAGCGCCGAACAGACGCCCATTTACATCTCCGAGCGCTTGCGAATCGCAGGCGCCAGCGAGCCCTTGTTTAGCCCCGCCGCAATGGAACTTGTGCATAACACCGCAAAGGGGATTCCGCGCCTTATCAATCTCATTTGCGAACACGCCATGCTCTGCGCCTATGCGGAGGGCACGCTGCCCATCACCCCCAAGATGATTGAATCGGTGAGCGCGGAACTCAATCTCGGAGATCATCCCTTTGTGCTGGATCCCGGACCAACCGACAAGTATCGGGAAAAGGGCGTGAACGCCGAAATCTCGCAATACATGGCCCCTCTTGCAGGGTCACTTGATGATTCAGAGGACAGTACGCAATGAGCTATATTTACGAAGCCCTTTTGAGAGCCGAACGTGAGCGGCAAAGCAACCCGCCTTCGCTCGAGGAACAAAAAACCGTGCCGTTGCCCAATGAGGGCATCGCGGACTATGTGCCGGCGCAGAGCCATGTCGAACCTGAGTCAATTGCTCAGCACGACTGGAATCCATTTGTCCCTTCATTCCCCACTCTGGCAAAGCACGGGCGCGGGCTCGAACAGTTCCGCAGTCTCCGCTCGCACATTTATCAGGCCCGCAATGAGACACCCCTGAAGACCATTCTCGTCTCCAGTGGCATGCCTTCAGAGGGGAAAAGTTTCGTCACCGCCAATCTGGCCATGAGCCTGGCCAGAAACAGCAGCAATCAGATCTTGCTGATTGATGGCGATCTGCGGCGCCCCTCTCTCAATCATCTGCTGGGCGCGCCGAACGAAGTTGGCCTTTCAGACTACCTCGCCGGAACCGCGGACTTGCACGCGATCATGCAACGTTGTTCTAATCGCGATGCGAATGACGGCAACGGGGCCCCTGACCTCGGCAATCTCACATTCATCCCCACCGGCACACTACAGGAAAACGCCTCGGAACTCATCACCAACCAGCGCATCAAAGAGTTGATCTCCAGGGTCTCGGCATCGTTCGACTGGGTTCTGATTGACTCGCCGCCGGTCCTGGTTTTTTCCGACGCGGTCGATCTTGCCCGTGCCGTTGATGCGGTCCTCCTGGTCGTTCGCGGCGCGCAGACCACGTACGAAGTTGCGCAGCGAGCCAAATCGAGCTTTGTCAATTCGCGCATTCTGGGCGTCGTGCTCAACGACATCAAGAATCCGCCGCGTCGCGAGTCTTATTACAACTATTACTACTATGGCAAACAGGACACTGCGGGTGCCTTGGCAAATGCAAGTAAACAGGAAGTAAAATGATCCGCCTGTTCAACGTTTATTTTTCGACTCGCACCGTGATACGTGTGCTTGGCGAAGTTCCATTGGTAGCCGGTTCCTTTTTGATTTCCGCGGTTTGTTTGTCAGGGCCCGAGCCAACAATTCCATTGCTCTACGAAAATGGCCTGCTGAAAATTGCTGCACTCACGGTCTTTACGATCCTGCTGACTTATTATTTCGATCTGTATGAACCGCAGCATATTTCCGGTGGTTGGGAAATCTATTTCAGGATCCTTTTGGTTTTGAGCGGTGTTTCCTTTGCCTTGGCGGCGCTTCTCTATTGGGACCCTGAATTTGCCTTTGCGCCCAATGTTTTTGTAGTCGGCGTGGCAATTCTTGCCGTAACCTTGCTCATTTGGCGTTCGGTCTACGAGTGGGTATGCAATATCCCGTCATTTCGGGAAAAGGTCTATGTCCTGGGCCATGGCGGGCGCGCGGACTACGTGATCGAGATGCTCCGCAAGCGCCGCGATGCGGGCATGGAATTGATCCCTTCAAATGGCCTCGCCGTATCTCTTGAGGGGAACGCCGCCGGTTTTGCAGCGGAACTGCAGGCCCTTAGCTCGCTCAAAACCCGCGTTGATCGCGTGATTGTGGCCATTGAAGAGCGGCGAGGGTTTATGCCCCTCCATGAACTTCTTGACCTGCGGTATCAGGGCCTCCTTATCGATGACGCTAATGCACTTGTTGAACGCCTCGAAGGCAAGCTGCCGCTCGAGGGGCTGACCCCCAGCAGCCTTATCTTTACCGACGGCTTTCGCATCAGTGGGGCCAAGCTGCTTATCCGGCGCCTTGTTTCCTTTGGTGTCTCGCTCACGGGATTGATTCTATGTCTGCCGATCATTCCCATCGTTATGCTGGCGGTGCGGCTCTCTTCACCGGGGCCCATCTTTTTCCAGCAAGTGCGTGTTGGGAGGCATGGCAAGGTATTCTCGGTTTTCAAATTCAGGACCATGAGACAGGACGCCGAAACCGATGCTGCGATTTGGGCCACCGAGAATGACCCTCGCATCACTTCCCTCGGGAAATTCCTGCGCAGTTCGCGGCTTGATGAGATTCCCCAACTATGGAACGTGCTCAAGGGGGAGATGAGTTTTGTCGGACCCCGCCCGGAGCGTCCCGAATTCGTGGACTGGTTAAAGAAAGAAATTCCGTTTTATGAGCTTCGGCACATGATCCGTCCGGGAATCACCGGCTGGGCCCAGGTGCGGTACCACTACGGTGCGAGCCTGGAAGAGGCAAAGCGCAAGCTTGAGTATGACTTGTACTACGTGAAGCACCTGTCGCTCGGCCTTGACCTGCTCATCATGTTTGAAACCATCAAGACCATCATGCTGAGAAGAGGCGCGCGATGAATGTCGCGCCGTCAGCATCCATCGGCATTGTGCTTTGTGCCTGAGAAGCTCCGGAAGTTTTCTCATTTCACAGGTTGCCTCTCTTAATAAAAGGCATTGAAATCGAAAACCTTCAACTTTTTGCCGGCTGTTTTCCCCTTCGGCCTTTGCAATAAAGATCCATGTAGGCGTCCGCCATTATTTGAAAACTAAAGCGCTCACGAAACGCGGATTCCGCGTTTTCTGAGAATCTCCTCCGGCCCTCGCCGTCGCGCGCGATCTGTAGCATCGCAGCGGCCATGTCGCCAGGATCCGTAGCCGACACGATAGGGCCGGCATTTGCCAGGCGGACAACCTCCGCCATGCCGCCAACGTTGGTCACAATTGCGGGCACGCCAAGAGAAAACCCCTGCAGAAGCGAAACCGGCAGCCCTTCCGATTGTGACGACATAACAAACGCATCGGCCGAGGAAAAAAACGGCGCCACTTCAAGCTGCTGCCCCCAAAACGTTACTTGCGAGGCGATGCTCAATTCCGCAGCCAGACTCTCGAGCTTCCCGCGCTCGCTGCCGTCGCCGACCATCCATAACCGCAAATCCGGCAACGATAAAAGCGCAATGCGAAATGCATGCAATAGCAAACTGTGGTTCTTGATGGGCTCGAGCCGCCCTACGTAAACCAGAGTAAATCCTGTTTTGGGCGGGCACTGGTCTCGGGGCGCTCGCTTGAGGGGAATCGCCCCGTTATAAATGCGGACCATCTTTCGCGGCCGGATGCTATGCATATTGCGAAGATTCGCCGCCGTTGCGTCGCAGACGCCGACAATCCAGTCGCAGAATGTTGCAGCAACGGCATATTTCAGTTCTTGCGGCAGCTGGTGTGGCGGGGCCACGAGGCTGTGCCGCGTCGACACGATGCTGGCCGCTCCCATGATTCTCGCTGGCAAGGCAGCATAGATTGTCGGCGTCGGGTTATGCAGATGAACGACATCGGGCCGCAGCACATTGAAGATCCGGCGGAGGTTCCTCTCGGCTTCGAGAAAATGGGGGCCCACATTCGCCTGTACTGAGAAGCCCTCATTCTGCAAACGCGCGCCAAGATCGCCTAGAACAGCCAGCCCATGGACGGAGGGTGCGTGGCCCTGTTCACGCTGTAGGCGGCACATCTGCGCGACGAGCATTTCGGCTCCCCCCACTTCCATGCTGTCTACCACGTGAGCAATTTTCATGATCAAGTCCGTGCCTTCAATCAGTTTGCGCATGGTCTCGTCCGAGGCTTAGAACACCTCTCGAGATTTACCTCTCGCGCTCCGATCAGTGAGTCAGGTTGGCCACCCGTAACATGACGTAAACAGCCAATAAGAGGCCAAGCGTAAGTCCGGCCGTGTAAACAAGGGTGCGCCCCAGGGGCAAGCGTGATGCGACCATTCCTTGGCGACGCGCCGCCTCGTACACCACCGCCACCATTCCTCCCAGAAGAAAGAACATCATTGCGAAGGCACGGGACAGGAACCATCCTGCAGCGAGAAAGCCTGTCAGCGATAGAAGCAGGCAAAACCCCAGGTGATTAATCTCTGCTTTGTTGAGAGGCGCACCGCGCCACTCATTAAACATAGATTGAGCTTCCGAGGCCTTTGGTTTGACGGCCTCACTGACCCTCTTGGGCATTGCAATCACGTAGGCGTCGCGAACCGTCGGCAGCAGGAAGAGGGTCCAAAAGAACAGGCCGAACAGGCCAAGCTCAGCGGCACAGACCACGATTGAGTTGTGCGCGGTGTGGAGATTATCGGTCACATCGCTCATTTGACCCATCCCAACTCCAAAAAGCGGGTGGGTCTTCAGCAATTGCAGGCCTTCTCCCCAAAGTTC
>Ga0302319_10020426_pt1 | contig 11982 bp, 9 predicted proteins | sample Bog_T0_2_FD_203319 | JGI IMG/M metagenome (GOLD analysis project Ga0302319, IMG submission 203319) | Peat permafrost microbial communities from Stordalen Mire near Abisko, Sweden - Bog_T0_2 | ecosystem: Environmental > Terrestrial > Soil > Wetlands > Peat | place: Sweden: Abisko, Stordalen Mire...
TCCGCATAAGGACACGAATGCCAGACGTAACCTTCACAGTCGATGGAAAGAAGCTCACGGCGCCCGCCGGGACTCTGCTGATCGATGCCTTCCGCAAGGCGGGCATCGAGATCCCCGCCTTCTGCTACTATCCCGGCCTATCCTTGCAGGCGGCCTGCCGCATGTGCGTCGTCCGCCAGGAAAAAGTTCCCAAGCTGCAAACCGCCTGCACCACCACCGTCGCCGAGGGCCAGGTCTTCGTTACCGAGTCCCCTGAGATTGCCCAGGCCCGCAAGGCCACCATCGAGCTGCTTCTCGGCAATCACCCGCTCGACTGCCCGGTCTGCGACGCCGGCGGCGAGTGCGAACTGCAGGATATGACCTTCAAATACGGCGCGGGCGAGAGCCTCTACGCCGAGGCCAAGGCGCATCGCGACGAGCAGCAATGGTCGCCCGCCGTCTACTATGACCGCCCCCGCTGCATCCTCTGCTACCGCTGCATTCGCATGTGCGGCGAAGGCATGGATGTGTGGGCGCTGGGCGTGCAGAACCGCGGCGTAAGCTCGGTAATCGTCCCCAATGGCGTTACGCCCGACGCACAAAGCGGTCAGCTCGACTGTGAGCAATGCGGCATGTGCATCGACGTTTGTCCGGTGGGCGCGCTCACCAGCGGCAGCTACCGCTACAAAACCCGCCCCTGGGAGATGAATCACGTATCGACCGTCTGCACTCATTGCGCCGACGGCTGCAAGGTTACCCTCGGCGTGCGCCAGGTCAACGAAGGCTCTGAAATTGTCCGCGCCGACAACCGCGACAAGAGCGGCATCAACGGCGACTTCCTCTGTGCCAAAGGCCGCTTCGGTTTCGACTTTGTCGAGAGTCCCGAACGCCTTTCCAAGCCCCTGGTTCGCAACGCTCAAGGCAAGCTGGAACCCGCGACATGGGAGCATGCACTCCGCTTTGCCGCCAGCAAGCTCAAGGAAATTCGCGACGGCCGGACTGGAACGGCGGAGGGCGGAACGGCAATCGGCGTCATCGGCTCCAACCAGACCACCAACGAAGAGAATTACCTGCTCCAGAAGTTCGCGCGCACGGTCCTCCACACCAACAACATCGACCACGAGCGGACTACCGATTACGCCTCCTTTGCGCGCGCCCTCGCCGGCCACAGCGGCAAAGCAGCCAGCCTGCGCGATATTGCAACAGCTCCAGCAATCCTGCTGGTAGGCGGCGACCCCACCGAAGAGCATCCCCTGCTGGCCTGGACTCTGCGTACCAACGTTCGTCTCAACCAGGCGCGTCTCTACGTTGTAAACAGCAAGGCCATCAAGCTTGAACGGCAGGCAAAAGCCACTTTGCGGCTACCCCCGGATGGCTACATCAACCTCGACGCTTACCCGGACGCCGCCAATCCCGCCTTCACCAATGCCGTGTTGGCGGAACAGTCGCTGGTTGTTATCTTTGGCCAGGAATACCGCGGCAAGGCACTGGAATCGATGGTTGCCTGGGGACTGAATCGTGAGAGCGTCCGCTTCGCCTATCTCGGCGATCACTCGAACTCGCGCGGCGCTGCCGACATGGGCCTTTTTCCTGACCTGCTCCCCGGCTATGTGCCCGTAGCATCCCCCGGCGCATTCGCGGAATACCCTGGCCTGCCGGCAACGTCCGGCAAGACCACTCCCGAGATGTTTTTGGCAGCCAGCAAAGGCGAGATCGGCGCATTGCTTGTGGTGGGAGCAAACCCTGTGGAAAGCCTTCGCATAAATCCCGCGTCCCTGGACAACACTTTCGTCATTGTTCAGGATATCTTCCTCACTGAAACCGCCGCAGTGGCCGACGTCGTCTTTCCCTCGGCCAGCCTCTACGAGAAGACCGGCACCATCACCAACACATTCGGCGACGTGCAACTGGCAAAGAAGGCAGCTGACCGCGCCGGTGTCAAGCCTGACTTCGAGATCCTGGTGCGCCTGGCCGGCGGCATGGGTGTGGATGTCAAGGCGCTTGTTCCTTTTGGCAAAGGCGGCGTCACGGCCGATCTGGGCCAGTCGCGCGGCGCTCAGTCCGGCGAGGCAGACCGTCACTCCGTCTGGCTCGCGGCCAACGATCTTGAGCCACGCCTAAGCCCCTTCGATCCTCTCGCTGTCCTCGATGAAATCGAGCGCCTTGTCCCCGGCTACGCTCTGGACCGCATCAATCTCTTCGGCGGCAACGATGTGCGCACAGAACCGGGCTTTGTCCCTATTTCTTCGCTAACCTCGCCGCAAGCGTCGGCGCCGGGCCTAATCGTTCCCGCGCACGACACCCTGTTCACTTCCGGAACGCTGAGTCGTTACAGCCCCGCGCTCATACAACTCCAACAGCACCAGGCGCCCGCGCTCGCAGACGCGGCCGCGGACTGAAGGCACTACGGAACGAGTCTGCAAATGGGGCTTCAGCCCCAGGTGAATTTTCAAAGAAAGACGAACCCGAGAGGCTAAGGACCCGTGACGATTTTCGAGTTTTTCCTGTGGAGCCTGCTCAAAGTGGCCGTATGCACGGTAGTGATGCTTCTCGGCGTCGCTTACACCGTATTGCTGGAGCGCAAGCTTGTGGGCCGCATCCAGAATCGCTGGGGCCCGAGCCGTGTTGGCCCCTTCGGCCTGCTTCAGCCACTCGTCGACGGTGCAAAGTCCTTCCTCAAAGAAGACATTATTCCCACCTCGGTCTACAAGCCGCTCTACCTGCTCGCGCCCATCCTTGCGCTGGGTTGCGCGCTCATCTCAATCGGTGTAGTGCCCTTTGGCGAACCCAATGTCGGGCCGCGCGGCTTGCACCTGTTCGAGATCGCGGACGTCAACATCGGCCTTCTGGTTATTCTGGGCGTGACCTCCATCGGCGTCTACGGTGTTGCCCTGGCGGGCTGGGCCTCGAACAACAAATATTCTCTGCTTGGCTCCCTCCGGTCCTCAGCCCAGTTGGTCAGCTATGAGCTGGCTCTCGGGCTTTCGCTGGTGGGAGTTGTGATACGCGCCGGGTCGCTCAATCTTCGCGTAATCGTGGAGCAGCAGGCCGAAAAAGGCATCGCCACCTGGAATATCTTCGGTGGACTGCAGTTTGTCGCCTTCTTCATCTACCTCATGGCGGCATACGCTGAAACCAATCGCTCCCCCTTCGACCTCGTCGAGGCGGAAAGCGAGTTGGCCGGAGGCTATAACGTCGAGTACAGTTCCATGAAATTCGCCATGTTCTTCATGGCCGAATACGCCAACATGATTACCGTCGGCTGCGTGGCCACGCTTCTGTTCCTGGGCGGATGGACCAGCCCCTTCGGCGATTACCTTCCTCCGCCCCAGAACATCTTTGCCCATGCCCTGTTTCCCATTTTCTGGTTTGTCGCCAAAGTCTTCTGCTTTCTGTTTCTCTACGTCTGGGTGCGGGGAACACTGCCCCGTTTCCGTTACGACCAGCTCATGAGCTACGGGTGGAAATACCTCATGCCGCTGGCCATGCTCAACATTATGGCTACCAGCCTTTGGTATGCGTATCACTGATTTACAATCGGGAAAGAATCCGGGAGCCTGAGCCGCTTGCTCCACAACCCTTCCTGCTAACCAGCCGGTCACTTTTTGCCGGCTTTGGCCAAAACGCTAGGGAACGATGCACCTTATCCTGTTTATCGTTTTTGCCGCACTCTGCCTGGCAGGAGCCATCAACCTCCTGCTCCAGAGCCATCCCATCAACGGCGCCCTCTCGCTGATTGTGGTGATGACCTCGCTGGCCGTGCTTTATCTCCTCCTCGGCGCGGAGTTTCTCGCCGCCGCGCAGATCATCGTCTATGCCGGCGCAATCATGGTGCTATTTACCTTTGTCGTCATGCTGCTCAACGCCGGTCGCGAAGAGCGCACCATGGGAAGCCGCACCTGGCGTGCGGTTGGCTTTCCCGCGGTAGTCGCTGTCCTGGCGGTCATCGCCACAGTAATTCTTCAGGCACAAGGCCTCGGCGTAGCCAGATTGTCCGACGGCATCACCTCCACCGCGGACCTCAGCAAGGTGCTCTTTACCGAATTGCTTTTGCCCTTCGAAGTGACATCGGTCCTCATCCTCATCGCCATCCTCGGCGCTGTGGCACTGGCCCGCCACGGCCACGGCGACAGCGAAGCAAAGACAGAAAGGACGGCTGCCAAATGAACTCGTTTCTCCCGCAGCAAGTCCCGCTGTCGTGGTATCTGCTCCTCAGCGCAGTTCTGTTTTCGCTGGGCATCGTCGGTTTCCTTATCAAGCGCAATCTCATCACTGTCTTCATGTCCATTGAGCTCATGCTCAACGCCGTCAATCTCTCGTTTGTAACCTTCGCCCGCCAGTGGCAGTTCTGCGACGCAGCCATCCAGGGTTGCCTTGCTGCTCAGCCTCATGCAGTCAAGGGTCAGATCTTTGTCTTTTTTGTGATGATGGTGGCCGCGGCGGAAGCTGCCGTTGGCCTGGCCATTATCATCGCCGTATTCCGCGCGCGTGCAACCCTGGCCGTCGACCGTATCGACCTGATGAAACTATGAACGGATACCTACATCTCTGGTTGATTCCGCTATTGCCCTTCGCCGGATTTCTGGTCAATGGAATCCTCGGCAAGAGGCTGCCTAAGTGGATTGTGACGACAGTTGCTCTGCTTGCGCCGTTGGCGGCATTCTGCGTTGTCCTAAACGCCGGATTTCTGACCGACATTCATGTGAATCCCGGCTTTGACGACCCGGCTCCTTATGTGGAAACCTGCCCGTTCCCTTGGATCAACATTGGCGCCCTCCACATCGACTTCAGCTTCGTTCTCGACCAACTCTCTCTAATCATGTTGCTGGTCGTTACCGGCGTTGGTTTCCTGATCCACATTTACTCCGTCGGCTACATGAAGACCGAAGAGGGCTACGCCCGCTACTTCTCCTATCTCAACCTTTTCCTCTTCTTCATGACGGTCCTGGTTCTTGCCGGCAATGCCCTGCTCATGTTCGTTGGCTGGGAAGGCGTCGGCCTGGCCTCCTACCTGCTTATCGGCTTCTGGTTCCAGAAAGCCACCGCGGCGGACGCCGGCAAGAAAGCCTTCATCGTCAACCGCATCGGTGATGTCGGCTTCCTCATCGGCATGTTCCTGCTGCTGGCCAACTTCGGCACCCTCACCTTCACTGAGATCGCTGCCAAGCTTGGCCAGGACCCAGGGTGGACCGGCGGAGTAATCACAGTGATCGCGCTCTGCCTGCTCCTCGGCGCAACCGGCAAATCCGCCCAGCTTCCGCTCTACATCTGGCTCCCCGACGCCATGGAGGGCCCCACGCCGGTCTCCGCGCTCATCCATGCCGCCACCATGGTCACCGCCGGCGTCTACATGATCGCCCGCAATCATGTCCTCTTCGACCACTCGCCGTTCGCCCTGAGTGTTGTAGCTGTCGTCGGCGCCGCCACGGCACTGTTTGCCGCCACCATCGCCCTGGTCCAAACCGATATCAAGCGAATCCTTGCCTACTCCACCATCTCCCAGCTCGGATACATGTTCCTCGGCTGCGGTGTGGCCGCCTACTCGGCGGCCATCTTCCACCTGGTCACGCACGCATTCTTCAAAGCCTTGCTCTTCCTTGCAGCCGGCTCGGTTATCCACGCCATCGGCGGCGAGCAGGACTTGCGCAAGATGGGCGGCCTGCGTAAAAAACTACCTGTCACCTTTGCCGTAACCACGGTCGGCGTTCTGGCCATTGCCGGAGTCTGGCCCTTCGCCGGATTCTTCTCCAAAGACGCAATCCTCTACGCCGCGTTCCTTCAGGGCGATGCCGGCAAAGCCCTTTGGTTCGTTGGCCTGCTCACTGCCCTGCTCACTTCGTTCTACATGTTTCGCCTTTGGTACCTGGCCTTCCTCGGCAAGCCGCGCGGCGAAGCAGAAAGGCACCATCACCCCACTCCCTGGTCTATGCTCGTCCCGCTGCTGATCCTGGCGGTGCTCTCCATCGGCGGTGGCTGGATCGGCATCGAGCGCTTCGCAGGATTCCTCGCGCCCTCAGCCGGCGCACGAGCCGCCGACGCAGGCTCTGCGCAGTTGGAGCTGATCCTGAGCTTGGTCGCGGTCGCGGTGGCCCTCATTGGCTGGCTAGTCGCTCACCTGCTTTACCAGCAGAAGCCAGACCGTCCCGCCAAGCTCGCAGCAGCTCTTCCCGGCGCATACAAGCTCCTGGCCGGAAAATATTACGTTGACCAGATTTACGGCGCATGCGTCGTCAAGCCGCTGCTGCTGTTCTCTAAATACTTTCTAAGCCCGGTCGTTGACAAGGCGCTGCTCGGCGGAACCGCGTGGTTACTGGGAGGCGTTCCAACTTTCGCCGGCGCGCTGCTCCAGCGCTGGCAGTCGGGCAACTTGCGTTCCTATGCGGCATGGCTAACCGCGGGCGCGGCGGCAGTGCTGATTTTCGTTGTGGTTCCGTGGTACCTGGTCTGGCCCGCATCGTTGGATTTCGTGTGGAAAGTGGCGAGGCATTGAGAGAATGAACGCGATAAACGAATCGATTCTCACCTTGATCCTCGTTGCCCCGCTGGCCGGAGCGGCGTTGATAGTGCTCGTCCCCGACCGCGCCAAACTGCCCAACTGGATCGCCCTTCTTACCTCGCTCGTCACCTTCGGCCTTACGCTGCATCTGCCCGCGCATTATGACCTCAAGCCTGGCGGTTTCCAATTCGTCATCGACATTCCATGGATCGACAGCCCCGCCATTCACTACCATGTCGGCATCGACGGCCTGAGTCTCTGGCTGGTTGTCCTCACCGGGCTGCTCGCCCCCATTGGCGTCGTCGCCAGTTGGAACGTAATCGAGGAACGCCGCAAAATCTTCTTCGCGCTCTTCATGGTCCAGCAGACGGCCATGTTCGGCGTCTTCCTCTCGCTCGACCTCATGCTCTACTACGGCTTCTGGGAGTTGTCCCTGGTCCCCATGGTCATCCTCATCGCCATGTACGGCCGCAAGGATGGACCCAAAGCCGCGATGAAGTTCTTCCTCTTCACGTTCATCCCATCGGCCCCGCTGTTGGTTGCGATTCTGTGGCTCTACGCCAAAACCGGCAGCTTCGACTTCGTCACCCTGCAATTTCTCATTGCTCATGGCTCGTTTCCCGCAGCGGCGCTCTGCTGGGTAGCCTTCGCGTTTCTGTTCGCCTTCGCGGTCAAAGTGCCGGTCTTCCCGCTTCACGGCTGGCTGGCGGATACATACAGCGAGGCTCCAGTAGCTCTCGCCATGGTCGTGGCCGGCAAACTGGGCCTCTACTCCATGCTCCGCTTCCACATCGGTCTCTTCCCAGCGCAAGCGCGGGCACTGGCGCCCTGGCTGATCCCCCTGGCGGTTATCGGCATTCTCTACGGCGCGTGCCTGGCGCTGGTGCAGAGGGACTTTTGGCGGCTCATCGCCTTTGCCGCCCTCAGCCACCTCAGCCTCATCGTTCTCGGAATTTATGGCTTCACAGCAGTCGGCTCGGCCGGCGCTGTTTATCAGATACTCAACCACGGCGTCGTCGACGGCGCGCTATTCCTGCTCCTGGGCGTCCTCTACGATCGCTACTCGACCAGTCAGATCGCCGATTTTGGAGGCCTGGCAGCCAAGCTGCCCCGCACCGCGACGCTCTTCGTTATCGCGTCCCTCGCCATGATCGGTCTGCCTCTGCTGAACAACTTTGTAGGCGAGTTCCTAATCCTCTTCAGCACCTTCTCCGGCGTAAGCCGAGGCTGGGCCATTGCGGCCTCGCTCGGTGTAATCCTCGGAGCCGCCTATATGCTCATGCTCGTTCAGCGCCTCTTCTTTGGGCATGAAAGTGAATTGGCCAAGTCGGAGCCCGCCGACGATCTACACTTCCGCGAGTTAGCGGTGCTTTGGCCCCTCGCCGTGCTCATGCTCGTCATGGGGCTCGCCCCTTCAATCTGGCTCCCGTCAATCGAGTCAGGCGTACAACCACTGCCCCTCAGGTCGTCGGCAACAGAGTTAGGTGCGCCATCTCTGCGACATTTCCCTGTCGCATGGGTGCGAAACCACGAGATTTCAATCGCCAAGTCCCCCATCGCGCAAACCTTAACTCAAGGGGAGGGCCAGCGGTGAATCCAGTTCCCGATATCCTCCGCATCCTCCCGGAGGTCGTCCTCACCCTGACCGGCGTCGCCGTCATGCTCATCGACGCCTCCCTCTCGCCGGGATTTCCGCGCCGTCCACTCGGCTGGGTTGCAGCCATCGGGACCACGCTCGCTCTCTGGGCCAGCGTTGCGCAATTCTCCCTCGCACAGGGCACCGGCTTCTACGGCACGGTCGAGACCAGCGCCTTTACCATCTTTTTCCACATTCTCATCTGCAGCATCGTGCTCGTCGCGCTCCTGCTTTCGCTCGATACTCTGCCCGAAGACAGCCATCATCAAGGCGAGTACTACGCGCTCGTCGTCTTTGGCGCCGTTGGAATGTGCCTGCTCACCGGCGCGGTCGAGCTGCTGGTCGTCTTCATCGCTCTCGAAATCTCATCCATCTCCACATACGCGCTGGCCGGCTACCGAAAGCAAACGTCCCGCGGCCCTGAAGCCGCAATCAAGTATTTTCTGCTTGGCTCCTTTGCCACTGCGTTCCTTCTCTATGGAGTTGCGTTGATCTTTGGCGCTACCGGTACGACCCAGATCTACGAAATCGCCCACCTTGCTTCCACCGCACAGAATCACTCGTTCATCCTGACCGGAATGGCGCTGATGCTCGTCGGCATTCTGTTCAAGGTTTCCGCCGCTCCCTTCCACCTCTGGACGCCGGACGTGTACGAAGGCGCGCCTTCGCCGGTGGTCGCGTTGCTTTCCACAGCTCCCAAAGCCGCGGCCTTCGCGCTGCTTCTGCGGGTCATGTACGAGATCTTTCCCAGCCTTCACTCCACCTGGGCGCCCTTCTTGTGGATCGTGGCCGTACTCTCCATGACCGTAGGCAACCTGGCCGCCCTGCGTCAGCAAAACGTAAAGCGCATGTTGGCCTACTCGTCCATCGCTCACGCGGGCTACCTGCTGGCCGCCTTCGCCGGAGCTACGAACGCGAGCGGGTTTGGAGAAAGCGGCATTGCAGCCGCCAGCTTCTACACCGCGGCCTACGCCGCAATGAACGTTGGCATCTTCGCCGTCATTACCCTGGTAAGCGGATACGACGAAGAACTGCCCTTCATTCAGGATTTTCGCGGCCTCATCTACCGCTCGCCGCTGCTTGGCAGCCTGCTGATATTTTTCCTGCTCTCCCTCGTCGGAATCCCCTTCACCGGCGGGTTCTTTGGCAAGTTCTACTCGTTTTCCGCCGCGGTGGGGGGTGGGGCAATCTGGCTGGCAATTATCGGCCTGTTGAACTCGGGATTGGCGGCGGCCTATTATCTCCGGCTTGCCTTGGCAGTATCCCAGCGCCGGGTCAGCAATCAGGACGACGATGCAGCTCCCACGCCAAAGGTAGGCATAGCAGTCGGCGCGGCTTTGCTCCTTGCGGTTGCAGCAACGCTAATTCTGGGCATTGCACCGGGGGCTGTACTGCGCGCCGCCGCTGCCGGAGCTCACACACTGGAAGCGCCCGCATCGCAAACAGGGGCGCCAACAACTGCATCCCCAGCCGACAGCACTTTCGCCAGACCGGCCCCTTGAAGTGTCTGGGCGGTCCTTCCCGCCATCTCCTTCAACACCAGGCTGGTGTAAAACGCCGTGGCGAGTTGAAGCACCCGCCCATCAACGTAATGATCCTTCACCCAGATTCGCGCCGCCTTTCCCATCCGTTGCCGCCTCGCGGGGTTGCGCAGCAAGCTGAGCACTGCCTCGGATATAGCTTCAGGATGGCCAGGTGGAATCAGCAGCCCGGTCACCTCGGGGTCGACGGAATCCCGGGAACCGGTAGCCACCGTAGTAATGACTGGCACGCCCGAGGCGGCGGCCTCCAGCACCACGTTGGGAAAGCCCTCGCGCCAGGTGGGCAAGACCAAAACATCCATAGCGCGGTAGTAGGGCGCCGTGTTGTCCACAAAGCCGGTGCAATGAATGTTCTTGTGCCGCTCAATGCGCTCACGGAGACTGGCCGGCAGCGCATCTTCCGCCCCATCGAACCAACCCACGAGCAAGAGGTGCGCGTTCGGGTCCGCATTCATTATGGCGTCGAACGCCTCGACCAGCTCGGGGACGCCCTTGTCGCGCGTCAAACGCCCCACAAAGCCCACCACGCGGCATGTCGCCGGGATGCCGATTTGTTCTCGCACATCGGTCGGGCCGGGCGAGAATCGTTCCATGTCGACTCCGTTGCTGCTACCCTCCCCGAGCAAACTCAACTTCCTCCGCGGCGCCACACCCAGCTCCTGGGCCTGGGCCCGCAGGCTCTCGCTGTTGCACAACACTACCTGTGCGCAGGATGAGGCCAGGCGCTCCGCAGCCAGCAGAATCAAGCGTTTCAGCCCGGTTGAGGTTTCCAGCTTCAACCCGCGAAGCATATAAACGCGAATGGGCACACCGGCCAGTTTTGCCGCCACGGTCCCAAGCAGGCCGGCCTTGGGAGTGCTGAACTCGGTCACATCCGGCTTGAGCCGGCGCAGCAACCACCAAAGCCGCGCAAGCGACCATATATCCGCAAACGGCGCAATCACCCGCCGCATCGGAAGGGCTACCGAGCCAACGCCTTCGCGCGCCGCTGTCTGCTCCAGCAGCTCCCCCGGACTTGAGACCAGCGTCACGCGGAATCCTGCTTCGCGCAGCGCTCCCAATCGTCTGCCGAGATTCAAGCAGGTTTGAGGATGCGTTATCCCCACCACGATGTGGGGCGATTGCCGCGTTGCATAGCTTGTTACTTCAGCACTGAGTCTTTGCGATGTGGGAACCAACATGGATTGGATTGCGCTCCAAGCACCTTCCCGATATCTGCGTGTATCGGAAAATCTGCTTCAACGCTGGGGAAAAGGTGGTGCTGGCACATGGATTTGATGCGAAGTCCAATCTTATCTGCGGGTTTCCAGCCCTTAAAAGTAGTGCAAGGAATCTGCCGGTGTACGTTCCAGGACAGTCCCGTGAGCAAATCAAAGACAATGTATCATCGCTGTTCACTCGATCGGTGTGAGGTGGAACACAGAGTATTGGAGGATCCTTACCCGAATCTCGGGGGCGCTTGCAGAGCTGGCGGAGCGCATAAAAGGGTATCAATTGACGCTTTTCACAGGAAAAAGTGGTCTTTTGAGCCTCGGGAATGCCAAAAAACGAGGGCTTTTTTACGGGCTAGTCAACAAGTAATTCTTGTAAGTCTTTTATTGTGTGCTACTTATAATTGCAGATTCAATCGAAACAGGAAAAAGCGGGAGGGGGGGGTGGGTCGGACGCCGTTCTCCTGGGCGGAAACTCGATTTGGGTCGAGGGATGCTCTGAAATGATTGTGCACCATCGCAAACTATTAATGCGCAACCGGCCTGGGATTAATTTGGGATGCCTGTCTGCTTACGGCGCTGTGGTTGTCGGCTTGGCGGAGCGCGAGACGTCTCGGGAAGAGCAAATTGTGGAACGGCTATGGCTTCCAACCGCCATCTTTCAGCTTTGGCGCTCGATTCCGCCGCTCGATGGTCGACGCGGAGGGCGCGCAGGAACCGCCAACAGGGCTTGCAAAGGGGATAAAAACAGTGAGAACAAGGCCGTTTCAGGTGTGTTTATGTGTGAAATAGGCGCAAATGACCGGGCTCTTGATGCGCTTTTGTAGAAGAGCCCCGATTGGTAAATCCGCCAAAAATCCAGGATTTTGCCCCCAAAGTAATCGTCCGAGTACCAAACACTTTCGATACCATCTTCAAACACATTCAATACGTCCTGCCGATTAACGTGAATCGGCAGGAACGGCCAGCCGGTGAAATCGACGCTAGTGTCCTGTCTCATATAAGTCTTTACAATAATCGGGGATTATTCTATGCTCGATTATGTTCACCACGGCGGCTCCGCTCGCTCTGAACGATGTGCAGAGGAAGGAACTGGAAGCGCTGGTTCGCAGCGGCAAT
>Ga0302319_10020427_pt1 | contig 11982 bp, 15 predicted proteins | sample Bog_T0_2_FD_203319 | JGI IMG/M metagenome (GOLD analysis project Ga0302319, IMG submission 203319) | Peat permafrost microbial communities from Stordalen Mire near Abisko, Sweden - Bog_T0_2 | ecosystem: Environmental > Terrestrial > Soil > Wetlands > Peat | place: Sweden: Abisko, Stordalen Mire...
CGTAGTCGCCCACCAGCACGGCCATCTGGTTGCCCCACCGGCGCGGAGCGGAGGCCTCGCCCCGGCGCAGATCCGACTCGTCGATGACGTCGTCGTGGGCCAGGGAGGCCACATGCAGGAGTTCGATGGCGGCCGCCGACAGCCGTGCCGCCCCCAGGTTGGGCCGGTCGGACAATCGGGTGGTCAAGAGGAGCAGGGTGGAGCGCAGTCTCTTCCCCTGGCGGGAGCTGAGCCAGCGCAGCCGGTCGGGGAGTTCTCCGGGGGCGTCGTCGGCCTGGGCGGTCAGGAGGTCCCACGAAAGCTCCAGATCCTCGCGGATCAAAGCACGAGCGGCTTCCAACGCAGGGGCTCCCTGGAAGGAGTAGGTCGAAACGGTGGTCTCCTTCGGCACAGTCCGGCAAAGTTACTTGATCTCGAAGCGGTCGGGAGGGAGGAAGATGCCTCCCGGACTCGATGGATCCGCGAGTAGGGCTTTGGGACCCCTTGGTTTTCGCTCGGGAGGACCTTATACTTTGCCTCCCAATTGGGGTATCGTCCAATGGCAGGACTGCGGATTCTGGTTCCGCCTATCGAGGTTCGAATCCTTGTACCCCAACTAAAGTGCCTGTCGGCCAAGCCCGACGTGAGCTCGTGTCCCTCCCGCCCCGCATTCCCGCTCCGGGCTGGACGGAATCCGACAACAGATTCTCAGTAGCTCTGATCCACGGCCACGAGTTCCTCGTCCCAGTAGCCTTCCCGGCCGTAGTGTTCGTGCAAACGGGTTTCGTAGTCGCGTTGCAGGAGAGACGCGTCGGAGTAGGGAGGGGATGTCTTCACGGCATCGCGGGTCAACCCGACGAACACCTTCGATTCCGTCCAATCGATGCGGTCGATCCACGACGGAGAGATCAATACCAGCTTCCCGGGCCACCAGTTCCTGGTGCCCACCACCAGGTAGCGGATGTTCCATCGTTCGGCGTCCACGACGAAGTCGTCCACATGGCCGATCTCGCCGTCGGTCGCCTGGATGAAATGGCCCGTCACGTCGCGGGTGCTGCGCAGGTCGTGATCGCCCTCCGCTCTTTCCCCACGGATGCGATTCCAGTGCTCGCGCGCGTCCGCGGCGCTGTAGAAGGATCCCCACGCGAAGGGCCCGGACCAGTAGGTGGGCCAGTTGTAGTAGGAGTAATAGGAGTCTTCGAACTGCTTGGACACCGGTTTGTCGGTATCAGGTGATGGACTCTCCTCGATCTGGTGCTTGGTCAGGTCCACCGAGATGAGCCTGTTGTCCTTGTCGACGGAAGTCACGGCGTAGGGGGAGATCAGCACGACCCTCCCGGAAAGCCAGCTTTCGGTGTCCACGACCAGGTACCGGATGGTCCAGAAGCGGTCGTCGAAGTAGAACTCCTTGACGCTTCCGATTTCCCCGTCCATGGCGCTCAGCCTGTAGCCCTTCATGTCCTTGGCCTTGATCAGCATGACTTCCTCGTTTCGATCGCGCTTCTTCCAAGCAACATCCAAAATCCGTCGACGTCCGTTTCCGCGGTGTCCCCGGGCTGATTCCTTTTCGTTCCGATTCCAGCGGATTTTCGAAAGGGGGGGGTGCATGTCATCGGGTTTTGGATGTTGACTGGGAGGAACGACCATGACCAAGCCATCCATCCGAACCTTGCGCACCCGCCCCACGGCTTGTCGCTGATGTTCCCCTTCGACCGCAAGGACCGCGAACCGAAACGGACGGATGGCACCGATCAGAAGCGCCTGGTGGAGGAATTGCGCATCCGCGACCGGCTCCTGACCCGCGAGGCGAAACGCCTTGACGTGACCTTGCGAAGCATAGGGGACGCCGTGGTCACCACGGATGCCGAAGGCAGGGTGACCATGCTCAACAAGGTCGCCGAAGATCTCACCGGATGGACCGCGAAGGACGCCCTGGGCCGAAAGTTGTCGGAGATCTTCGTGATCATGGATGGACGGACGCGAAAGAAGCGGGAGGACCCCGTCGCCAAGGTGATCGAGACCCGGAAGATCCTGAAGCTTCCCAACCACACGTCCCTCGTCGCGAAGGACGGTCGGGAGCTGGTGATTTCGGACAGCGTGGCTCCGATCCTGGACGATGCCGGAACCCTCCTGGGCGCGGTGCTCGTGTTCCGCGACATGACCGAAAGATCGAAGTTGGACGAAACCCTCCACCGGGTCCAGAACGTGGAATCCATCGGAGTCCTGGCGGGGGGCATCGCGCACGACTTCAACAACGTCCTCACCGGCATCTTCGGGAATTTGAGTCTGGCACGCAAATGCGCCCAGGACGGGAAGCTCGCGGAGACGTACAAGATCCTGACCCGCGCCATGGACGTGTTCGATCGCGCCAAGGGCCTCACCCAGCAGCTCATGACGTTTTCCAAGGGTGGGATGCCCGTACGCATGGTCCAGGATCTTGGAATCCTGATCAGGAACAGCACCCAATTCGTCCTGAGCGGTTCCAGCGTTTCGGTGGATTTCGACATCGCCGAGAATCTCTGGCCATGCGATTGCGACGGCGGCCAGATCGGGCAGGTGGTGGACAACCTCGTGCTCAACGCCCAGCAAGCCACCCGCGAAGGTGGAAAGTTGGAGGTGCGCGCTGGTAACCGGGTCCTCGTGCCGGGACCGTCCGGCGTGGCATCCCATTTCGGGAACTTCGTGGAGATCGTCATCCACGACAGCGGTGCCGGCATGCCTCCGGAGGTCCTGTCCAAGATCTTCACGCCCTTCTTCTCCACCAAGTCCACCGGGCACGGCTTGGGGCTCGCTGCGGTGTACTCGATCGTGCAGCGTCACGATGGTTGGGTGGAAGTGGAATCGGAAAGCAAGGTGGGATCGACGTTCCACGTGTTCCTCCCCGCCGATCCGGATGCAACGATCGCGTCGTCCGAAGATCCCTCGTCCCTGTCGGATGTTCCCTCGGGCGGAGGACGGATCCTGGTCATGGACGACCAGGAATACATCTCGCACTTCATGACCGAGATGCTCGAATTCCTCGGTTACGAGCCGACCACGACGAGGAACGGATTCGAGGCCGTCCAGGCCTTCCGCCTCGCCGAGGAGCGAGGAGACCCTTTCCGGGTCTGCATCCTGGATCTCACGATCCCCGGAGGGATGGGGGGAAATGCCACCGCGAAGGAAATTCTCGCCATCCGGCCGGATGCCCTGCTGGTCGCTTCGAGCGGCTACACCGACAGTCCGGCGATCATCGAGCCCGGAGGACACGGATTCGCTTCCAGCCTGGCCAAACCCTTCCGCATGGAAGACCTCGCCCAGGTCCTGGAAACCGCCTTGGCCAGCGATCGGGCTACCAGATATTATCACCGGGACAGCGCTTCTCGGCATATCGATTTACCCCAATCCACGGAAAAAACCTGACCGATTGATGCAGAACGCCTCGTCGAAGGCGAGAACGACGATGGATTGGACAAAATCCACGGACCAAGTCAAAGATTGCCTCAAATAGAATTAATGCAGATCTTGTTATCTGTATTTGGTATTTTGAGGATTTTATTAAAACCATGGTTGCATGAGCTGTTTCCTTGTATCTAATAGAGTCTTGATCACTTCTTGTACCGAATTGATGATTGATTGTAAATAATGGGGAATGGAAGCATGAAAGATAGGCCGGATGCCTTGTCCTCCAGTGAAAGGGAATCGATCATTGACTCCATTATTGGGCATATTCATCACTTGTCAAAACTGAGCGCTGAAGAATTAGAACATATCTTGGACTGTCTAACTCTTCACGGTGAACACTTCAGCGTAAAAAGAAAGCGGAATTCCGTTTCCGAGGAATTGTAATGAAGTGGCATTCAAGGCCTGCCACTTCATTATCTACTTAAAGTCCATCGTAGAAGGGTTTATCCGTCTCGGCGGGAATGTGCGAGAAGCCTCTCGGAGCGGGTTCTTCGGCGTCGAAATCGTCGTCGCCGCTGGCGTTCCCATCGAAATCCACAATGATTTTATGCCCGTCGAACGCATCCAGGTGGTTTTGGACCTCCTCTGAGGTGGCCCTTTTTGCTAATCCGATAAGACGCCCTCTGTCCTTGTCTTCACTGCTGATCATGATTATGTTCCCTTTTACCCTATCTTTCCAAAGGCAATTCTTTGGATTTTACGCATTGATAGGGATGTTTGAAGCCCATCTCTCTCCGCAAATGAGGAAGATCCCCCCACCTATTTCGTGTTGATCAAAATAGTTGCGAAGCCTTTTGCGGTAGTATTCGACCAGCTTTTCGGAACTGGCTCGATTTGCCAACACAATCTTGACAAATGTATTGCAAGGTAAGTCTTCTCCAGTGAACCCAATTTCATTGACAATGAATTCGCTGACCTTCACAAAGTCTTCCCATATGTCTTGGGTCAGATCAAACGTGAGAACAACCAAGACGGATTCTTCTCTGGTAGGCACATGACGTCTTCTCAATTCTTCCACATTGAAGGGCAAATTCATAAAAACATCCAATGTTGAAAACGCACAAAAAACTCTCTTATTTAACATCCATTAAATTTTTTCGAAAAGGTGACTTTTCTTGATACGATACGATATTTGGTAAAAATTTGGCTTTTATAGGCGCACAAACTGGATTTTGTGACGGTTTTGATACCGACGTGAAATTCTCCGACGGAAACCAGCGCTGCCAGTGCCGGGACACCGCCCATCCGGATCCAATGGTCGGCGGAGCCCACGGCCATGCATTGGACGGAAATTGACAGATGTGGCGGAAATGCATCCAACCGGTCGGCCATGTCCCCCCAAGGCGGCACCACCTGGCGAACCCGGGCATCCGTGACGTTTTCCGTCATGCATCCGCTCCATCCGGGAACCCCGGAAACAACGCGACGCCTCCGCTTTTGTATTCATGTTCGCAAGGCCTCGTCAACTCTGGAGGCCGATGCAATCGGACTTCGGGAGCGATCTCTCCCCGGAGAGGAATCTCGAATGAAACTCATCCTTCCAATGCTGGCTCTGCTGGCCTCCTCCGCGTTCCCTCTGGGCGCGGATCTCGGTGCGGATCTCTCCGGGATCCTCACTTTCCCCAACAACACGCCCAGCAACGTGGACGGGAAGCTCGGCTTCGGATTCAGGGCCGTTCCCACGCTCGAGCTTTCCCTGAGCGACTATCTCGCCCTGCGGGGTTCCGCCGGCTACGAACTGACCACCTGGGGCACCAAGTCCAGCAGCGACGTCCTTGGCGTCAGCTACAGCTCCGATTCGTCCGTCGTCACCCAGTTCCTGACGTTCGGAATCGCGGGTGAGGTGTACATCCTGCCGAACCTCGCCTTCGTCTCCGTGGGATCGTCGGTGGACATTCCCCTCCACAGCCAGTACACGTACAAGCGGACCCTGGCCGGCGTTTCCACGACCACGGACGGCGACATCACCGGCGACCAGAATTCCGTCTTCCTGGATCTGGGGGCGGGCGTCCAACTCACTCCTTCGTTCGGAATCGTCGCGAGCTACCGACTTCCCATGGTGCCCTACTACGACAGGAACAACCAGACCGACGAACTGCGCCAGATCAGCCTCGGCTTCCGGTTCACGCTGCTCTGATCGGAGTTGCCGCGCGCGGCCGATCCAATGCGCTGCACCGCCCGATGGAGGCGGTGGCGGACTCCAAGTCAGTTTCCGACCAACAGTCTGGCGCGCCGCGCCAGTTCCCGCAACCGGAAAGGCTTGGTCAGGACGTCGTTCATGCCCACCGCCAGCGCCTTGTCGCGGGTGCCGTCCGAGGCGTCGGCCGTGAGCGCCAGGATCGGCACCTGCTTGCAGGGGATCGCGGAGGTCGCGTCGCGCACCCGCCGGGCCACCTCGAATCCGTCGTGGAAGGGCATCTGGATGTCCAGCAGAACGAGGTCCCATCCTCCCTGTTCCAGCATTTCCAGGGATCGCCTCCCGTCCTCGGCCACTTCGAAGCTCGCCCCGAGCTGGCGCAGCACCCGCGCGGCCAAGTGCACGTTCATCCGGGTGTCTTCGCAGAGAAGGACCCTCTTTCCCGCCAGACAAGCCGAAGGCATCTCGTCGTCGGACGGGGCGGGCGGAAGGATGATCGGGTTCGCCACGGCGAACGGTTGCCGGTACAGGAAGCGGGTTCCCGCTCCAAGCCTGCTTTCCACCGTCAACGCGCCGCCCATGGTCTCCACGATCTGCTTGGAAATCGCCAGGCCCAAACCGGTTCCGTGCGCCTGGGTCGGATTGGACTCCTCGATGCGGCAGTAGGGCTCGAAGATGGATTCGAGCTTTTCCGGAGGAATCCCCGGCCCCGTGTCCTGGACATCCACCACCAAGGATGACCCGAGCGCATCCCAGGTCGCTCCGATGCGGATCTGTCCGGTCTGCGTGTAGCGGATTCCGTTGCTCGAAAGGTTCAGCAGGACCTGGAACCAGCGCAACCGGTCTCCCTCCACAGGCGGCAACTCCCCCTCGACCCGGAGACGGACCTCCAGGCCCTTGGTTTGGCCCAGCGGTCCGAGCGTGGCGACGAGCTCTTCCAGGACTTGCTTCGGAGCGAATCTGCTCGGATGGAGGGAAAGCTTCCCGTTTTCCATGCTGGACAGATCCAGGACGCTGTCGACGAGGCTGAGCAGATGGTCCGCGGAGACGCGGATGGCGTGCAGGCTGTCCTTTCCGTTCCCCTGTCCGATGGACGCGTCGCGCTGCAGGAGTTCCGTGAAGCCCGAAATCGCGTTGAGGGGAGTGCGGAATTCATGGCTCATGTGCGAGAGGAATTCGCTTTTCGCCTGGCTCGCGGCGAACGCCTTGGACAGCGCCAGGTCGTGCTGTTCCAGCATGTAGCGCAGGGCGAGGAAGGAGGTGACGATGGAGGCGGCGAAGTTGGAGATCCGGGCGAAGCTGGTGCTCGCGTCCGGTATGAGCAGGTTCATCCGCGGAGTCCAATCCGTGGCCTCCACCAGGAGCAGCCCGAACGGGATGGAACCCAGCCAAAGGATCTGGTTCCATCCCCTGGGCAGGAAGAGGAGGATCCCCAGCGAGAGGGGGATGTAGAAGATCCAACTGACCCCGCGCCCCATGAAGCCGTCGTCGAAGAGCACGATGACCAACCACACCAGCCCCAGGGCGATCTGGAAGGCGTCCGACTTCTTCATGCGCGCGCGGAAGTGCGCGAAGATGAAGCCGGCGAACAGCACCAGCATCGGCGCGTACCTGGTGAACCCTCCACCCTGGACCGCGATCACACCGGCCAAGCTGATGGAGGCGATGGCCGCCACCACTGTGACCTGGGCCACCAGGACGTGGACCGTTTCCGGGACCTTCCTGCCCGGAGGAGTCAACAAGCTCAACTTGGAGAATTCCATGATGGATTCAAAAGTATTGTATCCATTCGCCCCAACATGGTATGACTTCGTGGTCGGTCCGGGTGGAAAATCGACCATCGAGTCTGTTGTAGATACGCCGGGATGCCTGGCGTACCCGATGGCACCTACATTGCATGAGGCTCTCCGACGGAAAGGTGGAATGCCATGCGGTGGTTGCTTTGGATGGCGGTCGCGACGATCTGCTTTGGACCTCCCGGGGCGTCCGCACAGGATTCCACCGCCCGCGCGGATCTCAGGGGAAATCTGCCCCAGGACGTCCGGACGCGCGTCGAATCCGCAGGGGATTCGAATGCCCTGCTGTTTCCGGTCGTGGTGGCGAAGGGACAGACGCTCTCGGGACTTTCGTTTCGGAACCTCGGCGCGTACACGCCGGCGATACGGAGCGCATTGCTGGCCGACAATCCCGGCCTGGTGGACCCCTCCAGAATCTTCGAGGGAGAAACCCTGCTGTTTCGAAGGTCCGCGGACCGCAGGGGCCTTGCCCCCGAAAAGCAGGTGGCCATGGCCTTGCATCAGGCGGTGGTCACCTTCGCGAGCGGTGCGGGGGAGGTTCAGCGCGCAGACGGCAAGAGGGACACGCTCGGTGCCGACATGTTCCTGTTGCCGGGGGATGTCGTTCGGGCCAGGGCGGGGGCCATGGTGGAATTGATCGTGGACAACCAAAGCATCCTGAGGCTTCGCGGACCCGCTCGGATGACCTTGTTGGCTGTCCAGTCTCCGGATTCCGGGGAATCCCGACCCAGCACACGGGTGCGATTGCTCGCAGGAACCCTTTGGGCGAAGGTCCAGAAGTGGGCGGGACCCCTGGTCCACTTCGAGGTGATCCTTCCCAACGCCATCGCGGGGGTCCACGGCACCGTGTTCGAGGCGATCGCGAACGACGACGGCACGAGTCTCGTCAGAGTCCACGAAGGAGTCGTATCGGTGAAATCGACACGACATCCGGAGTCCGAGGTCTCCGTGCGGGCCGACCAGGAAGTCAGCACCGATCGGAGGGGTACGGTGTCCCGTCCGCGACCGAAGAGGACCCGGCCCGGCGCGTGGGAAAATTTCAACAGGGGCCGAGACCAGGAAATCGAATCCGGAGCGACGATCGCAGGTGAAAGCCCAAGGACCGGGGCTGCCGGCAATCCGGCCACCCAACGCCGGGAAATCACGGCTCCCGGCCAGACGCCGCCGGAAGCCCAGTCGAAGCAACCCGTTCCGGCGGAGCCGGTGCAATCTCCGCGGAACCGCCCGAAAGCGACCCCCGTCCGGCCTTGACTACTCCTCTTCCAGCTTCCGGAAGATCGCGGCCATGGCCTGCAGGTCGGGTTCCACGGTCGCGGCGGCGCGTCGGTTCTCGTCCTGGATGCGCTTGTAGACCTCCGCGCGGTAGACGGGAACCGATGGCGGAGCCTGGATTCCGATGCGGCAGGACTTGGAGTCGATCTCCACCACCGTGATGACGATGCCGTCCCCGATGTGGATGGCCTCGCCCGGTTTGCGCGTGAGGACGAGCATCAGTGGAGGATCCGCTCGGAGGTGGACCACCGGGGATCGTCGACCAGGATCTGCTTGCCGATCCGGGTGCGGATGTTGATGAACAGGGGACCCGCCAGGTTCGCCGTGGACTTGGCCATGTCCTGGTTCACGGTGACGATGGTGTAGAGCAGGAGTTCCTTGGGATCGCGCACGTCCAGGTCCGCGATCTCGGAGGAAGGCACGAGGGGATTGTAGTCGGGGCGGAACTGCAGCGGGTTGATGAGGACGAACTGGGCCTCGGAGCCCGCCACGCTGCGCATCCAGTGGAAGGGTGCGTGCTGGGGCCTGGTGAAGATCACGAACTCGCGGGCCCCCTCGAAGCCCGGAAGGCCGCCGGGGAAGGCGATGACGTCTTCCGGCAGGTAGCTCAGGGTCTCGGAACTCTGTCCCATGCCGGGATAGTAGCACCGGAATTCGTCCCGCGCCAGTCCCGGATCGCCCCCACCAGGATGGAGAGGAGTCCGACGGATTCCGCCAGGGCGTCGGAATCCGCGCGGGAGATGCGCACCAGCATGTGTCCCACGAGGTCGTGCAGGTCCCGGCCGGGGCCGGGTTCGTCGGCGATGCATCCCTGTCCGGCCAGGGAAAGGAGCTTGCGCAGCAGGTCCATGTCTCCACCTCTTCCGGTGGCGAGGGCGATGGCTTCGCGCAGCGCCTTTTCCAGGCAAAGGCGCATGGTTTCCGACGGACCGGAGGTCAGGACGGATTGGCGCCGGTAGGCGTCGGATCCGGAACTCACGGGGGATCGGCCGGTCCGGGGGAACGACTCATGCCGGCTGGTCCAGCAGACCCGCCAGGAAACGTCGATCGATGGCGCGGAAGGTCCGTTCGCCGATGGCGCGTCCCCCCTGCACGAGCACGGCCCGGAAACGGTCGGCGACTTCGAACGGGGAAGGAAGCGTTTGGATCGAGCCGCCCTGTTCGGATTCCTCGAAGAACGAGTCCCCGTCCGAGGAGGACCGCGGTTCCTCCGAACCGCCGCCGCCCCCGCCGCCGCCGCGAAGGGAGTCGCCGGTGGAGAACTGCGCGTTGTCTTCCTGGCTTTTCACCACCATGTCCGTGGCGTCGCTCTGGTCCCGCGCGCGCAGGGCCTTTTCCACGGCGGCCATCCCCAGTTGCGACTGGAATTGTCCTTCTCCGCGGTGCATGTTCTGCTGGACCTGCGCCGCGTGGTCGCCGGTCACGATCACCTGGAAGAGGTTGGCTCCCTGAAGATTCGGCGCATCGATCCCCATATGGACAGGAGATAGGATTATTCCCGCGGTTGCGCAATCGCAGATTTGGAGGGATATGGAAACGAAGGTTCGAACCGCCAGGATCGTGGGGCGCATCCTGGACCGGGAATTCCCGGATCCGGGAATTCCCCTGGTCCATCGCGACGCGTTCACCCTCCTGGTGTCCGTCGTGCTCTCCGCCCAGTGCACGGACGAACGCGTGAACCAGATCACCCCGGTCCTGTTTTCCCGGTTGGGCGACGACCCGGAGAGCCTCTCCAAGGCTTCCGTGGAGGACATCCGCGAGATCATACGGCCCTGCGGACTCTCTCCCGCCAAGAGCAAGGCGATCCAGGGCCTTTCCAGGATCATCGTCCGGGAGCACGGCGGGGAGGTCCCGCGCACGTTCCCGGAGCTGGAAGCCCTCCCCGGGGTGGGGCACAAGACGGCTTCCGTGGTCATGTCCCAGGCGTTCGGGGTGCCCGCCATCGCCGTGGACACCCACATCCACCGCTGCGCTCGCCGCTGGGGTCTTTCCGAGGGGTCCACGGTGGAGCGGACGGAATCCGACCTGAAAGCGCTGTTCCCCCGCGCCAGGTGGAGCCTGCTCCACCTGCAGATCATCCACTTCGCCCGCAAATTCTGTCCGGCACGGGGTCATCATCCCGAGGAGTGCCCCATCTGCTCCGAGCTGGGTCGAAGGGGCTTGCCGGTGTTCCCCTAGACCGGGAAGTCGCACGGCGGGAGCGGGCTATCTTTCCCGGCCCTGATGCCTCCCACGGACGGAAGATTGGAGCGGATGCGCGAGGTGGCGTCGCGACGCACCCGGCTGTACACCTTCGTGCTGGAGGACTTCCATGACCCCCACAACATCTCCGCCGTGCTGCGGACCTGCGAATGCTTCGGGATCCAGGAAGTCCATGTCATCGAGGAATTGAGGCCGTTCCGGATCTCCCGGCCCATCGTCAAGGGTGCGGACCGGTGGTTGGACATCGTGCGCTGGACCGATCGGCGGGAGTGCCTGGAGCATTTGCGCCGGCGCGGATTCCGCATCGCGGTGGCCAGCTCCAAGGCCGAGCGTTCCTTCCACGCTTCCCCCCTCGAGCCCCCTCTGGCCATCTACCTGGGTACCGAATTCGCGGGAAATTCCGAGCACATCCGGGAGGCCGCCGATCTGGTTTTCCGGCTTCCCCAGCATGGATTCACGGAAAGCCTCAACGTTTCCGTCTGCGCCGGCATGATGGTGGCCCACCTGGACAGGCACATGGACCAGCTGGGGCGGGAAAAGTTCGTCCTTTCCCCTCCCGAAGTGGATGCCCTGGTGGCGCGCTGGTCCAGCGAACACGACAAGGCCTGAGCGGATGCGGATGGGCGGCGGGGGGCCGCGAAGGATTTGGTTGTGGTCGTTTTATTTACCGAGTAGTAAATTGTGATCCGTGACCGATAAAAAGTGCAGATGGCATCGCCGTGCGGAGAGCAGGCCGGAGGAAATCCTCCAGGCGGCCCTGGAAGTGCTCGGCGAGAAGGGCTATCGCGCGGCGCGCCTGGACGACGTGGCGGCCAGCGCCGGGGTCACCAAGCCGCTGATCTACCACTACTTCCAAAGCAAGGACGACCTGGTCCATCGCGCCCTGGAATGGCGGCTGGTGCAGATCCTGTCCGGGATGCGGGAGGAACTGGAAGGCATGGAGGCCGGTTGGGAGGCGCGCCTGCGCAGTTTCTGCCACTGGCTTTGGCAGCGATGGTGCGCTCCCGAATGGGGGCGGTTCCACAGGGTGGTGGTCTCGGAGATGCGGCAGGAGGCTCCGGACGTCTACCGGAAATGGATCCTTCTCGCCTACGGAGAGCGCTGCAAGGTGGTCGAGGAGATCCTCCAGGGCTCCCTGTCCGATCTGCGACC
>Ga0302319_10020428_pt1 | contig 11982 bp, 11 predicted proteins | sample Bog_T0_2_FD_203319 | JGI IMG/M metagenome (GOLD analysis project Ga0302319, IMG submission 203319) | Peat permafrost microbial communities from Stordalen Mire near Abisko, Sweden - Bog_T0_2 | ecosystem: Environmental > Terrestrial > Soil > Wetlands > Peat | place: Sweden: Abisko, Stordalen Mire...
GGAATTCTCGTTGGAGTCCTGTTGGTCCTGGTCGGTGTGGCTATCGCGCTCAATACCTGCCAAGCGATTGGTGAAGAACGGAGCAGTTGGTTGAAACTACATCCCACACCGGTGCTTGGTTGATGGAGATAGGGTCGATGCTGATCGGCATTTTTCTGGCACATGCAGGCGTCATCTATTGGTGGAGGCGTCTGTTTAGAGCAAAGCGGATGAGCTAATTTAGCTGAAGACATTTAGTGAGAAAGTACAAAGTAAATGCCACGTCGCACGGATATTTCGAAAATATTGATACTTGGGTCGGGTCCAATTGTGATTGGACAGTCAGCGGAATTTGACTACTCCGGCACGCAGGCGTGCAAGGCGCTGAAGGCTGAAGGCTTCGAGGTTGTGCTGGTGAACTCAAATCCAGCGACGATCATGACCGATCCGGAGATGGCTGACCGTACGTATGTGGAGCCACTGACGCGGCAGTACGTGGAAGAGATTATCCGGCAGGAAGTGGAGCGCGGAGTTGGCAAGGGAATGGCTGTGCTGCCGACCGTTGGAGGGCAGACCGCACTGAACCTAGCCGTCGAGCTGGCCGATGGCGGCGTGCTGGAAAAGTACGGCGTCATCTTGATTGGCGCGCAGTTGGAGGCGATCAAGAAGGCGGAAGACCGCCTGATGTTCAAGGACGCGATGACCCGTATCGGCTTGGACGTGCCCCGCTCGGTACTGGTCAACAACCTGAAGGATGGACTGGATTTCTCAGCCAAGCTGGGCTTCCCGTTGGTGCTGCGACCGTCGTTTACGCTGGGCGGATCGGGCGGCGGTATCGCGTTTAATCGCGAAGAACTGCTGGACCTGCTGGCGCGTGGACTAGATCTGTCTCCGGTACATGAAGTGCTGCTTGAAGAGAGCGTGCTGGGGTGGAAGGAATACGAACTCGAAGTAATGCGCGATCTTGCGGACAACGTCATCATCGTCTGCTCGATTGAGAATTTCGATCCCATGGGCGTGCATACCGGCGATTCGATTACCGTTGCACCGGCACAGACGCTGAGTGATCGCGAATATCAGCGGATGCGCGATTCTGCGATCAAGGTAATGCGAGAAATCGGCGTGGAGACCGGTGGGTCGAACGTGCAGTTTGCCGTGAACCCGACGACCGGGCGGCAGATCGTGATCGAGATGAACCCCCGCGTTTCGCGCTCGTCGGCCCTGGCTTCGAAGGCGACAGGTTTCCCGATTGCGAAGATCGCGGCGCGGCTTGCCGTTGGCTATACGCTTGACGAGATTACGAATGACATCACGCAAAAAACTCCGGCGTGCTTTGAGCCGACGCTCGATTATGTCGTGGTGAAGATTCCAAAGTGGCAGTTCGAGAAGTTTCCAGGCGCTGACGAGAGCCTGGGGCCGCAGATGAAGTCGGTTGGCGAGGTGATGGCGATTGGCCGCACCTTTAAGGAAGCGTTGCTGAAGGCCGTGCGTTCGCTTGAGACCGGCAGGCGTCTCGAGTCCGAAACGATTGAGCCGAAAATTATCACCAAGCGGCTGGTGTCGCCGCATCCTGAGCGTCTGCAGTACGTTCGCCACGCGCTAAGCATCGGATGGACCGTGCCACATGTTGCACGGCTGACGGGAATGGACCCGTGGTTCCTGTACCAGTTGAAGGAAGTCTGCGACGAACTGGCGGGAATGGAGAAGAAATCCCTCGATACGGTTTCCTACGACGAAATGCGCGAAGCCAAACGCAAGGGCATCAGCGATACGCGGCTGAGCGAGATATGGAAGATGCCGACGCGCGAAGGCGCGATCAAGGTTTACGGCAAGCGGCAGGAGATGGGGATTATCCCGGTGTACAAGCGGGTGGATACCTGTGCCGCGGAGTTCGAAAGTTTCACGCCTTACATGTATTCGACATTTGAGGACGAGGACGAGGCGCTGCCGACGGCGCGGAGGAAAGTCATCATCCTGGGTTCCGGGCCGAACCGTATCGGGCAGGGAATCGAGTTCGATTACTGTTGCTGCCACGCGGCGTTTGCGCTGCACGACGATGGCATTGAAACCATCATGGTGAACTGCAATCCCGAGACGGTTTCGACCGATTACGATACCAGCGACCGACTCTACTTCGAGCCTCTGACGTTCGAAGACGTGATGGCGATCTACGAGCACGAGGCAAAAGGGTCGAGCGATATCGGGGTGATCGTACAGTTCGGCGGACAGACTCCGCTAAACCTCGCGCTGCCGCTGAAAAAGGCCGGGGTGAACATCATCGGAACTTCGCCGGAGTCTATCGATCTTGCGGAAGACCGGCGGCGCTTTGAAGCCCTGCTGAATCAACTGGAAATTCCGCAGTCTCCAGGCGGCATGGCATCTTCGGTGAACGAGGCATTGGCAGCGGCGGAGAAGGTGAGCTACCCGGTGCTGCTGCGTCCATCCTATGTGTTGGGCGGACGCGCCATGGTCATCGCCTACGATGCAAAGTCGGTGAAGGAATACATGGCGGAGGCGGTGGAATATTCGCAGGACCGTGCAATCCTGGTCGATCACTTCCTTGAGGCCGCCACCGAAGTCGACGTGGACGCTTTGAGCGACGGCGATGACGTGGTGATCGCCGGCATCATGGAGCACATCGAAGAGGCGGGCATTCACTCGGGCGATTCGTCGTGTGTATTGCCAAGTGTCGATCTATCGCCGGAGGTGCTGGCGACGATTCGCAAATACACCTTCAAGCTGGCAAAGGCGCTGCACGTGGTCGGCTTGATGAACATCCAGTATGCGATTCAGCGCGAGAAGGTTTACGTGATCGAGGTGAATCCGAGAGCGTCCCGCACGGTGCCCTATGTTTCCAAGGCCACCGGCGTGCCGTGCGCAAAGATCGCCGCGCGGTTGATGACGGGACGAAAGCTCAAAGAGTTTCTGCCGGGGAACATTGCCTCGGGCAAGGATTTGGATACAGGCGAGAACTTTTACGTGAAGTCCCCTGTATTCCCATGGAACAAATTCCCGGGAGTGGATACCGTGCTGGGTCCGGAGATGCGCTCAACCGGCGAAGTCATGGGCGTCGCAGACAATTTTGGCGAGGCATTTGCCAAGGCGCAATTGGCCGCCGGACAGGCGCTGCCCGCCAAGGGAACCGTCTTCATCAGCGTCAATGAGCGCGATAAGCCATACGTTGCCGAGGTGGCGCGCAAGTTCGTGGACATGGGCTTTAAGATTGTAGCCACCCACGGAACCGCGGAGGTTTTGGAAGAGGGCGGGATGCGGGTGGAGCGGGTTTACAAGGTGAAAGAGGGAAGGCCGAATGTGGTCGATCTGATTAAAGGCGACCGCATCCAGCTCGTCATCAACACACCGCAGGCGCGTGGTGAGCCCTGGTTTGACGAGAAGGCAATCCGGCGCGCGGCAATCACGGCGCGCATCCCGACGATTACCACGCTGTCGGCGGCGCGTGCCGTAGTCGAGGCAGTTCCTGTGCTGCAGGCGGGCGTAGTAAGCGTATGCAATCTGCAGGAACTACATGCCGCGCACTCGGCGGTGAAGCACGATGCCGTAGGAAAGGAATAACCATGCGCAAGGCAATCGTCATAACGCTGCTGCTGACGACGGCGATGTGGCTGGCAGCACAGGACAAGCACCTGCATCCTTCACCGGTAGATGGGGCCGGGGTCACGCTGCCCAACGGAATAGCTTATTGGGATCTTGCAGTGGGGCTTGGCAAGACGGCGGCCAAGGGGAACACCGTGAAAGTCAACTATACGGGATGGCTGCTGGAAGAGGGCGTGAAGTTCGACAGCTCGTATGATCGCAAGCAGCCGCTTGAATTCACTTTGGGGGCTGGGCAGGTGATCAAGGGCTGGGATTTGGGCGTGGCCGGAATGAAAGTCGGAGGTAAACGGCAGCTCAGGATTCCGCCGGAGTTGGCTTATGGATGGCGGGGACAGCCCCCGGATATTCCGCGGAACGCTTATTTGATTTTTGATGTGGAGCTGCTGGAAGTAGAGTAGAACGACAGATGGAAAAAGGCGCACCTGGGAAATCGGGTGCGTCTTTTGCATCCACGCGAAAAGACAACTGCAAGTGCCTCAGAGTTGGAGTTTGTTGCATCCCGCATTGTCCGCGCAAGGGTGGCGCGGCAAAGGTGGCACCTGTCGGTGTTGTGGGTCCAAACGGATAACAACAGCAACTACAAATAGCAGGCTATGGTTCTGGGAGTTCCGGCGTCACGACGAAGCCGGGGATGCTCCACGGCAGGAAGTAGGCCGCCGAGGTGGTGGCAAGGATGAGTGCCTGATGGGGATCGAAAGCGAGGCCCACGAGATTGATTCCGGCGATTACGAATGAGGCCTTGCGCTCGGGAGAGATGCGGATAATGCCGCGGTGTCCGCGCCAGGAGGCAGCTACGTACATGTTTCCCTGGAGGTCGAAGGCAAGGCCCTGCGGACGTCCGAGATTGGCGAAAAACGGCGAGACGACGCCGTGCGGATCGATCTCGTAGACGCAGTCATTGGACGAAGTTGTGGGGCCGGTGACGTAGAGGTTTCCGTTGGGCGAAAAGGCAAGATGGTATGCGGCCACGCTGGGTTCGAGGGTGGCAAAAACAAAGATCTGGCGGTCGGGAGCAAGTTTGAAGATCGTGCCGCTGCGGTCTCCCACGTAGAGATTGCCAAGCTCGTCGAAGGCAATTCCCGTGGCGACGCCCATGCCTTCGGCGTAGGTGGAGAGTTCGCCCTCGATGGAGAGGCGATAGACGGCACCGTCGTTGCGGGATGAGACGTAGAGGCTTCCGGCGGCGTCAAAGGCAAGGCCGGTGGGGTTCATAATCTCGACGTCGATAGGGTGAAGCGTGGATTCGTCATCAATGCGGAAGAGCGAATTGGGCACGGATTGTCCCCGGCTCCCGGAGAAAGTTACATAGATATTCCCAGCTTCATCGACAGCGGGATTGGCTACTGGATGAAGGTTCTCCGAGAGCAGCGTCGCCAGGGTGAACGCGACGGAGGTGGAGCCCTGCGGAGTGGTTACGGTAATCGAATTTCCCGAGGCGCTCTCCGGCACGAGCACGATGAGCTTTGCAGGCGAGGCAAAAACGATGGTGCCGGGAGCCTCGCCGAAGAAGACTTGGGTAGGCGCAGCGATGCTGGCGAGAAGCGCGCGACCGCGCAGGAGAATTTCACCGCCGGGCGCGCCAAACGAAGGCTCGACGGAGAGAATGACGGGAGATTCGGAAGTCTGGCTCATAATGAATGCGTTTACCCTTACGACCCTCTATCTTACGATGCCAATGTGCAATAAGAGTTGAAGAACGATAAAACCGTAAACCCCGGCACCAAGATCGTCCACAACGATACCGACTCCCTCCGGACGCAATTTCTCCAGGAGTCGAATGGGCGGCGGCTTCACGATATCAAAGGCTCGAAAAAGCAGGAAGCCCACAAGCTGTACCTTCCAGGTAAGCGGGGCGGCGACAAGCGTAAGCATCTGGCCGGCAACTTCATCGATGACGACGTGCGATGGATCGTCGCGGTGGCAGGCGCGCGCGGTCAAGGTGGCGGCGGGAATTCCGATTGCGGTGGCCAGTGCGCAGTAGGCCAAGGCTCCGGGGATGAGCATGTGCGGCGGCAGGTTGCGGGCGATCAGCGCCCAGGTCAGGACTGCACCCAGAGATCCCCAGGTGCCGGGGCCGGGCTTGAGCGCGCCCGCGCCAAAGAAGGTTGCAATGGTCCACGCCCAATAGGGGCGGGTGGGACGTGCCGAGCCGCCTTTACTGTGCGCAGGCTGTTGCTCAGTTGGGCTTGCGGCGTCCATGATTCTCGCTTTCGTCGGCGGAGCCGGGCCACTCGGGGCCTTTGCGCTGGTTGCCGGCGCGGCGCTCCCTGGGCTCATTGTACTCGGCTTCGCCGCCGGATTCGGGATCATTCACGGGCGACGAGATGACGTAGCCTCCGCTGATCCACTTGCCGAGATCGACGACGCGGCAGCGGTCAGAGCAGAACGGGAAGTCAGGGTCCTTGGCAAGTACGATCTTGCGGCAAGTAGGACAGCGGAGCGATGTAATTTTCTTCTTCGTCATAGGACAAATATCAAAGTACAGAGTTGTGTCTAATGAGGCACCTGTTGCGCGCCCCATCGGACCGCTCGATATACCAAACTGAGGAATACGCCGAAGACGCCATAGAGAACTGCATTTCCGAGAATGGTCACAGCGACTACTGCGCTCCATGTGTGGAAGTCGCTTGAGAAACCCATCACGAACAAAGGACAAAATCTAAAAGTTGCTCTTTCCAGATATGCGTTCATAAGCGGAGGGAATGGACGAATCCAATCCAGCAGCATGAGGAGAATAGCCAAACCGACTCCTGCGAGTGCGCCGTATGAAAACGCCTTCTTGACGGACATTCCTGACCTCCTGATCAGGCTGCATCCCGAAATTGTAGTCCAAGGATACTCACTCACAACAGTCTTGCTACCAAGTCGTAATCGTGGGCTTCTTCCACGATGGCACGGTGGAAGCTGCCGGCTTTCGGAGACTCATGGTCTCCAAAATCGTTGATGAAGACCTTGCCGTCAATTTCAGGAGCGTGTGCCGGAGTCCGTGCCTCCCACAGGAGGTCGGTTTCCTCGCTGGGCCCTTCGAGCATGACTTCGATTTCGCGGCCCACCCATTGCTTGCGGCGCTTACGGCTGATGCGCTTCTGCAACTGCATGAGCTTGCGGCGTCGGCGCTCGATTTCCTTGGGCGCAACTTTGTCGCCGAGCAGATAGGCGGGCGAGCCTTCCTCGTCGGAATAGGAGAAGACGCCAAGCCAGTCAAACTGCGCGGCGGTGACGAAATCACAGAGCTGCTGGAAATCGTCTTCCGTTTCGCCAGGGAATCCGACGATGAACGAGGTGCGCACGGTAATCTCAGGCACAACCTGCCGCATTTTAGCGATGAGCTTGAGGAAAATCTCAGCCGAGCCGCCGCGCTTCATGCGCTTGAGGACCGAGGTCGCAGCGTGCTGCAACGGAACGTCGATGTAGCGGCAGATACGCGGGTACTTGGCCATTGTTTCCAGCAGGCGCGGCGTGATCTTGTTGGGATAGGCGTAGAGGAAGCGAACCCAGCGGAGATCCTCGATTTGCGCAAGCTGTTCGAGCAGCGTAGCGAGGCCGTCCTGAATGCCGAGGTCTTCGCCAAAGCAGGTTGTGTCCTGCCCGATCAGGTTGATTTCCCGAACGCCTTGCGCAGCGAGGCGCGTGGCCTCCGCCACCACCGAGGCGATGGTACGCGAGCGGAACTTGCCGCGAATTTGCGGAATGATGCAAAACGCGCATGGATGATCGCAGCCCTCTGCAATCTTGATGTAAACCGAGTGCCGCCCGGTCGAGAGCAGGCGCGGGGTGTTCTCGTCGTAGAGATACGTGGGCAACTCGGCGCTGGTGCCGGTCCAGGCGTCTCGCGCGAATCGTCCTGCCTTCTGGCGGGCATCGCCTTCGGGCCGCGAGGCGGGCTGCAGGCCGCTCTTAAGCTGCTGCGAGGCGGAGGAGTGCGGGTGCGCGTCGCTGCCGAGAATGGTAAAGGGGGTTGGCTCGGCGATGGCGGGAGCGATTCCGGCGGCGGCCAGAATATCAGCCAGCTCGCCGGTGCCAAGGACGGCGTCGATCTCTGGAATGTTCTTCTGAATCTCGTCGCGATAACGCTCGACGAGGCATCCGGTGACGATAAGCTTTTTGGCGCGACCGTGGAGTTTGTGCTCCACCATCTCCAGAATAGTGTCCACGGATTCCTGCTTAGCCGTGTCTATGAACGAGCAGGTGTTGACGACGATGATGTCAGCATCTTCGGCGTGGGCGGTGATCTCGGCCCCGGAGGTGGACAGCATCCCCATCATGACTTCGGAATCCACGAGGTTCTTGGGACAGCCGAGGCTGACAAAGCCAACGCGCGGACGCAGCGAGGGCGAGGCTGGTACAGAGTTCTTTTCGGGGAGTGAGGCAGTGCTTTTCGTGGACATTCCTAAAGCTATTTTACCAGCAAGAACCAGAGGGAGTCCGGAAGCCGCGCCGAACGGCCAATCAGGGAGATCGGACCGTCCCTACACGGCCGGAGCGGGAAGGCCGAAGAAACGAACGAAGTTATCCAGAGCGAGCTGGCCAGCGGCTTCCGGGGTGAGATTGCGGAGCTGGGCGAAGTGGCGCGTGGTTTCAACGACGAAGGCCGGTTCGTTGCGCTTGCCGCGATGAGGAATAGGAGCGAGGTAGGGACAGTCGGTTTCGAGAAAAAAGCGGTCGAGCGGGACCATTGTGGCTGCATCGCGAATGTTCTGGGCTTTCGGGTAGCTGATGTTTCCGGCAAACGAGAGCATGAAACCAAAGTCGAGCGAAGTTCGCGCTTGGGCCAGGTTTCCGGTGAAGCAGTGCATGACACCGCCGAGGCCGGTAGGAGCCCATTGCTCGTGCAAGATCGCCAGCAGATCGTCCCATGCATTGTCACTGTCAAGGCTGGGGCGGCAGTGTATGAGGATCGGGAGCTTTACGGCAGCGGCAACGTCTAGTTGCTGGCGGAAGACCTGCTGCTGTATCTCGCGTGGAGAATAGTCATACCAATAATCGAGGCCGATCTCTCCAATCGCGATGACGCGCGGATGGCGGGAAAGGCTTTCCATGGTGACGAGATGCGCAGGCGTGAGCAGGCGTGCTTCGTGAGGATGGACTCCGATGGAAGCGTAAATCCACGGGTATTGCTCTGCAAAGGGAATGGCGCAGGCGATGTCGTCGGGTCCGTCGCCGTTGCCGATGGCGAGGAGGGCGCGGATACCGGCAACGTATGCACGCTGGATAGCAGCCTCGCGATCAGAGGCGAACTGCGAGCCGTCGAGATGGGCATGGGAATCCAGGAACATCGGACGTCTATTTTGCGCTGGCAGCGAGGCCGCGATACCAGCGCAGGGTGCGCTTCAGGCCCTCGTGGAAGTTCACTCTTGGTTCGTAACCGAGCGCCTCGCGAGCGAGCGAGATATCGGCAAGAGAGTGGGCGATGTCTCCAGTGCGCGCCGGGGCGTACTCGACAGCTCCGGTGTAGCCGGTCAGTTCGCGGAGGCTCTTTACGGCGTCGTTAAGGGTGATGCGCTGCTCGGTAGCTACGTTGAATACCCGGCCCGAGACTTTTTCGGCAGGGGCGGCAAGGGCGCGGAGATTGGCGTCCACTACGTTGTCAATGTAGGTAAAATCGCGGCTCTGGGTGCCGTCGCCGTAGATCACGGGAGTGCGTCCCTCAAGCATGGCGAGGGAGAACTTGGCGAGCACGCCGGAATATTGTGACGAGGGATCCTGGTGCGGACCAAAGACGTTGAAGTAGCGGATGGTGACCGTCTCCAGGCCGTAAACGCGGGTGAAGCTGCGCATGTACTGCTCGCCGGTCAGTTTGCTGACGGCATAAGGAGAGATCGGATCGGGCCGCATGTCCTCGCGCTTGGGGAGCGTGGGCTGGTCTCCGTAGGCTGAGGATGACCCGGCATAAACGATGCGGCGGACTCCGGCTTTGCGCGCGGCGACCAAGACGTTGAGCGTTCCCGTGACGTTGGAGGAGTTGGTGGGGACGGGGTTTTCGACCGAGCGCGGAACGCTGGCAAGAGCAGCTTCATGGAAGACGAAATCGACGCCGTGGCAAACACGGGCGCATGTGTCGGGATCTTCGATGGTGCCCTCGGTAAAATCTATGCCTTTGAGGTCTTCGAGGTTGGCGCGCTTGCCGGTGATGAAGTTATCGACGCCGCGGACGGAGGCTCCCTGGGCAAGCAGAGCGCGCGCAATGTTCGAACCGATGAAGCCTGCAATTCCCGTGATCAAATAAGTTGCCATAAAGATACTTCGTTCCCTTACAGATTGCGCCGCGCTAGCAGCGCACGATATTCGTGGCGACGATGCCTTTGGTTGCGTTTCGCGTATCAACCACAATTTTCGACTCGGCTACGATTCGCCGGTAGTCGTAACTGGTGTGGTCGGTGACGATGAGTACGGCGTCGTACTGTCCGAGATTTTCCAGCGGTGTGCAGGTCATGTTGAGGTCGTAATGGCGGCCATGGCCAACCGTCGGGAAGAACGGATCGTTGTAGAAAGTCTCGGCCCCGGACTTGCGAAGCAACTCGATTACGGTGAGCGAAGGAGACTCGCGGAGATCGTCAATGTCGCGTTTGTAGGCGAGGCCGAGGACGAGAATACGCGATCCGTTGAGGCACTTCTTGTGCTGATTAAGAGCGAGCGCCGTCTTTTCAATCACGTAGTAGGGCATCCCGGTGTTGACTTCGCCGGCCAGTTCAATAAAGCGGGTCCGGAAGTCGAACTGCTTGGCCTTCCACGACAGATAGAAAGGATCGATGGGGATGCAATGGCCTCCAAGTCCAGGACCGGGGTAGAAGGCTTGGTATCCGAAGGGCTTGGTCTTGGCGGCGTCGATGACCTCGAAAATGTCGATGCCCATGCGGTCGCAGAGCTGCTTGAGTTCGTTGACGAGGGCTATGTTGACACAGCGATAGATGTTCTCAAGCAGCTTGGTCATTTCCGCCGTGGCGGGCGAGGAGACGGGTACGGTGCGATTGAAGATGCAGCCATAAAGCGCCGAGGCAAGAGCGGTGGCCGCGGGCTCAAGTCCGCCAATTACCTTGGGAATATCGCGACGGGCGACCGTGTCATTGCCGGGATCTTCGCGCTCGGGCGAGAAAGCAACGTAGAAGCCGCTGTCTCCGGGCTTGCGGATGGCGCGCAGTCCGCCTGCGTTGCCGGCTTCAAGGATGGGGACGAGAACCTCATTGGTAGTGCCGGGGTATGTGGTGCTCTCAAGAATTACAAGCTGTCCTTCGCGGAGATTGGGGGCGATGGCCTGAGCGGTCTTCTCGATGAAGCTGAGATCGGGCTGATGATATTCGTCGAGCGGCGTGGGGACGCAGATGATGATGGCGTCCATTTGGGCGATTTCGGCGTATGCGCTGGTGGCGCGAAAACCGGACGCCTGGGCCTTGACAATCTCTGAGCCGGGTATGCGTACAATGTAGGAGCCACCGGAATTGAGCGACTCGACCTTACGGGAATCGACGTCAAAACCAGTGATGCGAAAACGCTGCTCGCTGAATAGAAGGGTCAGCGGTAAGCCAACGTATCCCATGCCGATGATGCCAACGCGCGCCTCGCGGGATGCAATACGGGATTCGAGTGCGGAGGACTGCGAAACGGAATGGGGCAAAAGAGCCTCCTGTAAATTGAGCGGTCTGAGTCTTAATCGTACCAAAAAAACGGAGAAATCGATGTGAAATGCCCACGATGACGCATCGGAGGCACACAACGGCACCGATTCGCTCTGCATTTCAGAGGGAGTTTTGGCTTTGCAAAAGCAGTTGCCAGCGGTAGACTTCACGAATCAGCTCGGGAAAAGGACATTCCCGTTGAGGGCTGCGCGGGTAGACAAGTAAGGTATCCCAAAGCAAAACAATAGATAAGGAAAGCTATGGGCCTCTGGTCAAAGCTATTCCGGGACAGGAACGCGCGCCCGCAGATGGCAGGGGACAAGCCAGCCTCGCCGTCACCTGCTCCGAGCGAACAAAAGCGCGCGACTTCTCCACTTGCACAGCCATCAACACCTTTACCAGTAAACGCATCAGCTCCCAGTGGAAGTCCCGCACCTTCGGCGTCCGCGTCCGAGGCTTGGGCGAAACTCAAACGGCCCGACCTAATGCTGCGCCTCCTGACAGAGAAGGAGCGGGTGAGGCTGGACGAATCTAAACTGCGTCTTTTCGCCAGCGATTGCGCCGAATCGGTGCTTCGCTTTTTTGAGGAGAGATACCCAGAGGACACACGCCCGAGACAGGCGGTTGAAGTGGCCCGACGATTTGCTGATGGCGAGGCGACCATTGATGCGCTGACCGTCGCTGAGACGGTGGGCCTAGCCGCTGCTGATACCGCCAAGGCCGACGCCGACGCTGCCTCCAAGATCTTAGAACCTGTCTAAAAACTGATACAGGA
>Ga0302319_10020429_pt1 | contig 11981 bp, 13 predicted proteins | sample Bog_T0_2_FD_203319 | JGI IMG/M metagenome (GOLD analysis project Ga0302319, IMG submission 203319) | Peat permafrost microbial communities from Stordalen Mire near Abisko, Sweden - Bog_T0_2 | ecosystem: Environmental > Terrestrial > Soil > Wetlands > Peat | place: Sweden: Abisko, Stordalen Mire...
ATCTCATGGCCTTCCTTGCCCAACTATAGTCCTCAATTATGTGACGTTCAGTTCCGGAAAGCCCGCCGTTTAGGCCACCTCCCAAGACCGAGCGTCACATAACTGGGAGGCCAACATAATCGGCATACTTCGACACCAGCACATGCGCGATCAGCCCCGGTCCTGCCAGGCCACGCTCGATGGTGCGCGATGGAGCTGGCGCTTCCACAATGCGCTCGCACTGCTTGCAGGCGAACTTCGGGCGCACATGACGAATGACCTTGAAGTTGGCCGGAATGTACTCCAGAATCTCGGCTACGTCTTCGCCGAAAAGGCGCAAGGCGCCGTTGCAATCCGGACAGCAATCCTGCCCTGGCTCATGCCGAATAACTTCGCGGGGAAGATGCGCGGGAAGCGGCTTGCGCGATGGTCTGGACTTAGATCTGGGCTTGTCTTCCGATACGGATGCTGCGGTGTTTTCTTCAGCAGCCGCCTGCTCCGTCTCGGTCTCTTCCAGTTGCAGCTCGAACTGCTCAACATGGATCGTGACCTTCTCGCTCTTGCTGCCGAACATCATGCGGCGAAGCTTTTCGATGACAAGCTTCAGATGTTCGATCTGCTGTGTCTGCGAGGAGAGTGTCTCCACAAGTAGCTCATGCCGCTCAACGACCAATGCCTTCAAGGCTTCGACATCAAGCTGATCGAGGTCTGGAAGAGTGGTGGAAACCATGACTGAAGTATGTCATAAAAGAGGTGGAACAATATCCACAAAAGGTGCATGGATACAGGGGAATCACGAGTATAACTCATACAGCAACCTGCGGCGTCCAGGTCCTCTCTGGCCGCCGCCAATCGATGCCTTCCATCAACATCGAGAGCTGCGCTCGCGTCAGCGATACCGTGCCTTCACTCGCTTGCGGCCAAATGAAGCGCCCGCGTTCCAATCTCTTCGCGAACAGACAAAGGCCGTCGCCGTCATACCAAAGCAACTTGATCGTGTCACCGCGCCGACCGCGAAAAACAAAGACATGGCCAGAGAATGGTTGCTCCTGGAGCACTGTCTGCACCTGTGCGCTCAGACCTTGAAAGTCGGGTAAGGACGAAGCGTTGCCGCTTCGCCCTCCCCTAAGAACCGGACATGAAAGTTTCCCTTCATCCGGCTCAAGCCATGTGTAAGCCCTCTGGAGTGGAGAGCCGGTCATCCGCGACAGTTTGTCGTACCGTCGAACCTTTTCCCCTTTGCGCGAAATACGAACGCCATCTAGGATCGAAGGGGTTGGCCTCCCCTTTGATCTTTCGGTGTCGTTGTATGGGTGTATTCCCCGCGTAGAGCAGTTTCTTCCATGAAGGCTGCCCCAAGGGATTCTGTATGTTGGTGCGTGCCGCAAATCTCCACGTCCGTTCGCCGATGGCGTGATAGTAACGATGCTTCACCCATACGGAGTTCTTGCCGGGATGTCTGCGATAGCTCCACCACCACAGTTTGCGCCATATCTCAAAGTCCATGCGCGCGAACGCACGTTTAGCAACGCAGTGTCGATGATAGTTGGCCCATCCCCGTATGACTGGGTTGAGCTGAACGATCAGGTTTTCCTGCGCCGCCGACTTATTCTTCTCGATGATCCCTCGGATTTTTGTCAGAGCAGCCTGAACGTTCTTCTGGGCAGGCGTGACCAACAGTTTCCTTCCATACTTGCGTATGTTCTGGCCGAGAAAATCAAACCCTTTCTGGATGTGAGTCACGTGAGTCTTTTCCGCTGAGAGTTCCAGTCCCCGCTCGCGCAGGAACTTTTCCACCAGTGGTAGAACTTCGTTGACCAACTGAGATTGGCTACGGCCGGTGATGATAAAGTCATCGGCATAGCGCACCAGATGTACCTTGGAGTAAATCTGTTGCCCCTTTTCCTTACGAGATGGGAATGACCTCTTCAGGAGCGGCTCCAGACCATCCAGGGTCCAGTTCGCCAACGCAGGGGAAATAATTCCCCCTTGAGGAGTACCCTCTTCGGTGGCGAACTTTTTCGAGTTTTCGAGGAATCCGCATTGCAACCACTTTTCAAGGATGACTGCGTCCATAGGGACATGGGTAAGAAGCCATCGATGACTGATGTGGTCGAAACAGCCTTTTATGTCCCCTTCAAGAATCCACTCCGGCGCATCGCTTTTCGACAGAAACTTGAAACACTGTTCGACGGCGTCGGCGGTAGAGCGGCCTTTCCGGAAACCATAGGAATTGGGGTCCGCACAGGTTTCGGCGACTGGTTCCAGAGCCATCAGATATAACGCCTGCATGGCTCTGTCTTTCATCACGGGAATCGAGAGGGGCCTCAACTTGCCGTTGGATTTTGGAATATACACCCGCCGTAATGGCAGCGGACGATATCCCCGGCGCTGTAGCGATGCGATCGCTTTGAGTTTGGACTGCGGCGTAGACCAGAGTACATGGTCCACGCCCGAGGTTCGCTTGCCCTTGTTTTCTGTCACTCGTTTTACGGCCAGGGCCTTGCCGCTGAACGAGCAGGTGAGCAGCCGTTGCAAGGTTTTGACCTTGCCCCAGCGGCCCTCCCGAGATGCCTTGACGATACGCGCCTGCAGCCGAGTCACCTGCCGTTCGCATCGTTTCCAGTCGATCTGGTCCCAATGTTCCACGGTGGCTGAGGATGCACACGCGACGTGTTCCGCGTTCATTTGCGATTTCCTCATAAGATGGTTCTGCCTGCTTTCTCGTCCTTCATGACCTGCTGGAAGTCTGCCTGCTTATCGCAGAGAAGTTGCCGCTTCCTATCCGCACCATTACAGTACGGCCTTTGCTTTTTCCAGCATCCTCTCCCCGTAAACCTGTCGACGCCTCTTGCGAGGCGCTTTCCCCGATTTTCCGGGGAGGTCAGTGGGGTTTCCATGTTCTGATTCAACGACAGGACTGATTTAGCCCCCGCCTTCACACCGGCAGTCTGTATATCCGTGTGACCTGTCGTGGTTTTCAGGTCAACCGACTGCTTTACCTTTTGGCTTCAGCCTGTCAGCGTCTTTGGCTGGTCCATGCTAACGATGCCTACGGCAGTTCACATATGTTGGGCGTGTCGTCCAGCCTAACCCTCTGACCACCTTGACGCTGGCAGTCAAGGAGATTCCCTCACGGCAATCTCCACCGCTTGCACGGAGGATATTGTCTCGACAGCTTCCGACCTGATCGTTGCCAATCACGCCGGTGCCGATAGACTACTGCGGACGGAACCGCAGGTTCACTTCATGATGAATCCATGTTGAACAATCGTTGAATCAGCTTCATGTCACACACCACAGCGCATGTCCGTCGCCTCTATGGCAAGCCAAATGCGCGGTCCCTGCGAACCATCCAACACATGAAGGCTGGGCAGACCGATCATGCTTCCGTCTCCAGCACTGCCAGCAAAGCACGCAGATGACTCGCACCTAATCCAGGTCCGACCAAGAGGCTGCGCCCGTTGCCCAGGCGAATCTCGATTGCTGGATAACGTTCCGGCAACGGCTTTCGTTGCTCGCTCGGCTCCTTCAATTTCACTTCCACTAACTTCGCCGCTTCGCTCTCGCGAATTCGTTTCTTCCAATCGTAAAAAAGAGAATCGCGAAGACCACGGTCACGACAGAATTCGCTCACCGTTTGACCGCTTCGACTCTGCTCTGATACCAACCGTTGCCACTTCGTCCAAATTTCTGCCCCGAGTTGTTTCAATCCTCAAGAATGGTACCTGGCAAAGGTCTAAACAAGATGGGCTTTACCTAGCGCTCGCGCCGATTCGACGTCGTCCTGGTTTGGGCATCCGATCGGATCGCCAGGTCGACGAAGCACTTCCTCGATGTTCTGGATGAACTCAACCGGATCAACATCGAATACGTCTCGTTCCGAGAGAACATCGACACCGCCGGTCCGCTGGGCCGGGCCATCGTTGTGATCATCGGCGCCATCTCGGAATTCGAACGCAGCTTGATCGTCGAGAGGGTGCGCGCCGGTATGCGGCGCGCCCGTCTCGAAGGTCAGCAAATCGGCCGCCAGCCTCTGGTACTTGACAGTGCCGCCATCCAGAGCGACCGCCGCCAGGGGCAGAGCATCCGCCAGATCGCCAGGGGGCATAGCGTTTCCACCGCGACGATCCAACGTGTGCTGCGAAAGCAGCCAGTCCAAGCCGAGGCCCAGGCTCAGATCCTCGATGAGATCCTCGATGAGACGGCTTGAAATCACCCCATGCGCCCTGTGACAAAAGGGGTCCAAAAACCGGCACAGTAAACCACATCGAATCAATGGCCGGATCTACCCGATCCGGCCGTCTGAAAAGGTGTGGGTTTAATCACGACAGGGAATGCACACGGCAACTCGCATCGTGAACGGAAACCTGCTCCCGCCGCGAATATGAGCCGGCATTGCGCTTGGCCGAACACCGCGACCTTCCAGTGACTAATCCTTTAATCGGTAAGCAAAGCTCGGGAGACTCGATACGAACTCCACGATGGTCGTCACTCGCCACGCGGCTGGCCATGCGGTTGAAGACCTCGGGCGATGAAGCCAAGCCCTCCAACAAGCAAGACGAGCATCACGATCGTATTGAAGAGGCTAATGGGCCGGAAATAGATGTGCAGATTGGCGATTATGCCAGCAAAAATGAAGAGTGCGCCAGCGATGGTAAGAACCCACCCGACAATGCTTCGGCCGCGCCAAAATAGAAGGCCGATGCCGAAAAGCATTGGGAGCAGCGTAATCCCAAAAGCATTTTCGCCATGGAATGTCCAGTAAGAGCCCATTACTGTAACCTGGTTGACCAGTAGATATCCGCCAATGCACGCCATGACGAAACCCAGGGCAAAATGGCCGAGGCCTCCCGGAGTTCCACCAGCATCGCTGAGTGAACGGTTTTCCATGGCCGGAAGTATAGCAGGCGGACCTGATGTGTTCGCTGCGCGAAAGGCCGCGAGAAAATCCATGACGCTACCGCCAAAATCGCTGCGAGCTGTGCCGCGGTTACTTGCGTGCCGGTGCGTCGTGTCGACATGCTTGGCGCATTCCCGGATCCCAAGCCCCTCACTAAGTTGAGAGTCTACAGGTCTATAGCCCACTTCGGCGAAGGTGCGGTAAAGCGAGCTTACCTGGGTGGGTCCGGTGGGGCGGCAGCGAAGATTACTTACGAACTCGTCATAAGGCTTCCCTCAGAGACAAGATGGAACCGCACGACAGGAAAATGCGTATGGAGAAGGGGCTGAGATTCATGAGGCCGTTGACCGTGAGAATTGCAAACTGCAATGTACCGGCATTCAGAGAAGACAACAGAACAGTCCCCACTGCGGAAACTGTATTTTCTGAGCCAGGATCGACGAAAACACCGATGGATTCGAATGAACCCCGTCTTGAGTTTCCTCCAATTCCCTTGCCCCGCCCGCCCACATGGGGCTATCCTTAGCACAACTTTTATAAGACTTCAGTTCGGTTGAAGGATTGAGGGGATTTCCCGGCAATTTGATTGGTATGAGGGCATTATGACCGAAAAACATGGATTTCTCGACGCTCTGAAGCATGTTGCATTTGAAGACGAACCGGCTCAGCCGGCGAAACATGCTCCAACACTCGCCCCGAACGCTACCGCCACCACATTCGCTTCTCAGGCAGCGGTGGAATCGGCTCAACCGCTCGCCTATGCACCGCCAATTGCAGCGATTGATGCGGGAGTGGTGCCGGACAACGATGCCGTGTATCAGACCCTGCTGGCGAAGACGGACTTTGAGGGAACCAGTGCGGCGGGCACGATCCACAAATTTCTGGATCCGCTCAAGGCAATTCCTGATACCGTGATGCCTGCGAATGTGAAATTCAAGACCGCTGTGCTGCAGGCTACTGCGCAGGCCGGACTGACCGAAGACGGCATCCTGGGAACGTTTGATACGTTAAAGGCAAAGCTGCAGCAGGAGAAGGATGCATTTGGCGGAAAAGCGCAGCTCTTCGCGACGAAGGAAGTGAAGGGCCGGCAGGATCAGATTGCGCAAATCACAGAACAAATCACCGAGCTGCAGCAGGAACTGGCCCGGTTGTCGAACGAATTGGTAGAGGCGCAGGGAAAAAGCACCCATGCACAGAGCCAGTTCGAAGCAGCTGTGGCACGCCGCGCCAGCGAACTTGAACAGCAGAAGGCTCTTTATGCCTCGCTGCTGAAAGGATAAGAGATTCTTATGGGCTTGTCTCCCGTGACTCCTAACTTTACGCAGAACCTTCAAGGCTATACACCAAGATCGTTCTGGAAGCGCCCCGAGGGCCCCTTTGGGATGGTTGCGCTGGCGGCGTTGATTATTGCCGGTGGAATCGGCCTGTATGAGATTCTGCCGTATCTAATCACCTTGCTTACAGACACGATTCACGCAGTGGCGTTGGCTGCTGTGTTAGTCGCGATTCTCTGGCTCGCCATCAATCCGACATTTCGCACGGCGGTTTCGAATCTGTTTCAGAATGCTGTACGGTTTTTTGCGTCGTGGGTAGTGGAGACCGATCCCATCGGCATTCTACGCAATAACCTCGACGACATGAAGAAAGCCAAGGCCAGCCTGGATCAAACGCTGCAGCGTTTCGCTGGCAGCGACGAGAGGCTGCAGCGCAGCATTGCCGCAAAATCCGACGAGATAAACGGGCTTGGCAGGAAGGCCGCCAAGGCCGAGCAAATGGCGGCAGCCGCGAGTGACCCGATGGAGCGCGAACGGCTTTCGCTGGAGCGACAGACTTTTCTAGAGCAGGCCGGAATGCTGATGCAGGGCGTGAAGCAACTGCAGGCTCTTGAAGATCAGACATCCAAAATGCTGAAAACTTTCCAGCACTGGTCGCAGATTGCCGACAGCAAGATTCAGCGGACGGAGAACAAGGTCAACTTTCTTGCCGAACAAAGGAAGATGATTCTGGACGCCAAGGCCACACTGGGTGTTGGGCAGCAGTTGCTGCGCGGCAATCCTGAGCAACTGAAGATGGTCGATATGGCCCTCGACTACCTGGAAGAGGATACGTCCCGGACGCTCGGAGAGATTCGGGAGTTTTCACGCTATACCGACAAGTTGCTGACCGACGACCAGATTGAATCCGGGGCCGCAGCGGACGATGCGGCAGCCAAGTTTGCGGAGTTCAATCAGAAGCTATTGACATCGGGCAATCAATCCGCCGGGTCCGACCTGATTCATGTCCCCGGCATGGATGTGCCGCAGGCCACAAGGATGCCTGGCACGCTGTCCAGTGTGGCGGCATCGAGCGCTAAGCCTGACACAGATTACGACAATATGTTCAAGTAAGTTACTCCATTCGAATTAACTGAAGGGAAGAATGAAATGCCGCGTTTGAAGCCTCAAGCGAAGCTGGTTTTGATTGTTGTAGTGGGAGTAGGAGTGGTCTTCGGACTTCGTGCTGCCATGCAGCATGGACTCATCCCAACGCCGGGCATCATGAAGTCGATCGTGGCGTCCCGTGTTCAGCTTCCGCCTCAAGAGGAAGCACAAGTGGCCAATGTGCAGGCTTTGCCATATCCGACCATTGCCCCCGCCAATGTGTCCTCAACACATGTCGTTTTTGATGTGTGGGAGTGGAACGCTATGTTCTCTCTGATCTACGCCAACGGCGGCGCGGATACCACCAAGGGTTCGCTAATGGAGAAGAACGGCGTGAACCTGACATTGCACCGCGAAGACTCGAACACGCAGATGGGCAATGATCTGATCGATTGCGCCAAGCAATTGCATGACGGCGAGAAAACCTGTTCCAAGGGAGCGGAGGCAATCGTCGTGATGGGTGACAGCGGCGGCCAGTGGCTCTCCAACTTGAATCCGCAACTGAAGAAGTTGGGGCCTGAGTATCAAGCGGTCATCATTGGTGCTGTGGGACGTTCCAACGGCGAAGATGCGCTTCTCGGTCCCGCCGAGTGGAAGTCAAACCCGCAGAGCATGAAGGGCAAGACGATTGTTGGTGTTATCCGCGACGGCGACTGGAATATCGCGCTGAACTATGAGGGTTCGAACGGGCTCAAAAACAACCCCGACCTGAAGACATGGGATCCTGACGCGGTCAACTGGATTGCCGCGCCGGACGAGGACTACATTAAGGCCGTCACCGATGTCTTTATCCCCAATCGGTGCGAAGATCGCAAGGTTGTCCAGGATGGCCGTCCAACCGGCGAAACCAAAAATGTCTGCCCGGATGGCGTCGTCACCTGGACCCCAGGCGACGAGCAGGCGGTGCACGGCCGTCCCGGCACTACGAAGATTGTCTCCTCGCATGAGTACGCCTCCCAAATGCCTGCCGTGATTCTTGGAATCAAGAAGTTCTTCAACGATAATCGCGATGAAATCTCTGGGCTGCTCGCTGCCAGCTTCCAGGCCGCCGACCAGGTCAAGGCCTTCGATGCCGTCCGCCGCAAGGCCGGTGACATTTCTGCGAAGATTTATAACGATCAGAACGGCGACTACTGGTACAAGTACTACGCCGGTCTCCGCGATCCAAAGTCGGGCCAGATGCTGGGTGGCTCAGCGGTGTTCGGACTGGAAGACAACGTCAATTACTTCGGCCTGGACGGCAAGCATAACAACAATATGCGTGCCACTTATGAGACTTTCGGCAAGATCGCCACGCAGAATTACCCACTGCTCTTCAAAGACAACCCGATCCCGCCTTACAAAGAGGCAGTTGATACTTCGTTCATCTTCAGTGCGCAGGCATCCCTGAACACAAGCGGAGTCCAGACCGCGAGCGCGGAGACGGTCGACTACACAAAGGAAGCCCAGAGTGGTCAAGTGTTGGGCCACAAGGCCGTCTATATCAACTTTGCCAGCGGCTCCGACCAGCCTCTGCCGGACAGCTTGCCTACGTTGAATGAACTGAAAGATTCACTCGCGATCAACTCACAGTTGGCGCTTCAGATTGATGGCTATACCGACAATGCGGGCAGCGAGGCGGTAAATGCGCCATTGAGCGAAAAGCGGGCGCAGGCGGTTAAGCGCTACTTCCAGAAGGTGGCTCCATTGAGCTTCCCCGAGTCGCGCTTCAAACAGGTCTCGGGCCACGGCTCGCAGAGCCCCATCGCCTCAAACGCTTCCACCGGGGGCAAGGCTCTCAACCGCCGCGTTGAAATCACGCAGATAGGGCAGTAAACCGGCAACATAATGGGGAGGCGCAAGCCTCCCCAAATCTTTTTTATCCATGTGGAAATCATGAATCAAGCTATAGCTGTGTTTGCACCAAACGCGGTCCTGGACAAGAAAGCCGTGCGTGCTCTGGTTGCCGTTCAGGTCATCATCGTGCTGGTGTTATGGTTTTTCAGTCCCTTTGCGCTGCTGCCCAAGCCGGGCGAAGTGTGGAGCGCCTTCGGAGACTTGTGGGAGCAGGGCCTGGGAGCGGAGCTGATTACCAGCTTCTATTTGAATATCCAGGCCATCGCGGTGTCCACCGTGGTTTCTCTGCTACTGGCTTATGCAACGGTGATGCCCTTCTTCCGTCCCGTTGTCGCTTTGCTCAGCAAGCTCCGTTTCCTCTCTCTGGTCGGGCTGACGTTCTTCTTCACGCTGATGGCCAGGAGCGGACACGAACTGAAGCTGTCGCTGTTGGTTTTTTCAGTTTCGGTTTTCTTCGTGACAGGAATGGCCGATGTAATCAACAGCGTGCCGAAAGAGATGTTCGACCTGGCACGCACGCTGCGCATGGGTGAATGGCGCGTGGTTTGGGAAGTGATCGTTCTCGGTCAGATCGACCAGGTATTTGATGTTCTCCGCCAGAATGCAGCGATGGGATGGATGATGCTGACCATGGTGGAAGGCATAGTCCGCTCCGAGGGCGGCGTGGGAACTGTCTTACTCGATCAAAACCACCACTTTCGACTGGCCGCAGTCTTCGCCATTCAGCTAACCATCCTGCTGCTCGGTCTTTTCCAGGATTACAGCATCGGAGTTGCCAAGAGCCTGCTTTGCCCGTATGCGGCCCTAACGCTGGAGCGCAAATAATGGCAAACCCCTCGTATAGCTTCGGCAAGACTCTCTTGAAGATTGAGAATGTGTCTCTGGAATATGACGGCCGCCCCGTGCTGAGCGGCGTCAACGCAGAGGTGCGTGACATTCTCGTTCCAGGCAAGGTAAAAGGGCAGGTGGTCGGCATCCTTGGCCCCTCTGGCTGCGGCAAAACCACACTTTTTCGAATCATCGCTGGATTGCTCGCACCAACGTCCGGCCGGGTATCGGTTAACGGCTTCGACCGTTCAGTCGTGGCTGGCGAAGTCGGCGTGGTTGCCCAAAGCTATCCGCTTTTCGAGCACCGTTCTGTGCTTGGAAATCTGATGCTGGGCGCACGCAAGAAAGAAAAGGACGAAAAGGTCGCGCGTGACAAGGTGATGGCGTTCCTCACGGAATTTGGGCTGGAAGACAAATACAACCTGTATCCCGCGCAATTATCGGGCGGCCAGCGGCAACGATGTGCCATTATCCAGCAGATCCTGTGCAGCGAACATTTTCTGCTGATGGACGAGCCATTTTCGGGACTTGACCTGATCATGCTGGAAAAGACCTGCGAGCTGATCGCCAAGGTCGCGGATATGGACGACCTCAATACCATCATCGTTGTCACTCACGATGTGACCGCCGCTTGCTCGGTAGCCGACCACCTTTGGCTCATGGGTCGCAGTCCGGCGGAGAATGGAGTCCCTGTCGCGGGCTCCCGAATCGTGCAACAATACAATCTCATCGACAAGGATTTGTGCTGGCAGCCTGACATTATTACGACGGCTCGCTTCACCGATTTTGTTCGCGAAGTAAAGGAAGAATTCAGGAGGCTGTAAATGAGCGATAAGAACGAAATTGAACTCTTGGTTTGCAAGTGCAAGTCCTGCACCCATTGGGAAATCGGCAGGAATGTGTTGATTTGCAAGACATGTGGCCTGACCCTGCCTGCGACAATCACTGTAGACGACCACCATATGCTTCATTGGCAGAAGCATGAGCGGTAGCTTGATCGCCTTGTGAAAGGTCAATGCTAGAGAGTTATCTGGCGGTGCGGCGATAGCTCGCCTGAGTCAAATGTTAACTGGATTTGTCTTTATCGTTTCTAGCGTTGAACTAAGAACTAGTCTGCCGCCTTCGATTCAGAAAACGGTAGGAGAGTTCGCCCCGTTCCGGCGCAGCGTCCCCTTTCCTCGCATTCCCTGTCGTGATTAAACCCACACCTTTTCAGACGGCCGGATCGGGTAGATCCGGCCATTGATTCGATGGGGTTTACTGTGCCGGTTTTTGGACCCCTTTTGTCACAGGGCGCATGGGGTGATTTCAGACCGTCTTATCGAGGATCTGAGCCTGGGCCTCGGCTGGCTGCTTTCGCAGCGCACGCTGGATCGTGGCGGTGGAGACTCGGTGTCCCCTGGCGATCTGGCGGATGCTCTGCCCCTGGCGGCGGTCGCTCTGGATGGCGGCACTGTCAAGTACCAGCGGCTGGCGGCCGATTTGCTGACCTTCGAGACGGGCGCGCCGCATACCGGCGCGCACCCTCTCGACGATCAAGCTGCGTTCGAATTCCGCGATGGCGCCGATGATCACAACGATGGCCCGACCCAGCGGACCGGCGGTGTCGATGTTCTCTCGGAACGAGACGTATTCGATGTTGATCCGCTTGAGTTCATCCAGAACATCGAGGAAGTGCTTCGTCGACCTGGCGATCCGATCGGATGCCCAAACCAGGACGACGTCGAACTTGCCGCGGCGTCCGTCGGCCATCATGGCATCGAGGCCTGGCCGCTTTGCCTTGGCGCCGCTGATCCTGTCGGTGTACTCGTGGACGATCTCGAAGCCACGCTGGCCGGCCATCTGTCGAAGATCGTGCAGTTGTGTTTCCGGATGCTGGTCGACGGTTGATACCCGCATGTAGAGCGCGGCGTGCTTCATGCGCGCCTGCTCTTCCTGGGCCGGATAGCTGCGTGCTTGGAGACGTACTTCTCTATAAAATCGAGCAGCACGACAGTCATTTCAAGGCCTTGCGC
>Ga0302319_10020430_pt1 | contig 11981 bp, 13 predicted proteins | sample Bog_T0_2_FD_203319 | JGI IMG/M metagenome (GOLD analysis project Ga0302319, IMG submission 203319) | Peat permafrost microbial communities from Stordalen Mire near Abisko, Sweden - Bog_T0_2 | ecosystem: Environmental > Terrestrial > Soil > Wetlands > Peat | place: Sweden: Abisko, Stordalen Mire...
TCGGGAACTGTTCAAGGTTTAGGCACCCAATAAAGGTGCAGAAGGTCTTTTGATTCTCGTTTTGCCAGGGGCTACAGTCGAGCGCGGAAGCCTTCTGGGAGACGAGGGGCCGGCGGGTGACCGCGCAGCTTCGTTTAGCTTCGTCCTATAATCGACACGGATCCTGGCACATCAACAAGGATTATGCAGCATGTCGACAGGAAATGTAGCCGACCTGATCGTGGAAACATTAATTCAGGCCGGGGTAAAACGCATCTTTGGCGTGGTCGGGGACAGCCTGAATGGCCTGACGGAGGCGCTGCGCCAGCGTAAGGCGATTGACTGGATCCACGTTCGCCATGAAGAGGTGGCGGCCTTCGCCGCAGCGGGTGAATCGCAGATCACAGGCGAACTTGCCGTATGCGCCGGCTCGTGCGGACCGGGCAATCTTCATCTCATCAACGGCTTGTTCGACGCCCACAGGAGCCGCACGCCGGTTCTGGCGATCGCCGCCCAGATTCCGTCCGCGGAAATCGGCGGCGGTTATTTCCAGGAAACCCATCCGCAGGATCTGTTTCGGGAGTGCAGTCATTACTGTGAGATGATCTCCGATCCGGCGCAGCTTCCCTATGTGCTGGAGAACGCCATCCGCGCCGCGGTGGGACAGCGCGGGGTATCTGTCCTGGTGATCCCGGGTGACGTGGCGCTGCGGCCACAGCCCAAGCGCGGCATTTCGCCAAATGCCGGGCTGCTACCGCTCGCTCCCATCATCCAGCCAGCCGAACGCGAACTGACGGCATTGGCCGACCTCTTGAACGGCGCCAAGCGTGTCACCTTGTTCTGTGGTCGCGGCTGTGCCGGTGCCCATGACAGCCTGATGCGGCTCGCCCAAGCCCTCAAGAGCCCGATGGTTCATGCCCTGGGCGGCAAAGAACATGTTGAGTTCGACAATCCCTATGACGTCGGTATGACGGGGTTCATCGGCTTCTCCTCCGGCTACGCCGCCATGCACAGCTGCGACGTCCTGCTGATGCTTGGCACGGATTTCCCCTACAAGCAGTTTCTGCCGACAGACGCCAAGATCGCGCAGGTCGACATCCGGCCGCAGAATTTGGGTCGCCGGTGCAAGCTCGACCTCGGCTTGGTGGGTGACGTACAGGCTACGATTGATTCCTTGATGCCGAAGCTCGCCATCAAGGATGACAGGAGACATCTCGACGACAGCTTGGCGCACTACAAGAAGGCTCGATCGGGGCTGGACGAACTTGCCCGCGGTACGCCCGGCCAGAGGCCGATCCATCCGCAATATCTTGCGCGCTTGCTCAGTGATGAAGCGTCAGACGATGCGGTGTTTACGGCCGACGTCGGCACCCCCACCATCTGGGCGGCGCGCTATCTTGCCATGAACGGGCGCCGGCGCCTCGTCGGATCGTGGGTCCACGGGTCGATGGCCAATGCCATGGCGCACGGGATCGGCGTGCAGGCATCGCAGCCGGGGCGACAGGTTGTTTCGATGTCGGGCGATGGCGGCTTCGCCATGTTGATGGGGGATCTGATCACGCTGACGCAGATGAAGCTGCCGGTGAAGGTCGTGATCTTCAACAATGGCGTACTTGGCTTCGTCGCGCTGGAAATGAAGGCGGCGGGTTATGTCGAGACGGGGACCGATCTGAAGAATCCGGATTTTGCTGCGATGGCGCGGGCCATGGGTATCCATGCTGTGAGGGTCGAGGATCCCGGAGAACTTCCAACTGCGATCCGCGATATATTGGCTCATGACGGCCCCGCGGTGCTCGATGTGGTAATCGCAACGCAGGAACTTTCCTTGCCGCCGACCATCACGACGGAGCAGGTTAAGGGCTTTAGCCTGTGGGTGCTCCGGGCTGTCATGAGCGGTCGTGGCAATGAGGTGCTCGATTTGGCCAAGACGAACCTGTTATCTCGCTGACGCGGCATGGCCGAACTGATCCGATCGGCGGGATGTCATTCATTGATTTTTCTCAGGCTCGCCGGTGCCAAGACGGCTGCCGCGCTCGATCATTTCGGGCGTGCCGATCAGGCGATTGAGTTCGTTGAAATCGAACATGCGATCCTGGAACGGCTGGGTGCTGCCATGGCTGAACAGCGATGCGTAATATTCGGTCGCCGTTTTGGCCAGCGCGCGCACGATGCCGCCGGGAAAAATGACCAGGGAGAAGCCAAGCGCCTCGAGCTCGGGTCCCGACAGCATCGGCGTCTTGCCGCCCTCGACCATATTGGCGACCAGCGGCAGGGTGCGGCCGACCTGGCCGGCAATGACGGCGAGATCCTTGTGGGCCTTGGGCGCTTCGACGAACAACAGATCCGCGCCGGCGTCGCGGTAGAGCACCGCGCGTTCGATCGCGCTCGGCAAACCCTCGACCGCCACCGCATCGGTGCGCGCGATGATCAGGGTATCGATCGAGCGGCGGCTATCGACCGCGGCCTTGATTTTGCCAACCATTTCGCCCGCCGGAATCAGGGTCTTGCCGTCGAGGTGCCCGCAGCGTTTGGGGAAGCTTTGATCCTCCAACTGGATCGCCTCGGCGCCCGCCTTTTCGAGCAGCCTGACGGTGCGCTCGACGTTGAGTGCATTGCCGTAGCCTGTATCGGCGTCGACGATCAGATGGGCATCGACGCGATCATGGATCAGTGAAACCGTTTCGATCACCTCGGTGACGCTGACAAGTCCGATGTCCGGCCGACCCAGCCGCGTATAGGCGATCGCGGCACCCGATATATAAAGCGAATGGAAACCGGCCTGGGTGGCGATCAAGGCCGTGAGCGGGTCATAGATGCCGGGAGCGATCACGATCGGCGGCTTCGACAGGCGGCGACGCAGTGTATTGGACTGGGGCATGACGATCATCCGAGAAAAGCGCGCTTGGGATCGGCGTTGGAGCGAATATCGGTGGCGTTGCCCGACATGACAAAGCGACCGTGTTACATTATAGCTGTCCGGCCGCAATGCCCTCAACGCGAAATAGCCGCATGACCGCGCCGTTGACATTATTCGACAAGCTCTGGACCCGGCACGAGATCGTGTAGCAGGATGGCGAGCCGTTGCTCTGGGTCGATCGCCACTATTACCCTGTTCGGGCTCAAGGATCGTCGCCAGGGCATCGTCCATGTGGTCGGGCTCGAATTGGGGCTCACGCTGCCGGGCCTGCTGATCGTCTGCGGCGACAGCCACACCTCGACCCATGGCGCATTCGGCGCATTTGCGTTTGGGATCGGCGCCTCGGAAGTGGCCCATGTGCTGATGACGCAGACACTATGGCAGCAAAAGCCCAAACGCATGCGCATCACCGCCGGGCGCAATGCCGAACCCGCCTGATGAACGGTTGGGACGATCTTGACGTCACCCATTCGTTCCGCGAGCAAATCGGCGCGTTCAAGGCTGCCGACCGGAAGGCTCGGCCCTGGGCGCGTCCCTCGCAGGCCCGGTCGTGCGGTGCGCGGTCAGGCCGCGGAGGCGCAGCATCAACGCGTTGGCTGCGATCGACACAATGACGATAACGGTGACGACGGCGGTCGACAGCGGTACGTTGTGCTGCGCCATGCCGCTGACCAGCAGGAACCCGAGTCCGCGTTGCGAGGAGAACATCTCCCCGATCAATACGCCAAGCAGGCTCAGGGAAAAGCTGATCCGCAGGCCGTTGACAATATCGGGCAGGCAGGCGGGCACCAGGACCCACAGCATCGTGCGGCCGGGCGACAGCCGCAGCACCTTGGCGGTCCGGATCAGCACGGGCGGCAGGCCGCGCACCGCGCCGAGCGTGAACAGGGTCATTGGCACCAGTCCGTGCATGACGCCGAAGGCGACCTTGGCAGACATGCCGAGGCCGAAGATCAGCAGCACGACCGGATAGAGCGTGACCTTCGGGATGGTGTAGAAGCCTGCGAGGATGGGCTCTGCGACCTCGCCGGTGAAGCGCCGCACCCCGAACAGCAGGCCGAGCCCCAGGCCGATCAGCGCCGAGAGCGCAAACGCGGCCAGGAACGCCGCCAGCGTCGCGGCGGCTTGATCCCAGAACATCCACGTCCGCAACAGATCGAACAGATACAGCAGCGTCTGCAGCGGCGGGGATACGGCAACGCCTCTGGTCCAGCTGCCGATCGCCTGCCAGAGCGCCAGCATCAACAGGGTCATCACGGCAGCGTCGAAGGCGCGGATGCGCCTTCGTGATGTGCGCCTGGACTGGGCGTCTTCGAGTGCGAGACCGCTCATCCCGTCGAACGGCGGCGCGCGAGCCGCCCCTCCCAGACGTAAAGAAGTCCGTTGGCGATCACCGCTACCAGCAGCACGAACAGCATCAGGCCGTACATCGCGCGGTTGTCGAAACTCTGATACGCATAGGAAATGGCGTAGCCGAGCCCGGTACCCGAGAGAATGAATTCGCCGGCGATGACGCCGATCAGGGCATAGCTGAGCGCCAGCTTGAACCCGCTGAACAGGCGCGGCAGCGCGGCGGGCAACACGATCCAGCATAGCGTCCGCGCCGGGCTCAGCCGGTGGACGCGCGCCATTTTCAGCAGGACCGGCGATACGCCATCGAGTCCCGAGAGCGTGCCGATCATGACGGCAGGCGCGGCGGAGAGCACCCCCAGCACCGCCAGCGGCGCCTTGCCGAGGCCCAGCAGCGCCACCAGCAGGGGATAGAAGATGAAGGTCGGCACCGAGTAATACGATGCCAGCAGCGGGTCGGCGACATCGCGCAGCCGCGACCAACGGTGTACCAGCGCACCGGCCAGGGTACCGCACCCGACCGCCAGCATGAAGGCGAGCCCGACGGTCGAGAACGTGTTCACGATGCTCTCGTTCAATTCGCCGGAGCCTATGCGATCGATCATCGAAGCGACCATGTCGCTGGGCGGGATGACGGTCAGGGGATCGATGATGCCTATGCGGCAGCAGATTTCGAGCGTCGCTACCAGCCCTGCAAGCACGGCGATACGGACCAACAGGACGGCGTGCCGCCGCGTCACGCCGCCCGCCCCATCGTCTTGAGGGACTCCTCGCGGAGCGAGGACCACAAGCGCGCCGTCACCGTGCCGAATTCCGGATCCGAGACGATCCGGCTGTCGCGATCGCGCGGCCAGCCTGTCGCTACCAGGTCGATGAAGCGGCCCGGCCGTGCGCTCATGACGCCGACACGATCGGACAGCATCGCCGCCTCGTCCAGGGCATGGGTGATGAGCAGCACCGTGGCGCCGGTCTCGCGCCAGAGCCGCAGCAATTCGTCGCCCATCAGCAGCCGGGTCTGCTGGTCCAAGGCGCCGAAAGGCTCATCGAGCAGGATCAGCCGCGGCCGCAGAACCAGTGTTCGCGCGATGCAGACCCGCTGCCGCATGCCGCCGGAAAGCTGCGCCGGATAATGATCGGCAAACTGGGCAAGCCCCATGAAGCTGACGGCATGATCGACCCGTTCCGCAACCTGCTTTTTCGAAAGGCTGGAGGTGCGCAGGCCGAAGGCGACATTCTGGCGGACGCTCAGCCAGGGCATGCTTGCGTCCTCCTGAAAGACGACGCCGATGCCGTCCGGGACCTGGCCGCGCAGCTCCTTGCTCTCGAAACGCACGCTGCCGCCGGTCGGTCGCACCAGACCGCAAAGCACGTCGAGCAGCGTCGACTTGCCGCAGCCCGATGGACCGACGACAGAGAAGAACTCACCGCGTCGTATCGTCAGGTCAATCGGGCCGAGCGCTTGTACCGCGGGCGGCCCGTCGTAATGGCGGACCATCCCCTTCAGCGCGACATGCCAGGATTCGCTTAGTGCCTGCCCGTTCTCGGCGTGCTGGTTCATTGCCGGGTCGCTCATGGCGAGGGGCGCAGATCGAGCGGCAGGTAGGAAGTGTCGACGTATTTCGGCCAATCGATATCGCCCTTGATCTGCCCGGTGATCTGCAAACCCTCGACCATGTGGTTCATGCCGGTGTAATCGAGCCGGCCGTCGCTCCAGTAATTTCCTTTGATCAGATCACGGACATGCGCCCGAAACAGCTCGACATTGGGGTTGTTGTAGGCCTTGGCCGTGATATCGGCGGCCTCATCGGGGTGTGCCATCGCGTAGGCCAGCCCCTCGCGGCGGGCGACGATCAGGCCCCTGATGATGTCGGGATGCGACTTGGCATAGTCGGCGGTCGTGATCATCACGGTCTGCATCATCCGCGGGTCCATGGTGTCGCGCACCATGAAGAGGGGCTTCACCAGATCCTTGTTCTGCGCGAGAACCAGCTCGTCGGAGAAGCCGGCATCGACCGCGCCGCTGCTGACGGCGGAGAGGTTGGCGCCGAGATCGCCGGCCGGCACCAGTTTCACCTGCTGCTGGGTGATGCCATTCGCCTTCAGCGCCATCAGGATCACCATGTTGCTGACGGATCCCGGGGCGGTATAGGCGACCCGCTTGCCGATCAGATCCTTGATGCCCGCGAGGGCCGAATCCTTCTTCACCACCCACATCTGATCGGACACGGTTTGCGCACCGGCGCCGATAATGATCAGCTTCTGGCCGGAATTAATGGCCTGGACGGCTGCCGCCAGCGACACCTCGCCGAATGGAATGCCGCCGGCCAACGTGTTGCGGACCGCGGTGCCGCCGCCTGCGGCTGTCAGGATGCCCGTGACATCGACGCCGTTGTTCTTGAACAAGCCCTTCTCCATGGCGACCGCATAGGGCACGCCATAGAATTGACCGCCCCAATGGGTGAGGGTGATGGTCTCGGCCGATGCCGCCTTCGCTTGCCAGGCGGCGATGGAAGCGGCCAGGCCCAACATGAGGCCAACTCGGGCGAACGTTCTTCCCTTTGCCATGATGATTTCCTTTTTATCAATCCGTCTTCGGATCTCCGTGATCGGGATGGTTGCGGTCAACGATTTATCGGGCGAGAGGCGGCGCTGACGCTGATGCCGATACTGGCGCCGCGCCACTTTACTGCAGCGTGATGGCTTCGAGGCTACGGCCGTTGGTCTCCATGTTGTAAGCGGCCGCCAGCAGCGCTTGCACCACGAGCGCCACGGAAATGCTGAGCACGACGGCGGCAACACCGCCTGCGTCAAACAGCGCTATCACGCCGAACGGCACGAAGATGGTGGTCAGCCGGCCGACCGTGCTGGTGATACCGAACGTGGCCGAGATGAAGCGCGCGTTCAGCTCGATACTCGACCAACCACTATGCACAAGTTCGCCCAACAAAGAACCGGCAAGATAGATGTCGAAACTATCGAAGAACATCCCCGCGCCGATCAGCCAGAGCAGGCGTCGGTGAAAGGCCAGGATCGGCAATCTATCGAGGCGCTCGGCGGCGGAGTTGGTAATGGCCCCTACCCCTTGTCGCTGTCGGCGAGGCCGTAGCGCTTTTCGAAGGCATGCACCGCGGGAAAGCCCATCAAATCGTTCATGCCCGCGAACGACAACATCGGGGCCTCGCTGCCTGTGCCTATTCCGGCCGTTTTCAGGTGGCGGTAGACCAGTTGCAGGGCGCCTGCCGCGGTCAGGAAGCCGGAACAGGGATAGAGTGCCAACTTGAAGCCCATCGCCGCGAGTTCACGCGTCGACAAATACGGCGTGCGGCCTCCCTCGACCATGTTTGCCAGCAATGTTGCGCCCTTGAAGGTCTCGGCGACTCGGCGCAATTCCTCCAGGCTTTCAGGACTCTCGACGAACAGCACATCGGCGCCGGCATTGAGGAAACCATCGGCCCGCCGCAAGGCGGCGTCGATCCCCTCGGCATAGCGCGCGTCGGTGCGAGCAACGATGAGAAAGTCGCGGCTTGGCCGCGCGTCGACCGCGACGCGAATCTTGGCTATGGCGTCAGCGGCCGGGATGACGCGGCGAAATTCGGTGTGGCCGCATTTCTTCGGGAATTCCTGATCTTCGAGCTGAATGCCGGAAGCGCCCGCGGCCGCATAGCCGCGCACGGTTCGATCGACGTTCAACAATCCGCCATAGCCGGTATCGCCATCGGCAATGAATGGAACGTCAATGGCGCCGGCGATGCAGCGCACACGGTCGAGCATCTCCGTGAACGTCGCGGTACCGGCATCGGCGACACCGAGAGCGGATGCGACGACGCCATAACCTGTCATGTAAAGTGCGTCGAAACCGACACTCGCCGCCACTCTCGCTGAAATGCCGTCATAGACGCCTGGAAGCGTCAGACACCCGCCCCTCCGCAGCAACGCCCGCAGTGCCGCTGGCTCAACCAAGCCATCCTCCCGTCGTTTTCCCGGTATCGGCGATGTTTAAAGGACACCTGCCAAAATTTTTATGCAATTTTACAAATGCTGGCGCTGCGTTACCCAGCAGCGTTTTCTTGACCTCGGTTTCTAAGGACTATTCGGAGAAAATCAATACTTTTCGCCGTTTTTCCGGCAGCCTGGCGCTGCGACCCATGCGCCGAAGGATGACGACGATGCCGGGAACGTCAGGGCATATAGGCGCCGCCATTCACCCACAAAGTTTGCCCGGTCATGTAGCCGCTCTGTGGCCCGAGCAAGAACATCACCGGGCCGGCCACGTCGTCGGGAACAGCCGCGGATTGAGGCCTGCGGCCGGCTCGTCGAGCATCAGCAGGCGTGGACGGCTCACGAGCGCGCGCACGACTTCGATTTTCTTTCGCACGCCATAGGGCAGGCCGGCGACCGCGGCGTCCGGATCAACGTCGATGCCGGCGTTGCGCATGCTTTCCTCGGCACGTTGTCGCCACATGCTGTTGCGCTGCCACGCCTGGTGCGGGCTTGACCAGCGTCGTTCCGCAGCAGGAAGTCCATAGCGCCCCGGATTCTGGCCGGGCTCCTCGCCATTGGACTAGCCAGGCTCCATGCCGTATCGACGTTTGATGTCCGCCGTGTCGGACCGCGTCAGCGCCTCGATCAGCAATCGCGCGGCCTCCGGCTGTCTGGAAGTCCGCGCGATACCGGCGGTGAAGGTTGTCAGGGCCTGTATTGTCTGCGGCAGCGGGCCGAGAACGATGATGCCGGGCTGGCCGATTAATTCGCTGAACTGCTGGAAGCCGAGATCCGCCTCGCCGTCAGCCAGCAGCTTGGCCACGGGAACGCCGGGCCGGGCCTGCGTCAGACGGGTCTCAAGCTGGGGCAGGATGCCCCAGCCTTGCAGCAGCGACATCAGGTGATTGCCGCTTGGGCCTGTGGAATAGGCGATCCGCGCGGCGTCCAGCAGGGCCTGGCGCACGGCCGCCTCGGTCCCGATATCCGGGCATGATGAATCCCGACGCACGGCGACCGCGATGCCGCAGATGGCAACCGGCGCCAGGCTGTTGGGTAGAATGAGCCCCTCGTCGGCCAGCGCCAGCATCACGTCTTTCGCCAGGACGACCACATCGGTCACTTCATGGCTTCGCACCCGCCGGGCTGCGTCCACGCCGCCGATAGCGGTGAGCGTAACCTCTGCTGGCGTGCGGCCACCGCCCTCGCCGGTCAGTTCTGAAAGCAGCCCCCGCGTTGCCATGGAAGACAGGCAAGCGAGGGTACGGACGACGTCTGTTGGTTCATCCTTGGTCAATCGAGGTACCTCAAGCCGGACTTGGCCAGCGTCTGCCGGGTGCCATACAGGTTCAGCGCGTTTGTCCGCCTGGTAAAGCGATCAGGTTGACGAAAAACGGCCGGTTGGTTCGTCATCTTCCGGAATTACAAGCATTGGCTTTGGTCTGAATTTGATCTCGTCATAGATGTCCCGCAAGGAAACCGAGATATTAAGCTTCTCGAGTTTGATCCTTGCGTCAAGACCATCGACAAGCGCGTCCTCCCAGCGTCCATCGGTGCCGCGTCGGAACGACTGAACGGACGGGCGTTCGGTGTTGACGAACAGGATGTAGTCGAGAGATGGCAGCGCCTTGTACTCGGCAAGTTTGACGCTCACATCGAAGCTGAACGTGGTCGGCGAGAGAACCTCCACTACCAGTGATGGACGATCGGCCATCAACGAATCGTCCGGCGGGTTACCGCAATCGACCCCCATGTCCGGCATCCGCTTGGTCGATGGCCCGGTGGTGACATAGGTATCGCTCGTAAAGGTCTGACATGGGCTTCCTCTGGTTTGAGGGCGAATCGCAGCGATGAGGTTCGCGACGATTCTGTCGTGCTGGCGGCCTGCTCCCGCCATCGCCACGACTTCGCCGTTGACCAGCTCATGACGCTGCTCCTGCCCAGCGGCCCAAACGAGAAACTGTTCTGGCGTTATTTTGGCATGGTCATGCTCGTTGAGCATCGTCTCGAATGTCTCCGTTTGTGGCAGCATACTCCCGGTGGCTCACAGGCGGAAGCCTCGACCAAATCTCCGCTACCGAATGTCCCTGGGCTCGGTCGGTAACGGCCAGCAGCGCAGATTTTGCCTGCCGGGCTTACTCCGGCCCGCGACCACGGCTGTTGTCGATGGCGGGCCAAAGAACCAGGCTGCAGCCGCGTCAAGGCGGTGGACGTCGATGGTCCGGCCCCATAGCCGCCGTGTATTGCGCCATCGCCGCCAACCGTGCGGGGAGGAGATTCAAAAAAATATGAACAATGTTCAAAATTATCATTGAACAATGTTCAAAAGAGATTATGCTCGTCTTTATTGCAACATCATTGGTTCCCTCCATGTCTTCATCAGCTTCGTTCCCGGCCGCCGACATCCCCCTCATCACAGTCGAGCCAGGCGTTGAGCCAGCGCTTGCCTCGCTTGTGGCGCAGCCGGAGCGTTTCGAACTTCTGCTCGCCTGTGCGCGCCGCGCCTATACGCCGATCGGCGTTCGTCTCGCCGACGACCTCTCGCGCAACTGGGCGAGCCGCAATCAAAGCCTTTATCGTCCGGCCGTCGAAAGCATAGCCAACGCCGTCGGGCGTAAGGCCGCCTATCTCCTCAATCATTCCTACGAATGGGGATGTACCGCCGGCGCCGTCGCCGATCCGGAACTCGGCGGCCCGACCTTGCTGCGCGTGCTGGACTGGCCCTTCGATGGCCTTGGCTCGACGCTCGTCGCCACGCGATGCGAAGCCGCGGCAGGCCCCTATGTCAGCCTGACCTGGCCTGGCTTCGTCGGCGTTCTGACCGCTTCGGCGCCCGGGCGCTTCGCCGCGGCAATCAACCAGCCGCCCTTGCCCGGCACTTTCGGCCGCGCCGCCGGTTGGCTGCAGGCGCGCTATCGCGTCGGCCGAGCGACGACCCCGCCGCCCACGCATCCGCTGCGCCGCGTCTTCGACGTCGCCGGAACCTTCGATGAAGCCGTCGACATGCTGCGCGACTCGCCAATCTGTATTCCCGCGATTTTCATCATCGCAGGCGTCGAGCCGCATCAGCGCGTCGTCATCGAGCGCACGGAAGAACACGCCTTCATCGCTCCCGAACCGGCCGCCGCGAACCATTGGGCGAGCCATCCCGGCCCAAAAGGGCGCCCACGTGACAAGACCAGCCTGGTGCGCCGCGCCGCGATGAACGCGCTGATCGTGCAACAGCCGGACTGGTCACTCGACTGGCTCAAGACGCCGATCCACAATTCAACCACGCGCCTCGTCGTGATGGCCAATCCCGCGAGCGGGCTACTCATTGCCCAGGGATGGGAGAAAAGCGGCCCCGCTACCCGGATCCTCAGGGTTGAAGCCTAAAATCCGCCGACCCGCCGCGCGTCCTATGAGATTGAGATGATTTTCTTGAAAAAGCATTATTTCGATGCAATTGCGCCTGACGGTGCGGTCGTCATTGTCTACGACGCCATCTTGCGTCTGTCTGGACTGCCTTGGGTATTTCGCTATTCGAGCAGGCTTTCATCACCAGCGTCTGGAGAGATGAATCTCGTCCATTCGGCGACATCGGCCGTCATTTCCGGAGTGGCGTTGGCCGATCCGCACGAAGTTGCCGATGTCGGATCGAAAATCCGAATGGGCCAGTCGAATGGATTTGCGGCGACCTGGCGCGTGCTTCAACCGGGATGGCGCCAGCACATTCTTCTCGATGACCGGACAGTGGCTGTGCGTCGGCCTTGTTTCG
>Ga0302319_10020431_pt1 | contig 11981 bp, 10 predicted proteins | sample Bog_T0_2_FD_203319 | JGI IMG/M metagenome (GOLD analysis project Ga0302319, IMG submission 203319) | Peat permafrost microbial communities from Stordalen Mire near Abisko, Sweden - Bog_T0_2 | ecosystem: Environmental > Terrestrial > Soil > Wetlands > Peat | place: Sweden: Abisko, Stordalen Mire...
AAAATTCACCCATAGGGAGAATTCCCTAAATTCATCTGGGTTGTTTCCTCAGCAGGCGGATGCCAAAAAATGCGCCTTTGCGCCACCGGGCGGCCCCGCGGCACACTTGGGGACAGGTTGATAATGACCCGGAGTGCGATACGAGAGACGTAACTAATTCAAAGATAGTATGTTATGATTAATCTGGCCGGGGTGTAGTGCGAGGCTCGACGCGCATCGAATCGTGTCCAAGACTCGCCCGACCATGGGATCGACCGAATACCTCAACTCACTCCTCGGGCTGGGCGGCCGCGTGGCGGTCGTCGTCGGCGGCACCGGCGAGCTCTGCGGGGCGATGGCCGAAGGGCTGGCAGCGGCGGGCGCCGAGGTTGTGCTTGTCGGCCGCAATGCGGAGAAGGCCAGGGCAAGGCTCGAAAGGATCGCATCCGCGGGTGGCAAGGCCTGGTTCCATCCGGCCGACGCGACGAACAAGGCGGAAGTGCGGGGCCTGCTCGATGCGGTGCTCAAGAGGTCCGGGCGCGCCGACATCCTCATCAACGGAGCCGGCGTCAATTCCGGGACGCCGTTTCTGGAGATCGACGACGAGGAATTCGACCGCCTGGTCCGCGCAAACCTCAAGAGTGTCCTCATAGGCTGCCAGGTGTTCGGAGGCTACCTTGTCCAGCGCGGCGAGGGCGGTTCCATCATCAACGTCGGCTCGATGTCCGGGCTCATTCCGCTCTCCGGACGCTTCACCTATTCGGTCACAAAGGCGGGAGTCCACAATCTCACGAAAAACCTCGCCCGCGAGTGGGCCCCCCACAGGGTCCGCGTGAACACGCTCGTCCCCGGTTTTTTCCCCGCCGAACAGAACAGGAAGCTCCTCACCGCGGAACGCATCGCCGCGATCATGGGGCACACCCCGATGAAACGCCTGGGCGAGGCCCGCGAACTTGTCGGGGCGGTGCTCCTCATGGCGAGCGACGGCGCTGGCTCGTTCATCACCGGGGCCGATTTCGTCGTCGACGGCGGCTACAGCGCAATGACGATCTGAGCAAGGAATGTGAGGCCGATAAACGAATTCCTCCTGCGGCATGGGCTGCGCATTGCGGACAATCCGTGCGTCAGCCCGGATTTCTGCCTCGACTGGGACGCGCTCCTCGCGGACATCCTGGAGGGGAGGGCCCGCGAGCATCCGAAGAGCCGGTTTTCAACCGCCGACGGCGAGTGGACCCTCCTCGAGAACGGTCGGGGCGACTGCGCATGGAAACTCCATGCGCACGGGTTTCCCCTTGAGGGGGGTGCGCCGGCCGCCGGCGGATCCGTCTTTCCGGCTACCTGGGAGAATCTCCTGAGGCTGAAGAATCTCGTGCAGGGGCACGATCCTTCGTCGACAATCTTTCCTTCGACGGAAGGCAGGCTTGGCCGCAGCACGATCGGCGTCGGAGCAAGGTTCACCACGCTCCACTGGCCGGCGGTCGAATGGACGATGAGCGCGCTTGGGATCGGCCTGACGGCCAACCAGAACAGCATTCCCAGGGAACTCGTCTACGACGTGGATGCCATGCTGGAGGGCAGGCTGGATTCGGTGCCCTTTCCCTTCATCGGGACAAACGTCCCCGAGGGGCACCAGGGCCAGAGCGTCGAGGGCATGAGCCACGGGTGTGTGCTTTCAAAGCTCAGGACGGGGTTTCATCGGTGCCGGATTCCCTGGAGCTTCAATGCGGACCACCAGCCAATCGGCGGCCGTTTCGACGCGCGGGAGGACGCCCTGGTCCGCGGCTGTCTTCTCGCAAGCTACATCACCTTCGACCTTTCCCCTGAACTGGCGCTTGCCAGGCCGGCGGCCCCTGCGGAAATCGACCCTGGCATCGTCGCGGGCGTGCGGAGCCGCGTGGCCGCCGCAGGGTGCTCCGTGGAAAATTCGGCGCTGCAAAGCCTGCTCTGCTCGGTATGGCCGGCGATGCGGAAGATGAAGCGCCGCGACGACAAATACGCAGCGGCCCGCTGCGCCGCATTTTCGGCGCATGCCGGCCGGGTTTACCTGCGCGAGCTGTCCATCGACGAACTGCCCGGGCTGACGACCCCGGAGACCACCGCGGTGATGCTCGCCCTCTGCGAGCTGATGGGGATGCCCGTCAACTTCATCGCCCCTGCATTCGGATTCCAGAAAAACATGCCGTATCCCGACGATGCCGCCCTGCGCGGACTCATCGGGCGCCAATGGGCCGTTGCGGAAAAATTCGGTGTGAGCATCGGGTTTCATTCCGGCTCCGGGAAGTCGGCCGATAATTACCGCGCGATGGGGGAGGTGACCGGAGGGGCGCTCGAGATCAAGACGAGCGGACGCTACACCTATGAAATGGGGGTGGCCCTCTCGAAGTCGCCCGACCCAGCGGACCAGCGGCTGTGGCGCGACTGGTATCGCTTCACGGTCGAGCTTGCGCTAGGCGGCGCCTTCAGTGCCGATCCCACCGAGTCCAGGATGGCCCGGACGTTCATAGCCGACGCCCTCGCCCGCTCGGGCCGGAGCGACGCGGTGTTCGGCGCGCCGGGGGACTGCCGTGCCGCGGTCGAATCGCTTCCGGCCAGCCCGGAGCACATGTTCTTCTTCGAATACAATTTTCTCTTCGTGCTTGCGGCTGAAGGCCGGGCCCAAAAGTCATCGCTCGGCGACCATACCGCGGCCGGCTATTCGCAGCGTTCCCGGTTTTACTCGATCAGCCCGGAGGCCCGGCTTCTCTATTCCAAGGGTGTCGCCGGATATCTGATCTTTCTCGCCGAGCAGACCGGGCTCGCCCCCGCAGCCCGCTGCGCCGCCGCCCGGCGGCTCGTGGAGGGCTACCCCACCCTCGATGCGCTGACCGACGACATCTCCCGCTGAACGCCTCCCGTGCGCCCCTTCATCCACGAAGATTTTCTCCTCCACACCGACGCCGCGCGCGATCTCTACCGATCGTTTGCCCGCGATGAGCCGATCTTCGACTACCACTGCCATCTTCCCCCCGACCTCATCCTCGCCAACCACCGGTTTGCCGACCTGACGGAAATCTGGCTCGGCGGCGACCACTACAAATGGCGGGCCATGAGGGCGAACGGTGCGGAGGAGCGGCTTTGCACGGGCCCGGCAACGCCCCGCGAGAAGTTCGATGCCTGGGTCTCCACGGTGCCGCACACTCTGCGCAACCCGCTCTACCACTGGTCCCACCTCGAACTGGCCCGCACGTTCGGAATCCATGCCGAGATCAACCCGTCGACGGGGGAGGAAATCTGGGCGCGGGCCAATGCGAAGCTGGCGACGATGCGCGTTCATGACATCCTTTCGGCAAACAAGGTCGCGGTGATCTGCACCACCGATGATCCCGCGGATCCGCTCGACACCCATGCGAAGATACGGGCCTCCGGCCTGAAGACCCGGGTTTATCCGGCGTTCAGGCCCGACAAGGCTTTTGGCGTCTCGGAGCCTGCGGCCTTCAATCGGTGGCTCGAGAGGCTGGAGGGTGCCGCCCGCACCAGGATACGGACCCACGAGGATTTCCTCGGCGCCTTGAAGAAAAGGCATGACGATTTCCACGCGCTCGGGTGCCGGCTCTCCGACCACGGGCTCGAGACCGCGCTGGCGGAGCCCTGCACCCCCTCCGAGGCGGCCGCGATCTTCGATTCGGCCCGCGCCGGCAAGGCCGCGACGACCGGGGAGTGGGCCCTGTTCGGCTCGCATCTGATGCTCGAGTTCGGCCGCTGGGATGCGGCGCGGGGCTGGACAAAGCAGCTCCATCTGGGCGCCCAGCGCGGCACCAATTCGCGCCTGCTCGAAAAACTCGGACCGGACACCGGATTCGACTCGATAGGCGACTTTTCGCAGACGCGCCCGCTCGCCCGCTACCTCGACGCGCTCGATGCAACCGACGAATTGCCCCGCATGGTGCTCTACAACCTCAATCCCGCGGACAATTATGCGTTCGCGACCATGGCCGGAAATTTCCAGGACGGATCCATTGCCGGGAAGATCCAGTTCGGCGCCGCCTGGTGGTTCCTCGACCAAAAGGAGGCCATGGAATGGCAGATCAACGCGCTCTCGAACAACGGGCTGCTCAGCCGCTTTGTCGGCATGCTCACGGATTCGCGGAGCTTCCTCAGCTACACCCGCCACGAGTATTTCCGCCGAGTGCTCTGCAACCTGCTCGGATCGGAAATGGAGCGGGGGGATCTGCCGCCGTCGAGGGAGCTCGTCGGCGGCATGGTGCGAAGGATTTGCTTCGCCAACGCCAGGGATTACTTCCGCCTGGAGCTGGACCCGGCGTTCGGGTCCTGACCTTCCCCCGGGCCCCGGTGGAATATCAGACTTCGTTGAGGTATTTCGCCCTGGCGCAGTCCGGGCACTGAAGATGCTTGGGCTCCGGCGCGGCATGGGAGCGCAAATAGTCGGCCATGCTGCCCCATTTACCGTTCTCATCCTCGACCCGCTGGCAAACGGCGCATATGTGCAGGATCCCCTCAAGCTGCCTGACCTTCCTCGTTTCCTTATCAAGGCGCCGCTTTGAAAGGTGAAAAAGGGTGGCGATGAGCGAGAGCATTATGAGGCCCGTGGCTCCCCGCTCGAAATAGATCCAATGGTGGGAAAACCGCTGCCCGTCCGCGTAGCCCGACCACCGGGCTCCCACGCCGGACATCACGGCGAACAGCAGCCCCCAACCCAATCCCAACCGCCAGGTGGTCCACGCGACGGGAAGCACGTAAAGGAAAAAGACGCTGACCTCGACGCCCGTGACCGTGTCGATCCAGATGATCGAGGCCAGGAGAAGAAGCGCCCCAATGACGGTGAAAAGCGGACGTGGCGAACTATGCATGCCCGGACACGGGAACGCGATTCGGGACGCATTGCAAATGAGATTTGTGGCGGGAAGGCCGCCAAGAGTTATGTTAATATTTTATAATCAGACTGTTAGGGTAAAAATCGAGCTCGAACAGCCTGCACTCCCAATAACGTGTTAAGTAACACTAGTGAAACGGTCTTAATTGAGGGTTGCCTTGGTCCGTCAATGGAGGAAGTTCGCACCCCGCTCAAATCACTTGAATGGCGCCATCCATCCGCACTCGTCCCCCAGCCTTCGTTCCGGCGCATCGCACTTTGGCGTTTGGGGGGCGCCGGAGGCCGCCAATTTAATATCAATCCCGAGCATGCGAGCTGCTACACTTGGGGATTTTCCACCCCTCTAAGACCATGCGACGCACCTTGGATTCCACCCGATGAGACTAAGAACCCCTTTTGGACCTAGTAATAGTGCTTATCCTATAAGACTGGCGTCCGATTCAGCATCGTGATCACTCCCTTGAGCATGAAATTCGACACGACCACGACTTTCACCCCCCGACAGAAGGTCGGCAGGACCGATTGAATCGCAGGCGACCCTTTAACCTTTCCCATCACCATGCCTCACTGGAAGCGAATTCTTGATCTGACCCTCTGCGTGGTCGCGCTGCCGTTGCTCGCCGTCGGCACCCTGCTGATGACAATCGTGCACATGTTCGCCTCGCCCGGGCCGGTGTTCTTCCGGCAGGAGCGCGTCGGCCTCAAGGGCCGGACATTCCGGATCTACAAGTTCAGGACGATGACGGTGGGCGCCGACTACGGAGCCCATCAGGCCTACCTCGCCCAGCTGATCGGTTCAAGCGCGCCGATGATCAAGATGGACTCCCGGGGCGACTCCCGCCTGATTGCCGGCGGTTGGATCCTTCGCGCCACCGGCCTGGACGAGCTGCCCCAGCTCATCAACGTCCTGAAGGGCGAGATGAGCCTAGTGGGGCCGAGGCCCTGCGTCCCCTACGAATATGAGCAGTTCCTCCCCTGGCAGCGAAAGCGATTCGACGCCACCCCCGGCCTGACGGGACTCTGGCAGGTCTCGGGAAAGAACAGGACCACTTTTGACGAAATGATCCATCTCGACATCAAGTATGCCGAGACGCAGTCGCTCTGGCTGGACCTGAGGATCATCCTTGTGACCGTGCCCGCCCTGCTTTCGCAGGTTCGCGAGACCCGGCAGGCCAGGCGTTCGATCGCGGCCGTCTCGGCGATCTCAGCGAGGGACGCCACTGAAGTGCTCTACTCCGAGAAACTGACCAAATACAATGAACAAGCAAATTAACGTCGGCGTCATCGGCTGCGGTTACTGGGGTCCGAACCTCGTCCGCAACTTTCGCTCCCTTTCCGAGTGCCGTCTCAAGCTGATGTGCGACATCAGCGAGGACCGGCTGAGGCACCTGCGTTCTCTCTATCCCGACGTCGAGGGCGAGACCAATTTTGAACGTGCTCTCAGCGACGGGGGCCTCGATGCGGTCGTCATCGCGACATCGGTCCGCCATCACTTCAGGATGGCCAAGGCCGCCCTGCTCGCGGGCAAGCACACCCTGATCGAGAAGCCGATGGCGGCGTCGGCCGCCGAATGCGAGGAGCTGATCTCCATCGCCAAGGCGCAGGGCCTCACGCTGATGGTGGGCCACACGTTCCTCTACTCGGCCGCCGTTCGAAAGATGAAGGAGATCATCGATCACAATGACATCGGGGAGATCCGCTACATTTCGGCCCGGCGCCTCAACCTCGGGCTTTTCCAGAAGGACATCAATGTCGCCTGGGACCTGGCGCCGCACGACATCTCGATCATCCTTCACATCATGAAGGAGCTGCCCCACAGCATCAACTGCCGCGGCACTGCCCACGTGACGCCGGGCATCGAGGACGTCACGTCGGTGAACCTGCAGTTTTCCAAGGAACGCTCGGCCATCATCCAGAGCAGCTGGCTCGATCCCCGCAAGATCCGCGAGATGACCATCGTCGGCAGCGAGCGCATGATCGTGTACGACGACGTCGCCCCGCAGGAGAAGTTGAAGATCTACGACGTACGCGTCGAACGTCCGCCGCATTACGACACCTTCGCCGAATTCCAGTACGCCTATCACTACGGCGACATCTACAGCCCCCACATCAAGCAGGACGAGCCCCTCAAGGTGGAGTGCCAGCACTTCCTTGACTCCATAAGGCAGGGAGCAGCGCCGCTCACCTCCGGCGAAAGGGGCCTTGAGGTGGTGCAGGTGCTCGAGGCCTGCTCGGCGTCGGTCAAGCAGGACGGAATTCCCGTGGCCATGGGCGTAAGGGGCCAGTCCGCCGTCCGTACCAGGGTCGGAGCGCCCGCCGAACCCTCCCAGCCTGCTCACGCGGTCCGGAATGGAAACGGAAGCGTCCCCTCCCAGACCAACGGCAAACACGCCGGAGCTGTCGCGACCGTATGAGTTCGCCAAGTTCGCATCAGTTGATCGCCCCGGATGTGAAGCTTGGGCGCAATGTCCGGATATTCGGATTCACCAACCTCTACGGGTGTGAAATTGGGGACGAGACCAAGGTGGGGACCTTTGTCGAGATCCAGAAGGGGGCGAAGGTGGGCCGCCGCTGCAAGATTTCCAGCCACAGCTTCCTCTGCGAGGGGGTCACCCTTGAGGACGGGGTCTTCGTGGGGCATGGAGTGATGTTCACCAACGATTTGTTTCCGCGCGCGACGGCGGCCGACGGCAGCCTCAAGACGGACGCCGACTGGACGTGCATTCCCACCCTCGTCAAGCGCGGGGCCGCCATCGGCTCGAATGCGACCATCCTCTGCGGCATCACGATCGGGGAGAATGCCACGGTCGGAGCGGGCAGCGTCGTGACCAGGGACGTTCCGCCCGGGGCCGTTGTCTGCGGGAACCCCGCCCGGCCGGTCGCCGGGAGGGCACGCCAGGGGCAATCCCACAACGTCGAATTCTCAGCGAACCGTTGACCACAATGAAAGTTCCCTTCCTCGACCTGCGTGCCCAGCACGAACCCATCCGCGCCGAGCTTCTCGCCGCCATCAACGAGGTGATCGACAGCAGCGCCTTTGCGGGCGGGCCGTTTGTGGCGCGTTTTGAGGAGGACTTTGCGGCTTTCTGCCAGACCGCTCACGCCGTGGGCGTGGGCAACGGCACGGACGCACTCTGGCTGGCCCTCCTGGCCCGGGGAATCGGTCCCGGCGACGAGGTCATCACCGTTCCGAACTCATTCCTGGCGACCGCCGAGGCCATAAGCTATTGCGGGGCCACACCAGTCTTTGTCGATGTCGACGAACAGACCTACACGCTCGATCCGGCGCTGCTCGAGGCGGCCATCACGCCCCGCACCAAGGCCGTGATCCCTGTACACCTGTACGGGCAGATGGCCGACATGGATCCGATCATGGAGATCGCGGGCCGCCACGGGCTTTTCGTGCTGGAGGATGCCTGCCAGGCGCACGGCGCCGAATACAAGGGCAGGAGGGCAGGCTCGATCGGCCATGCCGCGGCGTTCAGCATGTATCCCGGAAAGAACCTTGGAGCGCTCGGCGAGGCGGGCGCCGTGACCACGAACGACCCGGACCTCGCGGAACGCGTCAAATGCCTTCGCGAGCACGGCCAATCGAAGAAGTACCATCATTCCCACATCGGCTGGAATGCCAGGATGGACGGGATCCAGGGCGCCGCCCTCCGCATCAAGCTCAGGAGCCTGGCGAAGGGCAACGCCGCCCGCCGGGCCCACGCCCAGCGCTACAGCCGTCTTCTGGCCGGCGTTGCGGGTGTTATCACGCCCGTCGTGGCGCCGGGTCGTACTCCGGTCTTTCACCTCTATGTGGTCAGAGTCGCCGAGCGCGATCGCATCCTCGCAACCCTCGGGCAGCGGGGCATTTCCTGCGGGATCCATTATCCGAAGCCCATCCACCTTCAGGCTGCCTACGCACACCTGGGATTGGGGCCGGGTTCGTTCCCGGTGGCCGAGGACCAGGCCGAAGAGCTGCTTTCGCTGCCGATGTTCCCGGAACTGACTGTGGACCAAGTCGATGCGGTGGTTGAGCAATTCAAGACGGTGCTCGCCTCGCCGGTGGCATCTTGCACATCGAGCTAGGATGGGGCATCTTCCCAGTCCGTTCTTCCCAAGACTTAACATGCCGTCGATGACCACAACGCAGGAGCCCGGTGTTCCGGGCGCCAGAAGCCCCGAAAGGGCTTCCGGCGTTGTCTGCCTCGATCCGACCGGATTGCCGGGTTGGGACGCCACCCTGACCCGTCTTCCGGGCGCCACTTTCTTCCATTCGGCCGCTTGGGCACGAGTCCTCAAGGAGGCTTACGGGTACCGGCCAGCCTATTTCCTTACCCGGGAAGGGATCGAACTCCGTTCGCTGCTGCCCATTATGGAGGTTTCGAGCTGGCTGACCGGCCGCCGCGGCATCGCGCTGCCCTTCACCGACGAAGCCGCACCGCTTGTCGCCGACAGCTCCGCCTTCGAGTCCCTGCGAAGGGCAGCGGAGGCCTTTGGAAGGCAGAGGGGCTGGAAATACCTGGAGTGCCGGGGCGGCCGCGCCCTCTTCGGCGAGGTTCCGGCGTCGGAGAGCTTCTTCGGCCACAGCCTCGATCTGACCGGAGGCGAGGCCGCGGTCTTCGAGCGATTCGAAAGCTCAACCCGGCGGGCGGTCCGCCAGGCGGAGAAGAGCGGCGTCCAAATCGAGTTCTCCCGCAATCTGGAATCGGTCCGGGCATTTCACGGCCTCTTGCGCATCACCCGCCAGCGGCACGGCGTTCCACCGCAGCCGTTCAGTTTCTTCGCGAGCATCCAGCGCCATGTTCTGGAGCGGAACCAGGGCTGGGTCGTCCTCGCCCGGCACAACGGAATCCCGGTCGCGGGAGCCGTCTATTTCCACTTTGGAAAAAACGTCATCTACAAATACGGCGCCTCCGACAAGAAATGGCAGCACCTGCGCGCCAACAACCTCGTCATGTGGGGGGCGATCAGGCGGTATGCCGCCGAGGGCTTTGCCTCCTTCGATTTTGGCCGTACCGCCCTGGACAACGAAGGGCTGCGGAAATTCAAGCTGGGGTGGGGGGCTTCCGAGCATCCGGTCGATTACGTCAGGGAGGACCTTGGGACCGGAAAGTTTGCGGCGGCCCGGTCGCATTCCTCCGGACGGATGACACGCATTTTCCAGGCAATGCCCAAGCCCCTGTCCCGGTTCATAGGCGCAGCCCTTTACAAACACGTAGCCTAAGCCATGAACACTTCCCAGCCCGTACTTCCGGCCCCGGCCGGCAGCATGTCGTCCAACGACATTTTCTACATCATCTTCCGTCACAAGTGGAAGATAGTGATCAGCACACTGGCCGGTTTTGGCGCGGCCGCGGCTTTCTATTTCCTCCTGCCCCCGCCCTACGAGTCGGACGCCATGCTCTTCATCCGGTACGTGACGGAGAACAGCACCCCGGGGTTGCCCGGCAGCGGCGAGGCCAAGGCCGTCTCGCTCGCCGACCTGGACCGCGGCAGCTCCATCCTGAACACCGAGGTGGACATCCTCGGCAGCCTGGACATCGCCAACCAGGTGGCGGATGCCGTCGGTCCGGACAAGATCCTCAGCCAGGTGAAGAATCCCAAGGATCGGGACCACGGCAGCGCTGCGGCCTCCGTTCTCACCAACCTCGATATCGAGCCCCTTCCGAAGAGCAGTGTGATCCATGTGATCTACAAGAACCCCGACCCCGCGGTCGTGCAGCAGGTGCTGACGGCGGTCGTCGACGCCTACTACAAGAAGCACGTCGAGGTTCACCGGCAGGCCGGCGCCATCGGCGACTTCCTTTCGCAGGAGACGGACCAGCTGCGGGCACGCCTGCAGCAGACGGAGGACGAACTGAGAAAGGAAAAGGACAAGGCAGGGATCATTTCGCTCGACGATTCCAAGAAGGATTTCAACGACCAGGAGTCCAGGCTCGAGGAGGAGATCTTCGGCGCCGATGCGGAATTGGCCGAACGCTCCGCCAGGTACGACGAGCTGGTCAAGCTTGTGCCGTCGGCCCCAAAGACGGTGGCGACCAAGGGGGGACCGGCGACGCCGCCCGTGCCGGCCGCCCAGATCGACAACTACCGCAATATCCTGGCCCAGCTCGATTACCTTCAGAAAATCCAGCAGCAGCTTCTTTCGCAATTCACCGAGCAGAACCAGCAGGTGAAGGACGTCCGGGCCCGGATCGCCGACGCCGAGAAGCAGAGGCAGGCGATCGAGGACCAGTACCCCCGCCTCGCCCAGTTCGGCCTGCCGTCGCAGCTGACCTCCAATTCCTCCGGAGGCGCGGCCCAGGGCCCTGCCGGCACCGCGGACCTGCAGACGGAGGCGGCCTACCTTGCGGGGCTGCAATCCAAGATCAAGGTCCTGACGTCCCAACTCGGCCAGGTGAAGGCGACGGCCGCCACTGTGGACGGCCTTGAGGGAAATATTTCCGAGCTGCAGCGCCAGAAGGACCTTGAGGAAGCCAACTACAAGTACTACTCCGAGCATCTCGAGGCCAGCCGCATCGACGAGGCGCTCGGCGCGGGCCGGGCGCTGAACATCGCGGAAATCCAGTCGCCCACGCCTCCCCACCAGAATTTCAAGAAGTTCTACCAGATCACCGGCGGAATCGCGGCCTCCGGCCTCGTCTTCGGCCTGGCCTGGGCATTCCTGATCGAATTCTACCTGGATCGCTCGATCCGGCGTCCTCAGGACGTCGAAAAGGGGCTCCGGGTGCCGCTCTTCCTGTCGATTCCCCATTTCGGCAAGAACGGGCATCACAAGGATGTTTTCCATGAGACGCTTCGCGACCGCCTCATCGCGTATTTCGAGAGCAAGGGCCTTACGCACAAGCCCAAGCTGGTCGCGGTCACGGGCATCTGCCGCAATGCAGGCGTCACCACCACGGCGGCAGGCCTTGCGCGAAGCCTATCCGAGACGGGGGAGGGCAACGTCCTGCTCGTCGACATGACGCAGACGCAGGGTTCCGCCCAGCAGTTCAACAAGGGCAAGGCGGTCTGCGGCCTCGACCAGATGCTCGACACGCGCGACAATGCCCAGGTTCAGGAGAACCTCTACGTGGTGGGCGCCGAGCCCAACAGCAGCGACAAGCTGTCAAAGGCCCTGCCGTCCCGGTTCAACAGCCTGGTG
>Ga0302319_10020432_pt1 | contig 11981 bp, 15 predicted proteins | sample Bog_T0_2_FD_203319 | JGI IMG/M metagenome (GOLD analysis project Ga0302319, IMG submission 203319) | Peat permafrost microbial communities from Stordalen Mire near Abisko, Sweden - Bog_T0_2 | ecosystem: Environmental > Terrestrial > Soil > Wetlands > Peat | place: Sweden: Abisko, Stordalen Mire...
TTCGCTCCTTGAGGCTGAGTTCAATCTGCGGTGCAACTTTCATCCGTCAATATTAGCACTCGCTGCTTAATATGCAATCTGTAAGACGGACTACACTAGAAAGTCATTAGCGGATTCTAAAAATGATTCCTTTGGAATCGCGATAGGTAAAAGTTTCGGGTTTTCCAGTATGGAAATCAATTGATACGGCGTAGCATCCGCCTGCGAACTGGCTGTCGGCAGGATGATGCAAAATATTATGGAGAGGATTCGCAGCTTCATTTGTCAGGAGGCACTGAATTCGGGTGGATTCGTCGTTAATTCTTCTACCCGGTGTGCAGATGTAAAGGACGAAAAAAATTGTATCCATCATTCTCAACAGCTCTCGAGGCATGAGGTATAAAACCAAGTTTATAACTCATGGAACTGCTGATTATGAGGCATAAAAGTGTGTGCGCTCGGGAATTCCGTCACCCCGCTCCGGGGTTTGGGATTTTTTTGTGATGGGTGTCCCGGGGTTTCGCTACGCTGCACCCCCGGGCTTTAATTCCGTCGCGCCCTCCGGGGCTTTCCCCAGCTAAATATGGATGTTCAGGTGGTAGCGGGTGCTCTTGAGCGCTCCTGAGCGGGTGAGGGCTTTTTTGTCCACGAGGTCCTGCAGATCGCGGGTGGCGGTAGCGCGTGAAGTCCCGGTGATGCGGATATAATTCTCCGCACTCAAGCCGTCTTTGAAGCCACCGGGTTCCTCCCGGAACATGCGGCTGACGACTTTCTCCTGGCGCCCGTTCAGTTGACCCCTGAGCCTGTCGAAAAACTTTGTCTTCGCGACAAGCAGGTCGATTACTTTCTGCGTGTAGCTTTGGGCATCGAGGATTGTTTTTGCGAAATAGACGAGCCAATCCGTAATTTCATTCCGCTTGTTGCTGCGCTCCAGGAGGTCGTAGTAGGCCTTCCTCCGGCTGCTTATTGTCTGCGAAAGCGCGATCAATGTCGGCTCAGCGAGGGCCTGCGAGAGCGCTTTTTCGCTGATCGCCCGGGCGATGCGCCCATTGCCATCCTCAAACGGATGGATGCACACGAAATGCTGATGTGCCATGCCTGCGCGGGTGAGCGCGGGGAGGGGCATTTCTCCGCGTGGAGCTGTACTGTTGAACCAGGAGATAAACCGCTTCATCTCTTTCAACATCCGGTTTGAAGGAGGCGCTTCAAAAAGAACCTCCGGTTCATGGAGAAGCCCGGAAACAACCTGCATGGGTTCTTCGCCAGTGCGATATCTGCCGACGTCTTTCACGTCGCGCCTTCCCTTCATAAGCATTTCATGCCAGCGATACAGGCTTTCATGCGTGAGCAGCGCTTGAAAATTGTGATACAAATCGGACATCATTTCCGCAATCCCCTGCTCCGCAGGCGGGATGCGCCGGTCATCGGTCCCAAGTCCGAAGTTGCGACGGATGGAAGATTGCAGGCTGTCGCGATTTAAAATTTCGCCCTCGATCTCGGAGGTCTTGAGCGCCTCGTTGCTTATGAGGCCGACGGTGAGGGTGTTTTCATCCTCGTCGCCGATATACCTGATCGCGCCAGTGAGGATTCCCGATTGGCGCAAGAATTCGGATTCAAGCTGTTCCAGCTTTGATTTGTCGTAGCGGAAATGCGGCCAATCCTCCCGTTCCCAATTCCATTTTTGTGAAGGCATGAGGTATAAAATCCAGATTTATAGCTCATATAATGGCATATTATGAGGCATAAACCAAGCCTTTATTCCTCAAGAGGCTGAAAGAGGCCTACCGGGACAAAATGCGATCCAGTTCATTACGGGCGTCGAAGATTGTATCCATCCCGCGCGGATTTATTTCGCAGCCGGATAGAGGTGGACATTGATCACTGAGTCGCCGGGGAGTTTGTTTTTGAGGTCTATGATCATGAGATTGTTGGCGTAGAGGTTGACGCCGTAGTCGTTCCGCTGATTGGGGGTGATGGTGAGGGTGGTGCGTTTCGGGTTGGCCGGATCCGTGTCGAGGTCATTGACCTCAACGAGGATCCCGACGAAATCACGCGCCGCAAGGTTTACGGGATTGGTCTTCATCTCGAAGTTCTCCTTGATGTAGAGCTGGGCGGTGTAGCCGGTGGGAGTTTTCGCGCCGGAGGCGATGGCGGCGTAGCCCATATTGGCACCGCTCCACGCACGCAGGGCTACGGCGAAGAACGGTTTTTCGTAGACGTTGAGCAGGGTTTGATGGACCTGACGATCCACCCCGATGCCGGCGAAGTGCGCGGTGGGACGGAAATCGAACATGAGATTGAATCCATCGCGGCCAAAGGGCCAGTCGTTGGCGGAGTTGATTTCGGAGTCGAAGACCTCGCCCGAAAAGAGCAGGCCGTTTTCCACGCGCTTCAACTGCCAGTTGGCAACGCGCTTTCCCTCCGGGCGTTCCTTTTCGCTATCCACCGTGCCGGAGATCACGTCATCGGTGAAATGCAGCACCTGGGTGCGACAGAGATCAACGATGAAGAGGCTTTGCCCGTGATCGTTACGGAGGTCGATGAGCAGGTCGGAGTTCTGACCATTGCGCGAGGGGAGATGGTCCGCGGGGATGTCGAGTGTCCATGGGTTTTCCCCGGCCTTGAGGTTGAGCGTCTCCTGCTTCCGCATGTCGCCGAGGCTCCATGTGGCGGTGACGGTCATATCCGCCTGCGCATTAATCGTGAAGGCCAGCGTTTTGGAGGCCGGATCGAGAAAGCGGGATTGCAACATAAGCGTGGCGGGGACGGCAGGGGGAGGAGGCTGGATCGCACGCGGGGCGTTGCTACCGTCGCCCAAAGGATCGGCAAAACGTGCGCGCTCCCAAATGGAACGGGCCATCTGGTATTGCCCCAGCGCGGAGACGTGAACGCCGTCGGAGCGAAGGCTGAAGCCGAAAGGAAGCGTTTGCGCGAAAGCCTCCATCTCCTCCTGGACGGGGATGTATATCACCCCCTCTTTCTCCGCAACGTCATGCACGACGGAGGCGCATTCCCGAAGGAACGGCACGGTGCCTTCCAGGTTGAAATAGCACCATCCGCAAGCCGGATCGGTAAGGGTCGGCGACATCAATATTACGGTGACGCCTTTCTCCTTCAATGTGCGGGCGATGTAGGTGAGATTCCTGCGGTAGTCTTCCATCACGGTTGCCTTTGGCCTGCCGGCCTTCCAGACATTGATCGTTTCGTTCATCCCGTACATGACACTCACGATTGCAGGATTATATTTGAGAACCCGCGCGGCCAGTTTCTCCGGTTTGTCGCTTGCCGTATCGCCGGCTACGCCACTGTTAATGACAGTCAGTTTTGCTTCCGGATGGTAGTGGGAGAAGACGCGGCCGAGGATGCGGGGGTAGATATCCTCGGCGGTGATGCTATCCCCCAAACAAACCCAGCAATCGTTGTTGTGAACCAGACTCTCCGCAGGAGAGACGCACTGAAAAAGAAACAGAAAGAGGGAGGCCAGAACAAAGCGATGCGGGAATATTTTCATAGGGGTGAAAGCAATTGCCCGGACGAGCCAGGTGGTGGAACAGCAAAGAATCCCGACTATGAACCTGCAACATCCGTCGTCAAGGATTTCGCGGAGCCTTCGACTGAATGTCCAGCGAAGGACGGAGGAATTTGCCCTGCGCTTTGAGTTAAACAGTGTTGTTCCAAGTGTCCCATATGGAACACTTGGAACATGCATGCGGAGGGGAGTGCGGGCGCGGGCGTTAATTTAAGCTGCTGGTCATCAGCAGGTTACGTATTTCGATTTTCCATGGCATGGATGCAGCTAATGCGTGCGGATGCAAGTCGCACAGGGGCGGCGGGCACTAAACTCAAATCAAACCAAGGAGAATCACTATTAAAACTCAATCGTTCAATCAACTCGTTAAAAGCGCGCTGGCAGTCTGCGCGATTGGCTGCTCTTTTGCCGCCGCCGGTTCACATGCTGTCGCGGGTGACACCACCAGCGCCGATGACAAACTCTCCACGCCTGCGGCGCAGGCGGAGGAGCCATCCAAGTTCCATGTGTTCTTTCAAAATGAGTTTTCCGACAAGTACATCACGCCGCGCGGGCTGCTTGTCGAAAACGAAGGGGTGGTATGGCAACCGCTGATCGTTTTGATGTGCGATCTTTATTCCGCCGACCATGGATTTATCACCGATGTCACCGTCCAGGCGAGCGACTGGGCGAGCGTGCATTCCCACAGGGACGGGCCACAGCATTTGAACTGGAATGAAGATGATCCCTCAGTTGGGCTGAACCTGAAATTCTTCAAGGATTTTGAACTAGATTCGGACTACACGGCGTTTGTGAGTGAGAACGGGGCGTATCCCACCTCGACGAACCTGGATGAAAAGCTGACCTACCATGATCATTTCGTGGAAGGATTCGCACTGAATCCCTATGTCGAGTATTTCCAGGAACTGACGAACAAGGCGACGTTCGACCTGGTGCCGGCTTTATCGAAAAAGGGGTATTACTTTGTGCTGGGATTTGATCCCACCTATACGGTCAAGACCCCGCTGGTGCCCATCACCTTCGAAGCACCGACGGATGTGACCTTTTGCTCCGAGAATTTCTACCAGAGGGCCAGCGGCGCGCCCGGCGGCTCGGGTGTGGGTGTTGTCTCCACGGAGTTCAAGGCATCCATACCACTTGATTTCATTCCGAAGAGCTACGGGCACTGGACGTACTATGCAGGCGTCCAATATTACTACATCGCCAACCAGGGCGCTCTCGACGGGAATGCCACATTCGGCGCAAACGCCCCGAACAGGAGCCACGACCTCTACCAATTCCATACGGGGCTCCAACTGTTCTTTTAATGGAAACCGCACTCCGGAATTTAGAAACTGTTACGAGGAGGAATTGCTGACGGCAGGAAAGTATTGTTTGGTTGGGTATCAATGGGGAGGCGCCGGCCGGGACGAAAACCCGGCCGGCGCCAACTTTGATTCAAGCATAATGCACGCACTTTCTTGACGCGTTTGCGAGGGGTGGCTACAAGGCACGGAAAGCAGTCGCGGGAGACCAAACCATGAGAAGGGAAAACTTATGAGCAAATATGTAGAAGCTGATCCGTATCCGTGGCCCTACAATGGCGACCTGAGGCCGGAGAACACGGCGATCGTCGTCATCGACATGCAGACCGACTTCTGCGGGCACGGCGGGTATGTCGATAAAATGGGCTACGATATTTCGCTGACGCGGGCGCCGATCGAACCGATCAAGCGCGTGCTGGCGGCGGCGCGGGAAAAGAAATACCACATCATCCACACGCGCGAAGGGCACCGGCCCGATCTTTCCGATCTGCCGGAAAACAAACGGTGGCGCAGCGCGCGCATCGGCGCGGCGATCGGCGATGCCGGGCCGTGCGGGCGCATCCTCACCCGAGGAGAGCCGGGGTGGGACATCATCCCCGAGCTTTATCCCATCGCGGGAGAGGCGATCATCGACAAGCCGGGGAAAGGATCCTTTTACGCGACCGATCTCGACATGCTGCTCAAGCGCAAGGGAATCCAGAACATCGTGCTGGCAGGGATCACCACGGATGTGTGCGTGCATACCACGATGCGCGAGGCCAACGACCGCGGCTACGAATGCATGGTGCTCTCGGATTGCACCGGGGCGACTGATTACGGAAATCACCTCGCCGCGCTCAAAATGATCAAAATGCAGGGCGGTGTATTCGGCGCGGTGGCGGACTCGGCGGCATTCATCCCTGCGATCCAATGACGACGGGGGCGCTGTACGATCCATTATCCTCAACACGCGCTTGACTTCAAGTGGCCGGGGAAACCATGGTCATCGGAGGAGTCCCATCCCGATGTCTAAACCCCTCGAACGCCCTTTCATCATGAAAAACATCTTCAGCATCGCCGAGCGGCAGGATGAACTGCCGTGGCAGCATTTCCGCGAAGGTGTGGATATCCACTGGATCTACCAGGAGGGGGGAGAGACAGGGCCGGCGGCCGCATTGCTGAGATTCAAGCCGGGCGGAAAAGTGTCGCTGCATCACCATGAGGGATTTGAACACATCATAGTGCTTTCCGGTTCGCAGACGGACCAGAACGGGCACCTGGAAGCGGGAAGCCTGATGATCCACAAGCCGGGGACCAGCCACAGCATTTACAGCGAGGAAGGTTGCCTCGTGCTCGCGATCTACGAGAAGCGCGTCTCCTTTGCAGAAGAGCAGGCATGAGCGCAAGCATCGAACTGGCCGTCAACGGCACATTGATGCGCGGACTGGAGTCGAACCCGAACCTGCTCAAAGCCGGGGCGACATTCGTGAAGGAGACCACCACGGAAGCGGCCTACAGGCTGTGGTCGATCGATGACCGGCATCCCGCAATGATCCGCGTGCGCGAAGGCGGGGTCGCGGTGGCGGTGGAAGTGTGGTCGGTGCCGGCTGAAGGCCTTGCCTCGATCCTGCTGGCGGAGCCTGCGGGCCTCTCGATCGGCAAGGTGAAACTTGCCGGGGGCCGCGAAGTGCTGGGCGTGCTGGGCGAGCCGATTCTTTGCGAGGGGAAACGGGAGATCACCCAACACGGCGGCTGGCGGAACTACATCGCAAACAAATAGAGCCCCGAAACAAGGCGGTCCGCCCGCCGAATATTCCACCGCGGGACTTGACCCTCGCGCCAAAGCCCCGTAATTGTTTCCGTCTCCCCAAAAGGGAGGAAGTGTCGGGCCGTAGCACAGCTTGGTAGTGCGCTTGAATGGGGTTCAAGCTTTTTACTCTGGATTGTGACAGCATAGTGTGACACAAGGATTTTATTGGTCCTCTCTTCTTTATTGCTTGAACAATATTAAATAAATAAACTCTGAGTTTATCTAATAGATATTATTCAAGCATTTCTTGCATTTTGATTGGAATTTATGTAATAGATAAACCGTGGGTTTATCTATTCACAAAAATTTAATCAAATCACTTCAGACGGATTTTCCCCGTGGCGTTCCTTTCGATACGGAGACAACCAGGTTAATGGGGATCGCTTCAGCCCTCGCATGGAAATATTCCAAAAGCGGATGGTTGACACCGTTGGCGAGAGGGGTCTTCAAATTTACTAACGACGACCTCCAACGGGACGCCTGCATAAAGTTTGTTGCCAAACGCATCCACGGCCTGCATGTCGGAGGCAAAACGGCTCTGGCATGGCGCGGAGTAAGGCACAACTTGTCGCCGCGTGAGCATCTGACCCTATGGGGTGAAGTGCCTGGAAAATTGCCAACCTGGTTCACCAGCCTCTTCCCTTCTCATTACACAGCCAAAAATCTATTTTCAAAAAAATTGCCTGCGAATTTCGGCTTGCAACCCCTGCCAGAGACGCCCGAAGGCCCGCTCGTGTCGGTACCTGAACGCGCTTTGATGGAAATGCTCAGCGAGGTCGGGTTGCGGCAAGGAATGGAAGAAGCCCGCAATATCATGGAGGGCATTCGGTCTGTGAGACCGGAAGTCCTGGAAACGCTTCTTAAAAATTGTCTTCGGGTGAAGGTGGTCCGTCTTTGCGTTCAATGGGCGGAGGAGTTGAACCTCGACTGGGCTGCGAGCGCGCGGAACTCGGCAAAGCGCAAACTCGGAACGAGCCGATGGAGCACCCGGCTCAAAGACGGCACCACTCTTGTCCTGAAACCATAATGGACAAGGCTTACGTCGATACCGTCCGGCTGTTGCTGGAAACCGCGCCCCACGTATTTCGTGGTCAGCGCTTCGCGTTGAAGGGTGGCACGGCACTGAACCTGTTCGTGCGCAACATGCCGCGCCTGTCGGTGGATATTGATGTGGTTTACGCCGATTACAAGCCGGGACGCGTGGAAGCAATGGAAGAAATTGCGACTCAGTTGAATGCATCTAAAAAGGAACTTACCGGAATTGGAATCGATGCGGAACTCGTAAGCCTCAATACCGGCGAAGAGGTAAAACTCCTGGTGCAGAGGGCAAAAAATCAAGTGAAGGTCGAGGTGAATTTTGTTTTTCGAGGCACACTGCTTCCCGTTGAACCACGCAATCTCGTGCATGCCGCTCGCGATCTTTTTACGACCGAACTGTCCCTCCCCGTGCTTGCCGAGCCCGAACTTTATGGCAGCAAAATGGTGGCGGCCCTTGATCGCCAGCATCCACGGGATTTTTTCGATATTCGCGGCATGTATCAATCTTCTGGGCTGACACTCGCGACTGTAGAATGCTTTGTCTCCTACCTGGCCGGCCACAACAGGCCTGTCCATGAGGTTCTTTTCTCTCGTAACATCGACATCGCCCTGGCCTTCGAGAACGAATTCCAAGGCATGACGCTTGAACCGGTTTCGCTCGAAGAACTTCTCTCCGCCCGCGATCGCCTGCGCAGTGACCTGTCCACATCGCTAACGCCCAATCAACGACAATTTCTGCTCAGCTTGGTAGGAGGAGAGCCGGCATGGGAACTGATGATCTGCCCGCATTTGAGGGAGATACCTGCCATCCGCTGGAAGCTGGAGAACCTCGCCAAATTGAAAAAGGGCAATCGGGCGAAATTTCAGCTACAGACCGATGAATTACAGAAACGCTTCGAAATGGGATGAGGCCCCTTCTCCTGGAAGCTGGAATAACGTGTCCAAAGTTCATGCGGAAGGTTCAGTGAGTGAGCGCACCAGATCGGCGACGCGCAGTTTTTCGATTACAAATTCTTCACCATTTCGTGCTGCCAGTCTCGAATTTCACGAAAATCCGCCATTATAAATAGGGAGAGCTTATCTCCCCGAGGCGTCACACGGTTGTGACCCACGCCCCTCACCCGGGCGCATTCAAAGCCATTTCCGGCAGTGGTGAGTTTACGCGCAGCGTCGCGCAACAAGGAGGAATCATTTCATGAAATCATTCAACACACCTGAGACTGCTTCAAATGTATCGCCCATCACGATTGGCATCTACATTTTTGCAGCCTCTCAATTCGTTCCCATTTCGTTGCCGCATGCCGTCATTGCGGCGGCAGCTATCGGAGGTGGATACGCCATTTACCGGCGGCTCCCAGAACCCGTTCGGGAAAAAGCCCGCACGAAATATGACGAAGTAAAATCCCTGCTTCAGGAGCGCTTTGCCAATGCCAACCGGAAGATCAAGGACACCGCCCGTGAAACACGCATCCGCATCCAGCAGATTGTCGCCAACGGCACGGTGATCATTTTGATCTGGGCCGCCTTCATCACTGAGACTTGCCGGAATTTCATCGAAACCATCCGGGTGTGCTCGGAAGTCTGGACCGATGGACAGGAACCGGTTTTTGCGATGGCGGCATGATGCTGTGGCTCGCGATCATCATCGTGATGCTGCTGTTTCACATCGCCCTGATCCCGGTCCTCTGGATGGCATTCCTGCTGGCCGGTTTACCGTGGCTCGACCGGCATCTGCCGCCTCTTTGCCCGATTGTGAAATGGACAATCATGGTCCTCTTCGCAGTCGCGATAACAGCGGAGTTCCTGTCCCTGTTTTGAAGCCCCGACAGCAAAACTGAGTTTCAACAAGAAGGAGAAACAACATGGCACAAGCCAGGTATTATTCTCCCCGGCTCAATCGATCATTGATCTCGCCGCTTTATCACGCAGCCAAAACCCAACGTGTTCCAATGACGACATTAGCAAGCCGTCTTGTCGCCGAGGGACTCAGCCGCATGAACAAAAGCGGCGATCAATGTGTTGTGGCCGAGGAGCCGCCCGCGCCCGATTCGAAGCGGATGGAGTATAAGCGGAGGATCGCCGCCTTCGTCGCCGCGCAGCCCGTCAGGGTCGCCGGTGATTGATAGCTAAAGAAAAAAGTCTCATGCCCAGCCGGGTCACACCGGCTGGGCATTTTCATTTTCACCAGAAGCACAAAAACAACAAACGAAAGGAAATCATCCCATGGCTATCATTCTCGAAGCCGCATACAGCAAGAAGCTTGGCCTGCCAAACTTCAGCAGTCATTCATACGTCGTCAGCATCCGCGCCGAGCTGGGCGACATCAACCAGGTGCCGGAGGAGAGCAGCAAGCTGTACAAAATGCTGCAGGAGGCCGTGGACAAGGAAATCCAGGAGGTCGGGTTCATGCCCGATGCCACGCAGTACGGCATGAATGGCGGCAATGGCCATCAGACCAGTCACAATGGTCATGCCAATGGCAACGGTCACCGTCAACCTGCAGAGGGAACCCCGATCACGCCCAAGCAGCTCGATCTCATCGGCAAGATCGTGCGCGAAAACAATGTGGACAAAGACGAGGTGGAGAACCTCTCGGTCCAGATGTTCGGCGCCGGCGTCAGATTGCTCAACCGCATGCAGGCTTCCAACCTGATCGATGAGCTGTTTGACCAGTACGGGCACAAGAATGGGAACGGGCACCGGGGAAAATATCAGCAGCGGGAGCAAACACGGTCATGACGGCCACTCTGGTTCCGCCGGTGGAGAAGAAATGTGCGGCGCGGAGCATTGAGGATTTGATTTCCAATGTCTCGGCGTCACGCCTCTCGACCTGGTCCCAGTGCAGGCTGAAGTTTTTCTTTCGCTACGTTCAGGGTCTCCACAAACCCAAATCCCCGTCCCTGCACGTTGGCAGCAGCGTCCATGCAGTCTTGAAATACTGGAACAAGGCCCGCTGGAAAGGCGAAGCTCCCGGTCTCAAGCAACTCCATGATGTCTATTCTGCCGCGTGGAATGAAGAACAGGGCAAGTCACCCGTGGACTGGGATGGCGGAAGTGAAGACGAGGAAAGGAAGGTCGGGTGGCGGTTACTGGAAACGTATTTCCGGGAATCACCGATCCAGCCTGATGAGAAACCGGAAGCGGTGGAAGTCACAGTGGAGGCCGATCTTGCCAGGCACGGACTGCCCAAGCTCATCGGGATCATCGATCTGGTCCGCGCAGGCGGCCGGATCGTGGATTTCAAAAGCAGCGGCAAGACCCCTGATCCCGAGCAGGTCGGGCACCTCAACGAAATCCAGACCACCGCGTATGGGTTGCTCTACCGGGAATCGACTTCAAAGATCGAATCCGGGATCGAGATCCATCACCTGATCAAAACCAAGAGTCCCAAGCTCATCGTCACGCTGCTGGGGCCTGCCACGGAGAACCAGACAACGCGGCTGTTCCGTGTCATGGAATCCTATGTGAGCGGACTCGAACGCAACGATTGGATCCCCTCGGTGGGATTCCAGTGTGCCGGATGCGAATTCTTCAATGAATGCCGCCTATACTGTTAGCATTACAGCCGGCACTGACACGAACACAACCCAACAACGGGGCGGCTTTCTTCAATGGAAGCCGCCCTGTCCATTTTTACAGAAAGGAGCCGACATGATCATATTTAAAATCCTCAAAACCATTCTCGATCTTCTGCCGTGGGCGCTGCTGGCAGTGCTGCTTTACGCGGTATGGCCGTATCTGCGGGTTGTCATGCACCTCGTGCAGAGCGTTCACAACTTTTTGCATTGAGATCGGTCAATTCGGCCTCGATTTACTTTTGTCATGGCAACCCTTGCCGGCAGCGGCGACGCCTTTGGCGTGTTTGACATCCGGTTGGAGGAGTTGCCAGCCCTCCATGCCATAGGCCGCCGCCAGACGATCAACGGTTGAAAGGCGCAGTTCTCGCTTCCTACCGGTTTCGACCAACTGATAGTACTTGTAGGAAAGACCCGCTCGTTCGGCGAACTCCTCCTGGGTCAGCCCATGTTCGGAGCGAAGCGCCTTCAATTTTTTCAAGAGACGGTCAATGGACGTGGCTGCCACGGGCCAAGAGTGCGGTAGTTTATTTGCACTTTACACCCTGCTATCGGTAGTGCTGTATTCATGCACGGCATCCACCAGCGCTTGCGTCAGTTTTGGTGGGGGACTTCAACTCTCACTTCAAAAACCAAGATTACACAACATTCCTAATTATGGTTCCAGCCATTAACCCGTTTCTCATAGTTTCTGCAATTCAATGGGTCGCAGAGCATCACGAGCAGATTCCGATACTCGTGCATCGAGCCGGAGACTTCCTGAATGA
>Ga0302319_10020433_pt1 | contig 11980 bp, 11 predicted proteins | sample Bog_T0_2_FD_203319 | JGI IMG/M metagenome (GOLD analysis project Ga0302319, IMG submission 203319) | Peat permafrost microbial communities from Stordalen Mire near Abisko, Sweden - Bog_T0_2 | ecosystem: Environmental > Terrestrial > Soil > Wetlands > Peat | place: Sweden: Abisko, Stordalen Mire...
CGACTGCCGCTGCCTTAGCTGCCGCCGCTGCCTCGAAGGCTCGCTCTTTTTCTCCTACTTCGTCCAACCGCAGGTTCTTGGTCTCGGGAGAAAACCACAGGCTGACGAAGTTCATGACCGCGCCGATGGTCAGGATCACAGCAGGCGATAGCCACAGGTCCTGCTTCTCGATATGCGAGATAAATGGGATCTTGTGAGCCCACCACACGTAAGCGCTGAACCATGCGCCCAGCAAGGCTCCGGAAGAATACCCGAATCCCACGCCGGCAGCGCGGCGTCGGGTGGGGAAGCGCTCGCAGAGATAGGCGGGAACAACTCCCCAGGCTAGCTTGAGCATGGCTGCCATTACGCAGCCGAGGATCGCCATCCAAAGATTGTGCGCGATCGCCGCATGATAGAGAACGTAGAAAACCGGAATTCCAAACAGCACCAGAAAGCCGCAATACCACCGGGCGAGAATCTTTCTGCCCGTCTTGTCCGACAGCCAGCCATAAAAGTTATAGCCCAGAAACGCCATAAACAGCGCGAAGCTATAGATCAAGCTATAAGTAGTGGTGTCGAAGCCGCGGCCTTTCAGGGTAAGTATGTTGGGCAGGAAACCGTAAACCGAGTAATCGGTAAGGAACAGGCCAGTCATGAAGAAGAAGACCTGCAGGAAGTCGAGTTGCGGAGGTTTGAACAGACTCAAGAAAGGAGACTTCTCGATTTTGCCCAGAGCTTTGGTCTTCACGAATTCCGGCGACTCGTGCAGGCTCTTGCGGATATAAAGCGCCAGGAACACAGGAATCACGCCGGTCATGAAAACGATGCGCCAGCCATAGGCGAGCATAGTTTCTTTGGTGGTGAGGTAGGAAACCAGGGCAAAGACCAGCGAACCGAAAACATAGCCCAGCGGGAAGCCGGATCGGATGAATCCGCCAATCATGCCACGCTTTTTCTGCGGAGCGTATTCAATGGCGAAGGTATGACCCACGGCGTATTCGCCGCCGAAGAAGATGCCCATCACTAATCGCAGACTGCAGAAGACGACATAGGACCACAGGCCGATCTGCGCGTAAGTCGGTAGAAAGCCGCATCGTAGGCATCAAGCATGAAGCCTAAGAACTGGGAGAACATCGCCATCTTTGCATCTTTCGAAAGGGACTGTGCTTCGGCCATAAAGGGCTCCTGGAAGGCAAACTAGACCTGACGTGGGCCTAGATATATCACGGCGGCAAACAAAGGTTTGCGACCTGCATCACTGCGAATTGTGACCCGTGAGCGCTCCCGCTGTGATCTTCAAACCTGGCAAACTCAGATCCGTTTGGCGCTACAACGCGGTACCTCGGGACAGGAGCCAGCCAATCGATATTCCATGCAGTGTGCAAGATTTAGCACACTCGTCGCAGTGGCACTTCAGCGTCATTGTCAGGGAGAGATTCCTGTGGTACCGTAGGTGAAATTTCACGCCTTCGTAAATACATTTTCAGGGCCCTCTAATAATTCGGACCGCCAAGCGCGTGAGGGGTAGCGCCACTATGAAAGAAGCCATCGATTCTGCTCCTGTCCGGTCGCAACAGGACGAGGAGAATTTTGCCAACCGGAAGTTGATCCGTCCCGCGCTACCGCGCACAGATCACAACCACGGCAACCACAACCACAATCCCAATCACGTGCAGGTCGCGGAACGGCGGGACCGCCCCGAGCGCCACGACCGGCCGGAGCGGAACTTTGACCGCGTGGATCGTGGCACGGGCGGCGGTGCAGGCGGCGGACGCAAGCCCGCGCCTCCCGAGCAAACCAACGCCGAGAATTTTTATTATCAGAAGCAGATGCAGTCGAAGACGCCGATGGTAATCGTGCTGCGCGATGGCGAGGAGGTGCGTGGCGTCATTGAGTGGTACGACAAGACTTGCATCAAGGTGCTGCGCGAGGACGGCCGCCCCAACCTGATGATCTACAAGCCCGCCATCAAGTACATGTTCAAAGAGGGCGAGAACCTGGGGAACTGAGCGATTGAGTCGTTGAGTCATTGGAAGAGCCAGAGGCACTTTTCTGAGTTTTATTTTCAATCACGCAAGGGCCCGATCACTCAATCACGCAATGGTTTATGTTCCTGATGCTCCCGTTGACAATCCCCCTTATCTCCCATAGCATCAATCACTTGAAGGATCATCCTGAGGCATTCCGCGGGAGCCGTGAGTGATTAAGCTCGACATTATTACCGAGGTGGTTGCCAGAACCGGTATCACTAAGACTAAGGCCGAGTTGGCGGTGGAAACTGTCTTCGAAAGCATGAAGAAGACGCTGGCCCATGGCAAGCGCATCGAACTGCGCGGTTTCGGCGTGTTCAACGTGCGCAAACGCAAGACCGGCATCGGACGCAACCCGCGCACCGGCGCTGAGGTGTCGATCCCTCCTGGCAGAGCAGTGCGCTTCAAGCCGGGGAAAGAATTGCAGTCGATCGATTGAGGTCAGTACCGAGCAGCGGGTACCGGGTACCGGGTACCGAGGAAGATCCGTTCGAGCGCCCGCTCGTTCTCCAGTTTGTCTCTCCGATTCCTTCCCAGTTATCGCTTCCGGCCGGGGCCCGGTTTTCCCCGTACTCGGTACTGCGTGCTCCTTCTCGTAGTAGCATCTAATAGGAAGGCTTCGCCGGAATCGCAGTCAAGAATCGCATGTCGGAATCGACCCCACCGTTAGCTTCCTCAACCATCGAGTACATCCGGCCGCTGCCGGTGTATGCGGCGCGGCAACCGCGGCAGCGCTATTGGTTGCACGTGCTGTTGCTGATCGCAACGTGCTTCACCACCTTGGTGGTAGGCGCGCACATGCAGCACAACTTTGCCCTCGGCCGCCCGGCTTTCCTGCTCGATAACGACGCCTCGCTATTTGAGTTGCCCTGGGCGCTCCGGCAACCGTCGCGCCTGCTGCTGGGGATACCCTTTGCGGGCACGCTGATGCTGATCCTGCTGGCCCACGAAATGGGGCACTACCTTTATTGCCAGCGCTACGGCGTGTGGGCAACGCTGCCGTTTTTTATTCCCGCGCCTACGTTGATCGGGACCTTCGGAGCTTTTATCCGCATCCGCTCGCCGATTCGATCCCGGACGGCGCTGTTCGACATCGGCATAGCCGGCCCCATCGCGGGATTCGTGGTCGCGGTTGGCGTGCTTGTGGTGTCGCTGGGATGGTCGCGGCCCATGGTCGCCGGGACACCGCCCGCCGATCTGGAACTTGGGTTTCCGTTGATCTTTCACCTGGTGCATCGCTGGCTGGCTTTTGGAGCTGGCGGAGCGGCTCTGCCCTTGAATCGAATGTTGCTGCATCCGGCCGCGATTGCGGCCTGGGTCGGTATGTTCGCCACGGCCCTGAACCTGTTGCCGGGAGGCCAGCTCGATGGTGGCCACATTGTTTTTTCCATCGCTCCACGAGCCCATCGCTGGATCTCATGGGTCACCACGATCACGCTGCTGTTTATGGCGTACTACCTCTGTTACGTCTGGCTGATGTGGGCAATTCTCTTGCGGCTCAGCAGCCTTCGCCACCCCCAGGTCGCCGAATGGCCAAGGGTTTCAGGCGTTCGCATGTTGCTGGCCGGCTTCGCCATTGTGATGCTTGCACTCACTCTCGCTCCGGCGCCCTTCCTCCACTTTCCCTTGCGGGAAGCATTGCCCGAGATGATGCGCGAGTTCCGCAGACCCTAGGGTCCAAGTTACATGGCTAAAAGCAGAGAGCCAATACCTCTTTTCACATCAGCCACAGCGCATCCACGTCGACAATGACCTGTGTGCGCGGAATCTTTTGTGAAGTTGAGTAGGTCAGCATGGCGCGCAGCGTGGCATTCAGCTTTTGCCGGCTGGGCGATTTCAGCACGAAGTGATAACGATAGTCGCGCTTCAGCCGCATAATCGGCGCGGCCGCTGGGCCCAGCACGCGCACGCCCTCATGTCGATTTTGATCGAACCACCTTCCCAGGGTGCCTGACCACTGCAGCGCGTCATCCAACCGGTCGCTGCGAATGAGAACGTTCGCCAGCGCAGAATACGGCGGATAGTGCATCCAACTGCGGAAGCGCAATTCTTTTTCGTAGAATCCGGTGAAGTCGTGCCGCGCCGCGTATTGCACTGCGTAGTGGTCCTGAAAATAAGTTTGCAGAATCACTTTGCCCGGAGTCTGCCCGCGACCCGCCCGCCCCGCGACCTGCGTGAGTAATTGAAACGTGCGCTCGGCGGCACGGAAGTCGGGCAGCCCCAGCGCGCTGTCAGCGCCCACCACGCCCACCAGCGTAACGCCGTGTATATCGTGGCCTTTCGCAATCATTTGCGTTCCGACGAGCAGGTCGAGTTCGCCCTCGCTCAAGGCGTTTAGAGTCCGTTCGAAGTCTTCGTGGCCACGGACCGTATCGCGGTCGAGGCGCGCAATGCGCGCCTGAGGAAACATGCCGTGCAGCAGTTCTTCCAGCTTCTCCGATCCGGTGCCCAGAAAATATACGTACTCGCTGCCGCATTCGGCGCAGGTTGTGGGCACCGGCGCGGTGAATCCACAGTAGTGGCAAACCATTTTGTGCTCGCGCTTGTGATGCGTCATCGAAATGGCACAGTTCCGGCACTGCAGCGTCTTGCCGCAGGTGCGGCACAGCACCACGGAAGAATATCCGCGGCGGTTGAGCAGTACCATCACCTGCTCTTGGCGCTCGAAGCGCTCTTGAATCTCCGCCGCCAGCTTGCGTGAGATCACCTGCTCGTGCCCGGTGTCCTGGAACTCCTGGCGCATGTCGACGATCTCGACTTCCGGCAGAGGACGCTGCTCTACGCGATCCGGCAACTCTACCAGCGCGTATTTATTTTTTTTGGCATTGAAATACGATTCCAGCGAGGGTGTCGCCGAGCCCAGAACCACAACCGCGTGTGCCATCTTGGCGCGCACCACGGCCACGTCGCGCGCATGGTAGCGCGGTGTCTCTTCCTGTTTGTAGGAAGAGTCGTGTTCTTCATCGACGATGAGGAGCGCAAGATCCGAGACCGGCGCGAAAACGGCGGAGCGCGTGCCCACGACCATGCGCGCATCTCCGCTTTTGATACGGTGCCACTGCTGCGCGCGTTCTTTATCGGAAAGCGCAGAATGCAGGATGGCAACTTCGTCGCCGAAAATCTGGTGCAAGTCGGCAGCCACGGCCGGCGTGAGGCCAATCTCCGGAACGAGAAGAATCGCGGAGCGTCCCGCTTCAAGCACGGCCCGCATGGCCCCAAGGTAGACCGCAGTTTTACCGGAGCCGGTCACACCGTGCAGCAGAACGCCGGAAAACCTGCGCGCGTCGGCGGCTTCGCGGATACGGGTCAGCGCGTTTTTCTGCGCCGCGCTGAAATCGAATTCGACCGACGGACGCGGCTTGCTGCGGGAAACAGCGAAGGCCGCGGCTTCTTCTGCGATTTCGATCAGGCCGCGCTTCACCAGCGTGCCCAGCGTCGTACGGGGCACATTGAGCGCGTTCAAAGTCTCCACCGGAAGTTTCCCTCCCGCAGCGGCAATCGTCTCGACGATCTCGCGCTGGTTGTCGTTCAATTTGCCGTCCGGGGATTTGAGCACAGCCAGTTTGATGGTTCGCGTGGCATCCCGGACGGTGGAGACATCTTCCCGCGCCAGCCATTTTTTCCGCACCATCCCGCTCAGGACCGCTTTCGAGATGCGAGTAGCCGAACGCAGAGTTTCTTCACGCACTTGTACTGCCTCCCCCGGCGCGGCTTCGAGCGCAGCAAGATAATCGAGCACGCGAAATTCTGCAGCCTGCTCTTCCGGCGTGCGGCGCGATCGCGCCGGCGATCCCGACATCCCCGCGAGGTGCAGCGCCAGTCGACCTTCGTTGGTGATGCGGTAGGCGACGGCACGTTTGAATTCCGCATTGAGCGGCAGCATGGTGCGGAAGACTTCGCCGAGGGGCGCGAGATAATAGTCGGCGATCCAGCGTCCCAGCCGCAGCAGTTGTTCGTCGAACACAGGCGCCACATCGAGCACACTTAGAATGGCCTTTGTGTTAAGCGACGGCGTGCGGTCGTGCAGTTCAACGACGATGCCTGTCAAGCGTTGCTGGCGGAACGGCACAAGCACGCGCCCACCCACTGCCGGCGTGGCTTCAGCGGGGACACGGTAGGTGAATACCATGTCGAGCGGCACAGGGAGGGCAATGTCGCAGAATTCGGGCATTGATTGGAAGGATAAACTAGGACAAAATTCGGACTTCTGCAATCTGAATTTCAATACCCGTCATCCCGATCGAAGCGAGGCACCTTGGTGTGGGATCGTAAGCGGCAATATTGCTATCGCCAGCAAGAACCAAGGTCCCTCGCTTCGCTCGGGATGACAGCTCGATTCGAACGCGCGGATTCTATTCGGCGACTTTTTTCGGCGGTTCGATGCCTAAATACTTCATTACCATCTGCAAATCCTTCCAGGCCTCGCCCTTCTGGCGCGGATCACGCAGCAGATATGCAGGATGATAAGTGACGGCAAGGCGCACTCCGGGCCACGAAGCGTCGCTGCCGGCGGGCTGGAAATCATAAAATTGTCCGCGCAACTCACCTAGAGAGGAATTCATAGCCAGCAGATTCCTGGCTGCGGTCGCCCCCAATGCCACCACAACCTTAGGCTTAATAGTGGCAATCTGCCGCATAAGAAACGGCGAGCAAGTCTCGCACTCATCGGGTTCCGGGGTGCGGTTTCCCGGTGGCCGGCACTTGACAACGTTCGCAATGTAAACGTCTTCGCGCTGCAGGCCCATGGCCTTGATCATGTTGTTGAGCAACTGTCCAGCGCGACCCACGAAAGGTTCGCCTTGTGCGTCCTCATCGGCGCCCGGCCCTTCGCCCACAAACATCAACTCGGCCCGGGGATTACCCACACCGAAAACAAGATTGGTGCGGCCGCGGTGAAGTTTGCAGCGCGTGCAGTCGCCCAGGTCTTCGCGAATCAGCTTGAGCGCAACCGCGGGATCGTCAATTCCATCCTCTGCCTTCGGCGCTGCGATTGCGAAGATGTTCTCGGCGACGGCTACTACAGCGGCTTTTCTCGCGGGCATTTCATCTCGCAGTTCTGAACGGGGTGGAGACAACGTTGGAGACAACAAAGACAGCGTGGATTCGGCGACGGACGAGTCGGATTCCGCTAGCTGCGAAAACCGCGGCCCCTGCCGGTAGAAATCCCGCCTGTAGAAATCATAGATGCCCAGCTCGTGGAAGTAGCGGACGCGCTCTGCCAGAGCGCGCCGCAATTCCGGGTCGAGGGTGTGCGCCACGCCTTACTTCTCCACATCAAAATAAATCTTCGCCGTCGCCCGATACACTATCTTTTTCCCTTCGATTTGCATATCGAGGGAATCCACGTGCGCCCACTTGATGCCGCGCACGGTCTTCGCCGCCTCGGACACGGCATTCTCCGCGGCCTTGGCAAAGCTCTCTTTCGACGTTCCAATCACATCAATTATTTTCTGCGTCATCGTTAGCTCCTTAAAGAAGTTTGCTGGAATTGTACAGCCGCGGAGAGAAACGCGCTCAGGCATGGACGGGCGATTTACGCCGCTGCCGCAAGCGGACCACCTGATCGAGCACGCGCTGCGCCACTTCCCACTTGGTGGTCTCGGGAACCTCGACGACCTCGTCGTGCGTAATGATCGTCACTTCGTTGCGCTCGGAATCGAAGCCCACGCCCTCGCGGGAGACGTCGTTCACCACAATCGCATCAAGCTGTTTCGCCGCGAGCTTCTGGCGCGCGTTCTCCAGCACGTTCTCCGTCTCCGCCGCGAAGCCGACCACGATCTGCGACTGCTTGCGCGCTGAAATTTCCTTGAGAATATCGGCGGTCGGTTCGAGTTCCAGCGTAATCGGCCCCTTGCGTTTTATCTTTTGCCCTGAAAACGACTTGGCCCGGTAATCGGAAACCGCAGCGGATTTGATCACCACAGTCGCCTGCGGCAAAAGATTGAGCACCGCATCGCGCATCTGCTCCGCCGATTCCACCCACGTCACTTCGGTCGCTCCCGGCGGGGTCAGCGCCGTCGGTCCACTTACCAACAATACGCGCGCCCCGCGCCGCAGCGCGGCCTCCGCCATGGCGTATCCCATGCGTCCACTCGAGCGGTTGGTGAGATAGCGCGCCGGATCGATCTTCTCCCGCGTCGGCCCGGCCGTGATCAGCACAGTTTCACCCGCCAGATCCTGCGCCGCGCCCAGCGCCTCCAGCACCGCCGCGACAATCGCTTCATTCTCCGCCAGTCGCCCAGACCCAGTCATACCACAAGCCAGATAGCCCGAGCCCGGCTCCACAATCTTCACACCGCGCCCACGCAGAACCTCCAGGTTCGCCTGCGTCGCCCGATGATTCCACATGTTCACATTCATGGCTGGCGCAACCACGACTGGCGAGGTTGTAGCGAGATAAAGTGTGGTGAGAAAGTCGCCAGCGATGCCCTGCGCGAATTGTGCGAGAACATCGGCGGTGGCGGGGGCCACCAACAAGGCGTCAATCGATTGCGCGACCGCGATGTGTTCAATGGCAGAATCGATGTTGGCCGCGTGTTCCTCGCCGGAGGCGAACATTCCGGTAATTACTTTTTCGCCGGAGAGCGCGGCGAAAGTGAGCGGCTGCACGAATTCCTGCGCCGCGCGCGTCATGATGACCTGCACGCGGATGCCGCGGTCCTGCAGCAGGCGCACAATTTCGGCCGCTTTGTAAGCCGCAATTCCGCCCGTCACTCCGAGAGCAACTCTCATGGTTAAACTTTCATGGTTGTTCGATGCGGCCGACTGCACAGCGATTACGCGTCGTGCCCGAATGCCTGATCCAGGACCTCGGCGGCTTGTTCGGCCGCGCTGCGGGTTTCCGGGATCTCCCACTTCACCTTGCCCGCGCGGATTTCATCCTGCGCGATGCGGCACGGTTTGCGCGAGTTGGTCTGCACCACCGGCGGAGCGCCGGATTGCAATTGGCGGGCGCGCCGCGCAGCCACCAAAATGTAGCGATAGTTGCTGTCGAAGCCTTCGATCAATTTCATGGACTCTCTCCCTTGCTATGGAGACACACAAGATTTTGATTTCCGAAAGTTGCCGATCTTCGCTGTTGTTCCTGGTTCTTGCTCTTCGCCAGCGGAAGCTAAGAACTGTTCCTTATTTTCCCACGAAACTCAAGGTTGCGGGGGCTTCCAGCCCCGCAATCTGGTTACCGAGGTCTACCCGGTCTCGGAACCGCACGGTGGCCGGAACGAGCCCAGAATCCGCTGCAGGCGGTCGCCCACGTTGGCCAGGCGGCAGCGGTTCGCCAGCGCCACGTTGGCCGCTTCCTCGTCCGACAAAGTAACGCCCGAACGGACAAGGCGTTCGGAGCGCACGATCGCCCGCAACAGCGCCGACGATTCCTCCAGAATATTATTGACGAGAATGTAATTGTAGCGGTTGTAATTTCGAATCTCTTGACTCGCAGTGATCAGGCGCCGCTGAATGACCTCTTCGCGGTCCTCGCTGCGTTTGCGCAGTCGTTCTTCCAAAGTTTTGCGATCTGGAGGCAAAATAAAAATGCTGGTGGCATCGGGAAGCTTTTGCTGGATCTGCGCCGCACCCTGCACGTCAATGTCGAGCAGCAGGTCGTGGCCTTTTAGCTCGGCCTCGCGCAGAAAGCGCCGCGCCGTCCCGTAGTAATTGCCAAAGACCTCGGCGTGCTCCAGAAACTCGTCTTCGCGAATCATCTTTTCGAATTCTTCCCGCGAGACGAAATAATACTGCTTTCCATTTTCCTCGCTGCCGCGCGGCGCGCGCGTGGTATAGGAAATCGAGAAGTCCAAATCGCGCACCGACTTCAACAATTCATTGACCAGCGTCGATTTACCCGAACCCGATGGGGCCGAGATGATGTAGACCAAAGGCTTGTGGGCGGAACTCATTCCAGGTTCTGCACCTGCTCGCGCGATTTTTCGATCTCCGCTTTCATGGCGAGCCCAACCTCGGTGATCTTCAGCGCGTCCCCGGCCAGGCCGGAAGTCTTCGACAGCAGCGTGTTGGCCTCGCGATTCATTTCCTGCAGCAGAAAATCTAATTTCTTCCCCACTTCTCCGTGTCCATCGAGCAAGCCCAGAAAATGTTGCGCGTGATTTTCCAGGCGGACGATTTCTTCCTGAATGTCGCTGCGGTCAACCAGCAGCGCCGCTTCCTGCAGCACGCGCTCCTGATCGGCGCTCGATCCCAACAGCTCCTGCAGCCGCGTTTGCAGCCGCTCCACGTAGCTCTGCAAAACCGTCCGCCGGTGATGTTGGACGATTTTCACGGCCTCACGCAGGTGCGCCATGCGTTCGCGCAGTTCCTGCTCAATGCCGCGGCCTTCCTGCTCGCGCATCACATTCAGTCTTTCCAGCAGTTCGCCCACTCTCGTCATGACCGCCGACTCAAGCGCGCCGTCCTCAAGGTCGTCGGCCGAATCGAGCGCTCCGGGAATACGCAGAATCACGTTGAGATCGGGTTCGGCGGGCACGGCAAACTCCCCGGCCGCGGCCCGGAAGGCAGCGATGTAGGCGCTGACCAGCGGGCGATTCAACGAAAGCGCTTCGCTGCTGGCACGCTCCAGGCTCAGTGTGACCTCAACGTGCCCGCGCGCAATGTTTTCTTTCAGCAGGCGGCGCAGCTGCATTTCCAGGGAGTCGGATCCCGAGGGCAGCCGAAAATGCAAATCAAGAAATCGATGATTCACCGATTTCAGCGCCAGCGCAAATGCAAGATGGCCGTTGCCCTGCGCGCCTGACGATGCGGAGGGCGACATCACCGAAGCGGCCGGCAGTGGCCCGGCAGTCGGCCTCGCCAACTCGCCTTTCACCTGCGCGAATCCCGTCATGGAGCGAAGGGGCATAAGTAAGTTTCCAGAATTCCGCTTCGACTGAGTTGCCGGTAACGATTTTAGCTGGGTTGCGCCGGCTCCAGTTTCTGCTCAAAGTCCGCGAACTGCAAATCGTACAACCGCCGGTACGTGCCCAGCCTCGTCATCAAATCGTCGTGAGCGCCAATATCTGCGACCGCGCCGTTTTCGATTACCACAATGCGGTCGGCGCGGCGCACGGTCGAAAGCCGGTGCGCGATCACAAACACGGTGCGCCCGCTCATCAGATTATGCAGCGCCGATTGCACCAGCGCCTCCGACTCGCTGTCCAGCGCCGACGTCGCTTCATCCAGAATCAGTATCGGCGCATTTTTCAGAATCGCGCGCGCAATCGCAATGCGCTGCCGCTCGCCGCCGGAAAGCCGCACCCCGCGCTCTCCAATCACTTCATCGTAACCCTTGGGCAGGGCTTTGATGAAGTCGTGCGCCAGCGCGGCGCGCGCCGCCGCCTCAACTTCTTTCAGCGCCACATGCGGCTGCCCGTAAGCAACGTTGTTCCGCACCGTATCGTTGAACAATACGGTTTCCTGTGTCACGATTCCCACCTGTTCCCGCAGCGAAGCTAGCGTCACGTCGCGCACATCGTTGCCATCGATCAGCAGGCGGCCCTGCGTAGCGTCAAAAAAGCGTGGTATCAAATGCACCAGCGTGCTCTTGCCCGATCCGCTCGAACCCACGATCGCCACCACTTCCCCGCGGCGCACCTCCAGGTTGATGTCGTGCAGCACGCGCGCGTCTTCGCCCTCGCTGCCGTAGGTGAAGCTCACGTGATCGAACTGGACATTCTTCGCAAATGCAGGCAGCCGCCGCGCATGTGGCTTCTCGCGGACATCGTCTTTAATGTCCATAAACTTGAAGATTTCACTCGATGCGCCCACGGCCTGCTGGAAATTATTGTTGAATTGGGCAAACTTGCGGACAGGATTATAAAGGCTGAATACTGCCGTGATGAAGGCCACGAAGATTCCCGGCGTCATTACGCCGTGCTTCACCTCCTCGCGGCCCAGATTCAGCAGCAGGGCGATTCCGATCACGCCAAAAATATCCATCAGCGGCGAACTGATGGCAGTCGCGGCCACCGAACGCAGGT